>WNEZ01000083.1_pt1 | contig 93689 bp, 76 predicted proteins | sample 5400521 | NCBI WGS metagenome assembly WNEZ01 (sample SAMN13153339, study PRJNA577476) | soil metagenome | isolation source: 120 cm saprolite under Douglas fir tree site 2 hole 1 replicate 1 | place: USA:California | collected 2015-04-18
TAGCGCACCTCTTCATCCAGACATATAATGGGGACTGGCATTGGACACCTCCTGGGTCTCAAGGGTTGTTCTTCTTCTCCTTGATACCACATGGTGTCCTTTCCTGCCACCCCCCCTTTCCAAAAGTGCAAACATAGAGTCATTGAATTGATAGGAGAACGCCTTCATGCGTTTAAGGTATAAGTTGTTTCCTTTCATCTTACTGCTGCTGCTCACAGCCTGTAGTCCTCTTGGCGCTCCATCAACAGGCAACGGTTCCACACTGACAGCAACGAAAATACCAACGCGAACGCCAGTCGCACTACTCACACCAGCTAGCACAGCGGACCTCTGCCCAGCCGCGTTAGGTCAAAGTAAAAGTTGCTACACACCCCATGCCTTGCGCGTGGCCTATGGCATAGAAGCACTGACCGAGCAAGGCTTCACGGGCAAGGGACAAACGGTCATCGACATCGTTTCGTTTGGTAATCCTACCTTGCAGCAGGATATGAACATGTTTGATCGGCAGTTTGGTTTGCCTCCGATTGCTCTTCAAGTTGTATCACCACTGGGAACCGTCCATTTCGATGCCAATAATAAAGATATGGTCGGTTGGGCAGTTGAGACGGAGCTCGATGTACAAATCATTCACGCCATTGCACCAGACGCAGGCATTGTGGTTATGACCAGCCCGGTCGATGAAACTGAAGGCACCATCGGCTTACCAGAATTCATGAAGCTCGAGCAATATGCCGTCGCGCACCATCTCGGCCAAATCTTTTCACAGAGCTTCGTTGCCTCAGAAGCGACACTCACTGACAACGCCGGGCAACAACTCGTCATGCAGTATAGCGACTTTTACAAGCAAATCACGACCAAACAAGGGTTCACCATCGTCAGTGGCTCCGGCGATAATGGAGCAACCGACTTTGAAGATATCAAAGCCACGAAGCTTGCCCCTACGCCGACCGTCAACTTCCCAGCGGATGTTCCCTGGGTGACCGCCGTCGGGGGTACCACACTGACACGCACAGCCAACGGCTACGACGAAAGTGCCTGGCCAGATAGTGGCGGTGGCATGAGCAAGTTCTTCAGCGAGCCAGCATTTCAACAAGGGTTGCCACCAGCCATACAATCAGAACTGGCAGGGCATCGTGGCTTGCCAGATATCGCTGGTGACGCCGACCCTGCAACCAGTATGGCCAACGATGTTGATGGGCGATGGATACAGGTGGGCGGTACGAGTGCTAGCACGCCATTGTGGGCCGCTATCATCGCTATTGCCAACCAGATGGCAGGTCATCCGCTCGGGTTCATCAATCCAGGGCTGTACAAACTGGGAACATCTGCGCATGCCCAGCAGGACTTTCGCGACATCACTAGCGGCGATAACAGCGTAAATCAAGGAAGCGTTCATGTACAGGGATTCCAGGCGGTGCCAGGCTGGGATGCTGTGACCGGCTGGGGTTCGCCATTGGCCAGCCAGTTGATCCCCGATCTGATCGCGGCACTCAAATCATAGCGACCAGGTGCCGACAAGCGGTGCCCGTTCAGTTCCTAATATAGTAGGAGTTCATTGATGATTGCTCACATATCCCGACGTTCCATTCCATTCCTTTTGATGATCATGTGTCTCCTTCTCGCCGCCTGTAGCCCATTGGGAGGCATCGGCGGAGGAAGCACAACACCAACCGTGGGCGTAGCGACGCATGCACCTACGCTCCCTCCGGGGGCAACCACAGACACTTGTCCAGTTGACCTGAGCCAGGTACCGGGCTGCCAAACGCCACATAGCCTGCGCGTCGCATATGGTGTTGAGTCCTTGATAGAGCATGGTTTCACAGGCAAGGGGCAAACCGTCGTCGACATCGTCTCGTTTGGCAGTCCTACCTTACAAAAGGACGTAGACGCGTTTGACCAGCAGTTCGGTTTGCCACCCCTAAAAATTCAAGTTATTTCGCCACTTAACGAAAAAGAGAAGGATCCTTATAGGGATAAGCCGTCATGGGGCATGGAGACAACATTGGATGTGGAGCTTATTCACGCTTTTGCCCCTGATGCAGGCATCGTCGTGCTGACCAGTCCCGTCGCTGAAACGGTGGGTACCTTCGGCCTGCCGGAGTTCCGCCAACTGGTCCAGTACACGATCGACAATCACCTGGGCAACATCATTTCCAATAGTTGGGGCACATCCGAGGTCACGCTCGAAGACCAGGCGGGGCAGCAAGAGATTCAAAAGTGGGATGCCTTGTTGCAGAAAGCCACGACACAGGATGGCATTACATTCTTTGCCGCCTCCGGTGACGGCGGAGCCTTTGAATTTACTGATCCGAAGAGCACAATTCACTCGTCGACACCATCGGTGGGCTTTCTTGCTGATAGTCCTTGGGTGACCAGTGTGGGGGGCACGGCACTACAACCAGGCAGAGAGATAGCCTGGAACGGGAGTGGAGGTGGCTTCAGTGTGTTTTATCCAATGCCGACATACCAGCAGACGCTCCCGGCCTCGGTACAGCGTATGCTCCAGAATCGGCGTGGTGTGCCCGATGTGTCAGCAGACGCCGATCCTGCCACGTCAATGGCCGACTACATTGATGGATCATGGACGCTGATAGGTGGTACCAGTGCCAGTGCTCCCGTTTGGGCAGCACTTGGTGCCATTGCCGATCAGATGGCAGGTCACCCACTGGGCTTCATCAACCCAGGTCTCTACAAGGTGGGGACATCGAATGCATATACACAGGTATTTCACGACATCACTGTTGGCGATAACAGTGTTGATGACCCAAACGTAAAGGGCAAGGGTTATGGTGCTGTGCCCGGCTGGGACCCCGTTACCGGCCTTGGCTCTCCCAATGCGGAGGTGTTACTACCAGCATTGATTGCTGCACTCAAGCAGTGAGATGTGTAACTTCTACAGGGAGGTTGCAAATGCCTATTTAAACGACTAACCCAATAACAAATGGGAGATACATGTGGGAAGTGCCATGACCAAGAAATTATCGAGGTATATGATATCCAACTGTTGCTACATAAATCATAACAACCAGGTACCGACAAGGGGTGCCCGGTCAGTTCGTATAGTAGGAGTTCACCGTTGATTACTCATCCATCCCGACGTTCCTTCCCATTTCTTCTGATGATCTTGTGTCTCCTTCTCGCCGCCTGTAGCCCACTAGGAGGCATCGGCGGAGGAAGCAGGACACCAACCCCAGTTGTACCAACACGTGCACCCTCAGAAGCACCTACAGCAAAGATAGACACCTGCCCAGCCGACCTTAGCCAGATGCCCTCCTGCCAGACGCCGCATAGTCTGCGCGTCGCTTATGGTGTTGAGTCCTTGATAGAGCATGGTTTCACAGGCAAGGGGCAAACTGTCGTCGACATTGTCTCGTTTGGTAGCCCTACCTTGCAGCAGGATGTCGACGTGTTCGACAAGCAGTTTGGTTTGCCGCCGATTAAAATTCAAGTCATCTCGCCGCTTAACGAACCAGAAGCCGACCCTAATAAGGATAAACCAGGGTGGGGTGATGAGACAACATTGGACGTGGAGGTCATTCACGCACTTGCCCCTGATGCGGGCATCGTCGTGCTGACCAGCCCCGTCGCTGAAACAGAAGGTACCTTCGGCCTGCCTGAATTCCGACAACTGATCCAGTATGCCATCGACCATCACCTGGGCAACATCATTTCCAATAGTTGGGGCGCATCCGAGGCTACACTCAAAGATCAGGCGGGGCAGCAAGAGATGCAGAAGTGGAATGCCCTGGTGCAGAAAGCCACGACCCAGGAGGGCATTACCTTCTTTGCCTCTACTGGTGACGGTGGTGCAACTGACTACATCGATCAACAGGCAAAGCAACTCTCGCCAACTCCAACGATTGGCTTTATGGCTGACAATCCCTGGGTGACAGGTGTCGGAGGCACGTCCCTGCAACAAGGCAAAGAGATCGCCTGGAGCAGTAGTGAAGGTGGCTTTAGTCGCTTTTATCCAACCCCTTCTTACCAGCAGACGTTACCAGCTTCTGTGCAAGGTCTGTTCCAGAATCGTCGTGGCGTGCCAGACGTATCGGCAGACGCCGATCCTAACACGGCTATGGCCGATTATGACCATGGGTCATGGACGCAGATAGGCGGTACCAGTGCCAGCGCTCCCGTATGGGCAGCCCTGGGTGCCATTGCCGACCAGTTGGCAGGTCACCCACTGGGTTTCATCAACCCGGGTCTCTACAAGGTAGCAGCGTCGAGCCAGTACGCGCAGGCATTTCATGACATCACCGTTGGCAATAACAGTGTTGATAACGGAACGGTAAAGGTCAAGGGTTATTCTGCTATGCCCGGCTGGGATCCTGTAACCGGTCTTGGCTCACCCAATGCTGAGGTGTTACTACCAGCGTTGATTTCAGCCCTCAAGCAATAGGTCTTAGGGCCATAAAACCCGTTATTCCTTGATGAGATTGAGTGCGCTGGCCATCTGTTCCCACTCCTTGAGGAAGGCATCGTGGCCATACGGTGAGTCGAGTTCTACATAGGTCGCATCACCACCCAATGACCGCACCTGGTTGGCCAGCCAGCGCACACGCGCCGGAGGGAAGAGAAAATCTGAACGAATACCAATAAACAATGCTCTGCTACGCAAGCGGCGCAATGCAGCCTCTAGCGAAGGATAACCTTCGCTCACATCGTACAAATCCATCGCACGACTAATGTAGAGGTAACTGTTGGCGTCAAAACGTTCTACCAATGCCTGGCCCTGATAGTAGAGGTAGCCCTCCACGTCGAAGCGGCTTCCCAGATCAGCCGCGCCGCTTGGGGTTGCAATGACAGAGTTGCAGGCAGGGCGCCGAGCGAAGCGCAACTCCATTGCCTCCTCGCTCTGATAGGTAATCATCGCCAACATACGCGCTATCGAGAGGCCAGCGTCCGGCCCCTGCCCTGGCGAATAGTCACCACCTTGCCAGCGTGGGTCTGCCATGATCGCCTGACGCCCAACCTCGCTGAAAGCCACGGCTTGCGCGGTCAGTGCTGCCGTCGCCGCCACAACGACGACGTTGCGCACCAGTTCGGGATAGGTCACTGCCCACTCCAGAGCCTGTTGTCCGCCAATCGAACCACCGGCGACCATGGCCAGTTGGCGCACACCTAGATGCTCAATCAATATGCGTTGCGCGTTCACCATATCGCGGATGGTGATAACAGGAAAACGCATACCATAGGATTGCCCGCTGCGTGGGTCGATGGATGATGGGCCCGTACTGCCGTAGCAGCCACCCAAGATATTGGAGCAGATTACAAAGTAGCGCGTGGTGTCGAATGGCCGCCCTGGGCCGATCAACGGATTCCACCACGCCACCTTCGGATCGTCAGGATGTTCAGCATCGTGCGCATGTGAGCTACCCGTTAGCGCGTGGACGATCAGGATGGCGTTATCAGCTGCTGCATTCAGTGTACCCCATGTCTCGTAAGCCAGCGTAACGGGACCGAACTGTCCACTGCGCTGCAATGGCAGTTGGTCGAAGGTATAGGTGAACACCGGATTTGCCATGGCGAATGGGGTATTGGTCAATCTACTGTATTCAAGCTGTGTACCTAGTGTAACCATCGCCTCGTCGCTCCTTCCCGAACATGGGAACAAAAAACCCTCACCTCTGCTCGAGTGAGGGTAAATATTCAGTTTGCAAAAAACCCCTGGTATTCAGGGGTTCTAGCATCATTGCTTGCTTCCCCTCATCTTGCGGACTACTCCGCCGGAATTGGCACCCATCCTGCGCTGTGTCGTCGCAGACGGGTTGTCGGGCTTCATCGGGCCGTTTCCCTCCACCTCTCTTGATGAGAGCAGATTTCACTGCATATATTCAGTTGTGCATGCTCTTCGGGATGGCTGCATAGGCCGCCCCTATGTGGTTAAGTATAACGAAGAGAACTCGGGTAAGTCAAGGGTAGATAACCTCAACCTCAAACTACCTCTGCTGGTCATACACATAACTTGGCTGGCCGAACATCACACGCCGACGCCGCTGACCAAAAAGTAGGTACAGCAATGGCCCCAGGAATGGAGTCGACCAGATGACTACTAACCAGAGGATGGTACCGGCTGCCGAATGACCATCTTCGAGGACCATGAACGTTTCGATGATGTGACCTACTACAGGAATGAAGACAATCACCAGGAACAACAGTGAATTGGCTATGCAGCCACGATCTCTCGACATGAAAAATCTCTCCTTATGCTTTAGCGACGGCCTTGAACAGCTATCTATCAGGACGAACGCGGTTGCGTTTCAATTCTTCGACATAATCTATACGACAGAGGTGGGTATGACGTTGCAGGGGAAATGCCCAGGAGGGAGGGATAAAGTGCTTGTCCTGCCAAGAACATGTAACTTGTTTGGAAATTGAATGGAATATTGGTTTTGGTTGGAATGTACGACGCAGCGGCAACAAAGAATGATGGTGACATTGTGACTATGTCAAGTACCCTTGCGAGGCGTGGGTGTCCCCATCGTCCGATGCTGAAGGTTGTACAAGCTGAAGTTGGGTAGGAACACAGGACATCACAGCTCGATAATCTCCCCGCGGACGCTACCCGACTCATCACCTATATACAACATCCCAACACTACAGCGGGGTTGGCGGCGACGATCGGTTGCACTACCTGGATTGAACAGCAATTGCCCGTCGTGTTCCTGATTGTATGGGATATGGCTGTGCCCAAAGACAACCACACGGGCGTTGGGAAATTCCTGGCGTGCCACACGTGCGCGAGAGGAAGAATCGCCGAGAATATGCACAATGCCGATCCTGCACCCTCCAACGACGATCTCGCGTTTGATCGGTAACGTCAGCATCACCTCTTCCCGCTCAACATTGCCCTGCACAGCTACCACGGGCGCAATCGTCTCCAGTTCAGAAACGATCGCCAGTATCGACAAGTCGCCCGCATGTATAATTCGTTCAACACCTGCAAAGTGCTCCCAAATGGCTTTGGGTAGCTGCTTAAAATGGGGAATGTGCGTGTCTGAAATAACTCCGATGCGATGTTGCAAATTGGTTCACCTGCTTCCTTTGAGGTATAGTATCTATACGAAGTAAACCGGTCACGATAGGGTCTGTAGCATTTTTCATAAGGATAACATATGCGCATTGCTGTTATATCGGATATCCACGGGAATCAAATTGCGCTGGAAGCAGTGTTGCAGGACCTGGCTCAGCAACCAAAGGTAGACCAGCTGGTCATTGCAGGCGACTTGTGTTTGAATGGCCCTTGCCCCCGTCAAGTGCTGGAAACATTGCAAAGGCTGCATTGTCCGGTTATTCAGGGCAATGTGGATCTGGAAGTTGTTACGCATGCAGCCGAAAAAAGTGAGAGGAAACGCAGCACCGTCGGCTGGACACGAGAGCAGATCGGACAAGAGGGAATCGACTATCTGGCTTCATTGCCATTCTCATATTGTGTTGCCAACCCGAGTGGTAGCGACCTCCTCATTGTCCATGCCAATCCGCTCAACCTGGAAGATGCCATTTTCCCCAATGCACCTGATAGCACGCTCGAGCATTTTTTAGGCAGTTTAGGGTTGGATATTGGGGCTGTGGCCTTTGGTCACCTTCATATTGCCTACACGCGGCAGTGGCGACATCTGTTGCTGGTCGATGTGGCCAGTTGCGGCCTTCCACGCGACGAGGACCTGCGTGCAGCTTACGGGATCCTTACCTGGAAAGATAGCCTGTGGGCGGCTGAGATTCGCCGGGTTGTCTATGATGTCAAAGCCGTGATTAAGCAAATCAAAACCTGCGGCATGCCCAACGTGGAAAAACGTATTAAGACACTAACAGAGGCGAGGTATTAGCTACAGAAACCTGATCGGATCGATTGCAATACCCACAAGAAGCAAGTTGGCTTGTCCTCTCAAACGAGCTTTCCAGCCCTTGTGGGTATCACACCCACTACAAGCAAGTCAAATAACATTAAGCTGTACTGTCACAGGGAGTAAGAGATTGTGTATCAGTGACAGATGGAGCCTGTGCAGAAACTGATGATTCCTCTAACACTGTAGCCTCTTCTCCTAGATAGCTGGCAGCATCACCAATGTCGACGAGTTGCAGTTCCTGAATGATTGCTCGTAATTCTCCAGTTGTTGCCATAAAAAAAAATTACTCCTATTCTATGTACAATTGTGTCGAGTTGGACCCACTTCCACCTCATACACCGGGCACCCACCTCCATCTCAACTATGTCATGTGCCAGGTATTTTACTCGTGATTAATACTGTAAGATATTGCATTGTAGGCCCTTTACCACCATATTCCTTCTTCCATATATACATACGTTTGGAAAATACGAATATATACCATGTCTCTTCCAATTAGTCCTAATAGGCCATTGACCGTCTATGTTCCTGGCAGCGTAAACGTGTTATACTTACAATGAAGCGAGCAACCAACTCGTAAAAGAACTCATCTTGAAGGAGAACCATAAATGGCAGACACACATTATGACATAGGGGTTATTGGTGCGGGCCCTGGTGGCTACGTCGCCGCCATCCGGGCAGCGCAACTTGGCGCAAAGACCGCCATCGTCGAGAAGCAGTATCTGGGCGGCACCTGCCTCAACGTGGGCTGCATTCCTTCTAAGGCCATGCTGCATATCGCTGAGGTAATGCATAACATGGAGTCGCTGAGCGAACTCGGCATCAATCTGCCACAGCCACCCATCTTCGACATGCGCAAGGGCGTCGCCTTCAAGGACAAAGTCGTCAAACGCATGACAAGCGGCGTTGGTACGCTCATGAAGGGCAACAACATCGACGTGTTTGACGGTCTGGCAACGCTTGATGCTTCACGCACAGTCACCGTCAGCAAAAACGGCAGCTCACAGCAGTTTAGCGCAGATAAGATCATCCTCGCTACCGGTTCAATACCCTTCATGCCACCATTCCCTGGTGTCGACGGGCACAACGTGATGAACAGCGATACCTGCTGGGACCTGCCTGATACACCCAAGAGCCTCATCTGCGTTGGTGGCGGTGTGATCGGCATGGAGTTGGCTTGCATGTTCAACGCCCTTGGCTCGCAGGTAACCGTCGTCGAGATGCTCCCCACCATCCTGGCACCCGTCGACGAAGAGGTACGTCGACTCCTGGTGCGCATCCTCAGCAAACGCGGCATCAACATTGTCACAGGCGCGAAGGTTGAGTCTATCGCAGATGAGGGCGATTTGAAGAAGGTTCTCGCCAGCACCCCGAAGGGTGAGCAGAGCTTCAGCGGCGAGTATGTCTTGATGGCAGTGAGTCGTCGCGCCAATACCAGCGGCCTGCAGCACCTGATGGAGCAGGGACTGGACAACGACCGAGGGCGTGTTCGTGTCAATGAGAAGATGGAGACGAATCTGCCCGGCATCTATGCCATCGGCGACCTGGTACATGGGGCCGGGCTCGCCCATGTCGCCTCCACCGAGGGTGAGGTTGCGGCCGACAACGCGCTTGGCCACGAAGCAACAATGGATTACAGCGTTGTGCCCAATCCCATCTTTACTTTCCCCGAAATTGCCTTCGTCGGCCTGACTGAGGCTGAAGCAAAAGAGCACTCTCCCGAAGCACGTGTCGAGCGTTTCCCCTGGTCAGCCAATGGCAAAGCTGTTGCCATCGCTGAAACAGAAGGCTTTACCAAGGTCATCACCGGGAAATATGGCGAACTTCTGGGCGCACACATCATCGGTCCTGACGCCACAAATTTGATTAGCGAGTTCTCGTTGGCCATGCGGGGAGAACTCACCGTCGAGGAGATCAGCGAGACCATTCACCCGCATCCAACGCTTAGCGAAGGTTTGCGCGAGGCGGTTCTGGCGGTACAAGGTCGTCCGATACATATTCCACCGAAGCAGGCGGTACGAACGAGATAATGAGGAAGCATGAATTGCTCGCAATGAAAGAAGAAAACGTCACGACTCTTCCTCTGCGACGTCCCCGGCGTCGCCGGCTGCTGATGGTGGTATCCATCGTTGGTGTGCTATTGCTATTAATAGCCATCCTCTTAGGAAGTTTCGCCTGGTGGTCAGGAAACCTCACCTGGTTGCCAGGCATGGGACTTCTAACGCAGGCGTTCCCCACTCCTGTACCTGAAATTCCTATCTCTGTTGAGCACCGAATAGCCTCACAAGAAGTGGCGCAGCAGTATATGACAGCGTTGCTCAAGCATCAGTACAAGACTATGTGGTCATTACTGTATCCACAGGTGCAGGCCATGTGGCCAAATGAGGCAGCATTTGCCAACTTCTGGCGTGTCCGTTTTCAAGACTATACCCTCCAGGCTTTTACCCTGGGCAGGCCACATGGACGACTGCAGTGGGTCAACCAGGAGACAATGGTCGTCTACCACCAGGTGATTCTGATACCTATCTCTCTTGAGATCCAGCCAAATCCAACCTTAGAGCAACAAGCAGGCTTGCCACCAGAAGACTTGTACCCCAGCCGGGTGTTTCAAAACCTCCCTTTCGTCGTACAGCAAGTTGTCAACCCGGCAAACCAGCAGAGCCATTGGCTCGTCCTCGATGGCGGCCCCGCAGACCTGGAAGCCCCCATTTTGCCACCGATGCGCCCCGTCGATACGTTAGTGAAGGTGCCCATCCTAATGTATCATCACATTTCCAATGTCGTGCCCGTGGATAATCTTCTTCAGCTGAGTCTAACCGTCACGCAGACACACTTCGCGCAACAGTTAGACTACCTCAAAAAGCAAGGTTACCACACCATCACCTTTAACCAATTGTTTGCGGCTCTCTACTATGGTGGGCCTTTGCCTTCGCACCCGATCATTCTCACCTTCGACGATGGCTATGAGGATGCTTACCAGTTCGCCTTTCCTCTGTTGCAGGCGCATGGCTTCAGTGGCATGTTCTACATCATTACCGGTGTCGTGGGTTGGAAGGACTATTTGAATTGGGACCAGATTCGTGCCATGCAGGCAGCGGGCATGCAGATCGGCTCCCATACCATACACCATGTAAATATCGGCACGACCTTCTTATTCTCGCCGCAGCAAGCGCAAGAGGAACTGCAACAGTCCCAAGCTGTGTTGCACAGAAACCTGGGTATAGTAATTCAACAATTCTGCTATCCATCCGGGCAGCCATTTCGCAGTGGTAGTTTGGCACTGCGGCAGCGCATTGTAGCCCTACTGGCAGAGGATAGCTATGTGGGCGCGACAACCGACCCCGGCATGACAGGTATCTACCAGAGTAGCCTGACACCTTTTGCACTCTTGCGCATTCGCGTCGATGGCCGTGAGTCTTTTAGCGCTTTTATACAAAACTTGCCTGTGAGTATGAAACACATCGTGAGTCTAGCGCCTTGACACCCTTCAATCGCTCCCATATAATAAGCGGGCAAAGGAGAACTATGCTGTATAACGTAGCACAATTGATGAAAGCGGGTGTGGGAACCTCATTAGAGGCTGATATTCACGAAGAGCAGGTTCAGCTTGATACTGAATTGAAGACCATTGGCCCGCTCAATGGACATGTGCGCATGCGCCGCATAAACCAGGGATTGCTCGTCGATGGCTGGGTGGACCTGACTCTAGAACTTTCATGCAGTCGCTGCTTGAAGGAGTTTGAGCAGCCACTGCATGTGACCTTTGAAGAAGTCTTTTACCCGACCGTCGATGTGATCACCGGCATCCATCTATCGCCATTCGATGAGGAAGAAATTTTCCCCATCGATGAGCGCCATCTAGTCGATCTGACTGAGGCGGTACGGCAGAACGTGCTGCTTGCGATCCCCATGGTACCACTGTGCCGGGAGGATTGTCCGGGGCTTTGCTCCCAATGTGGCCATGATCTGAGTCTTGGCCCCTGTGAGTGCAAGCCAGAGGTGGATGTACGACTTAGTGTCCTTGGAAAATTACTACAGAACGGTTCGCAATCATAACTGGAGAGCCGAAGATCGGGCACTCCATCAAATAGAAGAGGGGAGTATCTTAAATGGGAGCACTACCAAAACAACGAGTTTCACGCGCCCGCCAGGGCGAGCGGCGTTCACATCTCCACCTGAGTCTGCCTCAGCTGGTTACATGTCCGCAGTGTAAAAAGCCACGACTTTCGCACCATGCTTGCCCCAACTGTGGGACATATCGGGGTCGCCAGGTCTTTTTTCCTAAAGAGAAGAAAAAGTAACCCAGTGCCGGACGGTCGTGGTTTACCCGCTATCTCCCTACTCAAGAGCAGAGAATTATGACGAGACCAGTCGCCTTTCTTTTCCCGGGACAGGGGAGCCAAGCCATCGGCATGGGAGCCGATGTTTTCGCAAGATCATCTGCTGCTCGCCACATCTTTGAAGTCGTAGATCAAGCCCTGGGCTTCTCGTTGAGCAACCTATGCTTTCATGGTCCTGAAGATACCCTGCGCGAAACCATCAACGCCCAACCCGCGATCGTGACCGTCAGCCTTGCACTGCTGGCAGCATTCCAAGAAGCCCTCACATCGCCTGCGCATTCCTCTTCCTGGTTGTCACCACTTGTTCCTAGTTATATCGCTGGTCACAGTGTCGGTGAGTATGCCGCACTGGTAGCCGCCAGCGCACTTGATCTTGACAGTGCGGTGCTGTTGGTACGCGAACGAGGTCGTTTGATGCACCACGAGGGGACCGTTTGCCCAGGCGGGATGGCCGCCGTCATCGGCATGGATGGAGATACGTTGCAAGCAGTCTGCCAGGAGGCAACAACACAAACGCTCGGCAGCCTGTCGACTGACACCACCCATCCTGGGGAAGGACACGTAGCCATTGCCAACTTCAATGCGCCCGATCAGATTGTCATCTCCGGCGAGCAACGGGCTCTGGCCCTGGCAATGGAATTAGCCAAGGCACGCGGAGCCAAACGAGTCATCCCGTTGGCTGTGAGTGGAGCTTTTCATTCACCCGTGATGCAACCAGCCGCTGCTGGCCTGTCACGCGCCATCGATGCCACCAATGTGCGTGATGCGGAGCTGGCTCAACAAATCGCCTCTTCTGTACAATGGACTGGCACCATCGAGCATCTGACGAATGCAGGCGTAACTGTCTTCTTCGAAATCGGGCCAGGTCAAGCGTTGACGGGAATGGTTAAACGTATTGCACGTATTGCTAAAAGCGTCACCACCATTAACATCAGTAACGTGACAGAATTGGAGAAAGCGGTTGACCTGGTAGGTGAAATGAGTCTTTCGCTTGAGATATAATGTTGATAACGGCCTATCATTTGAGAAGGAGGAATCCAACCGATGGCAACCGAATCGCTAGGGGTTGTACGTGTTGCTCGTCAAGTGCTTTCAACTATCGTAATTAACGCAGCACTACAGACCGCTGGCGTCGTTCGTATGGCTCACATCGGTGATCAGTGGTCGCGCCTACTTGGTCATGAACTTCCCAGGCAAGGTGTAGCACTGACAATCAAGGATACGACCGTCTCTGCCGATCTCTATATTGTTGTCGCATCCGGCTCTAACATTGTTGATGTCGGCTCGGCCGTTCAGGACGAAGTCGTCTCGGCAATTGAAGACCTGGTTGGGATGCAGGTGCGCGAGGTCAACGTCTTTATTCAGGATGTCGCCTGATGCGCTGACAGCAGGTCGGAAGCAAAAACATATCGTTATGCGTTGCTCTGCAGCGATGCCCCACCGGGTCCAGCGATGCAAAGCATAACATAGCTAGCTAGAACTCAGTCGAGGATACCATGCCTATAGGGATACGCAGACAAGCACGTATGATCGCGCTGCAAACACTCTACGAATATGACCTTGTCCAACACTCGCCTACAGAGGTTCTGCAACGCCATGCCGAAGATCGCCATCTGCCACCGAAGGTGCTGGAATATGCCGACGAATTAGTGATAGGGGTGCGCAATCACCTCGCCGATATCGATGCTCATATTCAGAGTGCTGCACGCGAATGGCCATTACAACAAATGGCCCGAATCGATAAAAATATCCTCAGACTTGCAATCTTCGAAATTCTGTTTAATAATACGGTACCAGCAAAGGCTGCCATTAACGAGGCGGTGGAACTAGCCAAACAATTTGGCAGTAACACCTCCAGCCGCTTTGTCAATGGCGTCCTCGGCACGATATTTAACAGGGCGCAACAAGCGCCCATCCCTAAAGCGGAAAGCGAGGTGAAATAATGGCCACAGTTTCTGAGCGACTTAAGAAAATCATCGTCGATCAGCTCGGTGTTGATGAAAGTGAGGTTGTCCCCAGCGCATCATTTGTTGAAGATCTCAATGCAGATTCTCTTGACCTGGTTGAACTTATTATGTCCCTTGAGGAAGAGTTTAAACTGCAGATCTCAGATGAGGATGCAGAGAAGATCACGACTGTTCAAGAGGCCGAAGATTATATAGAAGAACATCTGCATTAACTAAGTTGTTCATGGAGGCGGAGATGAGTAGCATCCCACAAATCTAGTCCAACCGCCTCTATTACATTTCTCCAGTCTTGTGTATCTCCATCATCATAGCGTGTAGACAAGACGCGAAAAGAGTATTTTGTGTGGATACAATGCCTGCCGCTCAAGCGGTAGAAGCCCTCGTTCATGAATATTACAAACTAGTCTTCCATACCATCCACGGTTTAACAGGCAACTGGGAAGAAAGCCAGGACCTGACGCAAGACACCTTTCAGCATGCCCTGAAAGGCATTGATGCTGCTCGTGCCGCCAGTGGCTCACAGTTTCGTCCAAAAGCCTGGTTGTTGCGCATTGCGTTGAACACTGTACTCATGCAACGACGACGGCGCAGTCTCTTGCGCTTTATCCCTTTCTCTCATATGCAAAAAGGGAAACAGCAGATGAAGCAATATGAGACTGAGGCAGATGTGCTGGACGACTTCGCTGCGCCAGTTCAGCCAGCAGGATATGGTGTCACGATCAGTGAAGACCCTGCTCTAGTTGTAGCCGAGCGTGACGCTGTACAGCGCACCATGGCACGCCTACCCGAATCGTTACGCATTTGCCTATTACTCTCGGTTGTCGCCAGTTTATCAACTGCCGAGATCGCTGCTCTGCTCGATATCCAGGAAGCTGCTGTCCGTCAACGTCTCGCACGCGCACGCAAACAATTTCAGCAACTCTATACCGTTGAAAGCAGTGAAGCAATCACCGATGATACCAGCGAAACGAACGCTGCACACGAATCTACCTATACAAGTGACAAAGACAAACAACATCATGTCACATTCCTTCATTCTCATGCATCTCCATTAATGTAACACGATTTCATGGTCATTGTACGAGGAGCCATGCATGCAAACCGATTCTATCGAGACTTTGCTATTGCGTCATTACGGGAGCACAGCACAGGTCCCTGCCGATCTGGAGGGGCGATTATGCACCTCGGTACGTATTGAGGCAGAGGAACTGCGCAAGCAGGAAAAGAGTATTGCGTATTGGCAGCAAGGACGGGTGAGCCGGCGCAAGGCTGTCAAACTGGTAGCTATGGGAGCAACCGGCCTGAGTGCCTTGAGCATCGGCATAGAGAGCCTACAAGCACTCGGATCAGACTTGATGGGGCAAGATATCACCCAGCCCGCGTACCCGTAATACTACTTGAAGAAAGGTGCCTCTAATGAAACCTTTGGTTGTCATTCTCGTCGTTGCACTCCTCCTCTTTGGCCCTAAAAAACTGCCGGAGGTGAGTTCAGCCATCGGAAAGAGTATTAAAGAGTTCATCAATGCATTAGCGTAGTACTGGCCAATAAACACAACGAAGTAAACCAGAAAGGATACCGACCATGTTTGGATTTCACGCCCCCGAGCTTATCATTATTCTCGTTGTTGCGCTGCTTATCTTTGGCCCCAAAAAGCTGCCAGAGATGGGTTCTGCTATCGGTAAGAGTATTAAGGAGTTTAGAAAGGGCATGAGCGAACTGACTTCGCCGAAAGAAGCGAAAGAAGAAGAGTCAGAGCCAACGGCTGTCAGGCCTGAGGCAATTGACAGCGAAATTGCCAGCAAAAGAGCTCAACTTGAGGCAGTCGACCGCGAGCTCGCCAGTAAAAAGGCAACCAGCGAGGTCAGCCACGCGGAAACAGAAACTCATGCTGAGTAATGTCTGTTGCTGGTACCTGATTGGAGGGAAAATATGGCAACAGGAAATATAAATCAGCAGAGTCGTATGAGCTCTATCGATGACTACGACCCGGAAGAGGAAGAAGATGATCCATCTGCCATGTCGTTGGTGGACCATCTGGAGGAACTACGATGGCGTATCTTCAAATCGTTGATCGCTATCGCAGTTGGTGCAATCATTGGCTTTATCTTCCGTGAGCAGATTGTCCACTTCTTAGAATATCCATTGCCGGCGGCTGCAGATGTCATTGGTAAAAAACCTATTGTCACAGGAATTACAGAAGGCTTTACTGTCTTTCTCATGCTCGCTATTGCTGTGGGTTTTATTATCGCTCTGCCGGTGGTGCTCTACCAGACATGGGCATTTATCGCTCCTGGTTTGCTTGAAAAAGAGAAGAAATATGCCGTCCCTTTCATATTCGTTGGGATTGCACTTTTCGCAGCCGGCGTTACACTAGGCTACATTGTCCTACGCTACCCGGTCGAGTGGTTGGTGACGTTTGCGTCGGACAGTTTTACCGAACTAGTGACGGCTGGCAGCTACTTTACCTTTGTGGCATTTTTCATGCTTGCTTTCGGCATCGTCTTCGAATTGCCTCTTGTCCTCACCTTTCTCGCGCAGGTTGATCTGATCAGTTCACGGACACTTATTAGGAGGCGTGCAGCCTCTCATATCGGTTTGTGGATCGCATCGACCTTTCTCACCCCAGGAGCAGACATCTATAGTCCCATCTTCCTGGGAGTAGCGATGTCCAGCCTGTATGAACTGTCGATCATATTCATCAAGATCACGAAGAAGTAACCGAGTTATGATGTCGAGTCGAGCACTGATCTTTGACGTCGGGGGCGTACTCGGTTATTTCTTCTGTATTCATCTCATCTCTTTGTTCGAACTGTCTCCTCTTCCCGCGTCCAAACCTCCCCCATAGGATGACAATCGACAACAGGTAGCAGACCGCCGCTGCAATAAAAATCGGCGGATAACCGAGATGCACAATCACCAGCCCTCCTAGCGGTGCCGCCAAAGCCCAGGGCACCTGAAAGGACGCCTGGTAACTGCTATTTGCCAGCCCCCGACGATCTTTCGGCACCACCTCCATCGAGAAAAACTGAAATATGCCGATAGACATATCCATCAAACCGTAACGGAAAAGATACAGTACTGCCGCCAGGGGCAGTATCCCCGTCAGCCCAATCGTCAGTAAGAGCGGGATGCTCGCCAGTTCCGTCAAGACTATCGTGTTCACCTTACCCACACGAGTAGCCAACCACGCAGCACATAAGGTGAACAAAGCAACCATAGCGGTAGCAGTGCCATCGATCAAGCCAAACAGTGCAGAAGAGGCATGCAGGTGTTGCACAAAGTAAATATTGAAATAAGGAATGATTAGCCCTGCGCCCAAGCCGATCAACGCCTGCGTCAGTGACAGCAGAAAAATCGGACTACGCAATATAGGCCTGTGCCAGGCCTCACGACGCAACGCTCTATGTATGGCAGTTCTAAAACTGTCAGGAACAGAACGGGGGTGGTGTGGTACATCAACCCTACGGTGACGGTCATCACTCATGAGAAACAGCGGGATCAGACTGGGGCCAGCGATGACGCCTGCAAACAGAAGGGCAAGTTGATAGGAGCGCGCATCAGGCTGATTGGCCAACAACCACGCTGACCATGATGTCAGAGGAGCCATCAACCAGGAGATCGCACCAAACCACACAGGCAAGACTCCCCCAACCAGCTTGCCCAGTACCGTTGTCACCAATGACAGGACAATATTCAGGCTGAAGAGGTAAGGGCGTTCAGCGGGTATACTATTCACCGTTAAAAAAGGCGCATTTATCACCAGAAGAAACGCGCCGCCGATGCCAGCTACGAAACTGCTTACCAACAACGGGATAGGCTGGCGAAAGAGGAACAATCCTATACCAGCTACTCCTATCAGCAGACTTGACCAAATCAGTATCGCTTTTCCACTAAAGCGATCAACACACACTCCCGCGGGAAAAATGGCAAGGCCAGCTCCTAGTGTCCCCACCAACAATAATACGCCAACAAAGTCAGCGCCATAGCCCAGGGAAACCAGGTAGAGGTTATAGAGCACCAGCACAATACCCGTCGTTATCCCACCCAGTGCATTACTGATCAGGTACAGGCGTGCATTGCGCTGAAAACGCACAAATTGCCGGACATACTCAATGAGGAAGTGTATCACTTAGATTTTGTGCCTGTAGACCTTGCAGGCTGCGAGCTAGATATTACCAGGTCTTTACGACCATCGCTAGCTTCTGCAGATGTTTTTATCGCGGGCGAGGGTTCTTCCAGCAACCCCTTCACTTCGGGACTCTTCGCCGCAGGCAAACGTCGTTGCCTGGTCGTCAAGCCTGGTAAAAAGAACGCCTTGACTATCCCCTGTACCATCACTGTACGAGCACGAACCTCAATCATCGCATTGGCAACACGATCCGTTCCCTGCTCAATCTTGCCCTCAATAGCAATCGCCTGAGCAGGAATTTGTGCTACCGTTCGCACGATCTTATTATCATTGGCACTCGCAGCAGGTAATGTTCCCTTCATTGCTGCCTCAGTTGTGGCGTTGACACTATCAACCACTGGTCGCAATTTCTTCACTAATTCAGCCTGTTCTCGTATCCAGGTAAACGCGAACGCAAATACCCCATTTAGAACCACGGCGATCAAGACAAAGACCAGGAGTTCAAGGATCAGGATGAAAGCAGCAATTTGTCCCAAGATGGCCAGCAGGCTATTTGGTTGATCCATGATTACTCACCTCCGGCGGCTGCTTCCATCTGCTGCTTGCGACGTTCGTCAGCACGCCTCCTGACGTGGCCTTTACCTACAAACACGCGGATCACGTGTTGCGCTGCCATCAACAGGGCGGCTGCACGTACACTTGGCCCGACGGCAAAATCGCTCGCGAAGCGAGCTGCAGTTCCAATCGCAGCGGCAGTCTGACCCGTCGATTTTGCCGTCTTTTTAACAACACCTACTGTCTCTTGCACTGATGCCAACAATGGTTTCATCTCATCACGTACAGTCGATATAGTACCCAAGAGCTCGACAATCGCATAAATCTGCAAAACCGTCACTGCCAGGGTGAAAAGGGCCACAATGATCAGCGAGACGTAGACTACATCGATCATATGTCCAGTAAAAACCCCGACGACGATGATCCCAACGATGACGAGCACCAGAACCACTCCGGTAATCAACGCGATGTTTTTTATTTTTTGCTGCATAGCGCTCCTCCAACAAATTAAATAGGGCTTACACTGAATTATAGCCCACAACGACGCATAAGTACCAGGGATACTTCTGGATGCCGTCTCTTTACTACACGTACGGCGACTCATGAAAGGCTACATCCACTACATTTACCTGAAAGGAAACTTAGAAACCTGAGCACAAACTGAAAAACGCCTGAGAGTTTTTTAATGTACTTTCTTCGCAAAAATCGGGTAGTCACCTGATGCCGCATGATCATATTTGCTATAGTATTATAAATACCTCAATTTCAAGAGGCTACCAGTTCATGTCCCCTAGTAGAGGAGAACAATTCAATGCAGAGCTTCGCTTCCGAGGTAGTGTCTATCGCTGATTCCTGCCTTGGTGGCCTGCAAGGTCGCTCGGGGCTACTCATTGGTCCAGAGGCGCAGCGACTCCCCTACACAGAGCTTTTGCAACGAGCCGGTATGGCGTGCGTCTACCAGGAGAGCACGCCCCTTCATGTTGCTCATATCTTGCCGCACGTGCAACTATTGATGAGTCTACCTGAACCATCACATGCGCCCCCATTGCTCACAGCGGCCACAGTCGCCCAGGGATGTCTCGGACGACGCACCCCCCTGCTCATCTTTGATCTTGCTGACTCCACCTCCGTCGAGGAAATGGTCGGCCTGCTACCTGCGGTCTGTCTCTATACTCCTGAAGACATGCGTCGCATCTTGTCCGGGGTCGAGGCGAAGGCGTTCCTCCCCAAGTGACGGGCGCGATAAATCGGGCCCCTACACACTTCGTATGCTATAATGTGGTAGACTAGTGGTCATCTATGCCAGTTTGAGGAATTCATGGAAGTTATTAAAATATCACCGCGTGGCTATTGCTACGGTGTCGTCGACGCACTACAAATCGTCCGCACTGTGGCGAAAGACCCCACGGCACCACGCCCAATTTATATCATTGGACAGATTGTCCACAATCGTCATGCGATCGAAGAACTCACCAATATGGGTGTAGTGACCCTGGACGGGCCGGACCGCGCCAGTATCCTGGAACAAGTCACCCAAGGGACGGTCATTTTCACCGCACACGGCGTCTCGCCACTGGTAAAACAGGGGGCGCGAGAACGCGGCCTCAATTGTATAGACGCCACCTGTCCTGATGTCACTAAAACTCACGACCTCGTGCGCAACCTGGTGGCGAAGGGCTATTACATCCTCTACATTGGCAAGAAGGGCCATCCCGAACCAGAAGGCGTGCTCGGTGAAGTGCCGGGGCATATCAGCTTGATCGAGAATGAAGCCGATGTAGATGCACTCAACCTGCCAGCAGAGCAAGCTGAAAAACTGGCCATTTCTACACAGACTACGCTTTCACAGTGGGATACGCGACGTGTGATCCAGTATATTAAGACCCGCTATCCGCACGCAGAGGTACACATTGACATTTGCGCAGCAACGCAGTCCCGCCAGGAAGCCGTGGTAGTTCAGGCACAGGGGGCAGATTTGACAGTTGTGGTGGGTGACCCGCGCAGCAACAACACCAACCGCCTCGTCCAGGTATCGGAGGAGATGGCAGGGATACCCGCAGTACGCATTGAGGACCTCTCCCAACTGAATCCAGAGTGGTTGAAAGGCAAGAAGCGCATAGCAGTCACCGCAGGTGCCTCGACCCCCAGCCAGTTGACGCGCGAGGTCATCCGCTTCATCGAGCGATATCAACCAGAGTAAGTGTATGAAATCTCTACGACAGATACTCACCGAATGTACTGAACCACAGCTTGAGCAGATCGCTCGATTGTGGGGTCTAGGTGATGCTCCTGATAAAAGATGGTCACATCAGCGCACGCGCCTGGAGCAGGGCATGCGTGACGCCATCCCGGCTCGTTTTGTGTGGGAACACCTGGGCGACGATGAGCGCCTGGTGCTCTATAATATCCTTGGGCCTTCTGCCCGTAACTGGGTCGTGCGGGATGACCTCCCCAGGAAGGTGCAATTGCCGGCAGCCCGCTATAGAGCAGCCTTCGATAGGCTCAAGCGACAGTTACTCGTGTTTGAGGTGTTGGCGAAGGTACAGGGCAATCAACTCGTCGATCACCGCTTGGGTTTCTACGCCTATGGCAGTGAGAGAAAACTGCCGGTACAGGCAGTGGACATTCTCTATACTCCCGTGGAGATCACCAACTTCTTGTACGCCACGGGACGTGAATACTTCGTCCCACAGTCTGACCGCTCAAAGATGACACTGGAAAAGATACTCACGCCACTATACCAAAGCGACCTGGATGAGATGGGACATCGTTATGGTCTGGAACTAGATGATGGCTACTATACGCGGGCCGATTACCGCTCAATGCTTGCAGCAAGCGTGGTGCAGCCTGAAGCCGTCGACTATGCTTTGCAGCATCTCGATTCCACAACACGCAACTTCTTCACATTGCTGTGTGAACGGGGCGGCAAATTGAGTGTACAGTCATTACGTGAGTTTACCGACTTTGATGACGCGAAAATCTCGACCATGCTGCATACACTTGCCCAGTACGCCATCGCCTTTGATACATTCTCAGAGCACGAGCACATCGTATTCGTTCCACATGACTTGTACAGGAAGCTGAAGGAAGCTCCAACTCAGCCTTCCGAACCAAAGGGCCTGATCCCAGCAGCAGCACCGCTAGCAATGCGCCATGGCGAGACCATCATACTCTATGACATGGCAACAGTGATCGGTACAATCTATCAGCAGGACATAGAGCCAACGAAGGTGGGCACAGTACCTAAACGCATCGCTGCCAAGATCGATCCTCTGTTGCGTGGTTGCCCACGCACCGGCTTGAGCGATACGGAAGAGTATGAGTATCTTGAGATGTTGTTCGACATCGCTCAGGAACTTGGTCTTATACAACTTTCCAGACCGTCTGCACGAGATATCAAACGGCACTATGAAGCGGGACCAGCATTGGAGCAGTGGTCACACCTGGATGCGGTTGAACAGACCCGACGCTTGCTGCAAATCTGGGTCGGTAGTGGGCGTTGGGGTGACGTGGTGGGAGTTAACTTTGTTGACTGGTATTCTGGTTATGTGGATCCAAAAGTGGTCCGTAGCTCAATTATATCCCAGATTCGTACATGCCCTCCAAATGACTGGTATACTGTCGCATCACTGGTCGATATCATGCGCGGGCGCGACCCTTTTGCTTTACGCCCCAGACAACGCGGCATTCCCTCCCTGGGCTATAGCAAAGCGGGCGAGCTGCGCAAACATTGGGATACATGCGATAGAGAAATCATCATCGGCTCGCTCTCATCCTCCCTCTACGAATTAGGCATCGTTGCATTGGGTTACCAGCAGCTTGAGGTACTCGAAGTGGATGAGGGGAATAGACAAGTGAATCCCGATGTCTTCATGCTCACAGACCAGGGAGCTGCAGTTCTGTCATCTGAAGTACGGTCTATACCTACAACTCCTCCATCCCTGTTGCACAATGGCAACCGCTCACTTGTGGTGCAACCAAATTTTGAACTCTTGCTGCTGCAACCTGACTTTCCCACCCTGTACTATCTCCTGCCTTTTACGCAGGTAAACCAGGTAAGCATGGTAAGCCGTCTCACACTGACACGCGAGTCGGTCTTACGCGCTGTGACGGCAGGCATGAGCATTGAGGAGATGCTCCAACTCCTGGAAGAGCATAGTCAGAAAGGCGTGCCACAAAACGTGGACTATACGCTCCGCGACTGGGTAAAACTCTACAAGGGAGTAACCATCTCACAGGTTGTCTTGCTTGAAGTGAGCAGTGAGGCCGTGGCGAACGAAATCTGCAGCTCTCCGAAATTGAAAGGACTTGTGCAAGACTTTGGCATGCGCCGACTCGGACCTTGTGCTATCGCCTTGAATAGCGATAGCAATCTGCCAGAACTCCGGCGCATGCTGGATAAGATGGGGATCGTTGCGCGTATTGCTGCTGACAAAGGACCAGCTTTGCGGTTCGCTTCTATCACTGAGAAGGTGGTCACTGCCGACAGGCAGCGATAATCTGCATTGCTTGTTCGCGTGCATCGAGCTGTATCAGCGCCAACACCTGCTGAAAAATCGCATGGCGCAGCAGATTGCGACGAAACTCATGTTCACCTTCGGATGCTGAAGAGGCTTTGTCTTCATCAAGTTTACGCAGTTTGAGCGCGAAAAAAGCCAGGCGCAACAGTTCAAAGCGACGTCTCTGCTCCGTTGTCTCCAACCGTCCGCTCGTCGGGCATTTATCACAAGGGACTGTTGTTTCTAAATCGCTGGAACGATGTGTTGTTTCTCTGCTAGGGCTAAGGGCCAAGATAGGTTCTCCTCTCGCTTACTTACTTCAAACATCATACCAGGGAGAGGCGAAGAATAGGTTAAGAAAATGGTAAAGATGTGGTTAGAAGCAAACAAGCAAGTAGAGAAACCTATACCTGGTTACCTGTCCCCAGACACGGCACCCTGCCCGGGGGCAGGTATCCCACAAGAGGCGGAGCGGGGCATTACTGCGGGCCCAGTAGCGTATGGCGAATCAGCATCAAGTGCGTGAGAGGACCAAGACCGCCGGGCACAGGCGTGAGAAATGAGGCAACTTCTTTGACACTTGCAAAATCCACATCCCCGACCACTCTACCATCAACGGCGTTAATGCCCGCGTCGAGCACAACCGCACCAGGCTTGACCATCTCAGCCGTGATACTGGCGGGACGGCCTATGCTCACAACGAGGATATCAGCGGTTCTGGTAATGCAAGCAAGGTCTTGAGTGTAGGAGTGACAGATGGTCACCGTGGCATCGTTGCGCACCAGCACAAGCGCAATCGGCTTACCGCCGACATTACTACGCCCAACAACCACAGCATTGCGGCCTGCAACTGGTATGCCAGCGTCCTGCAACAACACAAGCACGGCATCAGCAGTGCTCGGGATGAAGCTGGGGAAGCCAAGCATGAGGTTGCCAGCATTACGCGAGCCAAGGCCGTCAACGTCCTTCTCAGGACGCAGAACGTCGGTGACGACTCGCTGGCGAATATGAACGGGCAATGGCAGCAGTAGCACAACACCATCGGTGTTTGTGTCATCGTTCAGCACAGCCACTTCGGCACGTAACTCTTCCTCTTCTATCTCGAACGGAAAAGCTAGTGTCGCGCAGCCCAGGCCAATCGTGCGGCAGGCACGCACCAACTGTCTGCTGTAGACCTCGGCGGCGGCATCATGTCCCACCACCAATTGTGCCAGTTGCGCCGGGCGCTGGTACTGTCTGCGAAACCGTGCAGCCTCACTCCGTAGTTCGTCGGTCATGCGTGTAACCAGTGGCTTGCTATCAAATATGGTTGCGGGCATAGATGGGTTAACCTTTCATTTTCAGTCATCAAACCCTATCATACCACAGGCTTTTTCAGACCCCGCCAACTTGGGGGGTGAGCGTACGATTTTTGCCTCACCATCGCTCCGCTCGGCAAGCCATGTTGCCCTGGTGTGCAAAAATCATACGCGCACCCAACTTGGGGGATAACATTGCCAAATTGCCAGCTAGTGCGCTACAATCCCCAGAGATGTAAAATGCTGATACTCGGTAAAGAGAGGAATCCGAAAAATGGCTGGTGAATGTTCATTTGACATCGTCTCGCAGTTCGACGAACAGGAACTGGTCAACGCTATTGACCAGACACGGCGAGAAGTGCAGACGCGCTATGACTTGAAAGACACGAAGACCGAGATTAACCACAACAAAGATAGCATCACCATCGTTACGGATGGCTCGCTCACCCTCAAGAACGTGCGCGATATCCTCGAAACCAAGGCCGTACGTCGCCATCTCTCACTCAAGATCTTTAAGCCTGGCAAAGAAGAGGATGCCGCTGGGGGGAGAATACGCCAGGTGATTCAATTGCAGCAGGGCATCTCGCAAGAGTTGGCCAAGGAGATAAGCAAGTACATTCGTGACACCTATCCGAAAGTGCGACCACAGGTTCAAGGGGATGCCATTCGCGTCACAGCCAAGAGCCGCGACGAGCTACAAGCCGTAATTGCATTGCTCAAACAAAAGGATTACCCGGTCCCATTGCAGTACATCAACTATCGTCAATAACCCCCTGCTGAAGCAGGAGGTTTGGAAACAAGCCTAACATCGAAAAGTGCAAAGATAGAGATTTATCTGTACCACAACCTATGTATAGTAAAAACAGAACATACAATGGGGGGTAAAACCGTGTAAAGTACAGCACTTCCACCAACCAGGGGTCATACCAATCACACCACCACTTCGGCGTAGAAATCGCACTCGTCCGAAAAGAATACCACTACCACCTGGAAAGGACAGAACGCATCATGGCCATCGCACGCATGTTACCAGTCAACCTATTCTTCATCCCAGCATTCTCAAAACTCCACGATAGCTCCAAGCTCGCCTACATCGGCCTACTACTACACGCCGACGACGAAGGACGCGGATTCGCCAACACACGCACTCTCAGCCGCGCCATCGACTCACACGATAGCCAGGTCGAGGCTTCCCTCAAACAACTTCACGAGCAAGGCCTCATCCTTCTCTACGAGGTAGAGAATGAGCAGTACTATCAGATCACAAGCTGGTCAGATATGATGCAAGGCATGCGCTACAAACACGTAAGCTTACTTCCGCCTCCGCCCGCGTCGGAACACGCTGAATCCAACAGTACACAGCCAGCAACCATGAATGAAAATCACAGCGCTGATGTTGTTGTTGATGTTGTTGTTAATGAGAAAGAATCAAATAACAACAACAACAATAGCGGGAGCGAAACAGAAAAAGACCTTACGAAAGCACAGACACCCAACGAAGGTACACTCATAACCCTGCTAGAGTGCTCTGCCCAAGCCGCACGCGAACTCATCGCAGAATTTCCCAACATCAACATCGCCGGCGAATGTTGGGCCGCCTCAGACTATTCCAAGAGCAGAAAGAAGAAACTGAACCTAGCAACATTCCGCAACTGGCTTGCCAAGACAAAAGAGATCAGAGGAAAAACCAAAGTCCCAGCCAAAGCGACGCCGGGCAAAAAGGAGTCACCATACAAAGCAAAGCTTGAAGCAGCAATGCAGGCATCCACATCAAACGAACAGCATGCAGCCCCAATTAAAACACCTGGGCTTAACCCAACTAGGGAAGGCCTTGCCCACCCTCCATGAAACTGCGCGGCAGGAACAGTGGACCTACGAGCTGTTTCTGAACCGGGCGATTGCCGCAGCACAGGTACTTTAGTACCAAAAAATGAGTGCGCGAGTCGCAGATGTAGTAACCTAGTTTTTAACTAGACAGAGCCTATCTGAGATTAATCTAGGAAGTGAACCGTTCATGCCTGGGAACAGACAAGTCTTCAGCACAGCAATGAATGCAGCCGATCGCTTTCGCTGGGATAGCCAATGGGGGGAAGCTGCACGAGAGTACCAGCGAGCACTGGCAGAGTTCCCAGAAGATGCAGCAGCGCGTGGTGGGTTGGGGTTTTGTTACATGCAAACAAAGCAGTGGCAGCCTGCGCTTGACGAATATGAACATATTCTGAGGCGCGACTCCAGCAACGTGATCGCTTTGAGCAAAACAGCAGAACTGTACGTCATTCTCAACCGGCGGGATGATGCTTACCAGGCATATCTTCATCTGGCGGAGTTGTACTCGCAAGCTGGTCAAGGCGCTCGTGCCGAAGCGGCGTGGCAAAAGGCCGTTCAGTTGTCTCCGGGCAATCCTGAACCTCATGAACGCCTCGCAGCATACTATGTTGGGAAAAAAGATATAGCTTTAATGATCCAGGAGCGTCTTGCTGCTGTGCAAGGCTATCTACTAAACAATCAAATGGAAGCGGCGCGTATGCAGTGTGAAGAAGTACTGCGTGCTGATCCAATGAATACACAGGCGAGGCTCTTGCTCTCACGCATCATGCAGCCATCAGGCTCAGTATCGCAGGGAACAAGCGCAACAGTTTCACCGGCAGCGGGTACAGCGACAGGTTCAATGGCCAGTCCGTCACTACCTGTCAGTCCGTTCAATATCACAGACAGCCCTGTAACTGGTATAGTTACACCGGGCAACACAAGCGGAGGGAATACTAGCACCATGGGTAATACGGGTAGCGCGGGCAATTTTGGCGGAGCGGGTAACTCAATGCCGAATCCTGCCATGGCAGGCATGAACGGCGATGCGACTCGACCTGCTCCTCACAAACGCATTACGGCCGGCCAGGTCACCGGAGTGCTGAGGCAGGCTCAATCATTCCAGACCCAGGGTCGCTTTAATGATGCTATTGACCTCTGTGAGCAAATCCTGGCCAGCGGCTTTGACCGACCGGATGCGCGATACTTTTTGGGCTGGTTGTATCAAGAACAGCAACGCTGGGACGATGCCATCCGCCAGTTCCAGCTGCTGCTCAATGACCCCGACTATGCTCTCTCTTGCTATTACGCATTAGGGCAGTGCTATCGGGCACGTGGCGACTTACAGACGGCCTCAGTCCACTTCGATGAAGCGGTAGACCGCGTGAATTTGGACGCGCTGACCGCCGAGGAGTCTGACCAGTTGGTACAGCTCTGTCAGGAAGCGGCGGAAGCTCACCTCCAGCTAGGTCAACAAGACCAGGCGCTCACCGTCTACAATGCGTTGCTAGGCTTCTTGAGTAGCCGTGGGTGGAATGACAAGGTTACCCAGGTCGAGTTCATGCTCAAACAATTACAACAAGCTCGACCCGCATCAGCACCTGCTCAGCCTCCACCGCCACTCACCCCCCCGCCCGCGATGCAATATGCTACGCCCCAACAACAGCCATATGCTGGTCCTCAGCAGCAGGGGAATACGACCCGAGTCTTGCCGCCTGAGCAAATGCCGACGATAGGTCAGGCTCCCAACATGCCAGCATCATCGCCAGCGCCGGTCCAGCCACCAATATCGTCCGTGCCTATGACTGCGCACACTGCTGGAGAACTGCCGGATTGGCTCACTGGCATCATCAGTGATTCCGACAAGACTCAGATTGCCAACAGGCAATCGCAACCACGAGTGGATGCAAAGCCTGCGCCAACAATGCCACCGGCACAAATGAATCCTGCACAACTGGAAATCGTCAACCAACCTACCATGGAGCAGCAGGTGATCACCAACCCCTTTGCGGCACTCGATGCTATGGATGAAGTAACGATGAGGAAACCTATGCCGCGGGTAGCACCACCAGCGGCAGGTCCATCTCCAACTGCACCCCCGCAACCAGTCGCATTTTCGTTGCCAGAAGTGGAGCCAGCACAGGGTACAAAGGGAAGGGCTGAAGACCTGTTAAGCCAGATGGCTGGCTCGGCTGGTAATTACGAAACATTAAAACACGTTGCCGACGCCGTCCTGGCCAGCACTTCGTCTCTACCAGAAAATATTCGCTTGCAGGTCGTGCAATCCATGCAGGATATCCAGAAGTACATTAACTTTGGCCTGCTCACACCTGCCACTGAGGAATGCTTGCGGGTGATCGATCTTGCCCCGCAGTACCTTGATGTCCACCAGGTGCTCTGCGAGATCTATGTCCGCCAGGGCCAGGTCGACCAGGCTATTGCCAAATACGCTATCCTGGTCGATACCTACGTTGCCAATGACCGTGTAGATGATGCTATCGCCGTCTACCGGCGCATCCTGCAACTGGAACCGAACAACCTGACCTACCGCACGCGCCTGATCAGCCTGCTCACATCACAGGGCAACAAAGAGGAACTACTCCGTGAACGCACACTGGCCGCTGAGTCGTACCTACGCCTTGGCTACATGGAGCGGGCTGTGACCGAACTTGAGCAAGCGTTGCAAGAGAGTCCAACCAGCGTGCCGACACGCCTGAACTTTGCCCTGGCCTTGCAAAAACTGGGACGTTCCCAGCAGGCCGTGGCAGAGTACCAACGCGTCTTACAGTTAGACCCACGCAACATCACCGCGTTGGTGCGCTGGCATATCTCTATGGTGACGGGCAATGTAGCCGGACGCGCCACAACGTTGGAAGTGTTGACCCGCATTCGTTGGCAGCTGCGTGGCCAGGGACAGCGGAACTATGAGATGGTGATGCGTGAGTACAACCAGGCGGCAGAGACCCGTCCTAACAATGCCAATGTTCACTTCGCGCTTGGCCAGCTGTACCAGCAAGCTGGCAGTTTCGACAAGGCTGTTGACGCCTACATGTTAGCATTGCGCGACAGCTCACTTGAAGCGATGGCGCGTGTCAGTGCTGCCCATTGTCTGTTAGCTCAGGGAAAACCAGAAGCCGCCATCGAGCAGATTGAGCAAGCTCTACAATCTGTTCGCCGCTCAACGGGCGCGCCTATCGATCCTGGCACCTGGGCAGCACGTCCGCGCGAAGATGGGGAGGAGCATCAGGCTCCGGAGATAGAAATCTCCACTCTGCTGGCGAAAGCCTATGGGCGAGCAGGCAGACAAGATCAAAGGGAGGCTATTCTGCGCCAGTTGAAGCAAACAACAACCTCTAAAGACGAAGTTGCTTCCACTCTGGCAGAGATTTCCGCACGCCAAGACGATGTCAATGCTGTATTGCAGGAATACGCCGATCTAGTACATCACTATCGGAGCAATCGTCAGGTGGACAACGCTCTGACGGTTTTGAACGAGATGGTGCGTATGGCACCGCAAGACCCACGCGCTCATGGCGAATTGGGTGACATTTACATAGGCCGCGGCTTCCTGGAGGAGGGCATTGCCGAACTGCGCCTCCTGGCTGACATCTATCTGCGCCGTGACCAGAAGGCGGAGGCTGGTGCAACATTACGGCGTATCGGCATAATCTACGCCGAGATGGGCAGTGAAGTAGAGGCGCTCACGAACCTGCATCGTGCCGTCAAACTTGCTCCTGGCGATATGGATTTGCTACGCGAGGTCGTCGGATTCTGCTGGCGCACTGGCAATACGAAAGATGCTACTCATTACCAGATAATGATTGCACGCTATTATTTCGAGACCCAACAGGTCAAGGAGTCAGTTGCTGCGCTGCAACAGTTGATCACAATGGATCGCAATAACTTCGAGGCCTACGACATGCTTGGCCAGACCTACCAGTCTGTAGGCGAGTATGAACAGGCCAGTCGCGTTTACAGGAATCTGGCGAAGATCAACCCGCAAAGCCCTATTGCTCGAGAACGCCTGACAGCCCTGCAAGAGCTGAGGGCAACGCATCAGTAAAGAAATTGAGTTTGATGATAATGGGCTGCTGCGGCACCCATTCTAATCAAAGGCTAGTTCTTTGATTAGCCAGACTGCCGCAGCAGGTCTGGCTAATCAAACTCAAGTTTTTGTGGGTGGCTCATACAGCCCTGCTATGTCTCCTCTCATCCCGCTTGCGTTTCATCTCCAACAAACGCATATACACCCCATACACCAATGGCTGATACACCAGATCATGCGTCTCCAGGAAGCGCATGGCACAGCCACCAAAACCTTGCTTGAAGACATACACCCCCCATAACTCCTGCCCTTCCTCCAGCACATCGGGAATGCCGCGAAAATTGTAGTACCAGCAGCCACGAGACTTCGCCCACTGCATACCGGTCCACTGCAACAGGTGATTAGGCATCAAGTTGCGATGCTCGTTGGATGAAGCTCCATACATATACCAGCTCCAGCGACCAAAACGCAACACAATGATACCTGCAATTACCTGTCCCTGGTACTCCGCCAGCAAGAGCGCAGCACGATCCCCCTCGCTGTACAAGCGCATCACATCGGCATAGTGCGCCTTCTCATGGATGAAGAACTGATCGCGCTCACTTGTCATCTGGTAAATGCTATAGAAGGTATCAAGATCGGCCTGGCCATACCCTTGTCGCACCGTCACTCCCTTACGTCCCGCCAGGCGCACATTGTAGCGCCACTTCTCTTTCATACCCGCGAGAATATCTTTTTCATCAGGGCGAATGTCCAGCACCCACTCATGACGAACATGCGTAGGATAGGGATTGGGACGGAAACCACGTCTGCGTAACGCGACTAGCCACTGGGTATCACTATCGAGCACACCTGGTTCTATTTTGAGCATGAAGGCTCCCCGATTGCGCGCCTCTGCCTTCACAAAGTTGAGCAGCACGGTCATTGCCGGAGAATCAGGATCATCAATGATGGGGCCGCGTGGCACGTAAAAATAGCTTTTGCGCAGGACTGGGGCACGGACGATCAAGATAAGCATCGCTGCACACAGCTTTCCTGTATCATCCACGACGCCCACACGCATCGCCTCAGCATCCAGATGCGGGGCTAGTTCGCCCCACTCGTACGATTGTGTGATATTACAGCACACCGATTCTGCGACAAAGTCGTTCCACTGCTGGCGGTCGGTGATAATACGCGCTTCCATGTACGTTTCCTCTCGGTTGGATGGCATGTCATCCTGAGCGCCATGTCATCCTGAGCGCAGCGAAGGATCTCTGCGTCCGTCGAGCCAGACCCTTCGCTGCGCTTAGGGTGACATGTGCGAAGGCCCCAGGGCGGGGGCAAGCCCCGCCCCTACTATACAACGGTCCCGCTGCCCCTGGCTGCTCGTTCCAGTTCAACTTTCTTACGTTCGGCATGGTGGCGTGCGCGACGCACCTCAACGACCTTGCGCCAGGCAATGTAAATGAGGGGGCGATACACATAGTCTTGGGTCGGCAAATGCAGGCGTGAGAAGCCGCCGAAGCCCTTCTTGTACTCATAGACGCCCCACATCGCCTCACCTGGCTCCAGGATTTCGGGAATAGCGCGAAAATCGAAATAGCTGCAACCACGAGCCTTTGCCCATTGAATGCAGCGATACTGTAAGAGATAGGTGGCCTTGAGATTGCGCTTATTGTTTGAGGAAGCTCCAAACATATCCCAGCACCAATTCCCGAAACGAATCAGCATCTTGGCTGCGAGAGCTTCGCCCTCGTGCTCAGCCAGGTACAACACGGCATCACCTTCAGCTGCGAACCGGCGTAGAACCTCCTTGTGATAATCCTTGCTGTGGATGAAAAAAGCATCACGCTCGCTGGTGATTGCTAGCAGATTGTAATAGGCATCGAAATCGGCATCGTTCTCCGCCTCGCGCACAATGATGCCTTTTCGTTCAGCAATGCGCACATTCTGCCGCCAGGTCATCTTGAAATTGGCGAGCAGTTGTTCGGCATCAGGACGGATATCCAGCACCCAGCTTCGTCGCTCATGCAGAGAAAACGGGTTGATCTGAAAGCCCAGTGCGCGATAGGCAGTTACCCAGTTCTCCATGCTGTCATCCTGAGCGCAGCGAAGGATCTCTGCGTCCGTCGAGCCAGACCCTTCGCTGCGCTCAGGGTGACAGGCCTTCGCAGGATCGTCGTCTGCGATATTCGGCTCCAGGCGCAACACCACGGCATGTTCCTTGCGCGCAATGGCGTGGGCATGCTCGACAAGAGCAGGCAAAGCGGGCGAGTCTGGTTGTTCTACGGTGGGCCCCCGTGCACAATAGAGCCAGTCGAAATGCAATCCTGGCACCGGCATTGGCACAGATGAGACGATAAGCTGCATCGCACCCACCATACAACCGTTTTCCAGCGCTCCCAGGCGGTAGATGCGCGCCCCCAGGTATTGACTCAGCTCGCCCCACTCATACGATTGCAGCAGGTGACCACGCGGCCGGCTCGTCAAAAACCCGTTCCACTGCTCCCGGTCGGTGATTTCTTGAACGGTAATGGTCATACACGTGTTTTCCTGGTACCCGCAAGGGGTACCACTACATTTACAAACTCGCCATATATTCGCTTCTGAGTATGCTGTACACCCGCACATCGTGGTACTTGCCGAAACGCAAGATGACCTGGCGCAAGGTGCCCTCGTACTTGAAACCGGCCTTCTCATCGGCACGCCAACCACCAATATTCTCCTCCATATCCTGAGTCTGGATACGATTGAGGTTCAGTTCCATAAAGCCATAGCGCACCATCAATTTGGTCGCCTCGGTGCCGTAGCCTTTACCCCACGCTGCAGGGTTGCCGATGATAACATAAAATTCGGCTGATTGATTGATATAGTTGATATCCTTGAGGCCAACCAGGCCGATGAGGGTATTATCGCTGTTAAGGGCCACACCGAAAATGATGTGCTTGCCATCTTTGTAGAGCAGATCCAGCCGTTCCTTGCCGCGGGTGTCGCTGGTGGGGTAGATGGAGAAGTAGCGGCGAATTTCTTCGTTGTTCATCCACGTTGAGTAGAGATGATTGTCCTGGGCCGGTTCCAGTGACCGCAGGTAGATGCGCTCTCCGACAATAAACGGGTTCTGCATGTGCGATGTATCTTGTGCCATTGAAAGAAACGCTCCTCCAGGTATTTGTTCGTGGTGTTCGTGAGCAAGTATAGCATAGGTGGGAGGCGAGAGGCAATTAGCTCCAACCTGGTGGTCGTCAGGCTCGACACCATGAGGCAATTTGAAACTCACCCAATTTAACTACTGCTCTTTTGTCTCTGGGGTTTATATGTTATGCTTCATTAGTACGACTAGAGGTCAGGCTCTAGCAATAATCATGGCCCGAAGGACCAGTGCTTATTTCCAAATTAGATGGAGGCGCGATAGCAATGCAATTGGAGGGGCTGCAAATCGGCTCATATCGCCTCCTACGTCTTATTGGGGGCGGAGGCATGGGTGACGTCTACCTTGCGGAAGACCTGCGCGTCAATCGCCAGGTAGCCATCAAGGTCATTCAAACGCGAGCCAGCTCGTATTTCGATAACGGCACAACCCAAGACATAATGCGCCTATTCCAGCGCGAGGTAAAGGCCGTCGCCAACCTCGATCACCCCCACATATTGCCCTTCTTTGACTGCGGTGGCAGCACCATCCATGGTATGAACATCACATATATGGTGCTGCCATTCCGCAAAGAGGGTTCGCTTCTTACCTGGTTGCGCCAGCATAGTCCATCTAAAGCGCTCCCGCCACAACGCGTGGCGCATTTTATACACCAGGCTGCAGACGCACTTCAATACGCACATGAGCAGCAGATCATCCACCGCGACGTCAAGCCCTCTAACTTCCTGATTCGCAGTAACAAGGAGAACCCAGACTGTCCCGACTTGCTGCTGGCCGATTTCGGCCTGGCAAAGTTCAGTACCATGACCTCTGCGGTCAGTCGGGGTAATTATGGTACCCCTATATATATGGCTCCTGAACACTGGGACGGCCACCCAGTTCCTGCGACCGACCAGTATGCGCTGGCCGTGATGACCTACGAACTGTTGACTGGTCGTCCACCATTCCTGGGCAATCACCAGCAGGTGATGTATCAACACCTCGAAGTCCAACCACAATTGCCCAGCAAATTCAATCCGCTTATTCCTGCAGCCATCGACGCGGTGATTCTCCGTGCCCTGGCTAAAAGACCTGCAGACCGCTTCCCTTCCATCTCAGCATTTGCCCATGCCCTTGAGCAAGCACTGCCAGGCGTTGAGCACTCTGATAGAGGACAGGGGCTCCAGCAGCAAGACGAGATCCTTCGCTTCGCTCAGGATGACACTGTACAGGTACTCCAGCAGCCACTCCAGGGCACTGAATACTCCCACGGAGGAAATGGAAGCAGTTCTATCTCCATTCCCATTTCTATCCCCATTCCTGCCAGTGTATCTATTCCTACGAATGGCAAGATGCCTATAACGCGAGGTCGAGATCCTTCTACGAATACAGGGATGCTGTTGATTGGACTAGTATTACTCTTTGTCACCGTGAGCGGAGCTATGTTCGCCTACATGAGCGTACCCCAGAAAACAATGGTAGGAGGCACAAGTACTGTTCCTGCTGTTCAGGCTACCATTCGTCCCACCCTTCCCTTCAGGACGGTTACTATTACGGTTCCACCACAACAAAGTCCCTACTCTCCCTACAAAGGAGCGTTAGCTTTTTATGATCCTCTCCAGGACAATAGCATGGGCTACAACTGGGACGAGGTTACTGACAGCCACGGCTCCTGTGTATTCACCGGTGGGGCTTACCAGGCTACGGCTTTGGCGCAGGCATTCCGCTATTCTTGCACCAAAGGGACTACTTTCAGTAACTTTGTCTACCAGGTCCAAATGACCATCGTTGCAGGCGATTACGGCGGGATTGTGTTTCGCATCGATAGCACACACACAAAATTCTACTACTTCCGCATCGGCAAAGATGGATCCTATGAAGTTGTGCTCTATAGAGCAGTTGGGGGGAGCAAGCCGGGAATGAACGGCCTGGTACTGAAAGGTGGAACCTCGCTGGCAATTAAAACCGGTCTGAACCAGTCCAATATCATCGCTGTCGTCGCATCCGGCAGTGACCTGGATCTGTATGTGAATCACCAGCACATCGCCTATGTCAGTAATAGCACCTTTAGTCAAGGTCAGCTTGGCGTCTGCGCAGAAGATGCCGGCAATCCAACCAAGGTTGTGTATGAGAACGCAGCCGTGTGGACGCTCTAAGTAGAGACGAGATCCTTCGCTTCGCTCAGGATGACACTGTCATCCTCGCGCCTTCACACCTAAGCCGGGTGCATCTGGCAATACCAACTTCCCATCCACGACGGTCACCCCCACATATGGATCATTGTCAATCAACAGATTCCCATCCAGATCAGCATAATCGACCAGCGGCGTCAGGTGGGAAGCAGCAGTGATCGCCAGCGAACTTTCGATCATGCACCCAATCATGATGCGCAGGTTATGTGCACGCGCCACATGGATCATCTTCAAAGCATGGCGAACGCCGCCGCATTTCATTAGCTTTATATTAATCCCATCGACACAACCCACTATCCTCGGAATATCCTCAACAGTAACACAGCTTTCATCGGCAAAGATAGGTAGTGGCACATGCTCCCGAATCAGTCTCAATCCGGCCAGATCATGCGCTGGGATAGGTTGCTCGACAAACTCAATATTGTAGGGTGCCAGTTCATTGATCGTCTTGATAGCCTCCTTGGCCGTCCAGCCGGCATTGGCATCCACGCGGATGGTCGCCGACGTAACCTCACGAATGGCTTTGATGTTGGCAATGTCATGTTTAGTACCAACTTTGACTTTGAGGATGGGATAATTGTGGGCAGCCAGAGCTTTCTTGGCCATGTTTGCAGGCGTGTCGATGCCCAGCGTGAAAGAAGTGTGCGCCGCATGAGCAGGATTGAGTCCGAGCAGCCTGTAGAGCGGCACTTCCAGTATTTTGCCAACGAGGTCGTACAGGGCCATATCTACGGCAGCCTTGGCGGCAGGGTTGAGCCGGATCACGTGCTCCAGTTGATTGAGAATGTCTTCGATGGCAAAAGGATCATCGCCGAGGTGGCCCGCAAACATCGTCATACAGTCCAGCACCGTTTCTAGGCTCTCGCCATAGTACTGATCTGGGGCAGCCTCACCGTAGCCTGTGTGCTCACCACGCTTAATCTGGACGATCACGTTGGGTGAGATGTGCTGTACACCCCGGGAAATACGAAACGGCGTTGTGAGCTTCAGCTCGATGGGTCTGGCGTCAATATGCATATGGTACTCTTTCTCCTATTGTAGAGACGAGATCCTTCGCTTCGCTCAGGATGACACTGTCAAGGTTGCTGGGCCAGAACTAACAGCACCTGGTAGAAATCTGGCAAGTTAGGAGCCCCGAGTCCTGACGCAAAGTCCCAGCCAGGAGTCGCAGGAAAGTGCAGATTATTCCCCCGCGTAATATCACGATACGGGTGGACATTCTGCTGACCTTGCGCATACTGTTCTACCTGGTAGAACAAGGATGGACCATAGAAGTATGTCCCGTTAAACTTTTTGATCGTAGCTTCATTGAGCAGCGACATAGCAGCAGCCCACTCCGGTGCCGCTGCACTGGTGCCACCACCCAGGGTCCATTGACCTTTCAGGTACGCTGCCAGAGGGAACGCAAAGGCCGTCACGTCCGGGACTTCACGCATGCCACGCGAGTACTCATTGTCTACACCCATCGCCTTCTGATACGCAGGACGCTTGAAGACGACGCTGTTTCCACCACCACCCCCCCAGAGATTTTGACATTTCTTATGATTTGAGCCATCAGCCCACACCGCCTCGTTTGCTTTCCCATTCGTACTGCCTTGTCCTGGCATCGTCCCGCCTACATCGACCGCACTGGGATCGGTGCCCGGAAAATCGACCGAGAGGTCGCCAAACTTTTCATCATCAAACGCCGCGCAATCGCCGGCCGCTACGAAGACGGTCATGTGCTCGCCCTTGGTTAATATGGATAGGTTCTGATCAATGGCCATGATATCCTGAGGAGAGAATAACGCTTCAGCATTGCCCCAGCTTATACTGAGGACGCTTGCACTGCTGGCGTTCTTTGCGTAGGCATTGATGATCTCCTGGAGCACATCGAGGAACGGATCCGTGCTCACGGTGTTCTGGTCCAGTTGGAAGTCTACAATGTTAGCAGCAGGAGCCAAACTCGCTATTGTCTCGACATCGATGAGTGACTCTCCGATTACATTGTGTGGCGGAGTGTGCAGTACGTCCACCGTTGTAAACTTGCCTCGGAAATGGCTGCAGGCAAAATAGTTATCCAGATCAGGTTTGTCAACCGTATCGAACTCGAGCAGATTTATAGTCATACCAGCTCCATCGAAACCTGCCTGCCAGAGATCGTTATAACCATATAAGCGACCAATGGTGTCGATTGGGACAGTGCTCGGATTAGGCTGACAGTTGGCCCCAGGCTTGCGGCTTGCACCAAACGCTCCTGCCGAAAAAGGATGCGGCATGAAAGAACGTTTATGAGGGGGCTGGGTAAAGTTATCCATGCCGGTAATGGCGACAAGGGCATCCGCCAGGAAGCGTGGCATCTTCGGATTACTGGCGGGGGCAAACACCTGGCGTCCATTTAGTTGATGGAGCACAAACTGCGTCTGAAACAAGCGCGCAAAGACCGCTGCCTGACCATCCACCATCAAGGTGGTATGGACAGCGTTGAGTGAGAGCGTCACGTTCTCAATGCCGAAGAATGCCTTGATTTGTTGATAGGTCGCATCGTTGATCCCCAGTTGATTGGCGACCGATTCCAGGCTTTGGCCCTGCCCTTGTTGGACCTTCAGCTTACCCAACTGATTGAGGAGTTGCTGGTTCGTCTTGAACGTGAAGCCGACATGCAACTTGGTTGTACCCGGTAGCGGCCCAATCGTTGGAGCGTTGAGCAACTCAGCAGGGATATGCAGATCGTAGCTGACAATCTCCAATGGGGAAACTGGCGTGGTCGGGGTGGGAGTAGGAGTCATGACAGGATTGGGGCCGCCGCAGCCTGCAAGCAACAACAGCAGCACCCCCACGATCCCAGTGACCCCGAGCCGATGGGAATCTCGGTGAAGCATCATGTGTGGAACCTCCTCAGAGGATGAGCAAAAGCACAATCACCCTTGCCTATTCGCGAGCCTCTCTTTTTCTATTCTGGATTACCACATCCTACCTCATCGATATTGTAGAGGCACACATGACGTATGTCAAGATTCTACGAACATTCAGGCTTGCACCCTATCAGGTTACTTCTCTCCTACTTCCATCCGAGGAGGGCTGTTCGACGTGAGGGCTATGTGGGTGCTCATGGCTTGAATGCAGCGGCATCTTCTTTTTGTGATCGACGATGATATGCGTGATCTCATCGAGTTTTTCAGGGGACCACTCCGCAAAATGATCCCAGGCACTCGTCTGCCAGTCATCGACGGTCTTGGTCGCCAGGATCCAGGGAGGCAGATTCAGGAGCAGGTGATCCGCCAGGGCATTGACAAACGGTTCATACGACCGTCGTATCTCATAAAGACGCCTTTCCGCATCCTCTTCGTGTTGCAACTGTAGTCCCACCTCGGCCAGCGAATCGCGCATGTGTGCAAAATCTGCCGACGACAGCCGATTGAGCTTGGAATTCAGAGGCGGCGTCCCATAGACCTGCGCAAGATCAACGGCGGCATGCCGCGCCATCGCGAAGGTGAAGCGTACAGTCGGCGTTGAAATGCCTTCAAAGCCGACGTACAGTAATGCGCAGGAATCCAGGATGGTAGTGAGGGCTGCCAACCAGGACTGGCGCTCATGCTGGGAGCGGTAGTACGTCAAGACCGGATAGGAGAGGTGGCTCTCCAGCAATTCCGCGCACCATCGTTCCCATTCACGCAGGTATTGGATCAATTCCTCGATATGCTGGTCCCGGTAATGCCTGCGCAACAATTCCGTTGCACTTGATGGTGAACCGGCACGCGCATCCAGGAGGGAAATCCCAGCCTCTCGCCGCGAAAACGCCTGGTAGATCACCGGGATATAGCCAATGATGAGGGCGAGAAAACCAAAGCCCGTTCCGGCCTCTGCAACGGCGAGGAAGCGTGCCAGTCCTGTCAATGGGGTAACATCGCCCAGTCCAAGTGTGATGAACGTAGTTCCACTTAAGTAGAGATACGTCCCAAGCGTCACTTGCTTCTCTGGCGCATTGAGGGGTGAACTCAGTCCCCATAGGAGCAGCGCAAAGGCGAGGACGAGGATCACTGCCCAGAGCACCAGCAAGAGGATGAGCGAAAGCGGACCAAAGTAACTCAGATACATCTCGCGTCGATTGCCTTGACGCATCTTCCGCGCTGCTGATGACCAGGGTACCCAGGTCGCCATATAGAAAAAGCGCGACAGCCTGAAGCGCCGTGATACCCTACGCGGCAGGATGATCGACTCGAAACTGTCTTGCAGTATGGCAAGGATGAAAATAACGCTGACGATGATAACAAGGATCTTCATGGATGCTCTCTTCCTAGCTTCTCGCCGCCCGCGGCGGCTTGCGTCTTTTATTCCTGCTGGATGTGCAGCAACTAACTTCTGGCGAATTACCGAGGGCGATGAGGGGTTCTGAATAGCTATAGAAAATAGTGTTCGTTAGGCAGAAAAATGCCTACTGAGGGCATCCATCAATACGCCAGCGCCAAAACGCAACACATCGGTCGCCGGTAGGCCCATCTCATCTTCGGTCTGCCTCAGCGCATCCCGCGCCTCCTGCTCAGTGAGATCGTGCGTCATGAGAGCCAGGCCAACAACCTTACAAGGATGCTCAGGCCGCACCCAGCTCACCGTATCCTCGTTGAACGCTATCATGCGCTTCAGCGAAGGCAATGGGCAGTTCTCATAACCCTCAATAATCGTTGCTCCCGCCTTATGGCAGAGGATCATCGCATCCGGCATAGAGCCGTGAATGAGTCCAAGTGTCACGGGCGAATACCCTGGATGATTGAGAGCACCCTGTCCCTCCACAAAGACCCAGTCATGCTCGGCACTGAAGTCAAGGACCATTTCTTCTACCATGCCCGCTACAAAGTCGCTGATAATACGATCTACCGGCAGCCCCGTTCCCGAAATCATGATGCCGGTCTGTCCTGTGGCGACGAAGGCGCTGTTTAGTCCACGCCGCCGGGCTTCGCGATCCAGTTCCAATGCTACTGTCATTTTCCCTGTAGCACAATCCGAGCCGACCATGAGGACCGTGTGACTTCCAGGGCGATGGGGAATAAACCTGGCAACACGATTCTGAGCAGGCGGACGACGCACATCCCAGATCATTACACCACGCTTCTCCGCAGCAGCCCGCAGCTCATCATCATCTGCAATAAAGACATGCAGACCGCTAATGATGTCTAAACCCGCTTCGATAGCTGTGAGCAGTTGCCAGTGCCATTCTTTAGGAAGCGCGCCCCCCATCGGGGCAATGCCGATCAACAGCGTATCTGGCTGGTACGTCAGTGCCTCATGGATATCGCGAACAACAGGTATGCCTTTACCAAGCAATCCACCTAGTGCTTGTGAAACATCCTTACCCGCCTTAGTACTATCGATTACTGCCACAACAGTATCTTTCCCGTAGCGTATGACACCTGTAGCCGTTTTGCCGTAGTGCCACTCAAAGGCACCTTCTGCTAGTATCGCTATGCGTCGCATATTGTTGCTTCCTTGCTTCCTCGTTAGATAGTAGACCTTCGTATGGTCTATCTTATTATATAACTTGAAAGAGGTAGATCCCACTAACAAGACGAGTGTAAACGAGTTCCCATTTGTGCTATTGCTGAATGCCCTTCGATATGGTTTAATGGGGGACAGAAAAAGCCATCCACATTTCCAGGGTTTACATCGCATAGAGAGGCGTACACTCACGCCTGGGAGGAACACTTGATGAGCAGCGAGGAAAAGGGTTTGCGTATCGCCGTATATCCGGGTAGCTTCGATCCACTCACCAACGGCCATCTTGATATTGCCAAACGAGCTGCCCGACTCTTCGACACACTCATCGTTGCCGTCTACGCTATTCCCGCCAAGAATCTGCTCTTCTCGGTCGATGAACGCCTGCAACTCTGGCGCGAGGTGATTGCCGACGAACGACTGACTAATATACAAGTCGAGCAATATACCGAACTCTCCGTCGAATACGTTCGTTCAGTAGGAGGTATTGCTATCATCAAAGGGCTGCGCTCACCCAATGACTTTGAAGCCGAGTTCCGGCAAGGTTTGATGAATCGCAAGCTGGCACCCGAGATTGAAACCGTCTGCCTGCTCACCAACCTGGAAAATCTCTTTGTCAGCTCATCCTTACTCAAGGAAGTCGCTTACCTGGGCGGGAATGTTACCGATCTGCTTCCTCCTGTAGTAGTGCGGGCGCTACAAGCAAAGCTCGAAACGTAGCATCCTGGCCGTTTGACGTTCACCCGTTGGGGGGAGAAAAAGGATGGATATACTCTATCTCGTGGATCGACTAGAAAATCTTATTGCGAGCAGCCGTAAGATGCCACTGATCAACCAGATCATAATCAAGGAGTCCGATATCCTCAACATTGTTGACCAGATGCGGACATCCATCCCAGACGAAATTAAGCTGGCAAGGCGCATTATTCAGGAAAAGGAACGCATCATTGCCCAGGCACAGGCAGATGCCAGTGTACTCTTAGCGCGAGCACGCGAAGAATCTGAACGAGCGATCAAACGCGAGGGCTTACTGCAAGCTGCCGGCGAACGCTCTCTAGAAATAATGAGAGAGGCAGAAGAGCGCGCCGAAATGCTCAAAACCGATGCCGATACCTACGTGACGGAAACACTCCGCGCCCTGAAAGACCATCTCACCAACATCGAGGTGAGTGTCAGTCGCACTATTCTCAGCATCGAGAAAGGGCTTGAAAGCCTGGAGCAGCCACCAGACGAAGAAGAGAGTGTGGAAGGAACATTTACAGGGCGGAGGCAAGCTCACGCCCCTACAGAGGAAGGTGAAGAGGTGCTGCCACCAGCACACCCGATCCCGCGACGAGCATCCCTTGCCGCCGATACCATGGGAGGTCAACCCACGATAAATCGGGGTTCTACCCAGCAAGATCTTATTCCACAGGCTAGTGACGCCGATGGCCAATTTGGACATACCTATCCGCCAGATAGAGCACCCAATCCGGGAGATGGGTATCCGCAAGGGTCTCCGCCTCGGGCGGAGGCAAGCTCCCCCACTCCACTCCACCTCACTCCCGCCCCTACGTACCCCAAAGGTGGGGGCCTGCGAAAGGGATAAGCCAAGATGAGCACGTTAAGACATTCCACAGGGCAACCGCAAGGGCCCTCACGGGCAGAGGCAAGCTCCCCCACGGGCGGAGGCAAGCTCCCCCGCTCCTCATCCACACCACTCCCGCCCCTACGTTCCGATCCCGCCCCTACGGACCCCGCCGCCCTTGCCCCTACGCTCACCACGTACCGGGTCGCAGCAATTCAGTACGAGCCAACGCTGGGTGAAAAGGAGAAAAACGTAGGCGATCTTCTTCGTCTGGTCGAGGAGGCTGCAAAACATGACGCACGCCTCATCGTCGTGCCAGAAATGGCGACCACCGGCTATTGCTGGGAATCTCGCAGCGAAATCGCCCTTCATGTTGAGCCTATCCCTGGCCCAACCACCGACCGCTTCCAGCGACTCGCTGCCACCTACAACTGCTTCATTGCTATTGGCCTTCCCGAGGTAGACCCGGCCACGGACGTGTACTACAATAGCCTGGTCCTACTTGGCCCAGAGGGCATTGTCGGCACCTATCGCAAAATCCACTCCTATATGTCAGAACCGCGCTGGGCACGTGACGGGGACTTGGGTTTGCCCGTCTGGGACACCCCGCTCGGTCGTCTGGCGCCTATGATCTGTATGGATGCCGGGTATTTCGAGGCTGCACGCATTCCCGCATTGCTTGGTGCAGACATCCTGCTCTTCTCTACGAATTGGTTCGATGAGAAATGCCCCAGTAGCTGGTGGATGGCTCGCGCCTTTGAGAATCGCCTGTATTTGATTGCTGCGAATCGCTACGGTGTAGAGCGGGGCATACAGTTCAGTGGTGGGAGCTGCATCCTCAATCCAGATGGCTCTATCCAGCAATATCTCGACAACGGTGAAGGCATTGTCTACGGCGAGGTCGATCTGAGCTGCAGCCGTAATAAAAGCTGGGGCCTGCCTGGTGCAGAGCCCGTTGGTGACTGCCTTGCCGATCGACGCCCTAGCGAGTACATGACATTGGTCAATAATACTTACCTGTGGGAACCATTACGCTACCACGGTCTGTATGACCTGGCGGCGCTTCCCCCTGGGCAACTTTCTTGTGTCGCCATTATTCAAACCGACCTGCAAACGTTTCCAAGGGCGGAGGCAAGCTCACGCCCCTACCCTGCATCTCCGGCATTCGACATTCGATCATCGCTACAATTTCTGCGCGATATGGTCAAGACATTCATCAACGACCATTCCCCGGCATGCCCCGACGTGCTGGTGCTGCCAGAATTGATGCTACCCGGTCCTGTGCCACGTATTGCAGGCACACCTGTCCCCCAGACAGGGTCCCAGGAGATTGCCCATTTTCAGAGTGGGGCCATCTCGGTTCCAGGACCAGAAACCGACGCATTAGTGGAACTAGCCAATGAACTTCAAATCAGCTTCGTGCTTGGCGTTGCGGAGCGGGTGAACGAAGGGCAACCGCAAGGGTCCCCGCCCCTACGGGCCAGGTACTACAATACGGTGCTGCTGATCGACCCTGAAGGCATCTATGGCACCTATCGCAAACTCCACCTGACACAGCAGGACCGCCGTTGGGCCAGCCCAGGCGATCTGGGACTGCCAACCTTCGACACACCGGTAGGCCGCATCGGACTGGCAACCGGCTACGATGTACTCTTCCCAGAGACACTGCGTATCCTGGCAGGAAAGGGAGCAGACCTTATATGCGCCCCTACACTGCTGAACTTTCCAGACCCGATTGGCCTTGGACCAACGAGCATTCCCTATGGACCACAGATTGCACCACAGGGATATGATCCCGTCCACTACCTGATCTGGCGTGTGCGAGCTGCCGAACATAACGTCTACCTGGCGCTGGCAAACTGGAGCGGTCAATCCGATGGACTGCATGCCAATGGCAATAGCGGCATCTTTGCACCTGACTGTTCTACCTACCCCTGGTCGGAAGTCATCGCTGAAGAAGGTGAACCAGGCTTGACGATGATGACCATCGACACACGCGAACAGCGCACAGGCCGCCGTTCGACCACGCTATCGCCCAGCTACACCCCCGGTGATGTCGTCGGCTCGCTCACCGGCGAGCTAGCCTATGATATCCGCGACACCATCCCCGGCAACATCGCACGCAGCAAACCTCTGCTGCGCAAACGTATGCCTTTCTGGTATCTTGACCTGATACGAATCCCACGATGAATCGGGGATCTACCTGGAGGAGACTCACATCTTATGCGCTTAGCCAACAAAGTTGCACTTATCACCGGTTCCGCAGGTGGCATGGGCAAGGCCGCTGCCGAACTATTTGCGCGTGAAGGGGCCAGCATCGTCGTCACCGACATTGCAACCGACCAGGGCGAAGAGACCGCCAGAGGCATTCGTGATGCAGGCGGCAACACCATCTTTGTCAAAGCCAACGTCGCCAACGAAGATGAAGTCAAACGCCTTGTCGGCGCTGCCATCGACGCATTTGGTCATATCGACGTCCTTTATAACAACGCAGGCATCATGCCCACCGACGATGGTAGCGTGACCGACATCACCGAGGCTACGTGGGACAAGGTCATGGATGTCAACCTCAAGAGCGCCTTTCTCTGCTCGAAATACACCATCCCACACATGGTAAAGCAGGGCAAAGGCTCGATCATCAACGTGGCCTCATTCGTCGCCTTCCTGGGCTGCACAGTGCCGCAGGACGCATATACCGTCTCCAAAGGCGGCATGCTCTCACTCACCAAATCTCTTGCAGTACAATATGGCCCTCACGGTATACGCTGCAACGCCATCTGTCCAGGTCCCATCGAAACACCCCTGTTGCGTGTCCTGTGGACCAGCGAGGAAGCCCGTAACCTGCGCCTGAATCGTATCCCACTTGGTCGCTTCGGCGAGGCCAACGACATCGTCTACATGGCACTCTACCTCGCCTCCGACGAGTCCTCCTGGACAACAGGCGCATGGCTTGTCGTCGATGGCGGTATCACAGCGAATTATTTTTAGTGATGGTTGCTGAATTGTCCTTACCTGCCTGGTCGGTTTCTTCCTGTAACGCAAGGACGTGTGCGTATAACTAACCCCATCATGCTAAAAAAAGTGACAAATGCCACATATTCGGATATACTATGGGCAGTGCTTTTACCGTACCACTTGGGAAAACCGATGCAAACTAGTGCAACCAAAAGGCTAACACGCACCTACCTTCAGAAACTGGACTGGCAAAACTATCTTGCCACAGCAGCCGCTATTCTCATCGTCACTATCAGCTTCCTGTGGATGCTCCTTCCCATTGGCGGCAACAACACCGTCACCCTCTTTTCCGATTCCATGTATGCAGCAGCCGATTGGATTGCTGCCTGCTGGGTCTTTCTCACTGCATATAGAGCACGTTACGGTCCCTTGCGTTTGGAACCACGCCATCAACTAGCCTGGTTCTTGATTGGCCTGGGCCTGTTCGCAAACGGTCTGGGCGGAGCCTACTACACCTACCTGGAACAGATCGGACAACTTAACCCCATACCATCTCTTTGCGATATTGGATTTACCCTTTTCTACCCACTTACCTTCATAGGCTTGTTGCTTATGCCCGATGAGCAAAAATCTCGGCGCTTCCGTGTACGTATTGGGCTTGACGCATCCATCACTACGCTCTGCATCCTGGGCGTAAGCTGGTTCTTCTTCATTGGCCCAACATTCGTTTTACAGACAGACGCCCATGCCTCAACAGCTACCCTCATCACCGTACTATCCTATCCCTTCTGGGATATGTTGCTCATTCTTGCCATCATCCTGCTCATCTGGCGACGTATTGAGCCTATACTGCATCCATCCCTATTCGTTTGCGCTGCAGGCATTCTCTCTCTCACCTGGGCTGATACCGGCTATGCCTACTTCAATGCACTCGGTATCTATCACACCGGCATCCCGTACATTGACCCATTCTGGTTCATTGGTGCTTTGTTAATTGGCCTCTCCGCACTCTACCAATACATGGCCATAGCTCGCAGAACCTACAACGAAAGTACAAACCCAACTCAGGCCCCAGAAGGTCTCACATCCGCATACCTATCGGGGGGACAGACCTTTCGTATAGAGCAAATTCACGACTACGCTGAAAAACGACATCGTCGCTTCGTTCTCCTCCAGAGCTTCCTCATCTATCTTCCCCTCTCCATTCTCTTAGGATTTACGCTCTATAGCGAACTGACGCGGCATGACACCACATCCCTGTTCCTGGTCGTCCTTACCATTATCGCCGGTGTACTTGTGACTGCACGCTACTTACTTGCCACCCAGCAAAACGATATACTCCTGCGAGAGCGAGAGCGGCAGCGTGAAGAGGCCGAACGCCTGCGCCTCCTGGCTGCCCAACTCAACGAAATACTCGAGCTTGATCCTCTGCTTGAACATATCGTTACTATGGCCACATCTGCACTCGGTTTTGATGCCGCCTTACTTCTCCTCATTGAAGGTCACGAGCAACCACAGAACAGACAGTATGGTCTCCTGATACATGCTGTGACTGCTCACTCATCAAAGACAAGTACCTGGCGATTCCAGGGAACCGATTTGTCGCATACGAGTATCCTCTCAGGAAAAGAAGTAGAAATTTCCTGGGACGCGCAAGATAGCGTCCTACCGGCGCAAGTACGTGCCTGGCAACAACAGCAGGGTATCCGCGCAACGCTCTTTGTCCCACTGATGTATCACGGAAAAGTACAGGGAAGTATAGGGTTCTCCAGTTATACCAGGCAATACTTTAATCAACACGATAGCCGCCTGGCTAAGGCCTTTACAGAGCAAGCTGCTACTGCGATCGAACACGCACACCTCTACCAGGAAGCCCGCGAACATGAGTTATTCGCTAGGGCGATGGTCAACATTGCAGCACGCCTGAATGCTGCTGTCGCCGCGCCATCCGAAATTCATGAGCTCATCTGTACCGAAGGGGCGATGGCACTCCAGGCCGATTACGCATTGCTCTACGTCCCTGACAGCAGTGGGCAACTTGTACCGCTCAATGCCTACATTGCCGAACAGGAGCCGCCCGCGATGCTCAATGAATGGCCTCCCATTCGCCAGCATGAATACGAGGCTATGGCTTTTACCTCGCTACAACCAGTACTTGTGGAATTTGACCTGCTACCAACAGGGAACACCCCATATAGCTTGCTACCCACATGGGCATCCGCAAAGAGTATCCCCATCACCCCCAGGCTTGTTCAATCAGGGCGTATTGCTGCTGGAGGGCTACGACGACGTACCCATTCGCTACGAGAGGCACTGGTACAACGCTTTGTCTACACAACCATTCTTGCACCCCTGATCATCATGGATGAACCTCTCGGCCTGCTTGTCCTGGCGCGATCAGTACCTCCCGAAACACATGAGAAGAAATCTTTTACCATTGCGGACCTATCACAAGCCCAAGATTTTGCAGAACAGGCTGCTATTGCTTTTACCAACGCACAAGTCTACCAGCAACTGCGCGATGCACATCAACGCCAACAGGAGCTTGACCAACTCAAAGATCAGTTTATGATTACCGCGTCGCATGAGCTACGCACGCCACTCACCGCCGTACAGGGCTACCTGGAGTTAGTGGCACAATATGATGAAATGATTCCACCCAGTCAGCGTCAGGAATTTCTGCAAAAGGCGCGGCGTGGGTGTGACGAACTGGTATTACTGCTGGGCAATGTCATGGATGCCAGTCGCTTAGACATCGAGTCAGGCATCCAGCCCGCTCACTTTGAGCGTGTGTCGGTAAAAGAAGTATTACAAAGTGTGATTGACCTCATCGAGCCACAACTGACACAAGAAAAGCGAGAGCTCTATTTGAACATCCCAGCCCATCTCTTTGTACGAGCCGATCCTGGACGTCTGCGCCAGGTACTCCTCAATTTGAGTAACAATGCTCTCAAATACTCGCAGCCAGGCACCCCTATTGCTTTCTCCGCTCATGCTATTACAGATGCAGGTCCTGCCGTCGTCATCCGCGTGATCGACAAGGGCAATGGTATCCCTCCAAAAGATCAGCCGCGCCTCTTCCAACGGTTTGTCCGCCTGGAGCGGGATATGAACAGTGTCCTCCGTGGCTCGGGTCTGGGATTGTATATCTCTCGCCGCCTCATCGAAGCCATGAACGGCAAGATCGGCGTTGAAAGCAGCGGCATTGAAGGGGCTGGCTCCACGTTCTTTTTCCAGTTACCTATGCAATAGATACTACCCCGCCCCACCCCTGGTACCCGCGAAGGGCACCACTACACTTCACACTTATAACGCCACCTTAAAATGTAGTAGTGTCCATCGCGGGTACCAGACTCACTCTTTATTTTTTAAACTTTCCTTATTAGTCGAAGTCCCGGCAGCAGCTTCAGCCTGCTTTTTGACCAGCAAAGGCGCATGCTGCTCACAAAAGCGAAAGGTACGCCCGCCAGACAAAAGTTGGGCATATGCCGCCGGCTCGCCACACGTATCGCATCGCCCTACATGTGTTTTCACAGCCTTCATAAGAAAACACCTCCTTTCACACTATCATACCACAAACAGCAGGGTAGTTACTTTTATTATGATATATTTGGAACAACCAAAACCACATCACATATCCAACAGGAGGTTGTATGCAAGCTGCACTCTCAGACATAATCGTGATAGACCTTTCGCGTGTACTGGCCGGTCCATACTGCACTCAGATACTGGGCGACCTGGGAGCAACTGTCATCAAAATTGAACAGCCCGGCAAGGGCGACGATACGCGCCAGTTCGGACCACCCTATATTGCCGGCGAGAGCGCCTATTACCTGGGACTGAACCGCAACAAGCGCAGCATCACCCTCGATTTCAATACCGCGGAGGACAAACAGCGACTGCTTGACCTCCTCGGCACAGCCACTGTCCTGGTTGAGAACTTCCGTCCCGGCACATTGGCACGACAAGGTCTGGGCTACGAAGCACTACACGCCATCAACCCTGGACTGATTTACTGCTCGATCAGCGGCTACGGGCAGAATGGTCCATATGTCTCGCGTCCTGGCTACGACTTCGTGGCCCAGGCCGAGTCTGGCCTCATGGCCGTGACAGGTGATATTGACGGAGAGCCGCAGCGTGTCGGTGTACCAGTCGCCGATGTTTCCGCCGGCATGTTCGCCTGCATGGCTATCCTGGCTGCCCTGCATGTCCGCGACCTTACTGGGCAGGGACAATACATCGACATCTCGCTGCTGGAGGCTGCGGTCTCACTCTTGAGCAACGTCTCCTCGAACTACCTCATCTCCGGTGAAGAAGCGGAACGCTACGGCAATAGCCATCCCAACATCGTCCCCTATCAGGCATTTCGCACACACAATGGCTATATCGTCGTCGCATGCGGCAACGACCGCCTGTACCAGAAGCTCTGTCACCTGTTAGGTCGCGATGAACTGGCAACAGACGAACGTTTCGCTACCAATCCTCAACGAGTGCGAAACCGCCAGCAACTCGTGCCTATGCTTCAAACCTTGTTCCTGCAAGGCGATACCGACGATTGGCTGGACGAACTGCGCTCTGCCGGCATACCGTGCGGCGCAATCAATACTATCAGTCAAGTCTTCCACGACCCACAGATCCAGGCCCGAGGCCTCGTATGGGAGTGTGAACATCCCACCGCTGGAACGATACAGCTGTCGGGTTCGCCTATACGACTGTCTGAGACCCCCACGCGCCTGTACAAAGCACCACCATTGTTGGGAGAAGATAACGACAAAGTGAAATAAGGCTGTCAGCAGAGTTCTTAGAGACCTAGCCCCTCAGCGGGGTGTGCGGGACGCCAGTCCCCAAGTGTCCCTACGCTCCTCCTTCTTTCATAGCATGGGAAATCTATACGCTCCCCGAAACAAAAACGAAGTTGGAGCGTACAATACATAAATGGCAATCTTCACTCACTTCTCTTGAGGTCTTAGTGGAAAACATTACTTATGCAAATAACAAAATATCTCCCGGCCTTTTAGTCCGGGAAAGCTATGCGACTGCACTCAATCATCACAGAAGTCGTCGAGGACTGACACGCATCTCCTGGGTCACCTGGATCATAATGATCAGCACCAGCGCTATCTGGTGTTTCACCGCCACCCATGTAGCGCTGGCCTCGGGAGCACATAGTGTTCGCGGCATCATCGCGAACGTACTGGCCAACGCCGTCAACATTCAGAACAACGACATCCTCACCAACGTCCTCACGAAATATGGAGCGAAAGTCAACAGCCTGATATTGGCGGGACAATATTGGCGCTTTATAACACCCATCTTCCTGCATGCCAACTTACTGCACGTTGGCCTCAATATGCTCAACTTCTTCGTCCTGGGCATCTTCCTGGAGCGGCTCGTCGGCCATCTCCGCTTCCTACTCATCTACCTGGTGACAGGCGTAATCAGTATTATCACCAGCTTCTATTTCGCGCCACAAGAGATCAGCGTAGGAGCATCTGGAGCCATTTTCGGCCTGGTAGGAGCTTATAGCATCTTCGTACTTGCTCACCGCAAAGCACTGCGGGCGAGTGGTATCCCTGCACTACTCTGGCTCGTATTTATCATAGGAGCGAATCTGAGCATAGGATTCTTCATCGCCAATACTGACAACTATGCGCACCTGGGCGGGTTACTGAGTGGCTGTCTCCTGGGTTGGTGGTTTACACCGCGCTATGTCCCATCTCTACGCAGAGGGAAAACGTCGTGGATAGATGGACACAGTCTTGCCCGGCGTTGGCCCTTGGCTTTATTGACAATACTAGGTACAATACTCCTTGCAACCATTGCAGTGCACTATCGCTTTTAATCACCGAGAGGATAATTCTTTGGAACCACAAACCGATATACAAGACTACCTGGAGCGAGGGAAACAGGCACTTGCACAGGGACAGGCACGTGATGCAGCCATCGCTTTTGCACATGCAGCCCAAATTGAACCCAACAATCCCGTGGTTCACCTTGGTCTGGCAGAGGCGAACCTCGCACTCGGCTCCTATGGAGTCGTATACCTCGCCTGCCGGAAAGTACAAGAATTGCAGCCCGCGGGAGGCGTTGAAAGCAAACTGGCACAGTCATTGCTCGACCTGCTCGATCGCCGCTATGATCGCGCCCTGCAGGACATCGATGCCGTCGTCAACGAGGACCCTTCTAACGCCTATGCCCATGCGCTGCGAGCTTACCTGCTACGTCTCAACGGGCAGGACTACGACGCAGGACTGGAACGAGCACGCGCCGCTCGCCTCTCGAATGGAGGTCGCTTCGAGAATTGCTTCCCGCCCGTAGAGCCGCTATCCACACCTGGCTATGGCCCCATGGCTTCACCTTCCCCTGACTCAAATATTGGCAATGATGCACCTACGTTCGTCAGTAATCGCCCGCAGGTTGAACAGGAGCCTGTACCCACCTGGTCGCGCCCCAACGGCATTCAGCGTCAAATGGTACGCACACGCTTTGCGCTCAGCCAGAGACCTCGTCTCGTGACCAACATACTGATTGGTATCAATGTCGCCATCTACGTAGTTCTTGCCATACTCAGTCAGAACCCATTCAACATTAGCGTATATGTGTTGGCTAACGCTGGGGCGCAGATCAACTCACTCGTCGCACAAGGACAAATCTGGCGCATATTCACCGCCATGTTCCTGCACTTCAGCATTACGCATATCGGGCTGAACATGCTCTCGCTGTTTTTCGTTGGCAGTGCCGTCGAGGTCATGTACGGGAAATGGCGCTACCTGCTCATCTACCTGGCTTCTGGCATTGTCGGCGGCATTGTCACATTCTTTGTAATGCCACCAAACACGATAGCGGTTGGTGCCTCTGGAGCCATCTTCGGCGTCTTTGGTGCGCTGGGCGTGTTCTACATTGCCAACCGCCAGGCATTAGGCGCTTATGGTCGAGGCGCCATCGGCAACTGGCTCTTCTGGATTGGACTCAACCTTGTCTTTGGCTTTTCCGTCCCTGGCATAGGCATATGGGACCACATCGGCGGCCTGATTGCCGGTATGCTGCTCGGCTTTCTGCTCATGCCCAGACTGGGGCGGAGAAGGGTATAAGCCAGTCAAGGTTCTCAAGATCAAGATCGGAAGCACTATACATGTACATATAGATACATTTTGGTACTATATGATACACATCTCGCTTGTTGGACAACAGGTTACACTGAATATAGGAAGCTGAGCCTGCACTTTTGCTGTGACGCGGCTGAGTCACGCATGATCCTATCCATGCGTCGAGATTATCACTCAGACACATGGATGAGATAATCCTATCCATGCCCTTTACCCCCACACTCAGCTTCCTTTCTTCTCCTTCTAAAAACTCGATATCTCTTATGCTATAGTGGGCGTGCACGCTCCTGGTTGGCAGATCGTTTTCAACATTCCGCCTAATCCGTAATAGTATAGCTCTGCGGCGTAGTGCCATCCAGGTACGTTCAGGAAAAACCTGGAGTAGCTCTAGAGCAGAGGTTTGCGGGTACAGCTCTCTGAGTATTTGATCTTCCTCTTCTGACCAACCACTTCCGTTTGATGTTGTTCTGCGTATGTACCGTGTGTCTATTCCCCATTCGGGAAACTTCCATTCTACTTCTATCTTCAACCAACTTGGTACGGGATGACTAAGAACTACCCGACGAACAAGCGCACCGACAAAACGCATTCGGTGTTCAAAAGGGAGCTTCTCCCACTTTTGCCGGAGTTCAGGCAGGATCGTGTGTATCTGGTACAAAATTTCATCCTCCTCTTCCTCTTCTTTTGCTGTGGGGTTGAGGTCTTTTTGCAGCTTTGCTATTTTCCCCTCAAGTCCTGCGCATTCGTTGGCAAGATCAATTTGCATTTGCTCGGTTTTGGGTATGTTTGGGTTTTTCAAAACACCCATACTTTCTTGCCATTTGCGCTTGGCTTCAGCAATTTGATCTTTAATGAGTCGTTGCCGTTGCTCCTCTAGCTTCTTTTTTGCTTCTCGCTGTCTGTCAATTTCGTCTTCCCAATCGCCAAACTGTGCGGGGTCAATTGACTCGACACGTTCTAGAAACCGTTCAAGGAATATAGGATCAAGCGTGCGTACCAGAACAGAGAAATTATAATTATGCCTGAGTCCAGCATCATTGGTAGCTCGATACGTGCCGCCTTTCTCCGGTGAGACGTAAATGGTTCTCCCCTTATCATCCTTGATGAGCTTCCGAAGCAGTGCATTCACTTCTCCCCATCTGCTTACTCGTTCTGGTTTTTGCCGTTCACCTTGTAAATCGTGCGTGCTAATTCGTTTGTGGGCATAGGTAAAAAGCCCATCGTTTACAATGGGCTCGTGGTTATTCTCAATAACACCGCCATCAAGAGGCAACCACCAGCCAATGTAGACAGGATTGGTAAGGATACTTTCAAGTCCTCCCCTTCCTGGTTTATAGTTTCCCGCATATGCGCCGTCCTCGATCTCTTTTATCCGAAACCTGCTGATATTCTTCCTATCTACCCAACTCTCAAACTTCGGGAACAGGTAGGGCATTTGCTCTACTTCTCTACATAGCTGTGCCAAGTTCCCATCAAGCTCAAGAAAGTGCTTAAACAGCCAGAATATGATTTCAGCATGGGGACGGTAGATGATGTACTTTTTTCGCTTAGGGTCTGTTCGGTCAACAATGTAGCCTGGAACAAGAAACCTCCCATCATAGTAGCCGTTATCACTTGCTGTACTCTTTGCTCCCCCAAGAACAAGCTTCATCCATTTGAGGTGTCTTGCTGCTTCCTCTGCTTCAAGCATAAACACCCGTTGGCAATACTCGTCCTTAAAATTAAAGGGCATTCGTAAGGTGATAATCCACACATCACGCTTATAGCAGAGTTTCATCAGATGTGCAGGTTTGAGAAGCCATGGATCGCGGGTTAAGCGGTTGACATGCACTGCACCTATCCAACCTATTTTTTCTCCCCCTTCCTCTTCAATGAGTCGTACTATACGGGTCATTCCTGGGAGCTCGTGAATATCAAGCGTGCCGCTCATCGCTTCGTCATCGGCGATGATTTCAATATGTCCGGTAAAACCCATGTTTCTAAAATGCTCTAGAAATTTATCCGTTTGCATCTCAAAACTATGGATGTTGTTCCGTACTTGTACAAGGCTTGATTGCCTCACGTAAATGAGTCCGTCTTTGTCCTTTGGGAGGTCAGACAAACCCAATGTCCAGGGGTTAGTGTTCTCTCTGTGTTTGATACTTTTTGTGCTCACGGCGTATTCTCCTTAACTCGTTAGCAATGTCTTGTAGGGCTGCGTACAAAATCATCTTGTCTTCTGCTGATAGAGACTGTGTACTAAGAACACGAGGTGGGGTGGTTGTGCTGGCGTTTCCAGGCAGCACAAGAGAAGGTTTGGGTACATCTGAGGTGAACAAAGTGTGTCTCCTTTGTCTTCTCTTGGACAGGAGACACGTAGACTGAGGCGTAGCTCGGTGGTATAATATGGCTACGGATTAGCAGCGGTGTCTCGCTGTCTAAGGCGAGGGCTTTGTTGTCTGCTCCAACAGCAACTTAGCCCGCATCACATTTAATTGTTACCTCAAAGTATACTCGATCTTCTGCCTCTTTCGCTAGTGTTTCAGCTAGAAATTCCTACAATGACGCGCTCCGATAGACAACGACAATAGTTATGCTTCCTGGGTTCGTAGGCAACGTCGCGGCAGTGCAATTGATACTTGCCGCTCGTATTCCTGGCAATTGGAAGAGTGCTTTGACTGCCTGCTGCTCTGATTTTCCTGCAATGAGTCTCAAAAGATGTTGCTTTTCCCCTGGGGTGATCTGGTAGACGTAGGTTGCATCTGTTTTCACAGCAATGGTAGCAATGCCTTGCGCGGGATCAGTAACAGTTGTCTGTACAATACTCACCCGTAGATCACCCAGAAGGTGAAAACCAGCTCCGAACCGTCTGAATGCTTCCTTTGTTATCATCTACTGAGCGTTGTGGCGCAGCTCACCAACTGTATACACGAACCCTTCGCACGTCTCTGAGACAGTGATGTGTATTGCTGTCGCCTCCTCTCCTGCTGTGTGATCGCTTGTCGTCTTCGTACTGCATGATGGGATGATGAGTGCTTCACCTGGGTTGATTTGAGCGTGTAATGCTGCCTGTTCGCTTTTCTCAAGAATGGTTGTTATTGGTACTACTGCCGCGTGTATATCCTCTTGCCTTACCACAAGAAAATCTCTCGCCTCCGCTCCACCTGTAAACGCTGCGGTGTTTTTGGCAAGGACAGAAGTAAGACAACAAGCCTGGTTCAGGTCAAACGCTTCGATGTTTCCCTGCTCTCCTGCGTTGATCGCGTGAGCGGAAACAGTGACTTGTCCGTAGACCGGCGGGGTTTCTGCCGGAATAATCGCGGATTGGTCTGTGATAACTTCTACTCCATCTGCTCCGGTGAGGATTGTTCCTCAGGCTTTGGTCAAACAACAGCAAGATTTGATTCAGCAGTTCACTCACGGTGATGCGGGAATTGCCGCGGGTCTGAAGAAATGGTATGAAGGTTACAACCAGCTTGCTGCGGAACAAGTACCGTTTCCTCGTCCATATAGCAAGGAAGAGGAGGCATTCCTCCAAAAAGCCATTGAGGTGTATCAACAGAAGCAATGATGCCTGGCCTCCGCAAGGGAGGCCTCACCACCTCCGGTCGTTCGCAAGGTTTTTTTGCTACGGGCTGTGCAGCCCGTAGCAAAAAACGCGAGCTGCCGATCATGGCTGGTTTATCCCCACGACTGCAACAATGCGTGCATACGCTCTCGTCTGCAACACAGTCATCACGGCCCCACTGCGTATATCCAACGCATACAGGGTCCCATCAGCGTAAAAGGTAATAACGCGATCGTTCAGCCATACTCCCAATTCCATCAATAAGGACGTGGAGGTTAGTAGCAACCGGGGCCTGCTCGCATGCAGCCGTTCGCCTGAACCTGTGACCTGTACCGTATAGACCGCACTATGGCGATCATACGGAGCTTGAGAGTCGCTGGAAAACTCAACATAAACCAGTGTATGGGCATCTGGCGTAAACATGGGCGTCGTCACCCAGTGATACGCCGCGTTATTGTTCAAGTCATGTTGCTCAGGTAATACCACCTGTGACGTACTCAACGCTAATGGCTTCCCACCAAGTGTTGCCAAATCCAGGCTATCTGCATACGTGAGTGAGGCAATATCAAGGGGCACACTGCCATCGGTGGGATTAGGAACCACACCCTCGTCAGGTGCATACAGCAGCGTATTCCCGTAGGGGGCTAGCGCCAACGGTCCTTGTAGAGAGCCCTCATCTATCAGCGGTTGTGGTTCACTGGCCGGTTTCGTCAAATCGAGAAACCATAACCCATACTGCACCGCCTCGTGACTTGCCTGATCATCACTGAGCAGAAGCATATTATCCCCTTGTTTTCCTGGGCCATTCATGAAAGCGAATATACGGAAGCAGGGACAATCTTGTGCTGACTGTTCATACACCAGTGCCGGAGCCGTTAAAGGCCCTGCATAGATAGCAACATTCCCCTCTCCGTCTATAGGTTCAGTACTCCAGGCAACCATCGTTCCATCGCTGCTTAGTGCCATCGAGGTAATGATCTGATCGGTGGCGAGGCTGGCTATGCGCGTTGCCGTCTCATCAAAAATATCCATCAGCCACACACCATTCCCACTGTACAAAAGTTGACCGGATGGCGTCAATATCGGAGGTACAGCTTCGTTGTACGCATATCCCGGTGTGGCCAACGGTCTCGTCAGGCCACCAGTACTGGGGACCATATATAGGTTACCTTGCTGTTCGTAAACGATATATCCTCCCTTTGGTAATGGGAGTGGCGGTACAGCCTTATTGCCAGGCATATAGATAGGAGGTGTCGCCGTGACATCTTGATCCTGATCATCGGTTGCTGTCGGGGCCAAACTTCTATGTGTTGCATGATGCAGCTGTGGGAGGCTGGATATCACCAGGCCTATAAGCGAGAGCAGGAGTAAGCCAATGATCAGAAGAAAGGCAAGGATCCCCGCTTTGGAGAAAGGCGCGTGTTGATCTGGCAGAGGTTTCGAGACACGTGGTGGCGTTTGCTTTGCCGGATCATTGACCTGTTGTGCCAATATACTTCCATACTCCTATTCTTAAAAATATCATGGTAATTGAGTATACACGAAACTGAGGCTCTGCACTAGGGTCTTTAGTACTCTTAGAGTCAGTTTCTTTTTTACAGTGAGTGTGACTGGGAAGCCATCGGGCGCAAACATCTGAAACGCCTCGTATCTCTTATGCCGTCTGCTCCGAAGGACGTGCAACCCGGCTATGGGGTTTTGCCTTGCTGGCCTGGCGCATGATAAATGCGGCCGTTTTGGCCAAAACCTCGTCACGATCATGATCTTTCATGATCAAATGATACGAGTGATAGAAGGTGACAAGATACTTTTCCCGTGAACCGATCATTCTATAAATCTCGCGGCCATCACGGGCTGGCACGACATGGTCGTGCACCGAGATCATAATCAGCGCCGGTGCAGTTATCTGAGGCAACTCGGCCCGCAAGCGTGGCAAAAATTGCAGCATGCTCTCCACCGGTAACATAGGCGTCCAGCGATACACATCTCGTGTGTAGCGACGGCGCGCCTCTCGGTCGCGTACATCTTCACGCAGTGTTGGCAACAAGGGAGCTACATATTTAGCGATTTTCACGAAGAGTTCAGTGCCGGGATGCAGATGCAGAGGTGCACACATGCTCACAATACCCGCCACTTCTTCATGGGCGGCAACATGCAACGAAAGTGCACCACCCAGCGAATGTCCAACCAGAAACACGACATCACAGCGTTGTTTGAGCGCAATTAACTCCTCGCGCACAGCCTGCGACCAGTCCGACCAGCCCAGGGACATCAGTTCTCTCACATGCGTACCATGCCCCGGCAAGAGTATATTATGGGTAACCATGCCACGAGCTTGCAGAAACTCTTCCAGCTCGGTCATATCACGCCTGCTCCCATTGAACCCATGCACCAGCAGGACGCCTATGATTGGTTGCTTTGCAGTGTTGAATGTGGATGTGTTCTGTGGCATCTCGGATGTCGACATTGTTTGTTCCCTCTCATGGACGGCTGCTATGTAGTACACTTACTATTGATACGTTTCAGCAAGGGAACGGTTACAAGCTACCCCTCAATCTACCACCCAACCTTCCACACATGCGACATATTTTCAGACTTACTATGCAGTGGACCAGCTTCTGCTCATGTGCAAACTGTTATGCGTCAGCTATTTGCTTGACAGGGGTTCATCATGTAGACGTCAAAGTACTTCCAGATTGCCCTTTCCCGCCATACGTGGTATAGTCACCTTCATAACAATGTCACTTACGTAATGTAGTTCGTATGTTTTGTATAGAAGTTCTGGCTCAATACGCTCCTAGCGTCTCTTGGACGCGACGCACTCGTATCGAGTAGGGGCAATCCTTTGCGGTCGCCTTGGGAGTTGAGAGCCTTCAGGAGTTATCGTATGAAATTCGCAACAAAAGCTATTCACGCCGGGCAGGAACCCGACCCATCGACGGGTGCCATCATGACCCCCATTTTCCAGACATCAACCTATGCCCAGACGGGCCTAGGTGAACATAAAGGATACGAATACGCACGCAGCAGTAACCCCACACGCACCGCACTCGAAGTATGCATCGCCGCCCTTGAAGATGGACAATATGGCCTGGCCTTCGCCTCCGGCATGGCCGCCGAAAGCGCTATTCTCAGCCTGTTGAGCGCAGGCGATCACATCGTCTCCTGCGACGACCTCTATGGTGGAAGCTATCGCATCTTTGAGCGCGTCATGCGTCGATACAACGTCGAGGCCAGCTATGTACCGGTGCGTGACATCGCAGCCTATGAGAAAGCCATACGCCCAAACACCAAACTGATCTGGCTGGAGACTCCCACCAACCCATTACTGAGCCTGGTGGACATCAAAGCAGTAGCCTCGATTGCCCACAGTCGGAATGTACTGGTTGTCGTTGACAATACTTTCGCCAGCCCGTACTTCCAGCAGCCACTGCACCTGGGCGCAGACATCGTCATACACAGCACCACAAAGTATATCAATGGACATAGCGACGTGATCGGTGGCGCGGTCGTCACAAGCAATGCAGAAGTCTACGAAGCCATCAAGTTCTATCAGAATGCCGCGGGTGGTGTACCCGCACCTTTCGACTCCTGGTTAACGCTACGTGGCATCAAAACCCTGGCGTTGCGCATGCGTCAACACGAGCAGAACGCGCAAGCCGTGGCCAAGTTTCTGCTAGAGCACCCGCGAGTAGAGAAAGTCTACTATCCTGGACTGCCTTCACACCCCGATCATGCGCTGGCCAAACGCCAGATGAGCGGTTTTGGTGGCATGGTCTCCTTCCAGTTCAAAGGAGTAACAGCCGACGTCGATCAGGTGGTACGCCGCTTCAAAGTATTCACACTCGCAGAAAGCCTGGGTGGCGTCGAGTCACTCGTCTGCCATCCTGCATCCATGACCCATGGCTCCATCCCCAGGCATATTCGCGAAGCTCGCGGCCTCACCGAGACGCTGCTGCGCCTCTCAGTGGGCATCGAAGATCTTGAGGATTTGCTTGCAGATCTGGAGCAGGCTTTAGCTTAGGGATGCATGATGCACCCCTTGACGAACATCCGTTTGTCTCGCACACTCCTTGCATCAGCAGTGAAAAACCGTGGGGAGAGGACCGATGGCAGCACACCATGCAGAAGAGCAAGAGGAAAATGTAGTCCCCCGATTTATCGTGGGGAATTCCTTGACAAAGCAAAGCTGTTTTCTTTGTGCGCTCGACCCACATCCCTGCACGACAACACAGCTCGAAGGACGCATCTTAGCCGCCAGAGAACAAACCTTCAACGGCGAGGCAGTCCCTATCATCACAGTTGACACAGGAACAACTTTTGTCTCACTGGCCCTCACACGCTACTACCGTAGTCTGGTCAAGGGACTGACCGCTCTCGGTAGCATCATGCACAGCCTCACCTTGCGCATCTATCATCTACCGGGTGCCCCCAGCATCAGCGAATACAAAAATAGACCACTACACCGCTACCAGGCAAACTCCTATACGTTAGCCGTACTGGAACCCGATACTCTGCTCAACATCACCGATCTCAACCAGGCTGAATACTGCGCTCGGCAATACCTGCTGCGCCGTCTCGCCGCCTCGCCAACTTCCGCCGCTGCCATACGCGGTAACCTGGTACACTCCTGCTTCAAAGAACTCCTCAAGGAGCATGATCGTGGAGAACTCATGGCAGGACACACAACCAATGAGCAAGAGCTGCCACTGGCAACACTTCAACGTCATCTTGAGCAAGCATTGCAACGCAGCAGCCTTGACCTGGCTCTGGCTAATGTATCTACCGAAGCTATACGTGCCGAAGTGGCCCCACATTTAGAGAGCCTGGCAACGTGGTACCAGCATCAGCGTACCAGCCTCTGGGATATGCCCACTATGCATACCAACGACCAAAGCGAGGAAGAGCGAGCGCCACACAGCGAAAACCTCGTACGTGCAGAGACCTTTCTGCTGGCCCCTGAGATAGGACTCAAGGGGCGACTCGACCTGCTCTGGCAACAATCAGGCCGTCAACGCTTGCTCGAGTTGAAAACAGGCGGCACCGGCGACTTACCCAAACGCGATCATCGCTGGCAAGTGCATGGCTACCACGCGCTCTTAACCGTGCGCAGAGATTCTAAAATGAAGAAGGCACTTGCCACGCTCCTCTATAGTGGCACACTCGCAGAGGCACAGGCATTTGGCATAGCCTTCAGTGTAAGAGAACTCCAACTCGTCAACGAAACACGCAACGTTCTCGTTCTCAGCCATGTCACCGGCGTTGCGCCTGCTCCACCTGGTCCATCACGCTGTACAAAGTGTACCATGCTCGCCCAATGTACACGCGTCTCCTCGCTGCTGAATTGGCAACCTCCGCAACCCGATGAGTCTCCTTCCCTGCAGGTGAAACAAGATATCATGCTTTCATCTTCAATAATGCAGACCCAGCAACAATCCGTTGACATCCAATCACATACCGTCTACGACGCAGAGGATCGCGCATTTTTTGCCAGGTACTATCACCTACTGCAACTAGAAGGACGCGCAGGTGAGCAGCAGCAGGCCCTACTCTGGAAAACCACGGTGGCCGAGCGCGTCGAACGCGGCACAGCCATCAACAACCTGCAGCCACTAGGAAAACCAGAACCAACCGGCCAGGGCGAATGGTTGCAGACATTTCGCTGCGAGAACAACTCGGAACTACGTGAAGGCGACGAAATCCTACTCAGCGACGGCAACCCTGTCACTGGCGAGGTCGTGACAGGTACCATCGTTAGTATCAGCGCAGAGCAGGTCATCACCTGGAACCCGGAACTTATTGCCCATCCCACGCTGATTGACCGCTACGACACCGACATCGTCCATGTACGCACACTCCAGAACCTCCTGCGTTGGCTACAGGCCACTTTGCGTATGCGAGGCCTGGTGGCTGGCAAACTGCAGCCACAGTTCAACACCATTCCGGTATCACCGCGTGCAGACTTCAACGCCGAGCAAAACCTTGCCGTCGAACGTGCCATGCAGATGCAAGACTACCTGCTCATCCACGGGCCACCTGGCACCGGTAAGACCAGCGTCATTGCAGAGATCGTCAAACGTTTCTGCCAGCAGGGCCAACGGGTCATACTCGCCGCCTTCACCAACCAGGCCGTTGATAATATGCTCAAACGGCTCGACAAAGAAGGTTTTCATGACTACGTACGCCTCGGACATGACCGCAGCGTAGACGACAGCGTGCAAAAGCACCTGCTGAAAACGCTCGTAAGCGACGCCGTAGAGGCCCGATTTATCGCGCCCACAGGGTCGGGTGAGGCAGACGTCATCCACGAAATCATACGCACAATGCCCGTTGTCGCCTCGACCACCGCAGCGTGGTCATCAGAGAAATACGCTCCTTCTTCCCAGAATGGTACCATCAGTGATAATGATGACTCGCCGCTGCAATTTGATGTCGCGCTCATCGACGAAGCCGGGCAGCTAACCGTCCCCGCCATCCTGGGCGCGCTCCGCTTCGCCAAACGCTTCATCCTCGTCGGAGATGAAAAGCAACTTCCCCCGCTCGTTCTCAGCAAAGAGGCCGCCGCCGCGGGTTTGGCCAGGTCCCTCTTCAGCGACCTGAAGCAGCGCAACGATGACTATAAAAAAACGCATCTCACAGAGGTGAGTGCATGTGTCTCCCTACGTATCCAATACCGCATGCACCGCCAGATCTCGGACTTCGCCTCTACAACCTTTTACAACGGCCTCTTGATTCCAGATCGATCGGTTGCGAACCGCGTGCTCAAACTAGCGCCGACCGGGCTATGGTCAGCCACCGTAGCTCCTGCTATCAAACGAGCTGTTCACCCAGGCTCTCCACTGGTCTTCCTCGATGTCCAGAGTAAGCAAGAGAACAGTGGAGCGAAGATCAGTAATGCCGAGGCGCGTACCATACGCGATGTAGTGGCAGAACTCCTGCTACAGGGCATAACTGAGACAGAGATCGGCATTATTGCACCTTACCGGGCACAGGTTGCAAATCTACGCCGTCACCTGTTCAGCGATGACTCTGCGAGCGGCTGGCAAGCCCTTAAGCCCCTTTCGCCGTTGAGCATTGACACTGTAGATCGTTTTCAAGGTGGTGAGCGCATGGTGATTATCATGTCATTTGCTACCACAACTCCGCCTGCAGCCGATAGCTTACAGCACGACTTTCTGACAAACCCCAATCGCCTGAATGTCGCTCTAACCCGCGCTCAACGCAAGCTCATTCTGGTAGGATGCGCTCCCGCCCTGGCGCATTTACCAGTCTTTCGACAGCTCCTGACCCAGTGTCAGCGCCTGAATACCCTTATCCCACATCGTTCATTTGTATCCTCACAAGCAGGAGGCACTTATGGCGAATAACGCTATCCTTGTGGTTGGCAGCCTGAATATGGACCAGATCGTGCAGGTTTCGCGTCTCCCCATGTTAGGTGAGACGTTACTGACTGCAAGCTCGCTCAAGCTTGCACCAGGTGGGAAAGGAGCCAACCAGGCGGTAGCGATATCACGTCTGGATGCCTCTGTCACGATGGCCGGTCGATTGGGAAAGGATCCCTTTGGGGTACAACTGCTTCGTTCGCTGCAAGCTAACAATGTAGATACAGACCTGGTTGTTATCGATCAGGAGGCAAGCAGCGGCGTTGCGATGATCTTTCTTACTCCTGACGGCAATAATGCGATTGTCGTTGCCTCTGGCGCAAATATGCGCGTTGGGCAGGACTATGCAGAACTTGCACATATCTTCGCAGCTATTGCTAAGGCGCGAGCACTGGTATTGCAATTGGAGATTCCTCTAGAAACAGTGACCACTCTGATCGCCGCCGGACACAAGAGCGGCGTGCCGGTGGTGCTGAATCTTGCCCCTGCTCAATTGCTACCATGGGAGATACTGAAGCAAGTGGAGGTATTGGTTGCTAATGAGCATGAGGCAAGCTTACTCTGCGATCAACAGGTAGACAATGTGGAAGATGCACGCACTGTGGCAACGCTACTCCACAAGCAGGGCATAGCCACAGTGGCTATAACGCTAGGAGGTCAGGGCGCTCTGCTCGTCACTGGTGATGGGGTCGAAGGCACACGCAGCATCTACCAGCCCGCACCCCCGGTCCAGGTTGTCGATACGACCGCTGCCGGCGATTGCTTCGTTGGAGCGCTGACAGTTGCTCTGACCGAAGGCCAAACCGCTGAGCATGCATTACACTTCGCCGTCTACGCTAGTGCCCTGAAAGTGACTAAATTCGGAGCACAACCAGGCTTGCCAACCCGCGCAGAGGTAGAGGCATTCCAGCAACCTTGATCGCATCATCAGCATATGATACCATGAGATGTGCAAACACTTGAGAAGAAGAAACCGAATATGTTTTGAGCACATTGAGGAAAGCAGATAGAAACCATGCCAGAGATTAACGAAGCTGAAGTAATGGATGCGCTACACGAATGTTACGATCCAGAGATTCCAGTCAATATTGTCGATTTGGGCCTCGTCTACGGCGTTGATATCAGCAATGACACAGGCCAAGTTCTTGTTACCATGACTCTTACGGCGATGGGTTGCCCCATGGCAGGTGACGTGATCTCTGAGGTAGAGATGCGTGTGGGAGAAGTCGAGAACGTCAAGTCCTGTAAATGCGATCTGACATTCGATCCGCCCTGGTCGCCTGATCGTATGACAGAGGATGCAAAGTGGGAACTGGGCATGGTCTAAGACCACATAAGACCAGATAAACAAAGGACGGGCCTTGCTAGAACAGCAACCTGACGACATTCGTACAACTAAGGAACGCCCAATGCGAAGTTCCTTAGGGGGCACGACCATCCTACTCATCATTCTGGCATTCCTTGTGATGGCAAGTGGTATTGGACTCATTTATTACTCAGCAGTCTATCGCCCTGACCAACTGTATGCCCAGGCTACAGCTACGGCTCAAACGGTGCGGACAGCACAGGCACAAGCCAGCGGAGCAGCGAATGCCCAGTCTACAGGAACTGCTCAAGCCTTTGCCAACGCCACGGCACAAGCGATGGCAACCACTACTGCGCTCCAGAATATCTACAACCAGGCAACGAGTGGAGCACCCATCCTTAACGATCCTTTGAATGGCAACAATATCTACCATTGGGACGTGGGCAATGCCAGTTTAGGCGGCAGTTGTGGATTTAAAGCAGGAGCTTATCACGTTATAGAGCCAAACAAAAGTTATTATTTGACCTGTCTTGCCGAGTCCACCAACTTCAGCAACTTCGCTTTCCAGGTACAGGTGACGATCATCCAGGGTGACGAGGGTGGACTTATTTTTCGCGCCACTGGCGCGAAGCTTTATTCCTTCGGATTCAACCGTGAAGGGCTCTTCAGCCTCATCGTCTCTAAAAACAATAACCCTGGCAAACCGTTGATTTATGGCCCTAATTCGGCCATCAACACAGGCCTGAACCAGCCCAACTTACTGACAGTAATAGCGCGTGAGAGCACCTTCTATCTCTACATCAATAAGCAGTTTGTTGACGCTGTCAGAGATAGTTCCTACCACTCTGGTCAGATTGGAGTCTATGCTGCTTACAGCACGCACTACACAGATGTCGCATTTAACGACGCTCAAGTGTGGCAGGTGTAATTGCACAATGTATTCAAGAGATGAGTAAAAAGGACTTCTCCAGCGTAATAGAGTAGAGGCTTACTCATCCCTGGCATGGCTACTGGAAGCGTGGTATGCTATTACTATTGTTCATGTCCTATTGATTGAGGCATTTTGCCGGGTTCATATTCATCGGGAGGGAGAAGCTTGTCATGCAATGTACCTCATGTGGAACCACACTTCAGCCTGGAGTGACAACCTGTCCTTCCTGCGGTGCAGCTGTATCCTCTGATACGTCCGACCCATCACCTTATGAGACCTATGCCGAAACGGTCCCTTACATTCCTTATACCGATAATACTGATACCGATTCAGGAGAAAGAGCTTCAACACTTGCTAGCTCGCCATCGTCTGATACACCTGGACCCCGACAGAGCTATTACGATCCAATCCCACTCGCCGGTTCATCAATGCCACAAGAAGCACCGCCAGCAGATCAGGGTTCACAAGCCTCGGAGCCGAAGATAGCATCTCTATCCACCGATACAGAACTACCAGCCAATGTAGTTGCACAGCCACAACCACCATTTCCTGCACCTACACAACCAGTGTCACAGCCACGTCGAGGTCGCTCGGCGAGTGTAACGGCTCTGCTCCTCATATTGGTGCTGCTCATTATCGGGAGCGGGGGTGGACTGGCATACTATGCAGCGGTCTTCCACCCTACTGAACTGCATGCCCAGGCAACCGCCGTTGCACAGAACGTAGCAACAGAGGCTACTGCTCGTGCCGCTGCTATCGACCCACAGCAACTCTATACTCAGATCACTAGCAGCACACCGAGCATCACCGATCCATTGAATAATGCCGATAACAGCATTTGGGAAACCACGACTTCATGTAACCTTACTAACGGAGCTTATCATGCCAGCGTGTCAACAATGAGAGTAATAGTCTTCTGTAGGGCTCTGTCGACTGACTTTCGCAATGTTGCTTTTCAGGTGCAAATGACGATTCTCAAGGGTGACCTGGGTGGACTGATGTTCCGCGGCAGTATTGACGCTTCAAACCAGGTACAGAGCTATTTCTTTGCCCTTGATCCTGTGGGAGGCTTTCATCTCTTCACCCTTGTGGGAGGAACTCTAAACCCATTGCACGAAGACACTAGCCCAGCGATAACATCAGGCTTGAATAATCCTAATCTGATTACGGTGATTGCACAGGATAACAGGTTCTACCTCTATGTGAATAAGCAATTTGTCGCAGTCGTCAGGGACAACTCGTATTCATCCGGTGAGGTTGGTTTGTTCGCTCTTGACCTCAAGCTTCCTACAGACATTGTATTTAGCAACGCGCAGATGTGGGCATTGTGAGGAGGAATCCAACCACACATACAACAAGGAGAAACATAGTATGCACTGCATTAAGTGTGGCACAGCGCTCCCACCGGAAACGGCAACATGTCCTGCGTGTGGCACATCCACGCCCTACAACGTCACCACCTCAACACCCCAAATTATCGATGTTGAGGAGACCCCTTCTTCCTCCCTGGCTTGGCAGGAGGAACCCCAGCCATTCTCGGATTGGCAGGAGTATCAATCAACCTTTGAGGAGCAAGCTCCTCTGTCTGGAGTGTTCCAACCGGTCACACCTCAACCACCCTTTGAAACACAGCAGCCTCAACCTGTATCACCACCCTCGGCTGATCAATCTCTTCCCATACAACAAGAAGAGCAGCGTCGAGTTTCCTCACTGGCCAGATCACTTCTGTTTACCATCATCGCTTTACTCATTATTGGCGGCGGTGGGCTGATCTACTATGTTACAATCGGTCGCCCTGCCGAGTTTCATGCCCAGGCTACCGCTATCGCTCAGACCATCCTTACACCAATGTCGCCACAGGACGTTTACACTACCTCCACCAGAGGCAGACCAATGATCAACGACCCTCTAAGCAGTCCCGGCAGTAGCATCTGGAGCGAATCCGGTAGCACAGGCAATAGTTGTGCCTTCACAAGTGGGGCGTATCATCTTAGTATGTCGGGTAACACCCTCATCACTCAATGCTTCTCTAGTGCCAACAACCTGAGCGATTTCGCCTTCCAGGTACGGATGACGATCACCCAGGGTTCTTTGGGCGGGCTTGTTTTTCGTGTCGATAACACCCAGTCAAACTACTACTTTTTCTTTGTCAGGTCCGATGGGTACTATGGTCTCCTGCTTCACTCGAGCACAAACCAGGGTAAAATATTGAACTACGGTCCCAGTTCAACCATTAATACAGGCCTTAATCAGCAAAACCTTCTTACGGTGATCGCACGCGGCAGCAACATATACCTGTACATAAACAAGCAGTACATCGCTTCCACAAATGATCCTACCTTCCGGTCTGGCGGGATCGGCCTGTTTGCTTCCAGGGAGACTAATCCTACTGGAGATGTGGCATTTAGCAACGCGCAAGTGTGGAAGTTGTAAAATTGTGAAACCTGCTATTGACATATTTCAGCGCTACTGCTATCCTAATACCAACGAAAGAATGAACTTATAGGCAATGAACGGGACAAGTACCTCTCGTTGGGCAACAGAGAGCTGCGGATCGGTGCAACGCAGCAGCCAGCAAGAGCGAAATCCACCCGCGAGCCCGCGCGATAAGCGCCAACGGCCGTCACCGTTACAGGACAACATTGAGGTCTTTCATCTTCTCTCTTTTATGAGAGATCGGATGAAAGACAAATCAAGGTGGCACCACGGCTACACCTCTTCAGCGTTGCCGTCCTTCATTGTGGACGACGACGCTTTTTTGTTGCCAGCCTATTGTTTCATGGAAGGAGCACATACTATTATGCTTGATCTCGCTTTTATTCGCAGCCATCCCGATATTGTGAAAGAAGCGGCACGAGTCAAACGCAACAACATTGACATCGACTACCTGCTCGAAGTTGACCACCAGGTCACCGCACTCCAGCACCAGGTAGAAGAAACCCGTGCCCGGCAGAACCTGATCTCGAAGAACATCCCAAAAGCCGGCAAAGACAAGGCACAGCGCGACTTACTGATCGCTGAAGGCAAGCAACTCGCCGAGCAGATCAAAGCTTTGGAGCCGCGACTGAACGCACTCCTGGAGGAACGCCAGCAATTGCTTTACCTCGTCCCCAACATCCCTGATCCCAGCGCGCCCATAGGTAATGACGAGAATGATAACGTACCTATAAAGTACTGGGGGAAGCAGCCAACCTTCAACTTTGAGCCGCTCGACCACTATTCCCTGATGCAAAGACTCGACCTCGTGGATATCGAACGTGCCGTCAAGATCGCGGGCGCACGTAGCTACATCCTTAAAGGCGATGCCGCACGCTTGGAACTGGCCCTGATGCATTTTGCCTTTGATCACATCGCACGCAAAGGCTTCACGCCGCTGATCGTGCCGGCAATGGCGCGTGAATTCTGCTTTATCGGTAATGGTCAATTTCCCAAGGGGCGGGACCAGGTCTATGCCATCAAGGATGAAGACACGTTTCTCGTCGGTACCGCCGAGGTCTCGATTACCGGTATGTACAAGGACGAAATTCTCAAGGAAGCAGACCTGCCCATGACCTTTGTCGGCTTCTGCCCCTGCTTCCGCAAAGAGGCTGGCACCTATGGCAAAGACACACGAGGCGTGTTTCGCATCCATCAATTTAATAAGGTAGAGCAATATGTCATCTGCAAGGCCGAGCACGCAGAATCGGTTCGCTGGCACGAACAGTTGTTGGCAAACTCGGAGGAGATCGTGCAGGCCCTGGAATTGCCCTACCGGGTTGTCAATGTCTGCACCGGGGATATGGGTGATGGCAAAGTCGGCATGTATGACCTTGAGTGCTGGCTCCCTAGCGAAGGCAGGTATCGTGAGACCCATTCGTGTTCGTACTTCCATGAATGGCAGGCACGGCGGGTGAATCTACGCTATCGTGACGAGGATGGCAAGGTAAAGTTCGTTCACACGCTCAATAATACCGCTATCGCCTCGCCACGCATCATTTTGCCGCTGTTAGAGATTCACCAGCAACCAGACGGTACCGTGCGTATCCCCGCAGCATTACGCCCCTATATGGGTGGCCAGGAATACATCATGTCACGCGAGAAGGAAAAATAAAGTATGAAAGTGTGCCTGGAGCAGCCGTGTGGCTGCTCCAGGCACACTTTCATACTTACTTTGACATTGCGATCGGCACGAGCTCCAGTCCGTCAGTGGCCAATTGGAAGCCATTCTCGCCGGTGGCATTGCTGAGTACTATGCGGGCGGCCGCCGAGCTTGTGAAGTAATACGTTCCCAGGCTGACCCACTGCGGACCAGTATGTACCCAGCCATATGGCCCTTGAAAGGACCCGATGTGCTCCTGATCAACATAGACGGTATGATGGACTTCGGTTTCCTTGTCTGTAGGATCAACGCTGTAGATAGTATAGGGCGCCCAGCCACTACTCGCATGATTATCATCAATAAAGACGCCCACCTCGTAGTAGCCGTCGGCAGGTAAGGTCGCCTGCCACGTAGCGGAAGCGGTTTCAGCCCCCGCGGTGGTGGCAGTCCAGTGCAGGTGGCCATTGATATCAGATGAGGAGGAAGCCTTGTGCCATTTCCCTGTATGGCTCCAGCCCGCATCGCCATCGTCAACGAGCGTTGCGCCTGGAGAGATGGCACTCCCATTGTTGCTCAGGTCGGGAATGGTAGTGCTCGTTCCTGGATCGTTGACCCAGAGATAGTGGTCGGATACAACGTTGGGATCAGGATAATCGCCAGTCCAACCGAAAGGGTCGGTTGCGCTCCAATTGGGTAGATAGTAGGTTGCCATGTGCAGGTGTGGCCCCGTCGAAGAACCTGACGTTCCGCTCGTGCCAAGCTGCCATTGCGTCCCCACCTGATCACCAACGGACACAAGCAACGCACTGAGATGGCCGTACGCGGTTACATACCCATTGCCGTGATCGACCGCAGCCCACAATCCTAACGCACTCGCATGATTCAGGGAATTGTACCAGCCAGCACGAATGACCTTTCCTGCGGCCACACTGAGCACCGGCTCAAACCACAGATTTGTATCGTAGCCATTGTGCCCATCATAGCAGTTCACACCGCCTTTGCAGGAGCCAATGCTGACACCTGTCCATTTCTTTCCGTCGTAACGCACAAAGACGCCATCATCGGCATACCACGGCTTGTCATGATCTACAAAGGAAACAGTGCGATCAAGAATCGTTTTACTGCCATAGTATGGACGATGCATGAAGGGGGTAGGATCTTGGGGATCACTACGCTGTGCGGCGTGCAAATTTACCTGCCAGGATGCAGCATTTGCCGGGATCCATACTCCTACAATGTACAACAGGGCTACTATCAAGCTAGTAATGAGAGCAAGTTGTTGTCTATGCCTCATGGATGTTCATATCCTTCACAATTCTCTAGTTCATCCCACGGCAACTACACTTCAACAAATGCATCACCGACAAATGGGTTGATCCATCTTTCCAATTCTCTAATTCATCCCACGGCAACTACACCTGTCAGCGTAGAAGTGAGCGGTACCACCGCCGACTGCACATTTGGTCCTATGACACGCACAGACCAGTAGCGTGGCATGCCACCTAAGACACGATTGATCGGGTTGAACGCGGTAAAGGTCACGCTGTTCCCATCCGGTGCCCACACTGGATTTGCATTGATCAACATGCCGGTCTGGGTAGGAGAAGCCAGCACCCACGCTCGCCCACTCGTCACATCGACGACAGCAATCGCGCTTTGCAGGCTCTGCACGTTTGTGTCGGCTCGCTGATCACCCACATTCGTACGCTCGACAAAGACTATTTTATGGCCATCAGGAGACCAGATCGGTATGTACCCATGGCCACCATCTGCGTCGGCCAAACGACGTTGCTGCCCCCCGTGATCATCAACCACCCACAAACCGGCAGGTAGGAATGGCGTAGGGCTGTCTGAAAGGCGTTCATACGCAACCGTTGTACCATCTGGCGACCAGGCAAAGAGGCCAGCGATCGACTGCGCTCCCCCTGGCATGCCGAAGAGATGCGTACGACTCCCTCGAGGGATTGAAACGCGCTCCGCAAGCTTCGCTGAGGGGGAGCTACCACCATCGATGTTCATCAACCAGGTATCGCTGCCCATGCCCAGGCCAAGTGTCGTCGCATAGATAATGCGCTTACCATCAGGCGAAGGGGCTGCATCAATCAAAAACGCAGATGGCACACCGATGTCAATATTTTTATGTGTACCAGTGGCCGCATCGACCTCCCACAAACCTGGATTCCAACCACCTCCATCCATAGGAGCCGAAGGACCCAACGGGAACATCGGACGATACAAAAACATATGGCTCGTCACGCCGGGGAGCCAGTGGAGAAAGTTACCCATGACGTATGGAGGCGTCAGACTGATCGTCCCGTGCTGTGTATCATACATCCACACCTGCTCACCATGGTCGCGCGTCCCATCAATCGCCAGGAACAGTCCATCTGGTGAAAGTTGCATGGACAATACATTGTCCGACTCAAGAAGCCCAAAGCCATCAGTAAAATGTGCAACCGGCACAGGCGGATCAAGGGGTTGACCATCAGCCCCCCTTGGAGCACGTGCCAGTACAAAGCCATCAGACTGCTTGAGCGTATAATAGTCGTACTGGCCCAATTTATTACGCCCTGATATATTGCGTCTGCTGACGCGCACTTGTGCATGGGAATGAACTAAAAGATTACCCTGTAGGACACTTTGTAGGCAAAAGACTGTTACTATCCCTATCAGCATCATTTGAAGCAGAGCAATCGGCAATGCACGTCGCATCATATCCTCCATTCATTTGAACTAACTGCCGAGTAAGTCTGTATATGCATATCGGCATGATCCACAACAAATGAATAGAGGGGATGAATAGATGCTTTCTCCCGCGAGGGATTGAAACGCGCTCCGCAAGCTTCGCTGAGGGGGAGCTATAGAAATCTGCGTATCAAACGCATCGCTAAAGGACGATAAGTGTGTTCGCAGCCGCCAACGAAGCGCACTACTTCACCCCCCCAGCCACGTTTGAAGCGGTAGACTCCCGCCATAGCCTCATGTTCATCGTCCGTTTCAGGGATTCCCCAAAAATCGTACTCTACCGCGCCTTCCTGTTTGGCCCAGCGTATGGCCTCCCATTGCAAGAGATAATTAGGCATGAGGTGACGTTGTTCATTACTCGACGCACCATAGAGATAGATAGCTTGTTTCGCCATCAGTCCAATAAAGATACCCGCAAGCAGTTGCCCATTGTATTCCGCCAACAGTAATCGTACCTGCCCGAGCGGAACAAAGCTATGCCACACCTGCAGGTAGTAGTCGAGCGTATGGATAGCGAACCGGTCACGCTCGCTCGTTGTTTGCAGCAAACGATACCAGGCCTGCACATCTTCCATCGTTTGCGCCACACGCACCCTCACCCCTTTTCGTTCGGCGAGCCTCACATTATAACGCCACTTCTCCTTCATACGTGCCAGCAAAGTCTCTTCATCACAAGTGAGGTCAAGCAAAATCGTCCGTACAGGCTGTATGGCAGGTGCAGGCTGAAATTGCAGAGCGGCAAGTTGCTTCGTTATACTCTCACTGCTCGCTGCTCGCGGTTCCATCCATAAAGCGAGCGCACCCTGCCTGCGCAGTTCTGTGTCGAGTTGCCTGAATAATGCCTCAGAGAGCAAGGGATGTGACCAATCAAGCACCGGCCCTTTAGGAATATAAGCAAGATGTCCTGCCCACAAAGGAACATGCGCGACACCACGACGTAGCACTTGAGCAACGGCGACCATGTGTTGCCGTTCTGTATCCCAGAGCGCAAGACGAAGCGGATGCCAACCCACGCTGGCTTTGAGTTCGCCCCACCCCCAACTTTGCAGGAGATGTCCACAGGAATGTTCGTTGACAAACTGATCCCACTGCTCACGCAGCTCAACAGCAACGGTGCGCAACACATATGGTTGAGGCTTCGCCTCATCTAATCGACGCGACATACACGTAGCTCCTACACCCTCCATCCTCGCAGGAGAAGTTCCACTTCCCTAGCCTCCCTACAACGAATAACACCTTCTGTTGTATATATGGTATAATATCAGGTAATTAAAGAATACCCCTCGATAAATCGGGGGTCTACCAGAGTGATCGGTTCGGGGGTAGATATTCCCCTAACCGACCGTGGAGGCAAACCAATGAAAATTGTGATCCTTGGGTGTGGTCGTGTTGGCGCAATGCTAGCTAGCATGATGCACAACGCAGGGCACACCGTATCAATCATAGACCAGAGCAGCGATTCGTTCCAGCGCCTTGACCCGCAGTTTAGTGGCCAGACGGTGATAGGCAACGGCGTCGATGAAGACGTACTGATCCGCGCCGGCATCAAGGATGCCGATGCATTTGCGGCAGTTACCAATGGTGATAACCGAAACATTATGGCGAGTGAGATAGCCAAAGAGATTTTCAAGGTAAATAAGGTCGTCTGCCGCATCTACGACCCTATCCGCCAATCTACATACCGTGAACTCGGCCTGGAGGGACTCTGTCCCACAGCCATGGGCGCACACATGCTCTTCAATGCGATTCTCGGCAACAAACCACCAGCAAAAGACGCTATCCCGAGCGATATATCAGGCCAGGCGTAAAACAATACCTTATTGGGACTGAGGGGGTGCAGGGGGCTTTTCCCCCTGCGGGGGAACACGGTTGTCCCCCGAAAATCCCCCCTTATACAATAAGCAGAGGATAGACACTATGTATATCATCATCGGAGGTGGCGGCGACATCGGCTACTACCTCACCAAAAACTTACTGAATCGCGGACACGAAGTCCTGCTACTCGAGAAAGATCCAACTCGCCTACTAACCCTCAAAGATGAACTGGGCCAATCAGTCGTACGCGGCGATGCATGCGAGGCCCGGACAATGGAAGAGGTCGGTGTAAATCGTGCCGGTCTAGTCATCGCTGTCACCGGCCACGATGAGGATAATCTCGTCATATGCCAGATGGCGATGAGACATTTCAAAGTCGAACGCACCATTGCCCGACTGAATAATCCCAAGCACGAGGCCATTTTTCAGAAACTTGGCATCGTGACCATCAGCCCTACCAAGGCCATCCTCTCCCTGATCGAGGCTGAACTACCTGATTCTCACTTTGTGCAACTTATGGCGCTCAAGAACGCAGGGTTGGATATCATTGAGATGCGTATTCCAGCAGACTCACCGGTTGTAGGCAAGATGCTGCGCAACATAAACCTGCCACGCAGTGGCAATATCGCCCTGATTATCCGCAATAAAGAGTACATCATTCCCACTGCAGAAACGGTGATGAACGCCGACGACGATGTGTTCGCTCTTGTAAGTCGCGAGGGAGAAGAGGCGCTGCGTCAAACATTTGGTGTGATGGACTGACCCCTTACGTCTCTTCGTTCCCCGCATTCTCGGTGTTATGGGGATGTGCATTGGAGGTACGCGTTTGATGCTGCCTGTGCTGATGCTCATCCTCATGCACATCGGGGACAGGACGCATCAGGTCTATCTGGTTTATCTGGTTTATTTTTCCACTTATGTGGTCTGGTTTCACATGAGCGGCAGTGACCTCTTGATCAGGCTGATCATCTTCTAGAGGCCGCGTCCCGTGCCCCCACAGGGGACGACTATGCATGCTAGGCAATGACCACGTAACTCGCTTATGGGAGAGTATCTCATCGGCAGTCTCACCCCGTGCTGAGCTGTAGATGGTGGCAATGACGACCCAGGCAGCAGCCACAACCGGCGTGGCAAGCAATGCCCCAAATGCACCGAACAACTGTGCTCCCACGATCAATGCAAAGATAGAGGCAACTGGGTGCAGACCGACTGCATGCCCAACGATACGAGGCCCCAGTATATTGCTTTCGATCATCTGCACAATAATAAAGTATAGCAGAATCCAGAACGTGCGCGGAAATGGACCGGGGAGCAGGAGTGAAATGAGGATGGCAGGAATGGAAGCAAGCGCAGGTCCCACCATTGGTATGGTCTCGAAGATGAAGGCAAACACCGCAATAATCAGGGCAAATTCTTTCAATCCTAAGAAAGCACATCCGAATCCGGCCAGGACACCAATAATCAGTGCAAGCGTGAGTTGTCCGCGGATGTAATTGCCTACCACGCGATTCAGGGCATCTTCAAACAGCAGGAAAAACGACTGCGATCTTTTAGGCACAATATTGAACAGGTTATTTCGAATACGTTTCCCATCTAGCGTTAGATAGAAGCTCAATACAGCAACTAACAAGAAATTTACAAAGGCATCTGTTATACCCAAGACAATAATAACAACGTTGCTTACCAGCGATTGTGCAAAGTTTGTCGCTTGCTGCTGGATCTGGGCTACCGCCTGGTTCACGCCCTGATTGATTGTATCTTGTGAGACACCCTGTCCCTTCAGAAATGTTTGCAGCTCACCAGGTATTTTTGGCAGGTCTACGGTCACATAATTTGTGATAGTATTGGAGAATGCTTGCACCTGGTTGATGAGTGAGAAGATCAGCGCATATCCAAGCGCAGCCAATAAGCCCAGCACAACCACATACACAATCAGCGCCGCCACCACTCGAGGCATATACTGGTATCTAGCCAGATAATTCACCATAGGTGTCAGCAAAAACGCTACAGCCATGGAGAGGAGAAGCAGTACGATAGCATGCAAGAATTGGCCCAGGATTGACCACGCTGCCCAGAGCAAAATGCAGATACAGATAATGCTAATCAGGATATCACGCACACGCTGCCAGTTTACTCGTTCCATTTGATTAATTACCCCTTGAGTATTCTGCTGTTACTTATCTACAGCTATTATGCCAGGGTTGGTGCATAAGTACAAGGTGTGTCTGCTCGTTAGTTATCATTATACCAGGCACCCTCTAATGCATTGTAACTTTTCACGGCGCAGCAGCGTTATCTACGTATAGGCATAGCGGGGAGCTAATCTCTTCATTTCAAACCCAAGTATATACTAATGATAGTGCTTACACAACTCAGTTAATCTGATCAACAACATTCGACTATCACAAATGCAGTACTAAAACCGTAAAGAGGATTTCCTAGATGGCGATAACACAGTTAGTCTTGACCTGGATACTCCTGGGGGTTCTGTTGATATGGATGGTTACTTTCGCAGTTCTAGCCATACGTCCACATTCAAGCAAGAAAGTCGCTCTGGAGGATTTCCCGACCCCGTCACATCCAATCCCACTGGTCTCTGCACCGACCGTACTACGCGTTATAGCCTCTCAACCATCGCAGTCACATGTTGGAGCAATGAGTTCCGAGCCGCCCAACGATCTTGGGGCAACACCGGTCGCATAAACATCATAATTCTGGCGGGGGAGCTTTGCCTACAAGGCTCCCCCGCCAGGTCTCGTCCTCTTCATAAGTGTATATTTTCGCCAGGACGTGCGGGACGAAATGTTCCATTGTCGTTGATAAACACAAAATGACTGTCCTCTACGTTGACGACCATATCGGGCTTTCCATCTCCGTTCACATCTTTGAAGGTCAGTGTCACGGCGGCCAGGTCCTGCCCATCCCCAATCAAGGTCGGCCCAAGAAAGATCTTTGCCTTTGTAGGGTCACCTCCGGGAAATTCGATAATTTCAATACGACGATTCAAGTTGAGAGCAATGAAATGACTCGGGTTAGCCGCCGAATCATTATGCCCCACTACAAAGTCTGTCTGGAACGTCCGGGGACGACCATAACGCCAGTCGTCCTTAGTCACCTGCCACCAGGTTGCTGCTGCACTGAAGACAACCCATCCCGTCACCATGATGAGCATGGCCAGGCCTACGAACAGGAGCCAATGCGGGCGATACCCACTGCTGCGTGCAATCTCTAACTCCTGGGTTTCTCGCTCTAGCGGAGTTACTTCTCGTCGCGTACGTGGTCGATCAACCGGAATCGCTGGCATTTTTGCCTGTGTCGCAGTACGACGAGGTGGAATAACCGTCTCAGGCTCAGCATAGTCAGAACGCTTACCGCGCTTTGGTGAAAGCTGGACGTCAGAACGTGGACGTCCTCCCTCAGTTTTTACGTCGGTCTGGTAGCGACGCGCACTGCTCATCAAACGTTTTGGCCATTCCTCATCATCGTAATCGAAATCATCTTCGTTCGGCACCTCGTGGTCCATCAGTCTTTTGCGCTGCTGTATGCGACTCTGATCCACATTGTTACCGTCCTCTCTTTTGTTGCTAAGATAGTATTTGGAACGTAAGTTCTAATCAAGAATAAGTATACACGTAAGAGCCGTAAACTGCAATAGGTTTGGCTGGTTGATAGTACTAATGTTCTAAAAGTCTTATCATTGCTCTTTATAGCGGGAACGAAAGGGGTGTTGGCTGGATCAATATAGGAGCTTACGTGGAGGTGTGATACCAAATCCGGTTAATCAGTGTACCTTCGTGTGTCAGCGAGTTAGTTTCTCTAGCTGGTTGAACGTATAGTGATCATCAGGATTTGGTATGATTTGGCAGTTTGGCAGCCGTGCTAGTTGTGACGATTGTGGGAGTATGGCGACGGTTAGCACGAAAACGTGCTCCTTAAAATAAGCATGACGGATTTCATTCCTTAGGCATGGTTCAAATGAATGTGACAGTTCATTTCGCTTGCATATAACCAATCACGCTCCGCAAGCCATGGCACATTTAATTGCGACTGTTCAAACTGTCACATTTGACTGAGCGTGTTTTGAACCTTGCCTTAGATCTATAGTTGAGCAATCTGGTATCCTACAATGTGTTCAAATTAGCGAGCAAGCTATTGATTCTCTCCTGATGTCCCATCTTGCGGGCTATAGCTATGGCACCTTGAAAGTATACGCCTGCGTGTGAATAGTCGCCCTGTTCGCGAGCCAATGTCCCCAGGTCGGTAAGCAAAGTACAGACTCTCTCACGGTGGCCCATGTCGCGGGCGATGGTCAGACCTTTCTGGAAGTACTCTTCCGCAAGTGCATAGTCCTTCCGCTTGCGAGCCAGCGTCCCCAGATTGGTTAGCAAGACACTAATATTCTCTCGGTACCCCACCTGATCGGCCAAGACCAGGCCTTCTTGCAGATACTTTTCAGCCTGTTCATAGTCCCCGCGCTTGATCTCCAATGCACCAAGGTTGGAAAGCAGAGCACAGATTCTCTTTCGCTGTCCTATCTGGCGAGCTAGCATCAAACCCTCCTGTAGGTACTTCTCAGCCTGCTCATAGTCTCCACGGCTACCCAGGATCGAGCCGAGATTCGCCAGCAAGTAACTGATATTCCTGCGATTGCCTATCTGGCGGGCTATTCCCAGGCTTTCCTCGAAGCTCTCCTCTGCCCACTCATAGTCCTCGCGATCACCCTCCATTGTCAAAAACAGCGTGGAAAAGTTTTGCTGCATGATCCGTGAGAGAGGATGCTTGATACCTAGTCCTTCGGTGATTACAGAGGCTTTTTCAAAGGCCGTTTTCGCCTCTGCAAAGTTGCCCAAGTCACTCAGTACACTGCCCAGGTTGTTCAGGTCAATGGCGACTTTGGGATGATCAGGTCCAAATCTCGCCTCATCAATTGCTAGTGAATGTTCAAAGGCTGCTCTGGCTCCTGCGAGGTCGCCAAGGTCTTTGAGCACAATCCCCAGATTGCTCAAAATCGTAGCAACTCTTTGATGATGCGGGCCATAGGTGGCTTCCTCAATGCTCAGAGCCCGCTCATAACATGCCTGCGCATGGACCCACTCCCCCAAATCCGCAAGAATCCCCGCCAGGTTGTTCAAGTCACGCGCAACTATAGGGTGCGGCGCCCCATAGACGGTGGTATCTATGGCCAACGATTGCTCAAATTCTTGCCGTGCGCTCTTGAGGTCTCCAAGCTCTTGCTGGACGCCACCTGCTCGACTGCGAGCGGCTGCCACAAGCGCATGTTCGGGTCCAAACATGTCAAGGGCAATTGCCAGCGCCTTTTCATAGGAGGCGAAGGCAGCTTGAAGCTCACCTTCGTCCTTCAGACAATCCCCCTCCTCGAACTTTAGCAACAACTCGTCCGGGACCTGTTCTCCCAGCATTGCCGCTATGAGCATGGTGATAGCCTGCCGATCATTGATACCCTCCCGGAAATCAACCACCATTTCTCCTGCAAGGGCGGGCGGTATATTGTCAGGACTTGCATCGGGAAGGAGAATCGGAATGATGAAGCGAGGCGGATCAAGTTGTTGTAATGACAGTATTGGGTCCAACGCTTGCTCATCCAACCTGCCACTCCACCTGCGTCCAATACAAACGCCAATGGCTCTTGATTGCTGCATGGCTTGCTCTAATGCTTGACTCCCATCTTGACCCGGCACAAGCTCCCATTGGTCAAACCAGACACATACACCAGCATCACTTAGTTCCGAAGCCAAGCCTTGGACAACTTCGCTATCCATTCGACTATAATAGAGGAATAGATCGTATCTCTGTTCGTTCATTCGTGCTTTCCTTCCCCCTCGTCGATGCCGAGCCAGACTTGTTGTAGAACGATGCGCTGAAATTCCACTGCTACACTAGGATCAATCAGCTTTTCTTGCTTCATTTGCCGCAGTTCTGTTAGCTTAATTTTGGCAGCAATACTTTTCTGAGCAATAAATGTCTCCTCAGGATGCCATCCTGCTGGCCCTGGCGGCACACCTTTTATCCCACACACTAATAGATAAAATGCATACTCAGGATTCGAACTACTAAAATTTACCCAGGTATTCAGTCCAAGAAAATCATCAATATTGACGCTGCTCGCGCCGGGGAGAAGCACAGGGATCACTCCAAACAATGGGACTTTCGCCTGCCGATTCAGCGCTCTTTCGATTTCTCGCTTGAACCAACCCTCTGGTGTATGTTCACCAATGCAGACGGCACAACACCCCGCCTGCTCTATACCTCGTGCTATTTCCTGCTGCCAGGGTTGTCCTGGTACCAACATCCACTTATCCAACCAGACACGCAAATCATGTTCATCCTTAAGACGCATAGCCAGCCTTTGCACCCATTCAGCATCTACATGAGAGTAGCTCAGAAAGACATCAAAGTTTCTAGACAATATTGTGCCTTCCGCAGCAGCTTCTGATTGCTTGGCTTTCCCGCTAAGGTCTGGGTCAAGATAAGTGACCGAACCAGTATCATATTGATCAACCATGCCATCATCATCACCGGCCCCTACTTCGCTCACCTCTTCAGTTGTCCTCCGAACATCTCGAGTAGCTTGAGAAATTTGACCACTGCTAGACTGACTAACGGACGGATCGTTGCGACTGGATACATTTGTACCTTGTTGATGTGCTAGCTGGGTAGCTGCCAACTTGTCCACATGACGCTTTACCTTACGGAGCATATCGTATTCGAGAGCGATTGAAGGATCATTAGGCTTCAGGATGAGAGCGCGGTGGTAAGCCTCCAGAGCCTCATCATATCGCTCCAATTTGGAGAGTACCTTGCCTTTGATAGCCCAGATGAGAGCTTTTCTAGGGGCAATAGCCAAAGAGCGATCACACGAAGTTAGTGCATCCTCATATCGCTCTAGTTTGTGAAGCACTTCGCTTTTAGCTGCCCAGATAAGCGCATCATTGGAAATGATAGCCAGAGCACTATCGTAGGCAAGTAACGACTCATCGTAGAGGCTCAATTCGTAGAGCACCTTGCCTTTAGTAATCCAAATCAAAGCATTGCTAAGGGTGAGCTTCAGGGCCTGGTTGCAAGCATCAAGCGCTTCGCTATAGCGCCTGAGCCTGGAAAGTACCTTACCTTTTGCATGCCAGATGGAAGCATCGTTGGGAGAGACTGCTAGAGCCTGATCATAGGAGACTAGCGCCAGTTTATACTGTCTGAGCTTCCGCAGAGCATTGCCTTTGCTGGCAAGTGCGTGCCCATTGTGAGGATCCAGTTGAATGACTTGATCATAGGCAGCGAGTGACTTCTCATACTGCTTGGCTTTGTAATAAACATTACCCTCTTCTAACCATAACTCTTTGGTTCCATGGGTAACTGCAGTCGAGTTTAGACTAGCAGGCGTGTGCGATGATGGAGCAGACTCAGGCTCCAAGACAGACGAAACCTCCTCTGCTTCCCCTGGTGTTTGCACTTCCGAGACTACTGCTAATACGCTTGCATCAGCGGGTATTAGATCTGGAAAGGTGGGTGCAAGTAGTGATCCAATGATGGATGATTGCTCTTGCTGCGGGGAGAGAGGCGTTGGAAGAAGGCGATTACCACAATTCAGGCAAAAAATAGCCTCGGGGTATATTTCTGCACCACAATATGGGCACTTCTCTAGGGCTGGATTTATTTCCTCAGTCAGGTCTCCACCAGAAATAGAAGCTTTGCCGGGAGTAGATAGCTTAGATGCAGTGGGAGAGTCACTGATATTAGCTGAGCTAGTAGGAAGTGCGAATTCCAACGTTGGCTGTTTTTCTGTTGGGAGAGAGTATATTGGCCCACGCACATTCTGAGATGCATCAAAAAGGATGATCGCCCCACGTAAGGCAGCAACGAAAGCGGCAATATCAGCATGACGTTCAGAGCGATCCTTCGCCATAGCCCTAAGAATAGCTCGCTCGATATGTTCGGGTAGTTGAGGATTGAACTGTGTAAGAGCCATGGGAGTTTCTGTCATATGTTTAAATCCCATAGCTATGGAATCTGGGGCGATGAAAGGTCGATGTCCTGTAAAGAGTTCGTAGGCTATGCAGCCCAGAGCATATTGATCACTTGCCTTAGAGATCATACCTTGAAACTGCTCAGGGGCCATGTAACTAGGGGTGCCAGTGACACTAGCATGCTGGGTACTTGCCGTAGTACTCAATATGGCAGCAATGCCGAAGTCAGCAAGCAATGCTTCATCTTTAGCGTTGAACAAGATGTTTCCTGGTTTGAGGTCACGATGAACGATGTTCTGTTGGTGAGCATATTGGAGCGCTTGTCCTACCTGCGAGATGATGGTAATAGCCTCTTCTAATGGTAATGGATGCGACTGATGACGCTGTAGACGTTCTTCGAGAGAACCATTAGGCGCATATTCCGTTATGAAGTAAGGGAAGTCATCATCTATCCCAGCGTCAATAACAAAAAGAATGTGGGGATGTTTGAGCTTTTCGAGTAATCGAGCCTCTTGCAGAAACTGATCACGTTGCTGCTGAGAGCCAAGATGATTATGCAATAGCTTGATGGCAACGACGGGACGATCTGTGAAGATGATGTGGCTCCCTGTATATACACTGCCGAACGCACCACTCGCGAGTTTAGCAGTCACACGATAGTTGCCGACCTGTCTACCTATATAGCCGTTATCGCTTGTCATACTTGTTACCTCGCCACGCCGTTTACTGCGAAGGTCAAATAAAAGCCCACTACATCCAACAGTTTGTCATCCCTACTGTTGTTCAACTATATGGTCACTATTTACCTACGCGGCCCTCTCCCTGGTGGAATACCTTTCACGCCACACACCAATACATGAAACGCATAATCCTGGTCAGCACCACGAAAGTCTACCCAGGTATTCAACTCAAGAAAATCATCTACATTTATTCTCTTTGCAATGGGTAGAAGCACTGGAATCACCCTAAACGAAGAGACCTTCGTCTGCCGATCAAGTGCTCTCTCGATCTCTCGTTTGAACCAACCAATAGGTGTATATTCGCCAATACAGACAGCACAACAACCTGCCTGGTCTATGCCGCGTGCCATCGCTTGCTGCCAGGGCTGACCTGGTACCAACACCCATTTGTCCAGCCAAACACGAAAGCCATGTTCATCTTCAAGACGCCTGGCAAGATGTTCCACCCATTCAGCATCCGTATGCGAGTAACTCAGAAATACATCGAATTGCTCAGCCTGTGCTGTACTTTTAGATGATGTAGTTTTTGGTTGAATCGATGTTAGCTGGTGCTTAGAGGCTGCTGAATGCTCCTCTGGCTCTAACTGGGTAAGAGTCTGCTCAATCTGGTCTATCTTACCATCCAGGCGTGTCAGAGACGCCTCATTTTCCTGGAGCTGCTGCTCCAACTGGAACTTGCGAACAACGCTCGTCTCTATTATTAACTCCCGGCGTATTCGCCCGACCAGCTCTGCCAGGAGAACTCTCTCCCCTTGATAGCCTTTCAGTTCCTGCTCTAATCGGGCACGCTTCCCAGCAGTCAACCCGGTCGACGCTGTAGGAGGAGCCGAAGCTTCCCCTGGCATATCTTTACTTCCTCCGGAATAGTAGCAGAGCGGAAAGTTATCATTCAGATTGAGTACCTTGTTCACAAACGGATGCTGTGGGCCAAACGCCCTCTGCGGCACCTGGTCGAGCAAGTAAATCAACACATCTAATATACGTGCAAAGCCATCTTTTTTGACGGCAGCCTTGCCCGCTAAAGCCTCCATCAGGCAAGTAGTGAAGATACTATACGGTGTGCCAGTATAGGACTTCTCGTTTTCAAGTGAAGAGGCAACTACTACCCTACCACTACCCGTTTCCAGGATATTCAGCAAATCAGGAGGAAGTGGCACAGACTTTACAGTGACTTCCCCGGGCTCCTTGAGCGCTGGAACACCACCAGCATGACAGCAATCCAACAGCACCACCAACTTCCGGGCCTTCATCGCCTCGATCCTGGCAGTAAATTCTGCACCTGAGATAGCCGTATCTGTCCGTCGGCTCGCATTATAACCATATGGTACCAGGAAATACTCGGTCGGTTTACCCTGCCGCTCGACTTGTACACCATGACCTGAGAAGTATATAATGACGGTCGCATCGGGATTGCTATTTACCTGCTTGATCAACTTATCAAAGGCCTCCAGGATATTCTGGCGGTTTGCTTTCGTCTCCGTCAGCAATTCGACCTGGTCAGGTGGGTAAGCTGCACGTGATGGATTCACCAGCACATCACGCAAGGCTGTCGCATCCTTCACCGTCACTGGGAGGTCCGCGCCGACGCCTACAAGCAATGCATAACCGTTAGAAAATGTAATGTTAGTCAATGTCTTTTCCTCTAAGGGCTTTGCAAGCACATCCTGTGCTTGCTTAGACATCGGTGGGCTAGTTGGAGTCTTAGTTGTCAACTTCTCGACAACTTCTTGAATACCCTCAACAACATCAAAGAATGCTTCATCATGATGATGCCAACTGGAACTGGTCACAGGTTTGCCATTTGAGGGCAGCATATTGAGATGCTCGAATGGGGCTCCTTTGTAATGGACAGGACGGAGAAGAATCGGTATCACATGGGCTTCCCCAGCATTACACCTCTCCATGGCTCTCTTCATCTCCGTACCATAAGGATAATCTGATGCCATAAAAGCCGGGCTAATGAGCAGCAGAATAATCTGGGCTGTATTCAGGTGCCTGGTAATCTCTTGTTTTAAATCCGCTCCTGCACTCACCTTACGATTGTGCCAAATCTTGATGAGTTCCCGCCGCTCCAAAGTACCTAGTTGCGTCTCCAGTTCTTTGCGCAAACCTTCATCTTCCTGAGCGTAGGAGATGAATACTTCTATTTTGTCCACCATACATACCTTCCCTGCATCATGCTGAGCAACTTTAGCCCGAAAATGAACAGACCTTGATGGCATTGGCAGATAGTCGGCAACGTAAACTATTCCGCACTTACGGTCATTTATAGCTTATTGATGCAGTTAATTATAGTACGGTTTAATCTCATTAGCAATACAAGATACTGTCGTCTCTTCTCCTATGACAGCTCCGGTGCCTTCTCCCACTTTTACCCTTTCTCGAACAACAGATGCACCATGCTGCTAGCAGGGCATCACGGATTCCCCCTCTTCCTTCCGGTTGCACGTAAATACACCCACGCATCTAGCATACCGCGTGAGCATGCCGGCAATGGCACTGCTGCGCGTGAGTACAGCACCCGTCATCTTCCTAGAAAGCCAGACGGCCATCATCGCCCCTGGTGTCGGTGCGCCAATGAAGGCGATGAAGAGCGAGACAAACACACCTCCTAAAAGCGAACTGTTTGTCGTTGAAGAAGGAATCACTAGAGCAAGAAACAGGATGATTGTCAGTGGCAGCAGACCGGTTAATGCACCCACGATCGCCGGACGCCACAAAACAGGCGCAACCTCCATTTGTTCGCCGGCGACATCAACTAAAGCAAGCTGGCGAATGGCAAAGATATTGCTCAGCAGAAGCACAACATACGCCAGGAAGTGAAAGACAAAACCACGGGTTCCCAGGGCAGTGTTGATGAACACACCGCTCACTATAGGTGCAATCAGCACAGTAGCAAGGCAGCGGTAGAAGAACTTTCTGCTGCTCGGGCCGCGCGTGACCGCGACAAACCCTATTGCAGCCAATGCCAGCAGGTTGACACCAATTCCTGCCAGTATTCCCAGGACTGTTAGTAGCTCACCACCGTTCATATCAAGCAACAAGATGACTACAGGAAATTGCATGAGCAGGGCTATTAAGGCCACGCTATAATAAAACAGCCGCCGTCCCTGATGATACGTTTTCACGTCTGGCCCGCTCGTCGCAGCAGGAACATTCGCGTGTACCGGCACACCCTGGCCGACTCCCACACCTACAGAGCCTTGTGCCTGCCCCACCTGTCCTTGTCCCTGGGCCTGGGATGGCCACTGCCATGGCCTTGCTCCCTGTTGCCAGGGAGCAACACCTTGAGGCGACAGGGGTATAGCAGGATCAGTGGGTGGCAGCGCACCCACATTACCCTCACCCCTGGGCGCGATAAATCGGGCCCCTACGGCTCCCTGCCGGGCGCCTTCTGCTACTGTCACGTCTGTATTGTTGGCATCACCGGTTAAACGTATTGCAGATGCGGGCATGAAGGCAGCAGCCACCGCAGAACGCAAGGCAGCAGCCATTTCAGCTGCACTTTGATAACGGTCCTCACGTCGCCTTGCTACAGATTTCATCACCACTGCTTCGATTGCAGGCGAAAGATCAGGACGAATATCCCTCACTGGAGGAATAGGATCACTCAGAACTTTGGTCATCACAGCAAACGGGCTTGAGCCGGTAAATGGCAGGCTCTCCGTCAGCAGTTCATAGAGGATAATACCCAGGGAATAAATGTCGGAGCGGGCATCAACTTCACCTCCACTCACCTGCTCCGGTGAGGCATATTCGGCAGTGCCGAGAAAGCTTCCCACGAAGGTCAGCGAAGGCATGGCATGCAAGCGCACAATACCAAAATCACTCAGCAGCAATCGACCATCCAGGTGAAAGAGCAAGTTGCCCGGCTTGATGTCACGATGCACCACACCCATTCCATGAGCGTAATCCAGGGCGTCTGCCACCTGGCTTATATAGCTGGCAACGACATTCAGATCAAAGTGCGCACCATCACGTTTCATCTCGTCAATGCGTTCGCGCAGCGTACCTCCTCGAATAAAGGGCATGACCAGGTAGGCCAGTTTCTGATGATCTACCACAGCCTCCTCATACTCGTAGACCGGTAAGATATTTTTATGCTCTAACTTCGCTACTGTATCAGCCTCGCGGCGAAACCGTTCAAGGAAGATGCGCTGCTGGTCGGGATCAAGGTTGAGAGAAGGAATTAGGACCTTTACCGCCACGGTTCGTATGGGACGAGATTGTTGAGCCAGGAAGACGGCTCCCATACCCCCATGTCCGATGACCCTCTCAAGTGTGCACGTACCCAGCGTGACCCCTATAAGTTCTTTTATGTCCATGCCGAAACCTCCACCACGGCATCGAAGATCGAGGTGCGACGCACATGTACCTCAGGCCAAAGATCCAGCAACGCTTCCAGTGTAGCATCTTCGCAATTTGCTAGTTGAGAATACGTCGGCCGCCAACGTATTCTCAACTCACGCAATACATCCGCCAGCGGCAATTGCTCCACAGCACCTATCCATTCTACGAATGAGCTTCTCAATTGTTCCAATGTATCGATGTGATACAGCCCTACACCTGCGGCAAACGCGATGTCTGCGCACACAACCTGTTCAACCGCTCGCTGCAACTCTGACCGGCGATAAGAGTGTAACAGCTGGGGCATGCTTTGCAAATACCCTATAGTCAGCACTCCTTCGTTTCTCACACGCTCGCGCACCGCCTCAACATCGATCGAGGCTAATCGCTCCGCAAAATCATCATAGCGACTCCGCAGCATACGCAGGAGTTCGGTGACAGATAATTGACCATCGTACCAGACGATAGGAAAGTCCGCAATGATACTCGCGAATACAGAGCGAGCCTCCTCTGGAATGGCCAATACCAGGTCTTTGCGTCCCCGCAATTGGTACAGCTTCTGTATTTTTCGCTCACGATAGGCCGGTGTCCAGAAACCAATTATCTCTATATAGAGACGACGGCCAGCACGAGTTAGCGCAAAATCGGGAATGAAAATTCCTTGCTCCAACAACAGAGGCTCCGGCTCGCGCTCTAGTCGCCAACCATCAACCCCCTGACTACGCTCCAGGGATCCAAAAGCCTCGGCAAAGGTTTGCTCAACACTACTATCAAACAGCGATGTTGTGTCGCTGACACCCCGTTCATCTGTAGCTGCCGATGGCAGTAATTGTAACAGGTTGCTATCCATCCTGAAATAGTATACGCGTTGTAAAAAATGGACCGTGGCCTCTGCCTCAACAATAGTTCCTGGTGTTATCCTGGCCCTGGCAGCGCGCGTATTCTGCCGTTGAGCAAGGCCGTAACCCAACAATGTACGACAGAGGCGAGCCAGGCGCTGGCCATACTGTTGCGGTACACCGGTCATCTCCTGTGGCCCATACAATGTGAGTTCCAATAGAAATGTAGGGGTATCCCTTGCGGATACTCGGTAAGCAAGGTCATAATATACGCCAAGCCGACGTGCCAGGTAGCTTAAACGCTTGATCACCACACCCACACCCGTTCCTACTGTTTCCCTCGCTGTGGAGTCCCCCTGCTGGGTATCGCTCCAGGCGTTGCAATCGATCACAACACGCACATTGGATGCATTGGCAAGAGCGGCTTCAAAGGCGCATTGGTTATAGAGCGCCGCAACCGCATTCGCCTTTGGTGCCTGGGGGACATCACGCGCAAGTACTGCCTCCTCGTCACTGTCCAATGCCAGCAGGTATTCCAGCGTGGAGACGCAGAGCTTGTACATATCGGAAAAGGTCTGCAACGCTTGTATGCGTGTCTTCTCACCCAGAAAGCCTTGATGATGCTCGTTCACGTAGTTGAAGAGAGCCAGGCGGAGCTGGATCGGTGAGGTGATCCCAGCCGACTCAAGGGCCTGTAAATGATCCTGATACGGGTCTGTACCCGCCAGGTTCTCACGCTCCAAACGATGTAATACCGTGGCCCAATCTGGCTGCCGCCAGGTGTACCAGGCATCGAGCGTGGCAATCAGGCAATTTGCGATGCGGTAGTCGCCTATACAAGCACGAGCCTCATCGAGAGAGAATTGTCGTTGTGGCTGGCCGAGCATACGCTCATAGTAGGCTATGAGACGTTCAATTTCATCACGCAGCTCACCAGAACGCAAAAAGTGTAGGGAGACATACAACTCGTCTCCGCGCCGCTGTACCTGTTTTTTGACATCTTGCAGGCTAAAACGCACCCGTATTTCCTCAGTTCTAGATCACGACCTGTTGTATTATACCGGAAAAAGTGTCGATGGTACATTACTATATCTGCCTCTAACTCTTCAGGATTCCTCACCACCTTCGGTGGTTCGCAGGGGATTTTTTGCTGTGGGCATGGCAGCCTGCGGCTGCCATGCCCACAGCAAAAACAGACGTGAGCCGCCAGAGGCGGCGAGGAATCTGGCATCTGAATAGTTTTGATCTATAGGCAAAAAATGTTCACCCGGAACGTTCAAAAACTATGACAGTGTGGTGCACCTCATTGACACATTCCAGGTTATCCCTGATAATGTAGAAACAGAGCATTTCGTCGCCCACATATTGTTTGATTGGTTATCACCTGCACTTGGATTGTAAGCGAAGCAACGATACAGAAGGTAGGAACTGCAATGAGCACAATCCCGATACCACAGGATGAGAGCAGCCACCAGATGGCACAGCCCAACCCCTTAGACAAATACGAATTGCGCCAGCGTTTAGGGCAAAGCGACAGTGCTGAGGTCTGGCAAGCCTTCGACCCACAACAGAAGCGCTTTGTCGTTATCAAGTTTCTTCACCTGGACATACAGGCCGATCCCGATTTCCCGGTACGCTTCATGGACGAGGCAAAGCGCGTTTCATCGCTGCGCCACCCTAATATTGTGCCCATCCGCGATTTCGGCTTTGCACATTCGACCGAGGTAATTGGTACCAAAGCCTATATCATCATGGATTACGTTGAAGGCCAGACTCTTGCCGACTACATCCATAACACGTCTCACCAGGGGAATTTTCCGTCGGTTCCTGCGATCGTTCGTCTTTTGATACCCATCAGCCTGGCGATCGACTATGCCCATCAGCGCGGCATGATCCACGGCGATCTCAAACCCAGTAACATCCTACTCGATAAAAGCAATACCTCCATCAACCCGATGGGACAACCTATTCTCAGCGACTTCGGTATCGCTCACATACTGAAAACGCCTTCTCGTTCCCGGGGCAATTCGTCGCCAGTCGCCTCATTCTACACTGCTCCAGAGCAGGTTCAGGGCAATCCTGGTAACGAACGTAGCGATCTGTACTCCCTTGGGGTCATCCTCTATGAAATGTTTACCGGCGTGCTACCTTCTCAGGGAAATGATCTGGTTGATGCGATAAACAAGCGCATCTATGCAACACCGGATTCGCCGGTCCTCAAGAATCCGAATATGCTACCTACACTCACCGCTGTCATCCTGCGTAACCTCGCTAAAAATCCCGCCGAACGTTTCCCCAGCGCCGCAGCATTGGTCGTTGCGCTGGCTAAGGCTGCCGACGTACCCGTTCCAGAGCATCTGAAGGGAGCCGATACCCTGGCGGACCAGTTGAATATGCCGACCTATCTCAGTCCACTACCGGCGAGCCAGCCGCCAGGGATGACGCCGTCTTCACCTTCGTGGCCAGGCATGGGGCAACCTGCCTGGGGGGCAGGTATCGAGGCATCCATGCCCGCTATCAGCACGCCTTCCGCATCTTTGGCAGGACAGTCACCCCCACCGGGCGACCGCAAGGGATCGCCTCTACAAGGACCTGGCGATGTATCGCTTCGAACGTTCCCTATGACAACTGGTCAATTCCCCGTCGGCCAGGCAGGACCTCCGCAAGTGGCCCCTCTACAAGCCACCGTATTCCCGGCTGCGAACCCTCCAGCGCAGGCTCTAGCACAGACGCCGCCGGTTTCTCCATCCTATCCGCACCTTACACAACAGCAAAAACGCAGCAGAGGTCTCTTTACCATGAGTTACAAATCAACTTGAGCAACCTTCCCCAGCCACAATCTGGCAATAGCTACTTTGCATGGTTGTTGAACAATCATCAAAACGATATACCGGCCATCCCCCTCGGTCCATTATCGCTTAATCATGGGCAGGTCGCCATGACGTATATCGATGCTCAGCATACCAATCTGCTCTCTATCTACAATCATTTTCTCATTACCGAGGAGAATACGAATCCACCTCCGGTCAATCCTTCTCTTGACACGAGCACTTGGCGCTTTGCTGCCTCCTTCTCAACGGTGCCCAACCCAACGGATACCGCGAACCACTTTAGTCTCTATGATCACTTGAAGCATCTGCTTTCTCTGGACCCCAAGCTCAATCGGGTAGGTTTACCAGAAGGGCTAGACATCGGGCTCTATAGGAATACGACGAAGATACTGGAAGCAGCAGGCGCTGCCAGGGACTCACAGAAGCGCTGCATGCCAGACCCGAATAATCCAGATTGTAACTTCGTACGGCGGGAAATCGTGCGTATTCTGGAGTATCTGGATGGGATCCAGTATGTTCGGACAGATGTACCGCCTGGGGTAGGACTTGATCCGATCATTCCTCGCGTCGCCCTGCTGGAGTTTGACCCGGTCAATCAGCAGCCCCCTGGTTATCTCAGGCATATCGGGAACCATCTACGAGAACTCACGATCTCCCCTGGCGTGACCCCGGCTCAGCGTGCGCTCGCTATTCGCATCAACCAGGACATTAACAACGTTCAGGGGTGGTTAAATGCCGTCCATGCCGACGCGAAGGCGCTCGTGCAGATGAACAATGCCCAGTTGTCACAGCCTGCTACTTTCCAGACACTCGATCATATGTTTACGCAGGCCAATTATGCCTTCGTTGGGCAATTCGATCCCAACATCGGTACGGTGAAGGAAGGTGTGGTGCAAATTCACTACAACATTCAGAGATTGGCAACCTTCGACGTTACGCCTTGCACGATCAATAATGGGCAGAATTCCTGCGCGTAATCTCTCCTGGTACCCGCAAGGGGCACCAGTACACTGCCAAATGTACTGGTACCCCTTGCGGATACCAGGTTGGCAACCTTAAAGAGGAGACAGCAGTATGAGTACAAGTCCACGCAGCCTTGGTAAATACGAACTCCAGCAACGCCTGGGATGGGGCGGTATGGCCGAGGTCTGGAAGGCTTTCGATCCACAATTGCAGCGCTATGTCGCTATTAAGCTGCTTCACATGAATCTGCAGGCCGACCCCGGTTTTGTGGCCCGTTTCCAGCGCGAAGCCCAACTGATTGCTTCCCTGCACCATCCCAATATCGTACAGATTCACGACTTTCAGATAGCCGGTCCACCCGAGACAGATATGCCTATTGCCTACATGGTAATGGACTATGTTGAAGGCCTGACGCTGGCTGGCTACATCCGCAATACCTCCGCCCGTAGGCAGATCCCATCCCCCATTGACATCGTGAACTTCTTTACCTCTATCAGCCTGGCCGTTGACTACGCCCATCACAAAGGCATGATCCACCGCGATATCAAACCTGCTAATATCCTGCTTGACCAGCACAACACGAGATTCAATTCAATGGGTGAACCTATCCTCACCGACTTCGGTGTTGCCAAGTTACTAGGCATGTCCACCAGCGCCGTCAGCGGCACCCAAATGGGTACGCCACTCTATATCTCCCCAGAGCAAGCTCGGGGGCTTCTCGGTGATGCGCGCAGCGACCTCTACTCTCTTGGCGTGATCCTCTATGAAATGGTCACAGGCGTGACGCCTTTTCAGGGTGACACTCCCGTCGCCGTTATCACACAGCATATCAGCGCCACGCCCATTTCACCGAACCTGATTAATCCGCGCATACCGTCCACTTTGACATCTGTCATCTCGCAGTCTCTTGCCAAAGATCCTAATGCACGTTTCCCCAGCGCCACTGCCATGACTATAGCACTTGCTCACGCGCTTAATCTTCCCGTTCCTGAGCGTCTAGGTTCACCTACCGATAGCTTGAATCCTGCAGATATATCAACATTCTTTAGTCCAACGTCACCTGGCCAGCAATCCTCGGGAAGGATACCCGCCGTCAGCACTTCTGGGGGCCCCACATTTGCAGATTCAAGCCAGAACCTTCCCATTGTCACTCCTGCCCTGTCGCAGCCATATCCAGCAGCCGCATCGGGGGGACAAGTTCCTTCGGGGCAAATGCAATCACCTGTCCCTCAGACAGGATTTCAGTCACTTCAATCATCATATTCTGGAGGCGCTGCTTTCCCACAATCAGCTACGAACTA
>WNEZ01000148.1_pt1 | contig 93103 bp, 83 predicted proteins | sample 5400521 | NCBI WGS metagenome assembly WNEZ01 (sample SAMN13153339, study PRJNA577476) | soil metagenome | isolation source: 120 cm saprolite under Douglas fir tree site 2 hole 1 replicate 1 | place: USA:California | collected 2015-04-18
GGCAACGTGGCCGCGAACAACTTTGGTTGCGCGACTGAAGGCGTGCCCATCAACCAGTTCAACCCATCCTCCGGTTCCTGCGCAGGCGACATTCGCCTCATTCAGGAAGCAACCCTTGGTTTCTGGCACAAACCCTATGTTGGTCCGAAGGGCCGAATCCAGTGGGGTATCCAATACTCCTACATTTCCAAAGTCGGATGGTCCGGTGCGGGAGGTGGCGCGGCTGCAGCACCAATCTCCCCGAAGGCCATCGACAATATGATTTTCACCTCTCTCCGCTACTACATTCCGTAGATCGAGTGTGGGTAGCAACTCGCCCCCTGGGGACGAGCACCAAGGCGGCGCCCAAAAGGCGCCGCTTTTGTTTTTTGGCTGAGTTAGATTTCAAACATATGTACAGATGACGCTAAGGATTGTGGATTGATGGAGTTCCGGGATTCAACCAACTCTGAACCGACTGTAACACTCCCGTAATACTTGGTCGTCAGAATGGCGAAGATAGAACAGGTCCCAATGCCCAGCTTGGAAGATTGGCCGGTCAACGGCCAACTTGTGTGGAGAGAGATAATGAAACGAATTGCAGGAATGTTGGTGGTCGTTCTGGCGCTTGGCGGAATCGTGTGGGCGCAAAGCTCCCTCCTGATTAACGGAGCAGGCGCAACTTTCCCGGCTCCGATTTATTCAAAATGGTTTGATGAATATCATAAGGCGAACGGGTCGCAGTTCAATTACCAGTCGGTGGGATCCGGAGCGGGAATTAAGCAAGTGACTGAAGGTACCGTGGATTTTGGAGCGTCGGACGGTCCGATGAACGATGACCAGATCAAGGCCTACCGGACAAAAAATGGCGCCGGAATCCTGCATTTCCCAACGGTTTTGGGTGCGGTTGTTCCGACCTATAATATTCCAGGGGTGAACGGAGCGCTGAGTTTCACGCCGGAAGCACTGTCTGGAATTTTCCTCGGCCGCATTTCGAAGTGGAACGATCCTGCCATCGCCGGCGCCAACAAAGGCGTCAATCTGCCCGGAAATGACATCGTTGTCATTCACCGCTCGGACGGCAGCGGCACCACGTACATCTGGACGGATTACCTTTCCAAGGTAAATTCGGACTGGAAAGACAAAGTTGGTAAGGGCGCGTCCGTGAATTGGCCGGTAGGTCTTGGTGGCAAAGGCAACGAAGGCGTCACCGGTTTGATCAAACAGACGCCCAATGCGATCGGCTATGTCGAGCTGATTTATGCGGCGCAGAACAAAGTTCCTTACGGAATCGTGAAGAATGCTTCCGGCTCGTTTGTGAAAGCGGATCTCGCCAGCGTGACCGAAGCGGCGGCGGGAGCGGTGAAGACCATGCCCGAAGATTTCCGCGTTTCGATCACCAACGCTCCAGGCAAAACGGCCTATCCGATTTCCAGTTTCACATGGCTGTTGATTCCGGAGAAATTCAAGGACACCACCAAGCGCGATGCAATTAAGGGCTTCGTGAAGTGGGCCATTACCGACGGCCAGGCTGACGTCGAAAGTCTTTCTTACGCCAAGCTCCCCAAGGAAATCGTGGAAAAAGAGCTGAAGGCGATCAACAAAATTCAGTAAGAACGGTGCAGTACGCAAAATCGTGGCAACCTCCTCAATTAACGTTCCAAGCGCGGGCCCCGTTGCGGGCTCGCGTTCGTTTCTTTCCAAGCTGCGCAGCGGCGACGAAATCGCACGGCTGATAACATTTTTGTTCGCGGCATCGGTGGTGTTGATTACGCTGCTACTGATTTACGAGCTGTGGATTGACTCGGCGTTGCCGCGGCACAAATTTGGGCTCAGTTTTTTCTTCACCAGAGTTTGGGACCCCATCGCGGAAAACTTTGGCGCGCTGCCGTTTATTTACGGCACGCTGGTGACCGCGGGGGTTGCGCTGTCGCTCGCGGTGCCGTTGGGAATTGGAGCGGCAATCTTTTTGGCGGAACTCGCCCCGCAGAAACTTTCTGACCCGCTGCAATTTTTTATTGATTTGCTGGCGGCGGTGCCTAGCGTGATTTACGGGTTGCTGGGAGTATTCATTGTGATTCCAGTGATGCGGCAATGGATTCAGCCAGCGTTGAAAAGTTCACTGGGGTTTCTGCCGCTGTTTCAGGGGCCAGCGTATGGCGTGGGATTTTTCACCGCCGGAATCGTGCTGGCCATCATGGTGATTCCGTATATTATTTCCGTTTCCCGTGAAGTATTGCTGTCGGTGCCGCGCGATCAGCGCGAAGCGGCTTTGGCGCTCGGTTCCACGCGCTGGGAATCGACATGGAAAGTTGTGGTGCCGTTTGCGAGAACAGGCATCATGGGATCGATTTTCTTGGCGATGGCTCGCGCGTTGGGCGAAACCGTTGCCGTGTCCATGGTCATCGGCAATACCCCAACCATCAGCAGTTCGCTTCTCTCGCCCGGATACTCCATTGCCGCGGTGATTGCCAACGAGTTCGCTGAAGCCACCGGCGACATGCACACAGCCGCATTGATTGAGCTGGGCCTGGTCCTGTTTCTGCTGACATTCATTTTGAATGGCTTGGCGCGTCTGCTGATGTTGCTGACAACGCAACGCGGCAGCGGAACGGCACAAGCATGACCGCGCGCCTACGCTGGAGGAAACTGGTCAGCGCTTTCATGCTGACGATGACCGGCATCTGCGCGGCGGTGGCCGTTTCGGTTTTGTTTTTTATTCTTGGCTACTTCGTTTACAACGGCGGAGTATCGATCAATTGGGATTTTTTCACCAAATTGCCGGTCCCGGTTGGTGAAACAGGCGGCGGAATGGCCAACGCCATCGTTGGCAGCGCAAAATTGCTTCTCCTGGCTTCCTTGATCGGTGTTCCCATCGGATTTTTCGGCGGTATCTATCTGGCCGAGTTCAGCGGCAACAAAGTAGCGTTTGTGGTGCGTTACGCGGCGGATCTCTTGAATGGCGTGCCCTCAATCGTCATCGGAATTTTCGCTTTCGCGCTTGTGGTGCATCCATTTAAGCGCTTTTCCACGATTGCGGGTGCATTCGCCCTCGGGCTAATGATGATTCCGATCACCCTGCGCAATACCGAGGAGTTCTTGCACGGCGTCCCGCGGGCCCTGCGTGAAGGCTCCATGGCTCTGGGCGCGGGCAAGTGGACCACAATCATGCGCGTGGTGGTGCCCGCGGCCTATCGGGGCATCATGACCGCGATCCTGCTGGCCTTGGCGCGCGTGGCAGGAGAAACCGCGCCGCTACTTTTTACCGCGCTTGGCAACCAGTACTGGAGTCCTGGCTGGAATCAGCCGACCGCGTCGCTGCCCGTGGTGATTTACAATTACGCGCTTTCGCCATATGAGGATTGGCACCGGCAAGCGTGGGCCGCCGGGCTGGTCTTATTGGGTCTGATTTTAATGGTGAACATTGTGGCGCGGGTGATTCTGTCCCGGGGAATCGCGGTACCGAGGTCCTAACCATGCAAGCATCTGCGAGGCCAGCGTTGACCGTAAACTTGAAACCGACCGGCATAGTGAATACCAGCCGCGAAACCATTGCGCCCTCGTCGATGCGCATGAATATTTCCAAAGTCAATTTTTTCTATGGCGAAAAGCAAACACTGTTCGACATCAATATGGGCATCGCTCAGAACCGGGTAACCGCGCTGATCGGCCCGTCGGGCTGTGGTAAGTCCACGCTATTGCGAACTTTTAATCGCATGCACGAAACGGTGCGCAACGCACGACTGGAAGGCGAAATATTGCTCGACGGGCAGAATATTCTTTCCCAGGACGTGACCCAGCTGCGCCGCAAGGTGGGCATGGTGTTTCAACGCCCGAACCCTTTCCCCAAGTCGATTTTCGAAAACGTTGCGTACGGCCCCAAGATCAACGGCGCTAAAGCTCCCATCGCGGAAATTGTGGAAAAAAGTTTGCGTCGCGCAGCGCTGTGGGACGAAGTGAAAGACCAGCTGCACAAATCGGCGTACGAACTTTCCGGCGGACAGCAACAGCGTTTGTGCATCGCCCGCGGGTTGGCGGTGGAGCCGGAAGTGCTCCTTTTGGATGAGCCGTGCTCGGCGCTCGATCCGATCAGCACCGCAAAAGTCGAAGAATTGCTGGTGCAACTGAAAGATTCCTGCACCATAGTGATTGTCACCCACAATATGCAGCAAGCCGCGCGCGTCAGCGATTTCACGGCGTTCTTGCTGGTGGGCGAAATGGTGGAGTTTAATCCGACGCCGCAATTGTTTACGACGCCGACCGATCCGCGAACGGAGGCATACATCACCGGCCGCTTCGGCTGATCGCTTGAGCTTGGCGGTCGACTGGCCGACGGGGTAATCGGGCGTCGAGCCGCCGTCATTCCGAGCGGAGCGAGGAATCTCTGTTCGGTTTGTGAGTCGAAGCGCACTGAACGAAAGGACTCCATGGAACGCCATTTCGAGCGAGACCTGAACGAATTGAAAGAGCGCCTGCTGTGGATGGGCAGCCTGGCCGAGCGCGCCGTGCACCAGTCGGTGCACGCCGTGCTGGACTCTGATGAGCAGCTCGCCAAGCGCGTTCTGGATGAAGAGGGCGCCATCAACGAACTGCAGTTGGAAATTGACGACCGCGTAGTGCAGCTATTGGCGTTGCACCAACTGATGGCCATGGACTTGCGCTTTGTCCTGGCGGTTTCCCGCATCAACAACGATCTGGAACGTATCGGCGATCAGGCTGTGAATATCGCGCAGGGCGCGCAACGGATTTTGCGTCATCCGCGCGTGAAGCCCTACGTTGATTTGCCGCGCATGAGCGAAGTCGCGGAAGAAATGATGCGCGACTCCCTAAACGCTGTGGTGCGCCGCGATGTAGAACTCGCCCGTAAAGTCTTGATGAGCGATGACAAAGTAGATCATTACCGCGATCAGATTTTCCGCGAATTGCTGACCTACATGATGGGCGATTCTAGCGTGGTCTTTCCGGCGTTCGAATTGATCCTGGTGGCAAAAAATCTGGAACGCATCGGCGACCACGCCACCAACATTGCCGAGGACGTGATCTACCTGGTACAAGGGCAGGACGTGCGTCACCCCGCGGTAGACCGCCGCTAGGCCTTCGCAATTGGCGGCCAGTTCCGCCTCCAAAATAAAAGAGATAACGACGCGACCGCGCTCACGATGGAAATCCATCCTGCAAGAACACGATCCGAGGTCCGCGTGAAATCGACGCGCAATTCTGATTCACCCGCTGAAACGGGAACGATCATTTGCCCGGTTCCTTCAGGGTGCCGCACCGAAACGGCCGATCCGTTCACCGTGACGCGCCACGCCGGATAATTCAGAAGCCGCAGCTCAACACGATCGGGCTTTGCCGTGATCACGCGAACGGAACGGTGTTCCGCCGTCCACTGTTCGATCACAATTTTCGCGTTGCTGCCTGCTTCAGGTTTCCCAGCGTCGGAAACCAGAAAAGCCCGCGGTAATTTCTGTTGCAGATCGCCATGATCGTCTCCGGCAGGATCGTATTCATCGGTCCCTTCGAATCCAGCGCCGTCTTGAATTGCCGCTTGTAGCGTGGGCATATCTTCGGTATCCCACCAGGCATGTTTCACCAGGTAGTGAGCCGAGCCGAAGATGGCAAGCGCAGCGAACAGCATCCACACCCAACGCATTCGTCCGCGCGCGGACCATACCGTGAACATTATTGCGCCCAGCGCCACAATGGACATCCAACGCCACGGAAACTGAACGAATCGCAACTCTGGTAAATACCGCCAAAAAATAATGCTGATCGGAAGCATCAAAACAATTGCGACCGCTGAAAGCGCTAACATCGCCACAAAAACTCCGGACTTCAGGGTTCCAGAGGTCCGATGCGAGCCGCCGCGCCACGCTGCGATTGCGGCGCAGACGGCCCACAAGATCAGAAGGCTGGCCATGTGCGACGCAATTCGATTGAAGGCATCGTGTTCCACGTCGCTGGTTTTTGCGTACAGAAAATTATCCGCAGGAGTCAGTCCACCATAGAGCGCCGCGGAAATTTGCACCCAGCGCTGTTCGTAGACCGCGGGGATCAGATAGAACGCGGCCAGTCCAAATCCTAATCCCATTCCACAGGCGCCATCGGTCAGTACCGCGATACTGCGCTGTCCGAACGCAGCCATTAAAAACATGAACGCGGCGCCGTAAGTTGCAATCACTCCTGCCGGCGCATTGCAAAGCCACACTGCGCAAAACGGAATCGCAAACAAAATTATTTTGCTGTGCTGCCCAGCTCCTTCGCCGGATAGCAATCCAATCAATCGCAACGTTGCCAGCATCAGCAGAGGAAAGATGGCTATGGCAAGGAGTTCCGCGAAGTCACTGCGCATATAGATGATCAGCAGGCTGTACGGGTTCGCCGTGAAGCAGGCGGCGGCTAGCAGCGCAGCGAATCGCGAATCGGCAATCCGCCGAAACAGCGCATATGCAGAAAGTCCGGCGAACGTCTGCACGCAGCCAATGAAAATAGCCGCGACCGATGACCAGGGAAGAATCGTTCCGAGAAATGCGCCGAAGAGCCACGACAGCGGCGGATAAAAAATAAAGCGCGGCTCGCCGAACCCGAAATTGGCCCCCTCCGTCCAGCGCGGAAAGATTGTGCCTTGCTTCCACTGGCCGGCGGCATCCAGCCACGATGCCATGTGGAACGCCACGTCGTGCCCGGAAGCGGTTCCCAGTCGAAAAAACGGTGTGAGCACGGCGAGCGATATGCACGCAGACACCAACACCGCGATTCCCCATTCGCGGCTGCGATGTTTGCAAGGACTTGTAGAGGGTGGACGCGGCGATTCGCTCATCGGGTGTTCTTGCGATTGTAACCGGAAGGCAATTCGTTCCGCGACGCTCTCTTGGCGCCTGAATGACAGACAAATCGCGCCGTCTATTTGCGGAGCTCCCGCGACAGGTAAATCAATTGCCCCACATGATGATAGGCGTGTCCAGCGCAGCGCAGAAAAATCGCGAAGCGCTCCGCAGCTTCCGGTTCACGCACCGCGCTATATGGTTGTTGCCAGTCTTCCGCGGACTGTTCTTCAATCGTCTCGATCACCATTGCGATCGCTCGATCAAAGGCCGCCAGCACGTCGGCTTTCGCCTTAAGCTCGGTTTCGTTGAATTCACGATCGCGATCCCGCACGTAGCCGTTCTCGGCCACGCGTGCTCCGATGTAGTAACTCAAGTTGCCAGTCATGTGCAGCAACAGGTGACCAACACTATTTCCATGTGCGAATGGCCGCTGCCACAGTTGTTCCTCGGTCAGTGGATGCACCCACTGGTGCGTCTGCTCGCGCACCATCGCGTAGTAGGCGGATAAATCTCTGGCGATCACTTCTGAAAGGTCGGTCATTTTTTTCCTGCACCTCGTGCGGCGTTCGAATCAGCACTCAATTCGGCTTTTCGTTTTTGTAAACCACGCCCTGCTTCATCACAAAAAACACATGCTCCGTCTGCCGGATGTTTTGCGCGGGATCGCCGGGCACCGCCACCACATCGGCCAGTTTTCCAGTTTCGAGCGTTCCGACTTTATTCGCCAGCCCCAGCAAATCCGCATCGCTGGAAGTTCCCGCCTTCAACGCATCAATCGGCTTCATGCCCAGGTCCACCATTTGATGAAACTCCTCGGCATTGCGCCCGTGCGGATAAACCGCCGCATCGGTTCCTAAGCCAATCTTGATGCCCTTGGCGATGGCTCGTTGAAACGTTTGCTGAACGTGCGCAATGGCATCCTCGGCCTTCACTTTGATCGCCGGAGGGATCGGCACTCCTTTTTGTATTTGTTCGGTCAATCCCTGCACTGCCATCAGCGTCGGCACATAGTAGGTGCCCTTCTGCTTCATCATGTCCAGGGCCTCGTCATCAAGAAACGATCCGTGCTCGATGGAATCAATTCCCGCGCGTATGGCGCGCTTCGCTCCTTCTGCCCCGTGAGCGTGTGCCGCGGTCTTCAGACGTAATGCATGTGCTTCGTCTACCAGCGCATCGAGTTCGGCCTGCGTCAATTGCGGCGTATCCACGGCATCGGCAAGCGAGAGTACGCCACCTGTCGCACAGGTCTTGATGATCGTCGCGCCGTACTTGTGTGCCAGGCGAACCGCCCGGCGCGCTTCATCGGGTCCGTTGACCACGCCAACTTCCGGCCCGGTCTCTGGGCCCAGCGCCCCTTCGCGGTATCCGGTTTCGTCGCAATGTCCACCCGTCGCTCCGATGGCGTGTACCGCCACCAGCATGCGCGGCCCCGGAACGACGCCGCGCTCGATCGCATTTCGCAAACCCGCATCCAGATAATCCCTCGAGCCCACGTCACGCACCGTCGTAAAACCAGCCAGCAAAGTGATCCGCGCGTTGACGCTCGCGTCCAGCGCCATTTCCGGAATTGGCTTGCGCAACCCATCCAGCGCGGCCCTTGCGTAGTCCTCGCTGTACATCATGGTCAGGTGCGTGTGCGCATCAATAAATCCTGGCAGCAGCGTGGCATCGCCAAGATCTAGCACTTCCGCGGCGCTCGGCAATTCCGCGCTTGCACCAACGCCAACGATCTTGCCATCGCTAACCACCAGCAATCCCGGAGTGACTACAGCGTTGCTTTTTCCGTCGAACATACGCGCCGCTTTCAGCACATACGACTTCGACGGCTTCTTCTGCTGAGCAAACGCCGGCAACAACGTCACCACGCACAGCACCAGCAAAACCATAATCCTGCGAATCATTGCCATTTCCTCCGCTGATCACATGAAAAACCGAATGCTCAAAATAGCTTGCCAGCCGGAAATGTCAAGGTGGATTGGACCTTGGTTCTCCGAACGTCCCATTTTTCGGCGTAATCCGCTCTACCGGTTCCTAAAACACGGCGCACAAAGTAGCCGTGAAAAATTACACTCGAAAATACTCATCGAAATCGTCCTCGCAGTCCGGCATTGCAAATCTTGAACGCGCTGCAGACTATATCGTTTTGTCAGCGCTACCGTACAAATGCGTCACGTGCAGAGGAAAACGAGCTTGTTTTCATGGACTTGCGCGGCGCTGACGCCTGCTTTTTGTGTTCACAAAACGCAAAGAATTAGTCATCGTGCGATGAGAATTTTGTTAGAATTGTCATGAGCTTGAAAAGGGGATGTAGTCTCCAGCTAGGGAATCCACCCTCCCTCTCGCTGTCCCTGAACGCCGTCGGCTCTCCATTTAGATAGAAGTCTGTGAATTTTCCCGGAGCTCCCCATGGGCACAAGATCCAGCCATTCCCGTACTCTATTCGGTTATCGTTGGCCAAACATTCCTCGCGATTATCTCTCGCGGCGCCGTTATTTTCGCAAAATCTCAAACGTCGTTATGATCCTGCTTCTAAGCCTCATTCTCGCCGGCTTCATAATCTACACTTCCAATCCCGGCGGATTCAGTTCGGCAGGACACTAGTCCGGCCAGGTCCCTCGGATTTGCGTCCCGAGGTTCGTGGGCCCACTGCGACGATCCAGCCCCAGCAGCGCGCTGCTATTTAGGACTCCGCGCCCGCATCTTTATGCCGCGATCACCTGACCAAATTCGTTTTTCGAAGCCGCATGCCCGCTCCTGCGGACGCCGTATACCGCTGGCACGCCGCACCGGGCGCGTTCGAACGGCTGCGACCTCCGTGGGAAAAAGCGCATGTGGTCGAATCCACCGGCGGTATCGAAGACTTAGGATCCTTCGTTACTATTCGCTTCTCGATCGGCCCATTCACAAAAGATTGGGTTGCCGAGCACGATGCCTGCGAACCTGGAAAAATGTTTCGCGACGTTCAGGCGTCAGGCCCGTTTCGCTACTGGGAGCACACTCATCTTTTTCTGCAGGATCCCAAACATCCATCGTCGAGCTGGCTCGAAGATCGTATCGAATATCAACTGCCGCTGGGCTGGCTCGGGAAACTATTTGCTGGCGCGTGGACTCGCCGCAAACTTAAACGCATGTTTTCCTGGCGCCATCACGTTACCGCGCAAGTATTTGCCTCTCCCGCAAAAATCGGCAAAGATGAAGGCAGCAATGTCGCAGACCAAACGCATTGATTTGCAGCTGCTGCAGTCTTATCGCTCGCAGTCCGGTCAGACGATTCAAGCTCTCTCGCTAGACCGCCCGCTGCTCCTGGTGTTCCTCCGCCATTTCGGCTGAACTTTTTGTCGCGAGGCGGTCGCCGAGCTTTCGAAACTCCGTTCACAGATCGAATTCAAGGGCACGCAAATCGCTTTTGTGCACCTGGGCACGGAAGAGCGTGCCGCCAAATTTTTCGCTCCCTATCAGTTGGATGATTTGCCGCGTTTTGCCGACCCCAATGGCAAGCTCTACGAAGTCTTTGGTTTGACCCGCGCCGAATTGCGCCAGTATTTCAACCGCGAAAGCATTCTCCGCATGCTGATGTCCTGGTTCGAAGGTAATTTTGCGTTGCTTCCCGCCGGCGATGTGCAACGCATGCCCGGTGCGTTTCTCCTGCAAAACACGCAAATCAAAAATGCGTTCCGCCACAAACTGGTTTCCGACCGACCCAACTACCTGGAGCTCGCAACTGCCAGGTAATCTGCCTCTTTGCGAAAGCACCGCAAAGTCCGTCGAGCATTCACACAACCCGCTCTTGCGCCAAGGCTCCTACTTGCCGCACGATATTCACTTCACCTTACAGCCGTGAAGCTTCACACGTAGCTGCACTTGTTCAGCGTTACCGGGAGAATCGCGCGGAAGGAGCGGGCTCTACTTGGAGCCCGCCATACAAATGTCCAACGGTCCGGATGTTTTGATTATCGGTGCAGGACTTACCGGCCTGGCCTGCGCACGTCATTTGGCCGACGCCGGTGTCTCTTTTCAAGTCATTGAAGCTTCTGACGGCATTGGTGGCCGCGTCCGCACTGACCAAGTCGAAGGATTTCTGCTGGATCGCGGCTTCCAAGTCTTGCTCACCGCGTATCCCGAGGCTCAGCGCACGCTTGACTATCACGCCCTTGAATTGAAAAAATTCACGCCCGGTGTTTTTTCCTGGTTCGCCGGACGCATGAACAAGCTTGTCGATCCCTGGCGCACGCCGGGCGGTTGGAACGAAGCGCTACGCTCCGATTTCGCCGGCTTATTCGACAAGTTACGCGTCCTGCGCCTGCGTGCCCGCCTGCGCGCCTCCTCTATTGAGCAGATCTTCAAGCGCCCGGAGCGCTCCACGAAAGATGCTCTGGTATCCGCGGGTTTCTCCGAAGAATTCATCCATCGCTTTTTTCGTCCATTTTTCGGCGGAATTCTTCTCGATGGCGAATTGAAATCCTCCAATCGCATGTTCGAATTTGTCTTTAAAATGCTCTGCGAAGGCGATACCGTTCTGCCCGCGCGCGGCATGGGTGCAATTCCAGCGCAACTCGCTTCGCACCTCCCCGCGGACGCCATTCGCCTAAACACTCATGCCGAATCGTTGCACGAAAACGAGCTTACGTTAACTGGTGGCGAGTCTCTGCGCGCCCGCGCCATTGTGGTCGCCGCCGAGGGCCCCGCCGCCGCGCACCTTGTTGGCGAAGCCGAGCCCGCTTCGCGCAGCGTCTCCTGCTTCTACTATTCCACCGACGAACCTCCGGTCCCGCATCCCATGCTGGTCCTGAACGGTGATGGCGCCGGACCCGTCAACAATTTCGTGGTAATGAATCAGGTCGCTCCGTCCTACGCTCCCGCCGGAAAATCCCTGGTCTCTGTCACCGTACTGGGCACGCAACAACTGACCGATTCCCAACTCAGCGGTTTTGTCATAGCACAAATGAAAAATTGGTTCGGCCCGGTGGCCAGTTCCTGGCGTCATTTAAAAAGCTACCGCATCCCTCACGCGCAGCCGCAGCAATATCCCGGTGCACTCGAACCGCCGCAGCGCCCGGTTCGTGTTCGTTCCGGCATATATGTCTGTGGCGATCACCGCGACAACGCTTCCAGCAACGGCGCAATGCTCAGCGGGCGTCGCGCCGCCGAAGCCGTCCTTGCTGATTTGTCCCGTTAATCGGACGCGTTACACAATTTTTGCCAGCTAAAGGTATGGAGGTAGTTTCATTCAGGAACGTTTTCCACAATTTTTTTCTCATAAACCCTTTCGTACTATTGACGATAGAACCATCCATAAGGAAACTCGTTTCATGGCCCGTTATTCCGCGTTTCTTGGCAGTCTCGTGGATGTGCAGTATCGCGCCGGAGATATTTGCCTTCCTGCCTCCGGAACATTCGTCGCCGATTCCGGCCGCTCCATTTTCCTCGAGCAACATTACGAGCAGCACGGCCAACCCAAAAATTTTCGCTGGGAAATTCCCTATCAATGCATCGTTCGCCTGGAAGAGTCGGAAACGTTTCGCACAGTCGCATCGGGGCGGCCCGCGCAACAGGGCGAATCTTCCGCCGCCCCGCACCGCGAGTTGCAGGCCAGTGCAGCGCACGCCTCTGCCGGTGCTTCCCCGCTTCCCATTTCTCACCGCCCCAAGATTGCCTGACCTAAGCCTTCCTGACCCAAGACCGCCGGATTCTGAGAACTCCTAGCCTGTGGCTCGTCTGTGCGCGCTTTTGTCGTGCCGAGTGCATCACAGGCTGGACCTTCCGGTCCGACATTCGCAAGCCGACCAGCGGCTTTAGCCGCTCCAGACCAAGACCTTTGTCGCCGTCCTTCCGAGCCTGCTTGCACAGGCAGGCGCAGCGAGGGATCTCTCTGAGCGCTTTCCCGCCGCCATGCACTGATTCCGTGTCTGCGATAAACTGATATTTCGTATGCGTTTGCTTTGTCGAAGTTCAACGGAGGCAATCGTGCCGCAACCGCGCGTCAGTTTTATCGGACTCGGCCTTATGGGCCGTCCCATGGGCCACAATCTTCTCAAAGCCGGATTTCCGCTGGTGGTGTGGAACCGCACCGCGTCGCGCGCCGATTCTCTGGTGGCCGCAGGAGCGCGCCTCGCCGCTTCTCCCAAAGAAGCCGCTGCCGCCGCCGATATCCTCATCACCATCGTTAGTGATCCGCCAGCGCTTGAAGAAGTTCTCTGGGGTCCCGGCTCGAACTCCGACGACAAATCCGGCGGCGCCTTTGCCGCGCTCAAAAAAGGCGCGATTTATATTGACTCCAGCACGGTCTCGCCCACGCTCGCTCGAAAAATTGCAGACGCTGCAAAGGCCGCTGGCATTCGGTTCTTGGATGCGCCCGTCACCGGAGGCACCTGGGGCGCGGAAGAAGGCCAGCTGCTGTTTATGATCGGCGGCGAATCCGACACTCTCGAAGCCGCTCGCCCGGTCCTTTCCGCGATGGGCAAGAAACTTTTTCATCTCGGACCAAACGGCGCTGGGCAAACCATCAAGCTCGCCATGAATTTGCTGCTGGCTCTGCAAGTGGACGCTTTCGCCGAAGCGCTGGCCCTGGTCACCGGTGCAGGCTTCGCAGGAGAAAAACTGGTTGAAGTCATGCAAGCCAGCATGGCGCGCTCCGGCGTCCTGGACGTAAAAGCTCCAGTGATGCTGAGTGGCGACTACAAGCCCAGCTTCCCGCTGCGCCTGATGCACAAAGATTTAAGCCTGGCCCTCGAACTCGGCAACCAGCTCGGCATTCCGCTGCCCGCCACCGCCGCCGCGCGCGAAATCTACAACGGGGTTAAAGGCTCTTGCAAAGAGGACCTGGACTACGCTGCCGTCTTCAAGTACTGGAAAAAATAGCCGGTTGTATCGGTACCGACTCACTCTGCGCGCCGAGCTGTTGTAACGGCCACCCTGCGTTTGCGCCGAGCTTTCACGAGAGTAGGTGCGTTGCTTGCGGCACCATTCGTGCGATCGAATGATAGAATCCTGAGCACTGTTCGGAGAAAAATCATGGCCCACAAGATTCGCAATTTGCTGGTATTCGCCCTGGTAGCCGCCGCCCTTTTCTGCGGCCGCGTCGCTGGCCAGGAGAAGACTCCCGATTGGTCCAAGGTCCAGATCAAGGTCACTAAAGTTTCCGGCAACATCTACATGCTCGAAGGCCAGGGCGGCAACATCGCCGCCTCGGTTGGCGAAGACGGAATCGTTATCGTCGACGATGAGTTCGCTCCCCTCGCGGAAAAAATTCAGGCCGCGCTCAAGAACTTGGGCATCACCGACAAGCCGGTCCGCTTCGTGATCAATACCCATTATCACGGTGATCATGCCGGCGGTAATGCTCCCTTCGCCAATTCCGGTTCGACTGTCATCGCCCAGGATAATGTTCGCAAGCGTCTCGCGGCTGGTGGCACAGCAGGCAACGGCGGCTCCCTCAAAATGGAGAACAAGGCCGCCGAAAAGGCTGCGCTCCCCATCATTACCTTTCAGCACGACGTCACCGTGCATCTCAACGGCGAAGATATTCGCGCGTTGCATTTTCCTTCCGGCCACACCGATGGCGACGCCATCATCTTTTTCCCAAAAAACAATGTCGTGCACATGGGCGACGACTTCGTGCGCTACGGTTTTCCTTTTATTGACGTCACCAGCGGCGGAAGCGTGCAGGGCATGATCGAGGCTTTGGAAAAAGCTTCCGCGCAGCTTCCCGCAGACGTGAAAGTTATTCCTGGACATGGCGCGCTTTCTAATCTCGATGACGTGCGGGAGTTCGTGAAGATGCTCAAGGAAACTTCCACTGTGGTTCAGAAAGCCATCGACGACCACAAAACACTGGAGCAAATGAAGCAGGAAAAAATTCTGGCGCCCTGGCAGAAATGGTCCAACGACTTTCTCAATTCAGACGCCTTCATCGAAACCCTATACAACTCCCTGACTGGCCACAAAGGCGAATTCGTAAAACATAACTAAGAAGGTGAAAAGCGAAGAAGCCCTGGCTACTTTTTCGCTTTGGCATATTTTTCTGCGCCCATAAAGTGCAACGAGACATACGGCTCATCGCCGACCACCCAACTGTCGTGTCCCGGCCCGATATAAAAAACATCGCCAGCGCGCATTTCGATCACCCGGCCGTCATCCATGGCCGCCGTCGCGCATCCTGAGACCACCATGCCGATGTGCTCCACCTGGCAACTCTTTGCTCCTGTGGCAGCGCCTACATGCAGTGACCACTTCCATCCCGGCTCATACGAAGCGCGGCCAATGCTCATGCCTCCCAGGGTGACGAGCTCGAATCGGCCTTTTTCAAACACGCGCACTTCGTCCGGGTGCTCAAATCTTTTTAGGATTACGTCCAGCATGGTTCGATCTCCGATTGGGGCTGAAGCTTTGCTGCCTGGGGTTACAAACCCATACCCGGTTCGAGTTGCACGCTCCGGAAGAGACTCTTCTTACGGTTTGGCGTTGGGTGAGAAGAAGCCGATGGGCAGGTCCTTGGCGGTGCGCAAGCCTGCGGGAGCGTCGAGGATTACGGGGATGGAGTTTACGGCTACGGAGGCGGTGGCTATGTCGCCGTGGGAACCACCGGGGATGGTGAGGCTGATATTGGGATGTCCCGTTAGGGTTACGGTGTCGGCGGGATCTTTGGCGCCTACGTACATTTGCAGCTCCATGTAAATGAGTTCTTTGCCTGCGGAGAGGCCGCGGGCGATTTGGTGGACGCCGGCGGCTCGGCCGGCTTCTACGGTGAGGTATTCGGTCTGAACGCGTTCCGTGGCGACTTTTGGCTCGATGGTTTCGGTGATTTCGTCCACGGGGAAGCCCAGTGCGTCCGCGACCATGGCTACCGATTCGGGCAAGCCTACGTGCTTGATGGTGCCTTCGGCGACTTTCTGGCGGAATTCCTCGACGGTCAGGCCGGCGCCAATTTTTTTCTGCAGAGGCAGACGGCGTTTTGAGGCGTCCACGACGCGCAAGGCTTTGGCGTGCTCGATTTTTTGCGAGACCGCGGCCAGCGTAATCACTAGTTTATCCATTATGAAACCGGGATTTACTCCGGTGCCGACCAGCGCTACTCCCCAGTCTTTGGCTTCTTTATCAATTTTTTCCGCAAGTTCCGGATGCGTGCGATAGGGATAGGACAATTCTTCACAAGTTGAAACTACGCAGGAACCGGCTTGCAAACATTCGATCAGCTGGTCGGCGACTTTTTCCAGCGAGGACGAAGTGGTGTGCATGACGATGTCGGCAGCTTGCGACAAAATTTCTTCGGCATTATCGGAAACTTTCACGCCCCACGGCGCGTCGCTGGCTCCCACAACTTCGCCGAGATCGCGCCCTACTTTTGCAGGATCGCTATCAATTGCTCCGACAATTTCGACCGATGCCTTTTCCCGAAGTAATTTGGCGATGGAGGCGCCAATGGGGCCAATTCCATATTGAATCGCGCGTATCTTCTTTTTCACAGAAATCTCCGTCTTCGCAATCGCGAAATCTCAAGACTGCAGAGCAACGCTCACTGGCGAATTTTTGCTCGCAGCGAATCCTATAAGATAGAGGATTCAGCCTGCTCAGGCAATGCATTCGCGACGCGAGCGGCAAACGATTCCGGCCGGAATCGATAAGCGGTGATCGGTTGCAGGTTTCACCGCTAGCGCGTCGCAGCCTTACCGATTCATAATGACAGAGGCCCTGGAGCCTGTGCGGCCGTTAGAAGCAGGCCGGCGCAGTACGAACCAATTGCCCAGAGTATGGGTACTTTAGGAGGCGCACGATGCCAGCACGCAAATTGGCGGACGATGAAATCAACAAACTTCTCAGCCGCATGCCCGGATGGCGCTTACTGGGCGGCAAACTTCACAAACAGTACGAGTGCAAGGACTTTAATGCCGCGTTTGGGAACATGACGCGGGTGGCGCTGATCGCAGAGGCGATGAATCATCATCCCGAATGGTCGAATGTGTGGAATAAAGTGGTTTTTGATCTGGTTACGCACAGTGCAAAGGGAATCAGCGATCTGGATTTTGTGCTGGCGGAAAAAATCGAGGAGATCTTCTCGGCGCAGGCGGCAACCCGAGCAACTTCCGGCACTTGACCCACGGCGCGTGAGTCTTTAGCGATTTTGTATCCGAAAAATGCTGGGTCGTGAGGCGATTCGCCACGACGTGATTGTTCAAGCTATGCTTAGCGGAGCATGATTGGAGCGCACCAGCCGCAGAGAAAATCGCGCGCGCGCCTGATTACCGCGCTCCGCTGGGCGGCGGCGCTGGCGGTCTTCGCAATTCTTTTTCACTTCCTTCCAGTTGCGCAGCTGCGTAGGGCACTGGCCAGCGTCCCTCCAATTCGATTCGCAATTATTCTAATCATCTATTTGTGCGCGCACGCAATGGGGATCCTCAAATGGCGCATGGTCGTGAACGCTGCGGGGTCGCAGCTGGATTTTACGACGAGCGCGCAATGTTATTTGGGCGGGCTGTTCGGGACGCTGTTCCTTCCGTCGATTATTGGCGGCGATGTGATTCGCATGGCCGTGGGTTTGCGCCGAAGTCCGCGTCCCGCAGCGGTGCTGGCAGGAAATGTGGTGGATCGTTTTCTTGACGTGGCGGCGCAGGCGACCCTGGTGGCGATAGGATTAGTTTTGCTGCCAGGTTCGCTTCCGGAACAGTTCAGCGCTGCGGCGCGTAAGTTTCTTCTCATTGTCGGCGGAATTTTTATGCTAATTGTTGTCGCCGTTTTCGTGCTGAGGGAAACTTTGTTTACTGCCCGTTCGCGACGATTTCTACGTCGGCTGGCGCGCTTGCGGCACGCATTGCGGTCGGTGCGTGCACGCCCGCATATTCTCGTCACCGGCTGGTTGCTCGGCGTATTCGTACAAGCAACATTCATACTGCTGAACGCGCTTTTAGCCATCTCCTGCGGCCTGTTTCTGCCTTTGCGGGTTTGGTTGTTCGCGTGGCCGTTGGCCAAAATTGCCGCGCTTCTACCACTTACACAAGGAGGAATGGGCGTCCGCGAAGCCGTTCTGGTCGCATTGCTGTTGCCGTTCGGTGTGCGCGCGCCCCTGGTGCTGGCTTCCGGCCTGGCGTGGGAAGGAATCATCGTAGCCGGCGGGCTTATGTCTGGATTTGTCGCGTATGTACTGCGGCGCACCAAGTCGCAAGCCTCTTGACATAAGCGTAAGCGTTAAACAACACTGCATCTCCCTTGCAAGAAGTGTTGACCTGAAAGACTGCCTCTCCAGTCTCAAATAAGGCGAACTTTAGCGTAAACCCAGCCGCGCCAGAACCTGGCGATGCGTTGGCGTTGTCGCACGAAGAGTTTTCTCGCGCGACAATGCGAGCGGAACGGCTGTTTTGCGACTCCGCGCAAGGGGAAGCCGACAAACTCGAGGTTGATCGCAATATCTCCCGATAACGAATTGGACTATCACCGGCAGTTGGCCGAGCTGGATTCGCTGTATCGCAATTCGCCCAGCCGAGTAGCGGTGCTGGATCACCACAATCTTTACGTGCGAGTGAATGACACGCTGGCAGGTTTTCATGGCATTTCGCCGGAGAAGCTGACGGGACATTCACCGTGGGAATTTCTGTGCGATGTTGCAGGCGAATTGTCTGTACGACTGAAGCAAGCGCTGCAGAACAACAAGCCGTTGCGGGACGTCGAATTGACGATGAAGGGCGCGCCGCAAAGTCTTCCGGTGTGCGCCATGTTCTTGCGCACTTTTATCCTCTGGAGTGCGGTGAAATGGAAAACCGGGCGCGGCAGACGCTGGCCGGCCTAGGCTACCGTGTTCTTTGCGCAGCGGACGGCGAAGAAGCGCTGCGGCTTTGCGAACAAAACACTCCACAAATAGCAGTGCTGGATGTGGTGATGCCGAAGCTCCGGCGGAACGGCTACGGCCGATAAACTGCTCGAGCGATTTCCCAGATTGCGCGTGATTTTTACCAGCGGCTATTCGCGCGACCGCGACCAACGTACGGCGAATCTTTCGCAGGCGTCATATTTGCAGAAGCCATACAGTCCCACGAAACTGGGAAGACTGGTGCGCGACATTTTGGACGGAAAAATGGGCCGTTTCGTAAATTCGCTCGAGCCACCCAGCGATTTCGCGGTTGATGTTGCTGACGCTACACTAGGGCGTGCCTCCGTTGCTGGAACTTGAAAATGTTACGGTTATGCGTGGCAATTGCCGGGCGCTGCAAAATATTTCGCTGCGCATCGAATCCGGGGAGCATGTGTGTATCCTGGGGCCGAACGGCTGCGGCAAGTCCACGCTGATCAAGACAATTACGCGAGAATGTTATGCGCTGGCGCGGGAAAATTCGTCGATGCGCATTTTGGGGCGCGAGCGTTGGGACATTTTCGAATTGCGCGCGCATTTGGGAATCGTTTCGCCGGATCTCTTATCGTCCTGTACGACGGATTCGACAGGGCGCGACGTGGTACTGTCGGGATTTTTCAGCAGCACCAGGATCTTTCCGCATCAGCATCCGGACGCCGAACATGTAGCGCGTGCGGAAGCCGCTTTGCAACGTTTGAAGATCGGCCATTTGGCAGACAGGCCGCTGGTACATATGTCCTCCGGTGAGGCCAAGCGCACATTGATCGCGCGGGCTTTGGCGCATCAGCCGGATGCGTTGTTGTTCGACGAGCCTTCGAACGCGCTGGATATTGCCGCGCAATTTGAGCTGCACGAAACCATGCGCGAACTGGCCCGCTCCGGCCTGGCCATACTTCTGGTGACGCATCATGTGAACGAAATTATTCCGGAAATCGACCGCGTGATTATGCTGCGCGAGGGCCAAATCCTGATCGATGGCCCGAAGCAAGGCGTGCTTACAGAAGATAATCAGCAGGCTGTTTGGGGTGCAAGTGCGCATTCACCAGCACCAGGGCTCGTTTTACATCTACTAGCCTACTACGGCGATTTTGCCGGCTTTCTACAGGGAATCTGCGAGAACCTGCGCGGGTTGATTGAAATCCAATACCTATGGAGGTCGATGCAGGATGGTCCTCCCCCGCGCCTCCAGTGCGAACTCCTAACCCAAAGGCAGGTGTCTATGAAATTTCTTTATGCCGCGGCATTCGCGGTGGTGCTAACGTTCACGAGCGTTCCGGTCCTCTCCGCTCAAGAACCGGACCAGGATAAGGAAAAACCGAAACAGCAGGATGAAGAGAAAAAGAAACAGCCCGCGAATAAAGAAAAACCGCAACCGAAGCCGGACGACCGGGCGAACCCCAAACCACAACCCGACAAAGACAAACCCGCGCGTGAGACCGAGCGGCGCGACCAGCCGCAGCGGCAAGAGGATCGCACGCGGCAGGATGACCGGTCAGCGACGCATGCGCAGGAGCGGAACGACACAAAGCGAGACGGCGGCCACCGCATCCCGGATGAACGCTTCCGTGCCAGCTTTGGCACCGAGCATCACTTCCACGTGGCGCGGCGCGATGACCGGCACTTCGCATACGGCGGTTACGCATTCGAATATGTAGACACTTGGCCGGCAGACTGGTCAGACGACGACGATGTTTCCATCGTATTGGTCGGCGACGACTATTACTTGGTGAACGTTCGCCACCCAGGAATTCGTTTGCGTCTCATACTCGTAGATTGAAGCCGGTTGGATAGCAGTGCAGGATTGCATTCAAGAAAAGCGCGATGCGGCTGTAACAGCTGCTCGCGCTTTCATTTTTTTTGCATTGCACACAGGATGGAACGCGCCTAGCCCGAGGCGGCAGCTAGACTGGAACATTTCAAATTTGGGCGGAACGAAAATTTCCGACGAGGGCACTGAAAGCGCACGAGCTATTTATGAACCGGCCTCGGTTGTTGCGTGGCGGTTCGCGCTTCGGGATTTTTTGGCGACCAATCTTCCGGAGGAAAAGCAATGCGCCAGAACTGAGGACGGCGCGCGGAAAATTCCAGTCCTATTTCCGCTCTATTTCCGCGGACCGGCCCGAGAAACGCAACGTTACATTCCTGTTCTTCCTTAGTGGTGTTGTTGCGCAGTGTCAACAGGCTGCCGCTGGTGACGCGCGACTGCAGCAGGACCAGCGCGCCGTGCGCGTTTATTGCCAACGTGTCGGCCTCTTCGTCGAATGGTTTGCCTTGCGCATCCACCCCGTAAATTCGAACGCTGACTTGCATCAAGACGCGCTGGCTTCTGCGCCGAGCGCCTGCATTTGCGGTATTGTTTGGTAGTTGGGACATGAGCGACTCTCTTCGTCCGACTATAGCGTAGTCATGCGAGAGCTAAACGGCGTTGCTGGGGCTCGGCTGGGAAAAGGTAAACAGAACGAATCAGGCGCGCTTGTCCATGGCCACATAGTCGCGAGTCTCATGGCCCAGGTAAATCTGGCGAGGGCGGGCGATCTTCTGTTCTGGATCCAGCAGCAATTCCTGCCACTGCGCAATCCATCCGGAAGTCCGCGGAATGGCGAACAGCACCGGGAACATGGTCGTCGGAAATCCCATGGACTGGTAAATCAATCCGGTATAGAAGTCGACGTTGGGGTAGAGCTTGCGCTTCACGAAATATTCGTCCTCGAGGGCGATGCGCTCGCACTCCAGGGCAATTTCCAGCAGTGGATTTTTGCCCATCAGGTCGAAGACTTCGTAGGCCACGCGTTTGATGATGCGGGCGCGCGGATCGTAATTCTTGTAAATGCGGTGGCCGAAACCCATCAGCTTGGTTTCGCCGGCTTTGACGCGCTTGATGAAGTCGGGGACTTTCTGCACCGAACCGATTTCCAGCAGCATGCGCACAACTTCTTCATTTGCGCCGCCGTGCAACGGGCCATAAAGCGCCGCGATGGCCGCCGCGGTCGCGGAATACGGGTCAACGTGCGAACTTCCGACACCGCGAATGACGTTGGTCGAGCAGTTCTGTTCGTGGTCGGCGTGCAAAATGAAAAGGATGTCCAGTGCGCGCTCGAGGGTCGGATTCGGCCGGTAACGCGTTTCCGTGGTGCGGAACAGCATGTTCAGAAAATTCCCCGGATATTGCAATTCATTGTCTGGATAGACGTACGGCATTCCAAGTGTGTGGCGATACGCGAACGCCGCAATGGTCGGCATCTTGCCAATCAGGCGGTAAGTCTGTTTGCGGCGCGATTCTTCGTTCAGGATATCTTTGGCGTCGTGATAGAAAGTCGAAAGAGCGGCGATGGTGGAAATCATCATGCCCATGGGGTGGGCGTCGTAGTGAAAGCCATCGAGAAATTTCTTGATACTTTCGTGGATGAAAGTGTGATGGCTGATGTGCCAGGACCAATCTTTCAATTGTTTTTCAGTAGGCAATTCGCCATGCAGAAGCAGGTAAGCAGTTTCGAGGTAGGTGCTTTTCTCGGCCAGCTCCTCGATGGGATAACCGCGGTAACGCAAGATTCCTTCATCGCCATCGATATAGGTGATGCGGCTGACGCAGGACGCGGTGTTGTTGAAGGCGGGGTCGTAACTCATCATGCCGAAATCGTGCGCGTCGGTCTTAATCTGGCGGAGGTCCATGGCCTTGATGGTGCCGTTCTTGATGGGCACCTCGTAACTTTTGCCGGTGCGATTGTCGGTGATGGTCAGGGTCTCGCGGGACATGGCAGCGGTGTCCGTTTTTTTATTGGAACTTGCAGTAGAAGTCAGGGTATCCATCGGTCGAACCTCGCAAAACTTAACTATACGCCAAAGCAATGGAGCGCGGAAACGGAACGCGCGGCCTGGAGAGTAACTCAGTCGCCAAAGTCGCGTCCAGCCGCCGCCGATCAGCCCGTTGCCGTCGCGCTTGCTTTCCTGGGCAGGAGCAAGACGAGCGTCGCTGACAGAAACAACGGTACCCCAGCGAGGGCCAGGCCTGCATAGAGGTTCCCCGTCCTCATAGCGATGGCCCCGATACCGAGAGTCAGGCCAAAATAAGTCAAGACCAGGTACCAGACTCGGCCGCTTGCCAAAGCCTGGAGCGCAGAGTATTGGCGCTGTTCCAGTTTTTGCTGTTCTTCGCGCCCCAATTCCACGCGAATCCACTCCTTCTCATCTGCGGTGAGAAAGTTAGCTTCCTCAGGACGGCTTGGGAGCAGAAAGTAAGTAAGGAATCCGAGGACTATGGCTGGAATACCCTCCAAGATCAGGAGCCATCGCCAACTGCTGACGCCCAGCCAGTGCACGTGGTCCAGGATGAAACCTGAAACCGGCGACCCAACAATGCTGGCGACAGGCAAGCCCGTCAGGAAGAGCGCAAGCGTCTGCGCCTGCTCCCGCTGGCGAAACCAGTACGTGAGATACAAAACGATTCCAGGAAAATAGCCTGCTTCAGCCAGGCCGAGCAGGAACCGCACAATATACAGCTGATGTACGCCGTGCACTAAACCCGTCAGAGCCGCGACAACTCCCCAAGTAATCAGAATGCGGGCGATCCAGACGCGGGCTCCGATTCTGTGCAACATGAGATTGCTGGGAATTTCACAGAGGAAATAACCGACAAAGAAAATCCCAAAGATCAATCCGAACTGCTGGCTAGTGATGGCCAGCTCTTTGTTCATCGTCAACGCGGCAAACCCAATGTTGATGCAGTCGAGGAAGGCAACGATGTAAAGAAGAAAAATGAAAGGAATGATCCTAATCTGCACTTTGCGAATCGTTTTCGTTTCTATCGAGATCGAGGTGGTTGCGAGGCCGCTTCTCAAGCTCGCCTCCGTGGGAGAGTCTAGCAAAACGTCACTTAGCTACATGCCGCGGCCCAGGTGGGCACAGACTGCCGAGACTCTATGCCCCGAATGGCAATTATTCAAGCGTCTCAGCCCCCAACTATAAGGAAAGTAGGAACTTAAGGGAGGCAGGCTGGAGGACATGTGCCTCTTGACAATAGTCGTTATAACGAGTATTATCATGAAGCCTTCAGGAGGCCATCATGATCAATATTCGCAAGAGCGGTGACCGCGGCCATGCCAACCACGGCTGGCTGGACACGCATTTCACTTTTTCGTTCGCGGATTATTACCATCCGCAACACGTGGAGTTCCGCACGCTGCGCGTGATGAACGACGACCGCGTCGCGGGCGGCGGAGGATTTCCTACGCACCCGCACCGCGATATGGAAATTGTGACCTACGTGCTGGAAGGCGAGCTCGCGCATAAAGACAGCATGGGAAATGGGTCAGTGATTAAGCCGGGCGATGTGCAGTACATGAGCGCGGGGACGGGCGTGGCGCACTCGGAGTTCAATGCTTCGAAAACCGAAACCGTGCATCTGTATCAAATCTGGATGTTCCCGGACAAACAAGGACACACACCTGCTTATGACCAGAAGAATTTTTCCGACGAAGAGAAGCGCGGCAAGTTGCGCCTGGTGGTTTCGCCGGACGGCCGTGAAGGCTCGGTGAAAATCCGGCAAGACAACGAACTGTACGCGACTGTTCTTGGTGCTGGCGATCGGGTGAAACACCAACTCAAGCCCGAACGCTATGCTTACGTGCAGGTTGCGAAGGGCAGTGTCACCGTGAACGGCAAGACTTTGGAAACGGGCGACGGCGCGGAAATTTCCGCGGAGAAGACGCTGGAGCTTACCGGCGTAAGAGAAGCGGAAGTGTTGCTGTTTGATCTGGCTTGAACTGTTTTGCGGAAAAAGAAAAGAAAAAGCCCGGCGCGCCAACGGCCGGGCTTTTTCTTTTTTCAAACGATGCGATTTGGAATCCGTTCCGCAATCTCGCGCAGGGAGAAATCAAATTCAGTTCGGTCATGCCTTGGCGGCCGCCGTTGCTGTCCGGCTCCACGTTGGTATCGAGAAGATTATGCCCAGGATAAGGGCAATTGTGATCGCGACAAGACTGGGAACGAAGGAAATTTTCGCGGCCATGAGAAAGAGGATGCCCGTTACGAGCAGTACTCGAACGCGAATCGCAGTGAGAAGAACCACGTCAGAGACGCGCTCGCGCAATTGAGCGGAGACCGGATCATTGCCGGGAGGAAGGGCGGCGCGAATGCGCTTCATTCGCGGAAGAATCAGCCCGAAGCCCAACGCCAGAGCGAAAAAAATGGCGATTAGGGTTGCCGGAATCCAGCCTTGCTTCATCGCGCCGGAGAGTGAAGCGAGGTATCCGCCGGAAAGCAGCACGACGCCGAGGCCCACGCCGGTAAGCGGCGGAGAAACTTTGAAGACGCGCAGCCAGGAGCGAACTTGTTCGACGGAAGAAGCATTTCGAAAAAGCGACGACGCGGTCCACTCAATCCCATAGCCGATGAACAAAGCTACCGCGCCCAGAAGATGAAGAAAAAGTATGACGGACAAAACGGTCACGTAGCACCTCGAAGCAGAAATGTAGCGGGCCAGCTAATAAATACGCGCGACGTACAGAGAAAATTTCATGCGTTACGGTCGTCGTAATGCCTGGCCGCCGGTTTCAGCCGCGCTTGCGTTGGAATTCGCGCATGAAACTTGTCAGCGCTTCGACTGCTTCACGCTCAACGGCGTTGTAGAGCGAAATCCTCATGCCGCCAACGGAGCGATGGCCTGGCGTTCCAGCCAGTCCGGCGGCGGCGGCCTGCTTGCCGAATTCTTTCTCGGCAGTCTCGTCGGGATCGGCTGCGGCAGATTTTCCGTCTGCACCGGCAACACGGAAGACCACATTCATCAGCGAACGCGACTCTTTTTCGACAGGACAGTGATAAAAGCCGTTGCTCGAATCAATCGCGTCGTAGAGCAACTTGGCTTTGCGGTCATTGCGTTTCTGGATTCCTGTTAACCCGCCTTGCGATTCGATCCATTCCATCATCAGTCCCACGATGTAGATCGCAAAGGTCGGCGGGGTGTGATACAAAGATTTTTCCTTGATGTGCGTACGGTATTGAAAAATGGTCGGCAGATTCTTGTCGGCGCGTTCGGCCAAATCTTTGCGCACGATCACTATGGTTGCGCCTGATGGACCAAGATTTTTCTGCGCGCCGGCAAAAATCAATCCGAATTTCTTTACGTCGATGGGGCGTGTCGCGATATCCGAGGACATATCGGCGACGATGGGAACTTCGCCGGTGTCCGGCAAAGTATGATATTGCGTGCCTTCGATGGTGTTGTTGGTGCAGAGATGAACGTAGGAAGCATCGGGCGAAAGCGAGATTTCGTCAGTGCGCGGAACGCGCGTGAACTTCACCGCTTCGGTTGTTGCGGCGATGCGATGCGCGACGCCTTTCTTTAGTTCAGTCAACGCCTTCGCCGTCCATGTGCCGGTGTGCAGCAAATCAACCGGCTTTCCGGGCAGGCAGAGATTCATCGGCACGATCGTAAACTGCGTGCTTCCACCGCCTTGTGTAAAAATAACGCCGTAGTCGTCGGGAATCGCGAGATGCTTGCGCAAACCTGCTTCCGCGGCCGCGTTGATGCTTTCAAATTCGGGCGACCTGTGGCTCATTTCCATCACCGACATGCCGGAGCCGCGCCAGTCCAGCAATTCTTCGCGAATGCGCTCAAGCACCGAAAGCGGCAGCGCGCTGGGCCCGGCATTAAAGTTGAAAACACGATTTACGGAAGTTGCGGAAGCAGTGGATGAAGACACGATCTGGAATTCCTCTCTGTGACGATTTGGCGGCGTCGCCCGGCCCGGATACACGCATTTCGGGAACACTCCAGAATATCACGGCGCTGCACGGTCGAGGGCCAAAGGGCCAAAGCATTGCGCTAACAGTTGGTAAAAAGCAGGAGTAGAATCGCCCGGGGAGCAGCGCAGGCTATGAAGCGACGCGAGTGGATGCAGAATGGCGGAGCCGCTGTATTGGGGGCCATCGCCGCTCCTTACGTCAAGAAAACTTACTGGCCAGAGACGAAATTGGATTGCGTGTTTGGGCTGTCGGTGATCACGGATGAAATCACGCAGGATTTTGGGCATGCGCTCGAAGTGGCGTCGAAAGAGTTCGGGCTTGGTTTTGTTGAGCTGCGTGGACTGTGGAACAAGAATATAGTGGCGCTCGATGAAAAAGAAGTCGCCGAGGCGCGCAAATTGCTCGCGCAACACGATTTGCAAGTTACGGATATCGCGAGCCCGCTATTTAAAGTGGATTGGCCGGGCGCGCCAAAATCGCAATACAGCCCGAAAGGTTCGTCGTACGGAGCAAACTATTCCTTTGAACGGCAGGATGAAGTGCTGGAACGTGCGATTGGCGTGGCCAGCGCATTTGGAACGAAGAAGGTCCGGCTGTTCGATTTCTGGCGACTGGATGACGACAAGCCCTACCGAGACGCGATAGACGCCAAGCTAAGCGACGCCGCGGAAAAAGCGGCTAAAAAAGACATCGTCCTGCTCCTGGAAAACGAATACGAATGTAATACTGCTACTGCTGCAGAGGCGGCGCGCATTTTATCGCAGGTCACCGCAAAGAATTTTTTTCTCAACTGGGATCCCGGCAATGCTGCAAAGCGCGGCGACAAAGTTTTTCCGGAAGGGTACGCGCTGCTGCCGAAAAACCGCATCGGCCATATGCACCTGAAAGACGTGAAACGAAATGCGGATGGCACCTACGATTGGGAATGCATGGGCCGCGGAATCATTGATTACGGAGCGCAATTCCGGGCCATGATGCGCGATGGCTATCGCGGCACGATGAGCCTGGAGACGCACTGGAATGGCGCCGGAAACATGGAAGAATCTTCGCGGCAAAGTATGGCCGGCACAAAAGCGTTACTTCGCAAGGCAGGAGCATTGAAATGAGTGACAACGAACTAATTGCGGGCAGAAGTTCACGGCGGTCGTTCCTGAAAGTTGCCGGCGCGGGAATTATGCTGCACTCCACGGCAGCGAGCTACGCACGGATTTTGGGAGCGAACGATCGCGTGCGGGTGGGCGTGATTGGATTTTCGGAGCGGTTCCGCGATGCCCTGCTGCCTTCATTTCAGCAGCATGCCGCCGCCATGAATTTCGAGTTTGCTGGTCTCAGCGATATATGGAAGCTGCGTCGAGAAGATGGAGTAGCGCACCTGAAAAAAGTGACTGGGAAGGACGTGACTGGCGCGCGGAATAACGCCGAACTTCTTGGCCGCCAGGACATCGACGTGGTGATGATCGCCACCGCGGATTTTCAGCATGCGCAACACGGAGTTGCCGCGATACGCGCGGGAAAAGACGCGTACATCGAGAAGCCGCTGGCACATACCATGCCCGATGCTCAGGACATCCGCCGTGCGGTGCAGGAAAGCGGAAAAGTTGTGCAGGTCGGCACGCAACGGCGCAGCGCCGCGAATTATCAACGCGCGAAAGATTTTATCGCGGCAGGGGAATTTGGCGACATCGTTAGCGTGGAAATGACCTGGAACGTCAATCAGCCGGGGCGCTGGCGGCGTCCCGCGCTGGTTGAAAAATTGCGCGAAGAAGATACCGACTGGAAATTATTTCTGGGCAATTTGCCGTTCGAAGCGTTCGATCCGCGCAAGTATATCGAATATCGTTTGTTCTGGCCGTACTCCTCGGGAATTCCGGATCAGTGGATGGTCCACCAGATTGACACCGTGCACTGGTTCACCGGATTACCGCATCCACGCAGCGTAACCGCCAATGGCGGCATTTATCTTTGGCGCGACGGGCGAAAAAACTGGGACACCATGACCGCAGTGTTTGACTACGGTCCGCTGAACGATTCGACGAAGGGGTTTCAAGTGGTGTATTCCTCGCGGCAGACCAATTCGGCGGGCGATGTGAAAGAACTCTACCATTCAAATGGTGGAACGCTGGACCTCGACAAGAACATGATCACCGGCGAAGGCGGGCTGGAAGAATCCTACGCCAAAGCGATGGGCATGAAAGCGAATCAGTTGCGAACGCGCGCATTGCTGGAAAAATCAGGCGGAGTCGAAAGCGGCGCACATGCGGGAGTGGACGAAGCGACCAGCGGGAACGTGCGCAACTGGATGGAATGCGTGCGCAGCCGCAAGACTCCTAATGCGCATATCGAAGCCGGGTACAGCCATTCGGTCGCGCTGTGCATGACGATCGCGGCGATCCAATCGGGCGAGCGAGTTACTTTCGACGCTGCCAAGCAGCAGGTGATGGCCGGCGCACACCCATGGCCACGCGTATAAGGTAATGACAGTTCGTTGCCTTGACACAACGTGGCGGTCCAAAGATAGAAATCTCGGCTGAATCAGTGTTTGTATTTATCGATTAGTTGGTGAAATTTGCCATCGCGACGGATAGAGGCTAAATAAGGGCTGGTTTCGATGGAGGCAAAATCTCGATATCCGTGAGCGAAGGCCTTCTCCATGTTAGCGAGAGCCTTTTCCTTTTCGCCATGCGCCGCGTAGGCGCATGCGAGCCAATAATCATTCACTGCATTGCCTTTAGGGTTTTGTTCCAAAAGAGAAATGGCGCGTCCCAGATCCCCCTTAGCTAGAAAGACCTGAGCGAGACCAAACTCGGGCAAAGTTGAGACGGCACTGAGCTCCTTCGCTTTGCGAAACGCCGTTTCGGCCTCATCGTAGCGGCCTTGCAATAACAATGCGCGTCCGAGGTGATACTGCGTAACAAAACGAGCGGGTTCAAGGCGAATGGATTCGCGCGCCGCTTTCTCAGCCCCGATGGGATCGGGAGGCTGTTGATAGGCAAGAGCCCAGGAGAGCGCGTCCCACCCTTCAGCATTTTTTGGATCAAGGCGCAATGCCTCGTGAAGCTCCTGGACCGCACGGACGTAGTCGTACTTCATTCCATAAAACCTGCCCATGGTGACGTGGGCTTCCGGAAGGTCCGGCGCGGTTTCAATGGCCCGTCGGGCGTACGTTTCCATCCGCTGAATTCGTGCTGGATCCGCACTGATATCGCGATAAGAAAAGCCTTCGGCGGCAGCTAGGCCAGACATAGCCAGGGCGTAACTCGGGTCAAGCACTAGAGCCTGCTGAAAGTGTTTTTCTGCCGCCGCAAGTTGTTCGGGATCATCTTCCTTCAAGAGCAGCGTGTGGCCTTGCAGATATTCCTCGTACGCCTGGGGATTTTGCGTGTATCGCTGCTGCAGGGCTTGTTCGTCTTCCGGACTTAATCGCACATTTAGCGCGTCGGCAATTTTGACTGCGGTCTGTTCCTGCATGCTGAAGACATCTTTCAACTCTCCGACAAAATCATCCGCCCAGACTTGAAATCCGGAAGAGGCTTCGATCAAGCGAACGTTCACCTTGATTTGATTCCCTGCTTTGCGGACACTGCCGTCGAGAAGGTATCGGACTTGCAGTTCCTGCGCGATGTCCTTAGGGGATTTCTGCGCGTTCTTCATGTGTGACGATGCGGAATAGGGCGCGACCGTCAGCGATCGGATGTGGGTGAGCTTAGTGCTGATCTCTTCTGCCATCCCGTCGCTGAAGTAATCGTTCGCAGCATCGCCGCTTAGATTTTGCAGCGGCATCACCGCCACCGACGATTTCGTAAACGATTTCGCCGCGCCAGTTTCGTCGGAGCTCGCCGCACGACGAGAATACAAATATCCCGCGCCAGCTAGAACAATCAGTAGCGCGACCGCGGCCGGTAGATAGATTTTCAGGCCTCGCCTATCGCTTATTTGCGGGCTTGGGCCAGACGCATTCCCCGCGCGCCCGGTATCCGTGTCTCGTTTCAGCCGCTGCAAATCGGCACCAAGATCAGCAGCACTTTGGTAGCGAAGCTTGCGATCTTTTTCCAGAGCTTTATTGATGATGTCTTGCAAAACCAGCGGAAGATCGGGATTGTTGCGATTCAGCAGAGCCGGTGAGCGGTTGAGGATCGCCTCATGAATGACCGCGGAGGTGTTGCCGGAGAAGGCGGCTCGTCCCGTCGCCATTTCATACAGAACGGTGCCAAAGGAAAAAATATCGCTGCGCGGATCGAGATCTTCGCCGCGCGCTTGTTCCGGCGACATGTAAGCGACAGTGCCGATGGAAGAGCCGGGCGTGGTGAAGACATCGGCAGTGCGCGCAGTGGGCATAGCCGCCAGCGACGATCCGTCTGCCGCGCTGGACAACTTCGCTATGCCGAAATCGAGAATCTTGGCGTTGCCGCGTTGAGTTACAAAAATATTTGCCGGCTTGATGTCGCGATGCGTGATGTGTCGTGCGTGTGCCGCATCAAGCGCGTCGGCGATCTCTATGCCCAGAGCGACAGTTTGCTCCTGCGGCATCGGCTTTCCGTCGATTCTCGCACGGAGCGTCTGGCCGTCTAGAAACTCCATGGCTATAAATGCGCGACCATCATGTTCGCCAACGTCGTAGATCGTGCAGATGTTGGGATGATTCAGCGCGGATGCGGCTTGCGCTTCGCGCTGGAAGCGTCCGAGCGCCTGCGGATCTTTTGCCAGATCGTCCGGAAGAAATTTCAGCGCCACCATGCGGTGCAGGCGCAAATCTTCCGCCTTGTAGACAACGCCCATTCCGCCGCCGCCGAGCTTTTCCAGGATGTGGTAGTGCGAAAAGGTACTGTCAATCATGGGGAGGACTGGCGAAATTCTAGGTGCAGAGTCAGGGCAAGTCAACGACAAGCGGGCAATAAACGCTGCGGCAGAGTGCTCAGTCGAGCAACGCGAATTCCACGCGGTGCCGCATGGGGTCGATGCGTTCAGCGCGAACTTTGACGCGGTCGCCCAGACCCCACATACGCCGCTGCTTCGATTTCGCGGCTCCGCGTCCGCTGCGCGAACGTTCCGAGCCGCCAACCGCAACGATTGCGTGATCGTGTTCGCGATACATGCAGCGGGTTCCCACGGCATCCTCGAACGCATTGATCGGCAATAGTCCTTCGACAAATATCTCGAACAGTTCCACGAAGCAGCCATACTTTTGTACCGAGATGATCAAGCCTTGGTATTCATCGCCGAGATGTTGTTCCATGAATTGCGCGGTCTTCCAATCGCGCAGTTCGCGTTCCGCGGAAGCGGCGCGCCGCTCGGCGTCTGAAGTTTCCGTGGCCAGTTCTTCCAGTTGTTTGTTGCTGTAAACGATCGCTTCGGCGTGTGGCTCCGGATGTGGATGCAGCGGTGCGTTTTGTTGGGGATGCTCAAGCGCCCACTTCAATGTGCGATGCACAACTAAATCGGGATACCGGCGAATCGGCGAAGTGAAATGCGCATATTCATCGAAACCCAGCGCGAAGTGGCCCAGCGCATCCGCGGCATAGCGCGCCTGTTTCAACGAACGTAGCATAAGGTAGGAGACGATGCGCTCTTCCGGCTTGCCGGCAAGCTTCTTCAACAATCGCTGGTAATGCTGCGGCGTGATGCTTAATTCTTGCGTTTCCGGTAGCGTGATTTTCATTCCTCGTTCGCGTCCGTGGCCGTAGGAGTCCGCCCGGCCGGGTCTCGCAGGCGCGGGAACACGCCCATGCTTCACGGTAATTTCCCGGCGATGCAAATCCTCGACCCCGAGCGTATAACCGAAGGCCCTGGCCAGCTCTTCAAATTCCAAAACTTTTCGCGCATCCGGTTTTTCGTGCACGCGATGCAGCGTTGCCAGTCCGCGTCGCAGCAAATATCCCGCTACCGCGCGATTCGCGCCCAGCATGAATTCCTCGATCAGGCGGTGCGCGATGTTGCGTTCGCTGCGCGTGATGTTGGTCATTTTCTGGTCGGCGTCGAATTCGATCACCGGCTCCGGCAAATCGAAATCGATGGAGCCGTGTTGGTTGCGCCGAGCATTCAGCAGCAGAGCCAGAGTTTTCATGTCCTGAAAATGATGAGCCAGCGCTGCGTATCGCACGCTGGCTTCCGTATCGCCCTCAATCACCTTGTTGACGTTGGTGTAGGTCATGCGTTCCGCTGAACGAATCACACCGGGCGTCATTCGGGACTCGCGCATACGCCCGCTGGCATCGAACTCCATCAGGCAGCTCATCACCAGGCGCTCCTCGTGCGGCTTTAGCGAGCAAATGCCGTTCGAAAGCGATTCCGGCAGCATCGGAACTGCGCGATCGATAAAATAGACAGAGGTGCCGCGGAGCCGTGCTTCGTTGTCGAGCGTAGTCGCCGTTCGAACGTAGTGCGCAACGTCGGCGATGTGCACTTGCAAGTGCCACCCGCCATCGGCTCGCCGTTCCACATACACGGCGTCGTCGAAATCGCGCGCGGTCTCTCCGTCGATGGTGACGATCGGAAGCTTGCGAAAATCTTCGCGCCCTTCTAAATCCGGCGCGTGAACCGGTTGCGCGCGCCGCTCCGCTTCTTCCAGCACTCTTGCGGAAAATTCGTGCGGCAGATGATGTTTGCGAATAATGATTTCCGTGTCGACGCCCAGGTCACCGGGTTTGCCCAGAATTTCGATCACTCGTCCAACCGGCGCGATGCCACCCTTCGGAAAACGCAGCAACTCTACATTGACGACTGCGCCGTCAAGTTCTTCGATACGGCCGACGCGGCGCATGCGCCCGGCCTCCATCGAATCGCCAACGGTAAACTTTTCTCGAAGCGATGTGGTGAGTTCGTCGCCGGGCGGAATTTCCACTTGATGCTGAATCCGAGTGTCGTAGGGAAGCACCAAGTTACCGCGCGGCCCGTAGCGAAACAGTCCAACGACCGTCGGATGCGCCCGATCGAGGACCCGCACGATGCGGCCTTCCGCTCGCTGGCCTGCCGGGCCGGGCGAGATGCGGCCAAGATTGATGAGTACGTGATCGCCATGCATGGCGTCGCCCACTGCATCGCGGGGAATAAAAACGTCGCGATCGAGTTGCGGCATAGGCTTATCTGGAACCACAAAGCCATAACCGTCTTGATGGAGAATCAGGCGACCGGAAAGCGAATTGCGCCCATGCGAAGTTGCAGAAGAGGTCGGCGAGGGGCGGGAGTCGTTATCCTTCTGTGTCTGGCGTTCCTGGCGGCGGGACGAAAGTACGAGCCTCCCGTCGGTCAACTCGACTATCGCCTTTCTTTTCTTTAGTTTACCCAGCATATTGAGCAGCGGACGCTGTTCAGACTTACGGAGCTTTAGACCGTGCTGGAGCTCTGACAGAGAGGCTGGATTTCCCCTAAGTTCTAGAAAACGCAGGATGTTATCAACGCTGAGCGGCGAGCCTCGGTTCATCGGATTCTTTTCAGTCTTGCGAGTGTCAATCCCATAAAGATTTCATAAGGATCCTAATCTTTTTCACGTCTTGGACGAAACCATTTGCACGTTTCAGCGGTTTAATAGGTAGCCAACACACGACCGGCTGACCACCCTCCGTCAAATCAGCCGGCTTCCCCGCATGGGGAAAAAGGGAGGCGGGAAGACCTGGCCCGCCTCCTTTTCATTTTAGCCGCCAGCTTCTGTGATTTCTTCCTGCCACTGTCCCGCCAGAAATTTCTTCGCGGAAATGGTTCGCGCCGCATACTACCTCCGCATATTACAATGAAGCGCACAACGAGCGCACACGCCGGTATTTTACCGCGGCCGGCTCGCGCATTAAATTCATTGCGATAAGCAATTTGATTTTCATCGAAACGAGGCCGCTCGCGCATGGCAGAGAGAATACTCGTAACCGGCGGTGCCGGCTATATCGGAAGTGTGGTTGTCGCGCAGCTGGTCGAACGAGGTTACGAGCCAATCGTCGTCGACGATTTATCTCATGGACATCGCGCGGCGCTTCCCGCGTCGGCCAGATTAATCGTGGGCGATATCGCAGACCGCGCGTTGCTCGACCGTATTTTTACCGAACTCCAACCGCAAGCCGTCATGCACTTCTCGGCATTTATTGAAGCCGGCGAATCCATGCAGCGCCCGGAAAAATATTTTCGCAACAATACCGCGAACACGCTCACGCTGCTGGAAGCGCTTCTTGCGCATGGCGTGCAGCGATTCGTATTCTCTTCGACTGCCGCCCTCTATGGCGCTCCGGAAAAAACACCCATCGAAGAAAACTCTCCGCTGCAGCCCACCAACGCCTACGGTGAATCCAAACTGCTCGTCGAGCAGATGCTCGATTGGTTGCATCGCGTTCATGGCTTGCGCTATGCATGTTTACGTTATTTCAATGCCGCCGGCGCGGCCGGCGAACAGGGTGAAGACCACCAGCCGGAATCGCATCTGATTCCCATTGCGCTCCAGGTTGCCTTGGGGGCGCTCAAAGACGTCGCGATTTTCGGCACCGATTATCCGACGCCGGATGGCACCTGCGTGCGCGATTATGTTCATGTGAGCGATCTGGCGGCGGCTCACCTGCTGGTGCTAGAAGCGCTGAAGGAAAAAACCCAGCTCATCTACAACCTGGGAAATGGGCAAGGCTTCAGCGTGCGCGAAGTGATCGACACGGTTCGCAAAGTTACCGGCCATGCCATTCCCGCGCCAGAATCGCCGCGCCGCCCCGGCGATCCTGCTGTACTTGTGGCCAGTTCCGAAAAAATCAAGCGCGAATTGGGCTGGAAACCGGAGTATGCAGACCTCAATAGCATCGTGCGCAGCGCGTGGAACTGGCGCAGAGCGCATCCCAATGGCTACCCGGCAAATCGAGATTGACTTGGTATACGGCGCGCCGCGGCTTCGTTGCGCTCGCAGGCCGCGGACATAATTTTCTCGTCCGTCATGGTGCCCACCGCTAATTCAAGCAACTCCGCCATCCGTCATTGCGAGCCTGCCTCGGGCAGGCGTAGCGAGGAATCTCTCTTCGATTGACGCGTCGGCGCAAATTCCATCGAGAAGCGGGTTGACAACGACAACGACCGGTGGCAAAGTTCCCCGCGACCTGAAGCCGCCATTACCATTACCGTTAACGTTCACTGTCTCCGTTTTTGCACTTTTTTGCGGCGCCCTCTGCCGCGATTCCTGCGATTGCTTTCACCCTTCCTGCTGGCGTTAACGGCACTTTGTCCGTCTTCTTCTGCGCAACGGAATCCTCTCAACCCCGTCCGATCTTCGCAAAAAGACGCCTCCGACTTGACGATCGTCCTTGAAAAAGGCGCGCTGCGTTTCGCGGTTTGCAGCGACTCGATGATCCGCGTGCTTTGTTCGCCAAGCCGCGAATTTCCCAAAATTGCCGGCTACGTGGTCATCAAGTCCAACTGGCCTTCATCGCCATTTGACGTTACCGAAAGCGCCGCCGAAATTACGCTGACCTACGATGGCCGGCGCGTTGAAATAAAGCGCAATTGGGGAGAACGGCTCACCTCTAGTGCTGAATCCGGTGCGCCGGTCCAATACGCTCTGCAATCTCAAGCGATGCGTAGTAATCTCTCCACGCACAATTCAGGAGGGCCAATCGAATGAACGGCACAACGGTATTGCGCTGCGTGGTGTTTCTGCCATTTTTGGCGATGGTGCTGCTACCAATCAGATTGCACGCAGCAGGCGGCGACTCCGGCAAAGTCGAGCGCGTCAAAAAAAGTTCCTTCGGCAAATTGTCCGACGGAACCGAAATCCAACAGTTCACACTTCATAACAGCAAGGGCGCCGTTGCAAAAGTAATTACATACGGCGCGACGCTTACTGAACTCTGGATGCCAGACAGATCCGGCAAAAATGCCGACGTGGTACTGGGTTTTGACAATCTGGCCGGCTATCTTACCGAACATCCGTATTTTGGCGCGATCGTCGGTCGTTACGGCAACCGCATCGCCAAAGGACAATTTTCGCTCGACGGCCGGCAATACTCACTGTTCATCAACAACGGCCCGAACTCCCTGCACGGCGGCAAAGTTGGCTTCAATCGCAAAGTATGGAAAGCGGAACCCGTTGGCTTGGCTCACGGCGCGGCCGTCAAATTAACTTATGTCAGCGAGGATGGCGAAGAAGGCTATCCCGGTACGCTGACCGTGCATGTGACCTACGAACTCAGCGACGAGAACGCCTTGAAGATTACTTACTCCGCTTCCACCGACAAACCCACTGTCGTCAATCTCACCCATCACAGCTATTTCAATTTGTCTGGAGCAGGCAGCGGCGACATTCTGAAAAACGTGTTGCAACTCGACGCTGATCGCTACACTCCCGTGGACAGTACTTTGATTCCAACCGGCGAGCTGAAATCGGTCGAAGGCACGCCATTTGATTTTCGCAAGCCGACCGCCATCGGCGAACGCTACGCGCAAGTTCCCGGTACCGGCGGCTATGACCACAATCTCGTCTTGAACGGTGAGGCAGGCACGCTGCGCCGAGCCGGAGAACTTTACGACCCAATTTCCGGACGCGAAATGGAACTGTGGACCACCGAGCCGGGCGTGCAGATCTATATGGCGATAGGACTCAACGGCTCAATCAAAGGCATCGGCGGCGCGTATCAAAAATTCGGCGCGCTATGCCTGGAAACGCAGCATTTTCCGGACTCGCCGAATCACTCGGACTTTCCATCCACCGTGGTGCGCCCCGGCAACGACTACCAATCGGAAACCATTTACAAATTTTCGACCAAATAAGATTTTCCGGCAGCGTCAGTAGAGCATGACGAATCCAAATGGAAAGGCGACGATGACGGCAATTCTCGGAATGCTGGTGACGGAGCGGCTGGTGCGCCTCGCGCCCGTGGATCTTGCGATCGTTGTTTTTTATTTTGTGCTGGTGCTGGGTATCGGTTTTTATCTGAAACGATTTGCCAAGACAGGCGAAGACTTTTTCATGGCTGGCCACGAAATGACCGCCTGGGTCGCCGGACTCGCTTTCGTTTCCGCGAATTTAGGTTCACTCGAACTTCTCGGTTGGGCCGGCTCGGCTTATCAGTATGGAATTCTCGCCGCGCATTGGTATTGGGTCGGCGCGATTCCCGCCATGCTTTTTCTCGGCCTGGTGATGATGCCGTTTTATTACATTTCGAAAACACATTCGGTGCCGGGTTATCTGCAATTGCGCTATGGCACAGCGGCCAGCGGATTGAGCGCGGTCACCTTTGCCATCATGACTATTCTGATGTCCGGCGTGAATATGTACGCCATGGCCGTGGTAATGAAAGTGGTTCTCGGTTGGGATTTGAATTTCAGCATTTTCGTTTCGTCGATCACTGTTGCGATCTATGTTGCGGCGGGTGGACTTTTTTCCGCCATCTTCAACGAAGTGCTGCAATTCTTTCTTATCTGGTTCGGTGCGCTGCTGATTCCTATTCTCGGCTTGATTGAAACCGGTGGCTGGAAGGGTATGGTCGCGCGCATTCAGCATAACTTCCCCGGTCAGGACTTCACACACATGTGGAGCAACCTCGGACACTTCAAAGATAATCCGATGGGCATGCACTGGACCGGGATCGTGTTTGGCCTTGGCATGGTGCAGGCCATGGGTTACTGGACGACAGATTTCCTGGTCGTGCAGCGCGTGCTTTCCGCCAAAGACATTCGCTCCGCCAAGCTTGCTCCGGTGATCGGATCGTTTTTCAAAATGGCGGTTCCGCTGATCGTCATTCTTCCCGGATTGCTCGGCCTGGCGCTGCTCCCGATGCATTTGTATCCCGCAAGCAATTTGCAAGCGGGGCAATTCAGCTACAACGAAGTGCTGCCGCTGATGCTTGCGCGTTATTGCGGACCCGGACTGCTTGGTCTCGGTATTACGGCATTGGTTGCCGGATTCATGGCGGGCATGGCCGGAAACGTCAGCGCTTTCGCTACCGTGTGGACTTACGATCTATATCGTCCGTTCATTCGCAAGAATGCCCCCGACCAGCATTACGTTTCGATGGGCCGCTGGTGCACTCTGATCGGCGTGTTCATCAGCATTGGCACGGCATATCTTGCCATGGGCTTTGCCAGCATCATGGATTACGTCCAGGCGCTGTTCGGATTTTTTATCGCGCCGCTGTTTGGCACCGTGCTGCTGGGAATGATGTGGAAGCGGGTCACCAAGGCCGCAGGGTTTTGGGGATTGCTGGCCGGCACTCTCACTTCCATCGGAATATTTTCGGCGATGAAATTCGATCCGCGGTGGATCGCCGTTTTCGCGCTTTCGCCGGACGCGAAAGGCCTGGCGCAGGATATGTACCAGTCGCTGTGGTCGTGTGTAACGTGCGTGGTGGTCACGCTGCTGGTCACGCTGGTAACGAAGCCGAGGCCCGACGCCGAACTGAAAGGACTGGTCTACAGCTTGACGGAAGTGGCCCACGAGGACCGCGTTGGACTGTTGCATCGGCCAATCTTCTGGGGCGGCGTCGCGATGGCCCTTCTGGTTGTTCTTCAAATTATTTTCTGGTGAGCTCATGAGCGAAAAAAGTGAAATCATTCCAGTGTGGTTTTTTGTCGGCGTGCTGTTCCTCGTGTACGGCATCCTGATTTTTGCCAGCGGCCTGGCTGAGTGGTCGCATCCGCCTGATACCGTGCTCGCAAACCTGCACGCACCGGTGTGGTGGGGCGGCCTGCTGATCGTGCTGGGCGGCGTGTATTGCGGAACGTTTCGGCCGGGACGCAAAAAAAGCATAAATTCTTGAACGGGTTCGAGGCGGCCGCTTGCTGCGAGCATTTTGATTTCTTCTGTGGCGATGAAAGTTATGTGGCGCTGACTTTGATAGGCGATCTAGCCAAGCGAAATTTTGCAGAAAAGAACCACATAATCTGAAACGTGCCTCCAGTCTGATCCTTGTATTGGCATTGGTCTTCATTGCATTTGCGGCCCGATAAGGGAAAATCCCCGGTAATTGACTTGAACTTTACCCAACGGTACCATCCATTCCGGAGTAGGGCACGGCGAGCAAAACCGTTGTCCCGTTTCATTTGTGATGCAAGTACATCTTTTTAAGTGGCAGCAAATGAAGCCCACAATTCTTTTGTTAGCTCTGCTTTCGCCTATCACAGTCAGGGCGCAAACCCCACCACAGACGATGACTGACAAACCCTGCGACCAGCGGGGAAAGATTTACGTCATGGATAAGAACAAGGACGAATCCGTACCAGAACCTGGGCGGAGTTTTTGTTGGAGTTTTGTAGCAGCGCACTACGACTCGCGCACAAATTCTTGCTATGTCATGTATGACAGATTCGTTTCCGGGCTCGGCACGGTCTTAGAACAGCTCAAAATAGATGACAGCGAAGGCAAATGGGGTCGCTGGATTCAGTAGTATTTGGACCTCGAATCGTAATGGCCGCCCTGCCTACTCTAAACCGAGTGAGTGTGAGGTCAACGGAACGAATCTAAGTAAGAGTTTGATAAATTACTTGGGAAGTACATTCCAGCATTCGAACAAACTACGCCACGTGGGCCTGTATACGGCTGAGCCTTCGATTCGGCAGGAAGGCAGCAGAATCCGATTTCGCCGACGTGGTTGGTCAACTCCTGGTAAGCCTTATCGGAAACTTGAAATCCACTTTTCCGATTTCGGCTGCGTTAATCGGGACTTAGGCTACAGTTCTGCGTGGATCAGGGACTTAAGTCATCAGCGTGGCTTGCGCAGTTATCCAGCGGATGGAGAAGGAGCATTTTTCTGCAAGAAGCCTACGCCGCGAAGAATGCGGCCGTGATTAGCAGCCACTTCAAGGCAAAATTCGGGAAACGCAGAATTCCATGACGCACAGCATATGATCGTAAGTGTGCAGGCTATCGTGAATGAAGACATCAATCGTGCCCAGCTTTTCTAGAAGTGAGGGCAATAAACCGCGCGAATCGCCCATCAGGAGATTCCACCGGGATCTCAGCGATTCTGGCACAATCCAGCCGAGCGGTTTGCCGACAGGAAGATATTGAGGATCGTTAAGGCCGACCGAATGCAGCGCGCCTCGCTTGTTCTTCTGAAGGGCAAGGAGGATGTAGGCCGATGAAACGCCGTTAGCAACGCCAGTTTCCACGACGGTTTCTGGCTGAAAGGCACGAATGGCCATGTACTGCAAGAGCACCTTCTTTGCGTATAGATCCGCGCTCTGAATTCTCAAGTCGCGGCATATATCGTCCGCCTCTTGGAGCCGAGCGGCGAAGTCTGGCGTGTGAATCGGCTCCCCAAGGAAGGAACGAACCCGTCGCGCCGAGACGCCGCAGATGGTCGAGAGGAACCGCTCGTCAGTAAGTGTGAGCTCGCTGTACAAAGATTTGAGCGCGTAGCGAGGATCTTGCAGTGTGAAGCGTATCCGCCTGCCAACATTCTGAAGAAGCCACTTCATATTCACTAAGCTCCCGCCGTGCGGTAGTTCTGACTCACCCAAATAGACTCTACCAAGGCAAGCTGGGAATGATATCGCTGCACTACTTCTTCCAGCGTTCGTCGTCAAATCTGAGCATTGTTAAATTGAATTTATCACGATTTGAGTTGTCCGCCGCAAGAGCAGCGTAAGCGGCTCGCTGAACTCTCCGTAGCTTAACTGTAGGTACATGAGTCGCAATGCACTGCACCTGGCCGATGCTATACAAGAATCAGATGGAGTGGAGGGCGGGATAGAGGCGGCGGAATTTGGCGTAGTTTTTTTGCAGGAGAGAGGACGATGCGGGATCGGGCGCGACGCGGGAGGCGACTTTGATGACGGCGTCGCAGGCTTCGTCGACGGAGGCGAAGTGGCGAGCGCCCACGGCAGCGAGGATGGCGGCACCGAAGGCTGCGCCTTGTTCGGCGGCGACGAGTTCGACTTCACGGGCGTAAACGTCGGCTTGAATCTGGCGCCAGAGCCGTGAACGCGCGCCTCCACCGCCGAGTCGGATCTGAGTGACGGGAACTTTCATCTCTTCGAAAATTGAAAAGGAATCCTTCAAGCTGAACGCGACGCCTTCGAGAATGGCGCGAACAATGTGTGCGCGTCGATGCGATGGCGTGATGCCGGCCAACGCGCCACGCGCGTTGGGATCGAGATGTGGGGTGCGTTCGCCCATGAGATAGGGCGCCCAGAGCAAGCCTTCCGCGCCGGGCGGTGCGGTGGCAGCTTCTTCCGAAAGAAATTCGTATGGATCGCGATTGGTCTTCGATGAGGCCGCTGAAGGAAGTCCAAACGTATCTCTAAACCAGCGCAACGATAGTCCGGCGGCTTGCGTTACTCCCATGACGTGCCAGCGTCCGGGAATGGCGTGGCAAAACGTGTGCAGCCGGCCGCGAGGATCGAGCGCAGGACGATCGGTTGCAGCGAAGACCACGCCGGAAGTTCCGATCGTCGCGCTGACGACGCCTGCGCGAACGATGCCCATACCGACCGCGCCGGCCGCTTGATCCCCGGCACCGGCAACCACCGGAGTGCCGATTTTCAATCCGGTCGCGGCGGCACCTTCTGCGTTGAGCTTGCCGCAAACGTCGGGCGACTCGTAAAGCGCGGGAAGAAAACTTTTCTCGATGCCGGTGCCCGAAAGCACTTCCGCGGACCATGCGCGCTTTGCCACATCGAGCAGCAGCGTTCCGCTGGCATCGGCCAGATCGATGGCGCGGTCGCCGGTGAGGCGGAAGCGAACGTAATCCTTGGGCAGCATGATGTGGCGAACGCGCGCCCACAGTTGCGGTTCGTTTTCGCGTACCCACAAAAGTTTCGTGAGAGTGAAATTTGTCAACGGCGGATTGCAGGTGAGCTGAATCAGGCGGTCGGTGCCAAATTTTTCCGAGAGGTCGCGCGATTGCTTTTCAGTGCGCTGGTCGCACCAGATGAGTGCGGGGCGCACCACCTCACCGGCGGAGTCCAGCAGAACCGCGCCGTGCATCTGGCCGGAGAAGCCGACGCAGCCAATTTCTTCCGCGCGAACCGACGATTTCCGCAGGGCTTTTTTTACAGCGATGCCGCAGGCGCGCCACCAATCGCGCGGATCTTGTTCCGCCCACCCGGGATGCGGCGAAGCGAACAGTTGATGTTCTTCAGTGCCCGACGCAACGACCGCGCCCGAAACGTCCATCAACAGTGCGCGTGTCCCGCCGGTGCCAACGTCAATGCCGAGGAAGTAGATGTGGGTTCTCCGATCGTCGAAACGCAATGAAGATTCCAGAAGCAGGCAGCGACGATGGATTGTAGACGTGGTTTGTTCTTAAAACAAAGTTTCCTGCGCTCTAAAGACCGGCTTTATCGCAATTGGCCGGGCAGGATGCCCTTTTTGCGTGCTTCTTCATAAATTGCTTCGATCTGGTCTTGCAAGTTGTTTCTTTTTTCTTCGAGCTTGGCGATTTGTTCTGGGATGGGCGCGGTGCTGTAACGTTTGTGCAGCTGTCTTCCAGCGTCGCCGCTTAATTCGCCAGCCTGAAAACGTTTCAGCTCATCGAGTTGTGTGTCCACGCCCTTCAACTGGGACTGCAACTTTTCCAGTTTACCCCGCAGTTGGACGGCCAGGTGCGCGTTCGCGCCAGTCGCCGAGGGTGTGGGAGAGGTTGCAGCCTTTGCCACCATGGTGACGTCGGGGCTTGCCGCCGCGACATCGTCATTCGTCCAAACTTTTTTCGGTTTTGCATTGGCCGTGCTTGAGGAAGTGGCTGTGCTTGAGGGAGTGTCGGTGGGTTGTTGACCAGAAGCGATTGCGGCGCCGCCGAGGAACAGGCACGCGGAAAGGACTATGCGAAAAGGAAGACCAGACAAACACATCCGGGCCGAAGTGTCCGGGATCAAAGGGCGTACCTCTTTCTCGATTAAACCCCAATGCTGCGAAGAAGTGTCAATCAGTTTCTATGCTCAGTGGTAGGTTTCGCTTTCATTTCGTCCAGATGCGCTAGTTCCGATTGTATCTGCGGAATGGCTTCGGCCGGCGACCCGATGCGTTTGTATGCGCTATAAAATGTTTTTTCGTGAGCCGAAATGTTTGAGAAAAATTTTCGGCCGTCAAAATCGTATTGCGTGAAAGACGGCAACCAAATTCCCGGCGTCATTTCGTAGCGGTCCTGCATAAATCGGCTGCCCCGGTAGATTTTTGCCAGGAACACTCCCAGTGAGATATCGTCGGTCACTTCGCCTTCCACCTGCGCCAATTGCTGCGCAGCGTCATCCACCCACAAAAAGCCTTTCACCTTCATATAGATTGAAGTAGCGCGATTGGTCGGCTTGAACGCCGGATTCGGTACCATGCGGTATTTTGAAAGCATGCGGTCGCCGCGTGTCTCCTGGCCGACATAGGTCAGAAGAAAAGCATTGCGTGTGGCGTCGATCAGGTCGTCGCGGTCTTTTTGTTTTTTCTGAATTTTCTGGTACGCCTCGCGCTGCGCTTGCCCCGTTTGGACCACCCAAGCCAGCGACTTCAGCAGCTTGTCGAGTTCGGCGCGGTAGGCGTCCGCGTCCGCGGGCTTGCCGTCCAGCCCCAGCGGAATCTTTGCCATGCCGGTTCCCGCCGGTATGACCCGGGAAATTCGCACACTCTGTGGATCGGCGTCCCCTGCCTGTTTGCGGGTTTCCACTCGTTCAATTCGTTCGTAAAGGTATTGCGCGCGTTCGGCCTCTTTCAAGCCGTCGATGACGTGGCTCATCACTTCGCGAGAAGGAGCGGCCGCAGAAACATTGAAATCTGCCGTCTTGGTAAAAGCATCCTGCGTAGGCGGCCCGGAGAACATCGCCAGGGCGGTCACGACAAACAGGACTCTCGACGAGTAGTACAAAGCGATGCTCCCAAGACAGACTTTACCCAACTTCGTGACACTTTTTGGATTCTCTCAAACTGTATGGTGTTGCATCTGTAAAGGCGCCTATCCGCCTCAACCAGGTCCTACACTCGCAGATAAAGTCTAAGTTGCATAAAATACAGAACTTACCGGTGACAATAGAGCGTTTGGTTACTAAGCGCGATCTCCCGGCCTCTTCATCAGCGATAATGTTACTAGCCTCGGAAAGCAAATCATGCGTTTTTAACGTCTAATAAGGAACGAAAGGGTGTTGTCGCGCGTATTAAAAGGCACGGACGTTTCCGCCATCGCAGACCAGGGAGATTAAGTTGGGTGTAACGCCGCTCGAAAGATTCAGCCAGGTAAGTATCCTTGCAGGAGCTGCCGACCGCGCCACGCGGATCGCGCGAATCCGGGCTTCGCTGGTGGCCCTATTTGAGACCTTTCGTCTGGCGTTGGATTCCCTGCGCGCACACAAACTGCGCAGCTTTTTGACGCTGCTGGGCGTGATTTTGGCCGTGACCACCCTGGTGGTGGTGATGAGCGTCGTTGCGGGTATGAATTTTTACGTTGCCGACCGCATTGCCAATCTCGGCGCGAATGTTTTTATCGTGGACCGGTTTGGCATCATCACCAGCAACGACCAGTGGGTAAAGGCGCAAAAGCGACCTTTACTAACCATGGATGAGTACGAGTATTTGCGCGACAACATGAAGACCGCGAATGCCGTTGCGGCCTTGGATGATCGCCAAATGGACTTGAAAGCCGGTAACGAGCGACTCGAGCGGACCGACGTCATGGGCGTTACCGCCAACTACACGGACGTGCGCAACATCGGTGTGGCACAGGGGCGCATGATAACCGAATCGGACGACGAACACCGCTCACAAGTAGTGTTTATCGGCGGCGACGTGGTGGCCAAGTTGTTTTCGAACGTGGATCCGATTGGCAAGACATTGCGGGCGGAAACGCATGAGTATCAAGTAATTGGAGTCGCGACTCCAATTGGCAGCGCCTTTGGCCAATCGCAAGACAATTTCATCATCATGCCCATCCACACCTACCAGCGAGAGTTCCATAAACAGAATGACTGGGTGGGAATTTTTGTTCAGTCGCCGAGCTCCGAGATGATGGATCCCTCAAAGGACGAAGCTCGCATGTTGATGCGCGCGCGCCGTCACCTGGCGTACGACGCGCCAGACAATTTTGCCATTCTTGGTTCCGATTCAATCATGGCGTTGTGGCATCAATTGACAGGTACGCTGGCGACCGTGGCGGTTGGTCTGGTCAGCGTCTTTCTGGTGGTAGGCGGCATCGTGATTATGAACATCATGCTGGCCAGTGTCACTGAACGCACCCGCGAAATCGGCGTGCGCCGGTCCCTGGGTGCCAGGAAGATTCACATTATGCTGCAGTTTATGACGGAATCTGGTGTGCTGGCGGCGGTGGGTGGAGTTATGGGACTAATCGCTGCCTATGCGCTAGTCACTTTGGGTCGAACTTTGACTTCCATTCCCATGCAAATGCCTTTGGGCGCGGTCATTCTTTCCTTGGTTGTGTCTACCGCGGTTGGATTGTTCTTCGGCATCTATCCTGCCATGCGCGCGGCAAAGCTGGATCCCATCGAAGCATTAAGAGCGGACGGATAGGAGCGTCGTATGGCCCAGGCACACGGCGAAAATTTAAAGCAGGCCATGGACACGCTACGCGCGCATAAGCTGCGCAGCGGGCTGACTGTGTTTGGCGTGGTACTCGGAGTCAGCGTGATCATGCTGGTGGCCGCACTGATCACCGGCTTCGATTATCAAATCCAGGAAAACATCAAGCAGTTTGGCGCGGACACCGCTTTCGTTTCCAAGTGGGACCAGGGATTCCACGGCGGCAACGAGCCGCCGCTGGAGGAGCGGCTGCGCAAGCCGCTTACGATCGAGGACGCCGAGGCCATCAAGGAAGCCGGCCGAGATGTAAAGAGCGTCACCGCTTTTATCCAGACCTCCTGGAAGCAATCGCACACCGTGCGGACCAAAGCCGGCGAGGTCACCGCGATTGATTTCCGCGGAGTGCAGCCGAATTTTGGACAAGTGTATGCCAACGCTTCCACGCTGGAAGGGCGCTTCATCAGCGAGGGCGACGATTTGCACCGCGAAAAAGTCGTCATGCTCGGTGAAAATGTGGCGCCGGTGCTTTTCCCTGAAGGCCATCCCGTCGGCAAGGACGTCATGATCGATGGTACCGATTTCCAGGTGATCGGCGTGGTCGAAAAGCCTAAAGGCGGATTCGGCATGGGCGATGAAGATCGCCGTGTGTTGATTCCCTTCAACACATTCAAGAAGACCTATCCATCCGCGGACGAATTGAACATGCGCGTGCAGGCCTATCCGGGGTTGCTGGACCCGATGGTTGACGAAGTTACGGAAATTTTGCGCCGACGCCGCAATGTGGCCTATGAAGCAAAGAACAATTTCTCGATCGGCACTGCGGCTCAAACAGTAGAAGAGTTCCACAACATCATGGCCATGGTGTACATCGGAACCATCGTGTTGAGCAGCATCGGCTTGCTGATCGGCGGCGTGGGCGTAATGAATATCATGCTGGTCAGCGTCACGGAACGTACCCGCGAAATCGGCATCCGCAAAGCCATCGGCGCGAAAAGCAAGGACATTACCTGGCAATTCCTGTTGGAAGCTATGACGCTAACTGGGACCGGCGGCGTGATCGCGCTTATCGCGGTGAATGCACTGGTCTTGTTGATTCGCGCCACACTGAAATGGCAGGGCACCGTGCCCGCGTGGGCCGCGATTCTCGGCGTAACCGTCAGCGTATCGATTGGGCTGATTTTTGGGGTCTGGCCCGCAATGAAAGCCGCCAGACTGGATCCAGTCGAAGCTCTTCGCTACGAATAGTTCGAACTAACTCACTGCCGCAATTATTTACGCAGCGCCACTCTTTCCAGGCGAAATCTACGCGGAACGAAGCAGCCGTGACGCGCGATCGCGCAGTGTGACCGGGACCGCTGATTTTGCCTGTGGCTGAGCGTTCACAACTATCTTGCGCCGCGCCAACGGATACAGCATCTGGGCCAACTTTTCTCCGGACGACAGGCGCGCCTCGGGATTCTTGGTCAGGCAGGCCGCGACGATTTCATCGAAGCTCGCGGGAACCGATGGCTGAAGCTGAGACGGCATGGTAACGGTTGACGACAGCACGCGATTGCAAATTCCCTGCAAAGAATCCGCCTCAAACGGCCGCGTTCCAGTCACCATTTCGTATAGCACAACACCCAGGGAAAAAATGTCCGAACGCGCGTCCTGCGGCCGGCCCATGATTTGTTCCGGGCACCAGTAGGCAGGCGTACCCAACAAAGGAGAATCCCCGGTGTCGCGTTTTGCGACGCGCGCCATGCCAAAATCCGTAAGCTTCACTTTTCCGTCCGTGGTGATCAGGATGTTCGCTGGCTTTACGTCTCCGTGAATCACTCCGCGGGTATGCGCCACGTCCAGCGCTTCGGCCGCGTGCGCAATCCATGCGCAAGCGCGCGGCAGCGGCAAAGTGCCTTTCTCAAGCAGCCGATCTAGCGGCGTGCCGTCGATGAATTCCATTACCAGATAGGGAGTCTGCGTCGATTCCTCGATACCCATATCATGCAGCGTAATAATGTTGGGATGAGTCAGCTGGCCAACCACCCTGGCTTCGCGAAGGAATCGTTCGCGTGCTTCGCCAATTGCCAGCTCGGGACGAAAAAGTTTGATTGCCAGCTGCCGCCCGATCATCGGGTCAAATCCGCGCACTACCCGGCTGGTGGCGCCCACGCCAAGAGTTTCGAAGAGTTGGTAACGTCCGACTTGCATTGGGGACCTTCCGTTCCTGGCATGCAATTTACAGTTGGCGGTCTTAAACGCAAATGAAGCGGAAGTTCCGAAAAATGGCAAACTGAGGTACTAGGACTGAAACACAGCTAAGTCATTGAAGCATTAGAGGTTACTTAGAGTACTGGTCCGGCACTGCTTCCCACTCGTTTCATTTTGTTACGGCCAGGTCACTCCGCTTGTACTCGACCAGCGCTGGCGCACTTTTCAGCCGCGCTGGAAAATCCCTGATAAAAGACTTCATGGACGGGTGCCAAAGCCCGTTAAAACCGAAGAAATACATTTCGTTCATAGCTTGGGTGGTGGGCCAGCCCTCATAAGCCATTCGATACGTGGCGACGAAAGCTCCCGTTCGATCATCGCCGAATCGGCAGTGTACGAAGACTTTTTCCTTCGGATGGTTGCGAAATAAAGAAAGAAATTGTGCCACCTGCTCGTTACTCGGTGGATCCCATCCGCTGACCGGAATGCTTACGAAGCGAATTCCCAGCGATTCCGCTTGCTGTCTTTCGGAATCTCTTTGCGTTGGATTTTCGCCGCGCAAATCCACGATGGTGGTAATCCCCAGCTTTTTCAACTCTTGTATTCCTGCCGGATGCGGTTGCGCACCACGATAAAGATAATCGTTTACGCGTCCGCCATTCGGCAGACCGGGGAGTCGCAGTTTGTCGCCATATGCCGAGCGCATCACCGGCGGAGCGGCAGGAGATGAATGTTCCTGTGCGAAGACACTTGTGGCCAGGAACAAAAAAAACATCGCTGGCAAGTTTTTTCGTGTCATATGGATTTGGATGCAAAAAGTTTAGCGGTAGTTGACAGCGAAAGGAAGCAGCAAAATTGCAGTGATTAGGCCCGCGTCGCTTCGCGTGATCCTGGCAGCACAATTTCTCGCTGCGCGGGAAAAAGAAATCCTACTTCTACGGAAGAGTTTTGCCGGCGCAGCGCACGGTAGCGTACATAGGACAAAATTCTTGCGCAAACAAGTTTTTGTAGGCCTGCGATCGAGAAAAATTTGCGTGCCAGCTGTTGAAAAAGTTTGCAAGCTAGGCAGAAAAATTTTCCTGCGCATTTCGTGATTAGGATTCGCGTCGAAAGCAGTTAAGAGGTTTCTCATAAGCAGGTTACGAGAACGTTGCCGCTCATTTCTGTTCCGTTTCTTTCTGGCAAACTCACGCGCGCTTGGCATACGTACCACAAGATATGGGCGCTTTGATAAAATCTCATCCACATTTTGCGTTTTTCTCTTGACAGGATTTTTCCCGCCGTTGATACTGCAACTCCAGATTCGGGGGATCGTGAAAGCGCCAGACGGACCCAGTCGAGGGTGACAAAGTCCGGTCTAACACGAAACTTTCCCGGGTTTTCGCTATCACAATCCAGCGCGAAGTGACTGCTCCGCGCCTTTGTACGCGCGAAGTGGCGGGCTTGCTATGAGGCTCAGCTTCTTTTAGATAGCCGATGGCAGGTCGTTTTCGTTTGCGGACGCCAGACTTGGCGCCGTAAATTCGTGCTGCAAACTTTTGCGAATCCCGGCGGCTTGTACGGAACGCGAATCGAATGGACTAATACAGTAGTTTTCTAAAAATTGTGATGCGCATGACCTCTGCAACGCAGAGGAGTAAAATAATAGGGTTCCCCCAAGTCAGCCACTGGGAACCCAGCGCTGGGAGGAACAGGATGGCAACGGTGAAGCCGGCACTTCATGGTAAAGCAGTAGAAGCGGAAACGCGCGAGACTCTCGGAACGCAGAGTGGATTGGTATTTGACCGCTTTTTCACCGATGGAAAGATTTCGCCATTCGACGCGGTCGAATGGGAAAAGCGCACTGCGCTGATTGGCAACGAAAAGGGCACTACTATCTTCCGTCAGGACGATGTGGAAGTCCCCAAGACCTGGTCGCAGACCGCGACCAACATTGTCGCCAGCAAATACTTTCACGGCAAGCCCGGCAGTACGGAGCGCGAAGGTTCGGTGCGCACGTTGATCGCCCGAGTCGTGAATACCATCGTTCGCTGGGGCACGGAAGGCGGCTATTTCGCCGATAACGCATCGCGCGATGCCTTCAAGGACGAACTGACTCATCTCCTCGTCGAGCAAAAAATGGCTTTCAACTCGCCGGTGTGGTTCAACGTTGGCGTGCAATCCAAGCCACAGTGCTCCGCCTGCTTCATCAATTCTGTGCAAGACAACATGGAATCGATCATGGGCCTGACCCGCACCGAAGGCATGCTTTTCAAGTGGGGCTCCGGCACCGGCACGAATTTCTCCGCGCTGCGTGGCAGCAAGGAAACTCTTTCCGGCGGCGGTATCGCTTCCGGACCGGTCAGCTTTATGAAGGGTTTCGACGCTTTCGCTGGCGTAATCAAGAGCGGCGGCAAAACCCGCCGTGCCGCCAAGATGGTCATCCTCAACGTGGATCATCCGGACATCGTTGAATTCATCGAGTGCAAATATAAGGAAGAAACCAAAGCCCACGCGCTGATTCGTGCCGGCTACGATTCCGCAATCGATGGCGAAGCCTATACCTCGATCTTTTTCCAGAACGCCAACCACTCTGTCCGCGTCAGCGACGACTTCATGCGCGCCGTTGAACAAGATAAGGATTGGTGGACCAAGAACGTCATTGACGGCCAGCCCGCCGATAAGCTTCGTGCCCGTGATTTGATCTACAAAATGGCCGAATCCACCTGGCATTGCGGCGACCCTGGCATGCAGTTCGACACCACCGTCAATCGCTGGCACACCTGCAAGACCACGGCACGCATCAACGCCAGCAACCCCTGCTCCGAATACATGTTCCTGGATGACACCGCCTGCAACCTGGCTTCGTTGAATCTGATGAAGTTTGTAAACTCCAGCGGCCAGTTTGATGTTCCGGCATACAAGCACGCCGTTGACGTCACCATTACCGCGCAGGAAATCCTGGTCGACTTCGCCAGCTATCCCACGCCAAGGATCGCTGAGAATTCGCATAATTTCCGGCCGCTAGGTCTGGGCTACGCCAATCTCGGCGCACTTCTGATGTCCATGGCCCTGCCGTACGACTCCGACGAAGGCCGCGACGTTGCTGGAGCTGTCACCGCACTGATGTGCGGCGAAGCTTACGCGCAGTCAGCTCGCGTCGCGGAAAGAATGGGTCCGTTCCCGGGCTACGCCGTCAACCGCGAAGCCATGACTGACGTTATTCGCATGCATCGCGATTCCATGCGCGGTATCAATCCCGCCCACGTACAGCCGGATCTGTTGTTAGCAGCGCAACATTCCTGGGACGACGCTCTGAAACTCGGCGAAGAACACGGTTTTAAGAATTCGCAGGTCACCGTTCTCGCTCCCACCGGCACCATCGGCTTCATGATGGATTGCGATACCACCGGTATCGAGCCCGACCTCGCGCTGGTGAAATATAAAAAGCTCGTCGGCGGCGGCTTGATCAAAATCGTCAACAACACTGTTCCGCAAGCCATGATGAAGCTTGGCTACACTCCGGAACAGACCAGCGAAATCGTCGCTTACATTGACAAGCACAGCACCGCCGAGGGCGCGCCGCACTTTAGGGCCGAGCATCTTCCTGTGTTCGATTGCTCGCTGGCTCCCGCGGGCGGCGGCCGTTCCATCACTTGGACTGGCCACGTCAAAATGATGGCCGCAGCTCAGCCATTTCTTTCCGGTGCCATCTCCAAGACCATCAATATGCCGGAAGAATCCACGATCGAAGACATCACCAATGCTTACATGGAATCCTGGAAGCTCGGGCTCAAGGCCGTGGCCATCTACCGCGATAATTCCAAGAAATCGCAGCCGCTCAATGCTGGCGGGCAAAAGAAGGACGACAAGAAAGACAAGCCGGCCGAAGCGGTGGCTGCTGTCGCCGCCGCTATCGAACCCTTGCAGCGCGAACTCTTCGCCCGCGCGCAACGCGAAAAAATGCCGTCGGAGCGCGCCTCCGTCACCCACAAATTCAGCGTCGGTGGCCACGAAGGCTACATCACCGTGGGGCTGTACGAAGACAGCCGGCCCGGCGAAGTGTTCATCAAAATGTCCAAGGAAGGCTCCACACTTTCGGGCGTGATGGACGGTCTGGCACTCACTATCTCCATCGGTCTGCAATACGGCGTGCCGCTCAAGGTGTTTGTGGACAAACTCCTTAACACCCGCTTCGAACCCAGCGGAATCACCGCCAACGCCAATATCCGTTTCGTCTCCTCGGTGCTTGACTACATCGCACGCTGGCTCGGCGGCCGCTTTATATCTTCGGACTACTTGAAGCTCAACGGTGCCGCTCCCGAAGTGATCGTCACCGCGCCGATGCAGACCACCCTGGCTCTGCCACCGGCCATCAAGTCGTCGGAGCCAGCCGGCTCCCGCGCCCCCAGCAATGCCCACGAAGGCGCGCCGACCTGTAGCGAATGCGGCATGTTGATGGTGCCCAACGGCGCTTGCTACAAATGCGAAAACTGCGGCAGCACCAGCGGGTGCAGTTGAGAATGCCGGTGCTACGGGTTTCAGGGTTTATACTTACAGACCCTGAGATACAAAAGGTTTCAGGGTTTAAGGGTTTGCCTTACAAACCCTTAGATAAACACGTTGTACTTACAAACCCTGGCATTAAAAACGACCGAGACCCGCGATGAGCGCTTCCGCGCCCCGCTCCGCCCTAACGCCGGACGTTACCGTTTCGCAAACCCGCGCCTTTCTTCACATTGTCCGCCACGGCACCGGCCCGCGCGCCGTATACGTACTTACCTATCATCGCCTCGACCGCGTCGGCGTAAGGCCGAAGCCGCTCCTGGCAGAAGGCGCTCAACCGTTGCTCGATCTCCTCGATCGCATTGGCGTGGATTTTCGTCGCAGTGAAGTTCGCGGCGCGTTGGAAGACATTCTTCGCCTGGGCTCCGCCAACATCCCCGACCTCTGGCTCAGCGAGGAAGAGATGCTCGAAAAAGGCCTAATCGAAAGCTAAAGAACTCGTGATTAGGAGCGCCCGCGCTCGTTGGCCTCAAAAATAGCTTCTCCGAAATAGTTCCGCTTGACCCGCAGGGCTTCTTCGATCGTATTGCTCGGGAGTAAGACCGCGCCTGGTTCACCTCTTGGGGCTTTGTTGCACAGTAGATGCTTCCTGTGGGCCGAATACTAACCTCAATCAACATTTGTAAAGTGTATGAAAACAATCGATGGGGTACCCCGCTCCCCGGTTTTTCATAAGTGCTGATTCTAAAGAGGGTTAAAGTATCGAACGCTGGCATCTCTCAATGAAAAAAAGGCGGGACCGTCTCAGAGTCGAACAGACAGAGCCCGCAAAAGAAAAAGACCGGAGCATACAGCCTCCGGTCTTTTTTTATGATGGCGCGACGCCAACAGAAAAATCTATCGCGGCCTGGGCCGCAGGGGGCGAGCAGTCAGCGAACGCGGCCTCATGCGAAGGCGCGGCCCGATCGGCGGCGGTACTGCTTGCAGCGAACTTCCGCAACTGGGGCAGAATTCCAGCCCAGCGTTGGGACCGGAAAGATACGCCCGCAACCAGTGTCCTCGCGCGGAGCATTCCTGATTGATGCACTGCACGGTCCAACCCGGCAAGTATTGCATCGTGCTTCCCCCAGTGGCCGCAACGCTCGAATTTGCCTTCGCCGTACGACCGAAGCAGTAATACGCCGGATTGTGAAGCGGGAAGCCAGTAGTGTCAAGAATAAACCACACAAGATATAGGGGTCAGGTTCCGAGGGTGTGGATTTCCTGTGAAACATTCAACAATTTATATGTTAGGCGGACTAGAACCTCGAACTGATTCGCTGGCCAACGGTTGCGCCATTAAAGCATGTTTGTGCTCGCCCGATCACTCCCGGACCGAAGGCCGGCGACGCTTTAGGCGGCGCGGTTTGGCCGCGGCGGAGGGATTGGTCGGGACCGATAAGATTTGCCGACGCACACGATCGCGGGCTCCGATGCTTCGGACCCACGGACGCGTCTACCTTCTAGCGAGACTGAAATCTTTGGATTACGTCGAGCGTACCTATTTCTAGGCGCTTCCGGTTCGGACTCCCAACTCAGATCACAGTTGGGCGGCGGCCGTTTCGTGAAGGCTAGGGAGAAGAAAACCATGGAACATTATCATTCTGTCTCCTCTCCTGAACACCGGATCGAGTGCCTGGAAAGTCGCTTGCGGATTCTTCAGTTTGCTGGCTCGTTGGGTCTATTCGGCTGTTTGCTTGTCGGCTACTTTTTACTCCAGCCGAGGTCCGCCACGGCAGACGGATCAAGTCAGGTGCTCCGCGTACGAGGTCTGATTGTCGAAGACGCGCAAGGCCGTCCTCGCATCTTGCTTGGCGCTCCTGTTCCAAAAGTGATTGGTCGCAAACGACAAGACGACGACACTGGCATCATTTTGGTCGGTGAAAACGGGGCTGACCGTGTGGCGATCGGAATTCCTACTCCTGCTCCGCAGTCAGGGGGCAAGGTCGGGCAACGAATTTCGCCCGGTGCTGGACTCGTGGTCGATGACCCGGACGGGAACGAGCGGGGCGGAATCGGTGTCCTTGACAACGGGCGAGGAGGAGTCTGCCTAGACTATCCCGAACCGAGTAGTCGTGATGCGATCTGTCTCGGAGTCTTGCCGGATGGTCTCGCCGGACTCATCATCAATGCACCAACCGGCGACAATGGCGAGCGCGCGATGATGGCGGTGCTAAAAGATGGAACTTCGCTTATGAAGCTTGCAGACACGAGCGGTAACGAGCGCACCATGCTCGTCGTACAAGGCGAGTCTCCGGCTCAGTTCCTGGTCCTCGACCCCAAGACGAAAACAAAGCTGGATGTGCTGTCGAAGACAAAGCCATACTGACGAGAGACTAGCCTATTCCACATTAAATTATTTGACGTTTGACGAGCTTTCCCCGCTCCGCCGAAGTTGCGCTCCTCACTGCAACATAAGATGATTGTTGCAACCTGAAAGCACTCAGTTCTACCCAGCTTGGGACGGAGAAAAAGCATGACCACTACCGGACGCGGTGATTTCGATTTAGGCGGCTCGCTTCGCGCCATGCCGAACTTTTCCGGGTTCAGAAATCGTTTTCTGCGCATCGTCGTCGCAATTCTGCTGTTGATCCTGCTCTTTTCCAGCACCACATCTATTCCCACCGGAAACGTCGGGGTACTGACCCTGTTCGGCAGGGTTACGGGCGACGTGCTCGGCGAGGGCATTCACCTGATCAATCCGTTGAAGTCGGTGCAAAAGCTTTCCGTTCAAACCCAGTCGGTAAAGGAAAGCGCCAATGTTCCTTCCAATGAAGGACTCATCCTGGCGCTCGACACTTCTTTGCTTTTTCGTCTCGATCGCAACAAAGCCGCGCAGGTGTACCAAACTGTCGGCGAGAACTACGCCGAGAAAATCGTTGAGCCAACTCTCCGAGCCGCGATCCGTGCTTCTACGTCCTCGCATACGGCCAACGCGCTGTATACCAATGCGCGCGAGCTCGTGCAGCAGCAGATTCAGGACGAGTTGACCGCACAACTCTCGGTGCGCGGCGTAATCGTCGAAGCCGTGTTGCTTCGTGACGTGCAACTGCCCGCCATGCTGAAGGGCTCCATCGAAGCCAAACAACAAGCTGAACAGGACGCCCTGCGCATGAGTTTCATTTTGCAAAAGGAAAAGCAGGAAGCTGAACGCAAGCGCATCGAAGCGCAAGGCATCGCCGACTTTCAGAAAATCGTCGCGCAGGGCATCAGTCCGCAACTCCTCGAATGGAAGGGCATCGAAGCCACCGAAAAACTGGCGCTGAGCAACAACACCAAAGTAGTGGTAATCGGCAATCCGAAGAACGGCTTGCCGCTGGTCTTGGAGCCAAAGTAGCCAGTCTATTGTCGAGCTTTTCGCGACGATTTCTTGCTTAACGATTTGCTAACTTGATGTAGTGGCGGATTTATTCCGCCGTTCTTACTTTTGTCTTTTGTCGCAGCCGCCGTGTGCGGCGGGCATCTGTACCCCGCTGCGCATTATCGCGACCACAATAATTTCCCTTTGCGGGATGTCCGGTGCGGACAGCGAGATTTCTTACGACTTCCTCGCGCTTTTCGCTTTTAGCCGCCACGCTTTTTTCGCCAACAACTCCCGTCCCAGCGGAGCGCTCGTCAAAACATCCACAATCTTTTCCGACGCCGTTCCATCGCCATACGGATTCGTCATTCCGCGCAGCGATTCGCGAAACTTGCTGCTGCGTGCCAGCGCAATTGCAGAGAGAACCGCTTCGCGATTCGCTGGCGCGTCGATTACATTCGCGGCACGTTCCCGTCCGCGCTGTCGCTCTCCAATATTCACCGTAGGCACTGCGAACGAAGCGGTCTCCATAATTCCGCTGCTCGAATTCCCCAGGAAGACCTGCGCTTGCCTCAGCAGGCTCCAGTAAGTAACCGCATCAAGATTCACAAACAGTTTCCCGTTTCCGCGTTTTGCCAAAAAAGCCGTGGTCCGCTCGATCAGCGCCCGGCTGCCCGCGTCCGCATTTGGATAACAAAAAATCAATTGCGAATTAACGCTGCCCAAAGCAGCGAACAACTCGTCGGCCTCTTCCAAAGAGTCCATGGCCAGCGTTACTGGGTGATACGCAATCACCATCGCCGACCCTTCCAGTTGCACGTTCAATTTCGCTGCAACTTCTTCCCGGCTCAATAAATTTGATTTGCGCAGGTGGTCCAGTGACGGCGCACCTGCACGCGTCGCCCGCCAGGGCTCCTCGCCCATTGAGATAATTCTGTCTCTCGCCGCAAAGGTGGAAGTGAAGTGCAGATGCGCCATCTTGGTCAACGCATTCCGTACGGCATCATCAATCGCGCCTTCACTGATTTCGCCGCCCTCAATGTGCGCAATCGGAATGCGCAGCGCCAACGCCACCGCCGCGGGAGCCAGCATCTCGTAACGATCCGCGATCAACAGCAGAATATCCGGCCGCATTTCGCCCAATACGTCTGACAGACTCAGAGTGGCCAAGCCAATTGTTTTGGCCATGCCCACATCCGAATCCGAACTCAACAAACACTCGATCCGCGCCGCGATCGCAAATCCATCTTTTTCAATTTCATGAATCGTGGCGCCGAATTCCGGCGAAAGATGCGCTCCCATCACAATTAATCTCAATTCCACGCGCGCGTCCTCCGCCAACAGTCGCAGCGGCCAATATAGATGGCTGTAATCCGCGCGTGAAGTGGTTACAACCGCGACGCGACGGCGAGCCTCAGTCATCTCCGGCTCCTCCCGCAGCGGCTGCGCGCTTTTTCATCAGCGTTGCTCCCGGCTGATACTCCGCAACAATCTCCCGCAGAACCTCCAGCGACGCTGCAAGATCACGGCGCCTGGTGCCGAAATCGTCCGGGTAAAGTGGTTTGCGTTCAGGAAAGACTGTGCTGAAATCTGTTTCGAAGGGCTGGTCCATGTCGCGTCGCTTCAGCCAGTATAGGCGAATCCACGCGATTGTTGCTTATCAACTGTTCTTGAAAGGGGTCTTTCAAACGATTGATTTTTCTCCATGCTTAACGAGATGGCGGGTTTTTCTCGGTCTTGTCGGAATTGTCAGTCTTGTCGGACTGGTTTTCGGTGCTGTCGCCAACCATGGCCTGCAATTCAGCGACGCGCGCTTTCAATTCATCCGCGGCTTGTTTCTTATCGCTGATCTGTTGTGCTTCGGCGTCCAGATTAGCCTTGCCCTCTTTATCGCTCGCGTAATCTGTTTTCGAGTAGTAGCTGTCGCTATCCAGCACAGCTTTGCGCTCCATTATGTCCAATTCGCTGAGAAGCTGAGCCAGTTGCTTTTTCGCTCGTTCCAGGGCGGCTGCATTATACTCTTTGCGCAGCTTAGCTTTTTCGTCGTTCGCAGATGCAGGCGGCCTTTTCTCGCCGTCATCATTCGCGGCTGGCGCAACAGCATCTTCGCCCTTCGCTGCTGGAGCCGGCGCCGCAGTCCCGATGACCGCGTCCCCCGCAGGCGCCGCCGGCAGATCGTCATTGGTGAGTGTCCGCACCGGCTTGGCATTTTCTTTTTTCTTCTCGCGCGCCCGCCGAGCCGCTTCGGCCACCGACGGAGCAGAATCGCTCTGCGATTGTGCGCAAGTTGCGTTGGACAAACCTGTCAGGAGCATGCACGCAGCCGCGAATACAAAAACCGGATAGAGGTTTTTCTCTTTCGTCATGGAAAGCTCCCTCATGAGAGCCTATGTCTTCAACATACGCGACCGACACGCCCAGCGCAACGCAGTATCGCTCCTGCTGCGGCGAATGAATTACGCTCGAACTGTTTGAGCCGCGCCCGGCCGCTCCTGGTCCATTCAATTTCCTGAGTTTTTGGAGCCGGGTGGCGACAAATCGCGAAATGCAAAATGCGTCGTCAACCCTTTTATCGGCTGGCCATTCGATTCCGCATAAGGGTAAATAAAATAATTCAACGGTTCGCCTTTTTGTTGCTGCGAGAGCCGAATATCCCTGGCGTATGTAAACATCACACCGGGACCCACGGTTAATAGTTTCTTACGCCGTTGATCTTTCACGGAGTTCTCCTTCGGCTGAGTCGGATGCGGCTGTCGGCTGGCAAAATATACCGTTGTCCAAAGCGCAGTGAAAATCTGTGGCGCGACTTTTCGGGGTGCGGACCTTTCAGCGCTCTGCCGCTTGCCTTCGCGCGATATCAGGTGCGCGCCTGTCGGTCTTACCTTAAAATATCGAACTGCAACAAATGAGGGGAAGGGACCACAAAACTTGCCGCTTCATAATTTCTCGTTGGTTCCGGATCCGACATTGTCGCGCGGTATGGCAGCCAGATTGGCCAAACCCGACGTTATCCGCATGCTTCTTTTCGGTTTGCTTTCCTGTTTTTTATGTGCCTCCATCGCCTGCGGTGCGCCACAGTCTCAGAGCTCCCTTATGCATTTTCCGAATGCGCGAACGCAAAGTTGCGCGAATTATTCAACGCGCGCATCGCCGCCACTTTTCATCTCTGCACATCTGGCATTCTACTCGCCTTGCAGTCTTGCTTCCTGTGCCAACGCACCCTCTTTTCCATGGTCCGGGGTCCCGGTGCCCGTCGATGTGTCGCAGAAACAAGCCAGCTTCGGGAACACGAACGACCAGCCCAAGCGGCCATCGTTTGAGCATCCTTTCTGGGATCGAGAAAACGATCTGCTCTTTGCGGCCGTCGGCGCTTCCCGCACTCTCGACTACTTCTCCACACTGAACTTTCGCCGCCGCGGCCGCAATGAGGCGCTGCTCACCAACGATGTCGTCGACAACCACGCCGCTTTCGCTTCCATCGAAGCCGCCGCCAGCGTGGCCTCCATTGGCCTCTCGTATGTTTTTCATCGCTACCATCACCATCGCTTGGAACGCTGGACGTCCATCGTCCACGCCAGCCTGGCTACTTCCGGAGCCGTGCGAAATTATTGTCTGAAGACCGCCCATCCGTAGAACGTATCTCAATTTTTTCTCTTTCCTGCTTTCCTTATCCCACTGGCAGCCATCTAATCAGACAGAAGGACAGCTTTCTTGCCTTGCGTTGTGCCGGCACTCCGGAAAGGTTGCAGGCAGAGCGGCATGTGCGGCATACTCGCCACGCTTGTGTGGCTGATGGTCCGCCAAATGAAAAGAGGGAAACGAATGCCGCGCCAACGCATCGCATATGCGTTGCTTCTAATCGTTTTTTCGTCGATTTTCGTTGCGCTTACAGCACCGCACGAGGTCTTGGCGCAGGAAACTCCCACTGTTCGCACACCGCCGCCTCAACAGATCGAGCCTCCCGCCAATGCGCCGGACACTTCCAGTACTAACGAAGTAGATCGCTACACGCTTTCGCACGACCGTTACGAGAAAGCCGTGGCCTACTCTCGCGCCGGCTACTCGCTTTATTTTCTTTCCGTATTTATCGGATTTGTCGTTTTGATACTGGCGTTGCGCTTTGGCTTCGTCGCCCGCGTTCGCGATTTTGCCCAGCAAACAACGGAAAATCGCTTCCTGCAAGGGCTCATTTTCATCCCTGTGCTGGCGCTGGTTCTCGACCTTGCCGATCTTCCCGTACATATGGCTTGGCACGGACTTTCACTTCACTATCAGCAGTCTGTTCAGCTTTGGGGCTCTTGGTTCCTGGATTGGTGCAAGGCCGTATTGATTGAACTCGCATTTCTCGCGTTGATGGGCCTCATTCTTTTCCTGGTCATCAAAAAGAGTCCGCGCCGCTGGTGGTTCTACTTCTGGCTAGCGTCGCTGCCCATTATTCTGGGTATTTTCATTCTTGAGCCCATTGTTGTCGATCCCCTCTTCTACAAGTTCGAACCGCTTGCAAATCAGCATCCCCAGCTCACTACCGACCTGCAGAAGCTCACGCGACGCGCAGGCCTGCAAATCCCCCGTGATCGCATGTTTCTGATGAATGCCAGCAGCAAAAACAACGAAATTAACGCGTATGTTACCGGCCTCGGCGCATCCAAACGCGTCGTGATTTTCGACAACACCATTCAGAAGCTGACTCCGCAAGAGACGCTCTTCATCTTCGGTCACGAATCGGGTCACTACGTCCTCAATCACATTCGAAATGGCTTTGTATTTTTCGCTGTCGTCTCGCTGATTGTTTTGTACGCCGCCTACCGCTTGCTTCACGCCGTGCTCGCTCGTTGGGGAACTCGCTGGAAGGTTTACGGGCCGCAGGATTGGGCCGCGCTGGCAGTCTTGATGCTTATTCTCGAAGGCATCATGTTTTTCTCTTCGCCCATCATCAACGGCTACAGCCGCACGCAGGAGCACGCCGCCGACGTGTTTGGTCTGGAATTAATTCATGGGATCGTGCCAAACTCCGCTCAGGTCGCCGCTCAGGCCTTCCAGGCTCTCGGCGAAATCGATCTTGCTGATCCAAATCCGCCCGCATTCATCACTTTTTGGATGTATTCGCACCCGCCCCTTGCCGAACGCCTGGTGTTCGCGCACAGCTACGACCCGTGGGGAAAAAATCAGCAACCGAAATATATAAAGGAACAGAAGTAACGGCTCGGAATGACGGCGAGAAACCGATAAACAACTACCGATTGTGCCTTAGGCGTAATGTGCTCGCGCTTTCTCTCCGCCATGCCGCCGCGCGAATGCCGCCACCTTGCTGCGATTTCCGCACAACGCCATCGAACACCAGCGCCGGCGGTGCGTCTTGGAATCGTCGTAAAACATTAGCCGGCAGTTTGGATTGTCGCACCGCTGCAATCCGCCCTTTGCCCCTTCCGCAATCAACTCTGCTCCAGATCGGGCGATTGCGGCCAACAGCCACTCCAATCCTTCGTGGCGAGCCCGGAAGCCCAGCTTCCACCCGCCTTGTTCCCGCTGCAATTGGTCGTGTCCTTCCGTAATCTCAAGAAGCGCATTGACCGGTGCCACCCACTCTGGCTTTACGTCCGCCTCGCTAGCCATCGCAGCGAAGGCTAACCTAAGGGAATCACCTAACTGCTCAGCTTGCTTCATCAGGATTCCCGCTGCCCGTGGATCGCTTTGCGTCAAACTACCTAACTCTGCGCTCCGCGCTCCGGAGATAATCCTCTTATCTGCCAGGAAATCAATCAATTCCAGCCACGAAGTCTGGTGAGCTAATGGATCGCCTGAGGTGTAGGGCAAATTCGCAAAATCAAGACATAACCGGTTTCCGTTGACGGCAGACGATTCAGAGCCTTCCATGGAATCCTCCGGGCAGCAAGTCTTTACTAACGGGTTAAAACTATACTTCTAGTTAGTGCAAGTCAAACTCTTCATTTTTTCGCTTTTCCCGGACACCTTTTCCCATCCTGGCAGTCTCATCATTATAATGAAGGGGTGTTCCATGGGTCTGAAGTTCACATTCTCGTTGGCCGCAGTTTTGATCGCTTTTCTCGGAACTGCACTCCCCCGTATTCACGTGGCAGCGGTGGCTGCCATTCCTTCGGACGGCTCCCACCCTCGACCCGTCGTTCTAGAATTGTTCACCTCGGAAGGCTGCTCCAGTTGCCCTCCGGCTGACGCTTTTCTGAAACAACTGAGCGACGCCGGCCGGGTAAACGACGTCGATGTCATTGCCATCGAAGAACATGTGGACTATTGGGATCGCCTGGGTTGGCGCGACCCATTCTCTTCTCAGGATTGGACCGAGCGGCAAGAGCAGTACGCGCGCGTCTTTCATCACGATGGCCCGTTCACACCGCAGTTTGTCGTCAACGGCCGAAGGGACTTCGTTAGCATGTCTTCACGCGAAGCGTTACAAAGCCTTGTCGAAGCGTCAACCGCCAGCGCCGCCGAGCTGCATCTTTCGCCAACCGGCGACTCACCACGCTCCGCCGAATTTTCCATCACGATTGAAAACGCTCCACCGGAGGCACATTCCGCCGCTCTCTTACTCGCGGTCACCGAACGGGGGCTTTCCTCAAATGTTCTTCGCGGGGAAAACCAAGGCCGCAACCTTGCGCACGCGCCCGTGCTTCGTTCATTGACTCGTCTCCACATCCCGAAAGCGAAGCCATCGGGCGTCTCGGAAATGAAAGCCAAGGTCGCGCTTGACCCATCCTGGAAGCGCGAAAATCTTCGTTTTGTGATATTTCTCCAGGAGCAAAAGTCTCTTCACATCGTTGGTGCTGCAGCCTCCACTATTCCGCACTGACAAAACTTGTGCTGCGCCGGCTGAATGCGCGAGACTTACGCGAAGCATCCTATGGACATCGAGACGCCGCAGCCTGCATCTGAAAAGCAAACCTCTTTTCCCGTTCAGATTCCCCGTTCGCCGCTCAGCACTATTTTTCACAATGATCAAGGCTTGCGCGCTGCCTGGCGCATCGTCATGTATATCGTCATGGTGCTGATCTTCAGCAGCGCGATGAATTTCGCCCTCGACAAAATATTTCACTTGCCCAAGACCAATTCTCCAGCGCCTTGGCAAATTTTCCTTCAGGAATTTCTACTCTTTGTTCTCGTTTTTCTGCCGGCGTGTTTCATGGCCCGGCTGGAGCGCCGGTCGGTCGGCGACTACGGTCTTCCGTTTCGCTCGCTCTTCGGGACGCGCTTCTGGCAGGGTTGCTCCCTGGGCGTGGTTGAAGTGGCTACGCTTATGGGTTGCATTGCCGGTTTCGGCGGCTACTCGTTTGGCAGTTTAGATCTTCATGGCGCTGGCATCTTCAAATGGGCTCTTTTCTGGGCGCTCCTTTTTATTGTAGTCGGATTGTTCGAGGAGTTCGCATTTCGCGGCTATTTGCAATTCACTCTTGCCGACGGCATCGGTTTTTGGCCCGCTGCATGGATACTTTCTCTCGGTTTTGGTGCTGTGCATCTGGGGAATAAGGGCGAAGGTTGGGTCGGCGCGGCAGGTGTCGCGATGATCGGACTGATTTTTGCCCTGACGCTTAAACGCACTGGCAATCTGTGGTTGGTGGTTGGTTGGCACGCCGCTTTCGATTTCGGCGAAACTTTCTTTTTTTCCGTTCCGAACAGCGGCGCCGTTTTTCCGGGACATCTTTCGAACGCCACTCTTCACGGGCCTACCTGGCTCACTGGGGGCACCGTCGGCCCCGAGGGCAGCGTCTTCAGCTTCGTCACTATGGCCGCGGCAGCGCTCTTTATCCACAAAGCTTTTCCAGCCCGGAAATCCGAATCTTCGCAGTTGTAGCGTCGACGTTCAGGGCGACAGTGTGTGCTGGGGATTCGAAACGGCGCCCGCCTCAGAAGGCGGCCGCTACGTGAGAAGTGCGGGCTTAATGTACTACGTCCGACACCAGGACCAAGCGAACGCCTTGCTTCTTGGCTTCCGGCAACATTTCTCGCAACGCTTCCAGCGTTACTGCGTGTGGGTGTCCAATCGCAACGGCCTCGCCTTTTTCCTTGGCGCCGCGAATGGCAATCTGCAATTGCCGCTTCACCGCGGCTTGGTTTTGCACGTCGTCTAAAAACGGCACGTTGCGAAACGCGGCTTTCACTCCAGCGCGTTTCGCCGTGTCGTACGCCACTGTTCCAGCGGTGGTTCGGCTATCCACGTAAAAAACTCCCGCATCGCGCAGCACCGGCATCAATTCGTCCATCAGCGCGCCGTTCGAAGTAGCTTGCGAGCCTTGATGATTGTTCACGCCATCCGCTTCCGGCACGGACTCCAGCATTTTCGTTACGATGTTTTCGACTTGATCGCGCGTAAGTCCTGGCCGCAACTCCTGCAGCTCTGGTGTTTCATTCGCTACCGATTGCATCGGCAAATGCAGCATTACTTCGCATCCATGCTTTCGCGCTTCTTGTGCAATCTCGTGCGAATGCGGTTGATAAGGCAAAACCGACAATGTGATAGGAACCCGCAAAGCAAAGATTGCGTCCGCCGCGCTGCGATCGCTTCCCAGATCATCCAGAAGTATCGCCAGTCGCCCGGTACCGGCCGGCAGGCTCTCGCTACTCCCGGCTGCGCGCGCACCCAAAACCTCAATTTCGATGTGATGAGTCACAACTCCAGCGCCACGCATCGTAATTTGCGATGAATTCCCGTTCCCGGTCGTAGCGTCCACGGTCAGCCCATGCTGCGTTGCAATCCCTTCCAGTCGCTGTAGCACCTGGTCCCGGGCCGCGGCGTTGCCGTGCAGTCCGATGTACAACTCATCGGCGCCGCCTCCCGCCGCGCCATTTCTGGCGCGCCGCACTTTGATCAGTGTTCCGTTGGGCGCCACATCCGATGCGGTCTTGGCGAATTCCTGCGTCACCTGATGTATTTGCGCAAGTGACAGGGTGGCAGCGCGCTGCCGCTTGCATCCAATCGCGCAGAAACACAAGACCACGCACAAGCCGTGGCTCAACGCCACGCGCAAATGAAAAAGATTAAATTTCAGTTTGAGCAAATCTTTCGCGGGTACACCGCAGGACTTCACGGAAAAACTACGCAGCTTTTTTCGCCGGCGTCTTCAGGAGTTCCACGGCCTTCTTGAAAACCGCGTCTTCCGGAGAAAGTGGTTTGGGCTCCGCGGGTGCGGTCGTCTGTGCCGCGCTCGCCGAGGAATCCTCGTCATCCGCGCCATCATCCTGCGCTGTAGCTTCCTGCCTAACCACTTCAGCCGGCGTCACGCCTTCTTCTAAAATTGGTTTCCCGCCGGCATTGTAGTAATTCGCTACTGTGAGTATCAAAGCCGAGCCATCGGGAATGGTGATCAGTTTCTGCTCAGAAGCCAATCCAAAGGTACGTTCGCCCACCACATCGCCGCGGTGCGCCGTCACCATGGCGGAGGCCAGCACTTCCGCAGCGCCCGAAGTTGTTCCATCAATCAGAATGGAAACTGGTCCTTTCCAAATAACTTTGCTGGGTTCCGCCGCAAATGTTTGCGCTGAAACTGTTTGTCCGCGCAGCGTTGCCAGATTTCCGCTCAAAATAAACAGCCGCGCTACCGCCAGAGCCTCGGAAACCGGTCCGCGTCCGCAAGCCCGCAAATCCAGAATAACCTTGTGCACACCTTGCTTTTCCGCGTCCTGAAGGCGCGATTTCACTTCGTCGGCACGCCCTGCTTCCAGCGTGATCAAGCGCAGCGCCAGAATGTCCGGATCGTTTTTCTGGCTCACTATTTTTGCCGGGGCAAGCTTTTCGCGAACCAGGTCCACTTGTTCCGGATCGTTCTTTCCGCGGCGGATCACGCCCACTTTCACGCCGCTTCCCGGCTGTCCATGCAACAGGTTCATAGCCTGTCCCACTGACATTTCCCTAGTCGTGAACCCTGCCACGGATTCAAAAATATCGCCGCTGTGGATGCCGGCCTTCTCCGCGGGGCTATCCGGCAATACGGAAACTACGATCACGTAGCCATAGCGCTTGCTCAACGTCAGTCCGGTGTCGCCCGGATTGGTGCTCGCCAGTTTCTGTTTGTATTCGGTATATTCCCGTGGCGTCAGGTAGCTGGATTCCGGATCGAGCGATTCCAACAAACCGTGCAACGCACCAGCCGTCACCAGATGCATGTTCGGCTCGTCCACATAATCCTGCTGAACCTTCTGCAGCACTTCGCCATAGACCGTCAGCGACTTGTATGCTCGCTCCTCGTGCGTCTGCCCCAGGACATGCCCCAGTCCGGCATAGCAAAACACCACCACAGAAATAGCGAGGATGACGATTCGTGCAGTGCGGTTCATTCTTGGCCTTTCCTCAAAGCAGGCTTAACGACGGCGACAGAAAAGTATACACCGACCTCTGTTTTGACGCGCCCAGAAGTCAAAAGGACACTTCGATTTCGCTAGCGTAAGGACGGAGAGAACCCCACAGCAACTGGCCATAACGTTGCGCGTTTACCACACCATCCCAAGTCTCGGCGCCAACTTAGGTGTAAACTACTGAAAACAAGGGCATAATGGCGCGACGACTCTGGCGCAAAAGATGCTACGCTTAATGCCGTCCCTTATGTTTCAGAATACAATTCAACGCGAGGTCTCAGCCGAAGGCATCGGCCTGCATACCGGAGTTTTCGGCCACGTTCGCCTGTTACCTGCACCCGCCGACAGGGGCATCGTTTTCCGACGCACCGACCTCGATGACTTCCCTATTGAGGCCAGTGGCCGTAATGTTGCCCGCGTTAGCTATGCCACCAGCTTGATGAAGCAAGGCGTGCTGCTTTCCACCACCGAACATCTCCTCGCAGCGATTTATTCTTCCGGGATCGATAACATCTTCATAGACATCGATTCGATCGAGGTTCCCATCCTCGACGGTTCCGCCGAACCGTTCCTGCAGCTTCTCGATCAAGCTGGGGTTCGCCGGCTGCGTCGGCGCCGCCGCCACCTCAAAATCATCAAGCCCGTCGAAGTCATCGAACAGGATCGCCGCATTAGCATTTATCCTGCCGATGAATTTCGCGTGCAATGCTACGTCGATTTTCCGCATCCCCTGGTGGGCCAGCAACAAATCGAAATCGTCGTTTTGCCGGAGACCTTTCGGCAGCTGCTGGCTCGTGCCCGCACCTTCTGTTTTGAACGCGATATCGAGCCGCTTCGCTCCATGGGTTTGATCCGCGGTGGCTCGCTCGACAACGCTATTGTGCTTACCAACGACGGCGTGATGAATGGACCTTTGCGATTCCCCGACGAGTTTGGTCGGCACAAGGCGCTTGATTTGATTGGCGACCTGGCGCTCGTCGGACTGCCGCTACTCGGTCGGGTAGAAGCCTACAAGGCTGGCCACGCGCTTCATACGCAGCTGGTCAGCCGCCTGCTCGCGGACTCTTCCAGCTGGGTGATCACCACCGAAGAAGAAACCTTCGCGGAAACCCGCCTTCTGGCCGAAGCTTCTGCCGCAGACTAATTTCCGTACACTAAAATGTTGGGTTTTAATCGGCTTCCCGCTTTACATGAGCGGTTCACTATTCACGTCCGCGCCGCCGCGCATGCTGTATCGAATTACGCCGCTCTCGTCGGTGAAAAAATGCCTGACGCCGGAAGTCCCCGGAGTGACTGGGTCGGCGGCGAGAACATATCTCGTTACAAGGCCATCGGCGTCAACCTGTGGCGTGTAGAAGAAATGGTAGCCGTACTTCACGGGGAGTGCCTTGCCCAACTGCGCGTCAACCAAATCCGCGTGCGCGCACTTGTCTGGGTCCGATAGTCCAGGTCCGAGGCTTCGCAAATCTTTGGGGTACCCGATTTTGGGGCATTCGGCGGCATAGGTGACCATCGCCGTGTTGAATGTTCGCAACGATCCCACGACGCTCGCTTCATTTGCCGCCATTTTGGAGCGCAGGATGTTGGGAATCGCGATTGCCGCGATAATCAAAATGAAGGGAACGAAAGCCACACCAATGTAGCCCAAAATCAGGCCAGCCATCGCCATTCCGTGGCCTGCCAGGCGCCCAGCGCTTCTTTTGATCTCCGATAGCGCGAGATGACCCAGGACGACGGCGGCGATTGCGGTAAACGGCCATAAGAAAAATAAAATTCCGCACACCATGCTGGCCGTCGCTTTTCCGCTACGCTGCTGCGGACCGTTCCAGGCTTGCTGCGCTCCTCCACCGGCCGGGGTGGCGAGAATCACTCCGCAGTACGGACAGGCTGGCACATAGTCGGCAAGATTTCCTTGGCAATTCGGGCATTGTTTCAAGGCTATTTCTCCTTAATCCTGGATAGCATTTTGCAAAAAAATCCTTGCGCTGCCTGGATTCACTCTTCTTCCTTCTTATCTTGATTGTCGTCCGGTCCTTGCTCGGGCTCGGGAGAGTCCACGGGATCGCTGCGCGGGCCAATGAGGTGCGAGCTTGCTTGCCGGATCACGCCGCTGTCATCCAAATAAAAATACCGTGTGCCGGTAAATCCGGGTTGCACCGGTGAAGCCACCAGCGCGAAAACCGTAACGTGATTCTTGCCCGCGATGCCCGGATTGTAGGAAAAGACGTATCCCAATTTTGCCGGCCGCGCCATCGCGAGCCTCATTTCCACCAGATTGGCGCGTGAACAATCCCCGCCGCCCGGGCCCAATCGGACGAGGCTGGTCGGATAACCCTGCTGCGGACACTTTACCGCGTAGGCTTTCAGTGCCTGGTCGTAGGTTTTCATGGTTTGAATCGCTGCCGATTCGTTGCCGGGCACGTCGTGACGCAGCGTGTTGCGCATGGTGAGCAAGATCGCTAGCGCAAAAATAGCGGTGAAGGCGATTCCTATATAGCCCATCACCAGCCCGGCCACGGCCATCCCCTGCCCGGCCATGCGGCCTGCGCCGCGCTTGATATCAGATAGCGCCAGATGGCCCAAAATCACTGCGGCAATCGAAGACGGCACAAAGCAAAGGATCACGCCGCAAATCAGGCTGGCCACCGCTTTGTTGCTGGTCTGTGGTGGCGCACCCCATTCCGGCTGCGCCGTCGCCGCCTGCGGCACTGGTTGTGACACGCCGCAATACGGGCATACAGGAACGAAATCAGCCAGATTTCCCTGGCAGTTTGTACATTGCTTCAAGAATGTTTCCCCCGGCGCGCCGTGGTGCGCCAGCAGCACCAGACCTGCGCCGAGAATGTATATGGAAATTGGTCGATTCGTCTATCACGCAATTCAGCCCGCATCGGGTGCCGCAGAGCACCGCGCGCAGGACAAATCTTCTGAAAATTTCCGCGTGGCATTGTCAAAGCCACAAGGGCGGGAGAGAATGGCGGCACTATGCCGAACAAAGACGTGGTTATCGTCATTCTGGCCGCTGGCAAAGGCACGCGGCTGAAATCTTCCCTAACGAAAGTGCTGCATCGTGCCGGTGGGCGCCCGCTTATCGAACACGTGGTGCGTTGCTGTGCGCCGTTAAAACCTAAACGAATCGTCACCATCGTGGGCCACCAGGCAGAGCAAGTGACCGCTACCCTGGAACCGCTCGATGGGCAAATTGTTTTGCAGCAGCCGCAAAACGGAACGGGCCACGCCATGCTCGTAGCCAAGCGCACGTTGGGCAACGCCAAAATCGCCATCGTGCTTCCCGGGGATGCGCCGCTGGTTCGCCCGGAAACTCTGAAGTCGCTGCTCGCCGCGCATCGCACTGGAAATGCCGCCGCCACAATTCTCACCGCCGTGCTTGCCGATCCGAGTGGTTATGGCCGTATTGTGCGCAAAACAGAAACGCAAGTTGGCGCCATCGTCGAGGATTCGCAGCTCGCTCCGGAGCAGCGCGAGCTCAATGAAATTAATTCGAGCATTTACTGTTTTACGCTGGCAAAACTGTGGCCGGCGCTTGCGCATGTAAAACCGAACAACAAACATCGCGAAATTTATCTTACCGACGCCATTGCGGAGCTGGCGTCAAAAGATGAAACGGTTCTGGGGCAAATCGCGCCGGATTCCCGCGAGGTTCTGGGCTGCAATTCGCGCGCCGATCTCGCCGAAGTGGATCGCATTTTCCGCGAACGCAAACGCGAAGAACTGATGGCTGCGGGCGTCACCATCCAATTGCCGGAAACCGTGCTCATCGATCCGGAAGTAACCGCTGGTGAAGACTGCAACATCGAACCCGGGGTGCAGTTGCTGGGAAAAACAAGGCTGGGTGAACGCTGCCTGATTCGCACCGGCAGCGTTTTGCTGAACGCAACCCTCGACGATGATGTGACCGTGCAACCGCACTCGGTGATTGAAGAAAGCCGTCTTGAAGATGGCGCCAGCGTTGGGCCATTTGCGCGGCTGCGGACTGGCACGCATCTGAAAGCGCGAGCACGGGTTGGCAATTTCGTGGAAACGAAAAAAGCAGTGATCGGTGAAGGCAGCAAAGTTCCGCATCTTTCCTATATCGGCGATGCCCGCCTGGGATCGAAAACAAATATTGGTGCTGGGACGATCACCTGCAACTATGACGGCGTGAATAAACACCAGACCACGATCGGCAATCGCGTTTTCGTCGGCAGCGACTCGGTGCTCATCGCTCCGGTGAAGATCGGCGATGGTGCGTATATCGCGGCAGGCTCGGCAATCACCAAAAACGTTCCCGCGGAATCGCTGGGTGTTGCGCGGAGCCAGCAGATCAACAAAAAAGGCTGGGCCGCGAAAAGACGCCGCGAACTCGCTGCTACGGCCCACGCGAATTCTGCAAAAAAGAAATCCCGGAAAAAACGCGGCAAGCGCCGATGATTTCTGATCGTCGAAGGCCTTTGGCGTAGCAGATTTTTCTCCTGCAGGTATTTCCAAGAAGCGTTTTGCAAGAAGCATTGAAACGTGAGCACCGCAATGCTATCGTGCGCTGCACTTGTCCCCTGAAGGAGTTCGTGTGGGCAACTGGGTGAACTGGCTGCTCGTGATTGTGGGTGTGCTCTGCGCGGCGGCAGAGCTGACGCTTGGCGCGCTTACCGGCTTCGATCTGGCGCTGGTGGGTGCTTCGCTCGCCGCGGGCGGGATCATCGGACTTCTGGCGCAATCATGGCAGGCCGGATTGATCAGCGCGGCAGTTTTTGCGGTGCTGTACTTCGCGTTGTTTCGCCGTTGGCTGAAAGCAAAATTGTTTGTAAAGGATCAAGCGTCGAATGTCGATGCTGTGGTTGGAAAAACGGGAGTAGTTACGAAGCGGATTGGCCAGCGCGATTGCGGCATCGTAAAAGTCGGTTCTGAAGAGTGGCGCGCGGAACTTGCGCACCCTGCTGATGCTGCGCGCGAAATTGGCGCGGACGTGCAGATTGTTTCCGTGGAAGGCGTAACTCTGAAAGTGAAGTGAGGACGAAAATTAATGGATGCCACATTTTTTCTGCCGATCCTGCTGGTCGCAGCGCTGATTTTTGGATTGATTCTGCTCGCGCGGTCGGCGCGCATCGTCAACCAATACGAAAAGGGCATCGTGATGCGCCTCGGCAAATTTCATGGCCTGGTGCCATCAGGCCTGGCCATCATCATGCCGCTTACGGACAGCGTGATTCGCGTGGACATGCGCGAGCAAGTGATCAGCGTGCCGCCGCAGAAATTGATCACCAAGGATAACGTGACGGTGGAAGTGGACGCCGTTGTCTACTACAAAGTCGTTGATCCGGTGAAAAGCCAATTTGAAGTGCAGGATTTCGGCTATGCGTGCACTACGCTGGCGCAAACCAATTTGCGCAATCTGATTGGTGACCGCACCCTGGATGAAACTTTGGTGGCGCGTGACATGATCAACACCAACTTGCGTCTGGTGCTCGATGAAGCCACCAACGGCTGGGGCGTAAAAGTAACGCGCGTAGAAGTGCAGAAAATCGATCCACCGCGCGATATTACGGAAGCCATGTCGCGCCAGATGAAAGCGGAACGCGACAAGCGCGCATCGATCCTGGAAGCAGAAGGCTTCAAACAGAGCCAGATTTTGCAGGCCGAAGGCGTGAAGCAATCGGAAATCCTGAAAGCCGAAGGCGATGCGCAGGCTCGCGTGACGCGCGCGAACGCCGAAGCGGAGGCGATTCGGCTGGTTTCTACCGCTGCGGAAACTTTTTTCAAGGATCGCGCCGAAGTGATGCGGCGGCTGGAAGTCTTGAACAACACTTTGGCGCAGAATACGAAATACATTGTTCCATCCAATTCCGGTCTGGTGAATGTGCTCGGCCTCGACAGCGCCGTTGGCGCTGCCGCCGGTGCGGCCATGATTGCTCCAAAGCCGCCTCCTCCAAAAAGCTGAGTTCTCCAACTACCAGTCGCCCCAACCATATTTGAAACACACTATTGTCGTGTTGCGGTAAAACCGTGCTACACTGGTTTCGTGTAGCACCAGCCAAGGAGAGTCTAATGGCGCGGTTGAGAAATATAACCATCACCGTTGACGAAGATGTAGCGCGGTGGGCGCGGATCGAAGCGGCCAAAGAAGACACCAGTGTGTCTCGCCTGGTCGGAGAAATGTTGCGCGAGCGGATGGCAGAAGAGGAGAACTACGAAAAAGCGATGAAGCGAGCGCTGGGGCGCAAGCCATTCGGCAAGAGTGACGGGAAATACCTGACACGCGAGGAAAGGCATGACCGAGCCGGTCTTCGTTGATACCAATGTGCTGGTGTATGCGCTCGATGAGCGAGACCCGCGGAAGCAGGTCGCGGCATGGTCCTGGCGCCAGGAACTTTGGAGAAGCGGCCGCGGACGGATCAGCTTCCAAGTTCTGCAGGAATGTTATGTACAACTCTTGCGGATATGGCCGGATCGACGCACCGAGGCGCAGGCCGAAGTGCGCGATCTGCTGGCGTGGAAGCCGGTGGCCGTGGACGTGGCGATTCTTGAGCTGTCATGGAAGCTGCAGCACCGCTACCAACTCGCGTTTTGGGACGCGCTGATTGTGTCAGCAGCGAAAGCGACGGGCTCCGGATATCTTTTGACGGAGGATCTACAGGCGGGGCAGGAATTGGATGGAGTCAAAGTCTTGAATCCGTTTTTGACCGAACCAGCATCGCTCGGCGGATGGTGATTCCCGAGTCGCCAGCGACGTCTGTGCTAAACTAAGAGTTCCCCAAATGCCATCGGGAGCTACAACACCATGAAATTTGGAGTCGTTGTCTTTCCGGGGTCGAATTGCGACCACGACGCGTTTTACGCCATCGGAAATATCCTGCACAAGCCTGTTGAATTCATTTGGCACCAGTCGGAAGACCTGGCTGGATGCGACGCTATTATTTTGCCTGGCGGGTTCGCGCATGGCGATTATTTGCGGACCGGGGCGATTGCGCGGTTTTCTCCGGTGATGAAGTCGGTGGAGAAGTTTGCGAAGAGCGGCGGGATTGTTCTGGGGATTTGCAATGGATTTCAGATTTTGCTGGAAGCAGGGCTGCTGCCGGGCGCGATGATGCGGAATAAGGGGCTGCGGTATATTTGCCGGCATGTTTATGTACGGGTCGAGCAGACAGATACGCCTGTCACTTGCTTGGCGAAGCATGGACAAGTGTTGAAAATTCCTATCGCGCACAATGAAGGCAATTACAATTGCGACAGAGCAACGGTCGCTGGACTGGAAAAGAACCGGCAGATTTTGTTTCGCTACACCAGTGCGGACGGTTCGAACGATGACTCTGGAAATCCGAATGGTTCGATGAGCAACATTGCTGGGATTTGTAATCGCGAACGGAATGTGGCTGGGTTGATGCCGCATCCGGAGCGAGCAGTGGAATCAGCGTTGGATTCGGCGGATGGGTTGGTGATTTTTCAATCGATGGTGGCGGGGTTGGTAGGGGCGGCGAAGGCTACAGCATAAGGGAAAGTACAAAGGCAAAAGAACCGGCCTAAAGGCTGGCCACTACGAAGAAAAGCGGCTGAAGGGCTTCCGCACTCCAAAGGGGAATGATGGCAACGGCCAGCATGGAGATTAAGGTGACGCCGGACATTGCGGCGGAGCATGGCGTAACGAAGGACGAGTACGCGCGTATGCAGAAAATTCTGGGGCGCGATCCGAATATTACCGAGCTGGGAATTTTTTCGGTGATGTGGAGCGAGCACTGCTCGTATAAGTCGAGCAAAGTGCATTTGAAGCGGCTGCCGACGCGCGGGAAATTGGTGGTGCAGGGGCCGGGCGAAAACGCCGGCGTAGTGGATATCGGCGATGGGCTAGTCGCGGCGTTCAAGATTGAATCGCACAATCATCCTAGTTATGTGGAGCCGTTTCAGGGAGCGACGACCGGCGTTGGCGGAATTTTGCGCGACATTTTTACGATGGGCGCGCGGCCGATTGCGGTGCTGGATTCATTGCGATTCGGGCCGATTACGGAAGAGGGACTTGCGGGAGCGAGTGGGAGCGCGTTTGCGACGCGAGGCGAAGACGGCGGCCTGAAGGCCGCCGCTACAAAAGAAGAGATAAAGGCGAACCGCCGAATATTGGATGGCGTGATCCGCGGTGTGGCGAATTACGGAAATTGTTTTGGCGTGCCGACGATCGGCGGAGAAGTTTGTTTTGAGCCGTGCTATGCGCAGAATCCGCTGGTGAATGCGCTGGCGCTTGGAATTGCGCGCAAGGAAGATATTTTTCTGGCCAAGGCCAAGGGTGTTGGTAATCCCGTCATTTATGTTGGCGCGAAGACCGGACGCGACGGAATTCATGGAGCGTCGCTCTTGGCTTCTGCGGAGTTTACCGAAGAGTCGCAACAGAAACGGCCGAACGTGCAGGTGGGCGATCCGTTCGTGGAAAAGTTACTACTCGAGGCGTGCATCGAAGCGATGCGGACCGGCGCGGTGGTGGCGATTCAGGACATGGGCGCGGCGGGGCTGACGTGCTCGACGATGGAGATGGCTTCGCGCGGCGGTACTGGAATTGAAATTGATTTGGCGAAAGTGCCGCAACGCGAAACCGGCATGACGCCTTACGAAATCATGCTCAGCGAATCGCAGGAGCGCATGTTGCTGGTGGCGGAACGCGGGCGCGAGCGAGAAGTGCTGGACGTTTTCAAGAAGTGGGGATTGGACGCGGTGGTGATTGGCGAAGTGAAAGACGGAGAACTCGCCGTGGTGAAAAATCACGGAGTCGTGGCGGCGGAAATTCCGGCGCATCCGCTGGCAGAGGAAGGGCCGGTGTATCAGCGGCCGATTGCTGCGCCCGCGACGCGCGTCGAGAGTGAAAAAGATTGGTTCTCGTTTTCAGCAGAGGGAACGGAGCTGACGGAAAATTTCAAGAAATTGCTGGCTTCGCCGGCGATTGCTTCGAAGCGATGGATCACCGAGCAGTACGACACCATGGTGCGGACGAATACCTTGGCGGGACCTGGCGCCAGCGATGCGGCAGTGGTGCGGATCAAAGAATCCGAGAAAGACGGGCCGAACGGAAAGACGATGCGCGCATTGGCGCTTTCCACGGATGGAAATGGCCGGTGGTGTCAGTTGAATCCGAAAGTGGGTGCGATGCATGCCGTTGCGGAGGCGGCGCGAAACGTTGCGACCAGCGGAGCGCGTCCGATTGCGGCAACCAACTGTTTGAATTTTGGTAGTCCGGAAAAGCCGGAAGTGATGTGGCAGTTTTCGCGGGCGATTGATGGCATTGCTGAGGCATGCACCGCGCTCGGCACCCCGATTACTGGCGGCAACGTGAGTTTTTATAATGAGACGTTGGGGAAATCGATTTATCCGACGCCAGTGATTGGAGTTTTGGGAATTTTGGAAGATGCATCGCGTGTCGTGAAGATTGCGTTTCGGAATGCGGGCGACGTGATTGTGCTGTTGGATGGCGTTGATGCGGCGGAGCGGGCACGGCATGCCGTGCCCCTACGGGAATTCTCGTCGTCGGAATATTCGAAGACGGTGGGATACGTAGTGGCCGGGGAACCGCCTGCGATTGACCTTGCTGCGGAGAAGCGGTTGATCGATTGCCTGGTTGCGTTGGCGACGGATGGAGTTGTTGTATCGGCTCACGATATTTCTGATGGCGGGCTCGCGCTAACACTAGCGGAGTCGTGCTTTGCTTCGCCGAAGGCTTTCGGTGCGAATGTGAAGTTGGAAGATTCGGACGCCGCGGCGGAATTTGCGTTGTTTGGCGAACGCGGCGCTCGGTGCGTGGTGAGCGTGGCTCCTGCAAAGCTTGCCGCGCTTCAAGGAATTGCGCGACAATACGGCGTCGAGGCCAGTGAGATCGGCCAGGTTACCTCGGGGCCTTCGCTGAGCATCGAACATAAGGGACGCGCGGTAATCGATTCCCCAGTCGAGGGCCTGCGCGATGTTTGGGCCAACTCCCTGGAACGCACGTTACTGGCAAAATGACGGAAAAAATCGCATACGCTGACGATCACTTCCACGACTATTGTGGCGTGGTGGGGGTGTACGGCCACGAAGAGGCGGCGAAGCTGGTGTATCTGGGCTTGTACGCGTTGCAGCATCGCGGACAGGAATCGGCGGGGATAGTTTCGACGGACGGAAAAGATTTGTATTCGCACCGCGCGATGGGCGAAGTAGAAGAAATTTTCACGCCGGATGTATTGAACACATTGCCTGGCAGCGCTTCGATCGGGCACACGCGGTATTCAACAGCTGGCGATAAAGCGCTGCTGAATGCGCAGCCGATCATGGTTGATTGCAATAAAGGCAAAATTTCCATCGGGCACAACGGGAATCTGACGAACGCAGCGGATTGGCGGCGCAAGCTGGAGCATCGCGGGTCGATTTTTCAGACCAACAGCGACACGGAAGTTGTCGTGCACCTGCTGGCGAAATCGCAGGCGCGGAATTTATCGGGAGCGCTGGGCGACGCGCTTAACCAGTGCGAAGGCGCATATTCGCTGGTGGTACTGACGCCAGATGAATTGTACGCGGTGCGCGATCCGCGGGGGTTTCGTCCGCTGAATCTGGCAAAATTCACCACGCCGACCGGCGAAACGGCTTGGATTGTGGCCAGCGAAACGTGCGCCTTCGATTTGCTGAATGCGCAATACGTGCGCGAAATCGAACCAGGCGAGATGCTGCGTATTTCGAAATCCGGACTCGAATCGATCCATTTCGCGCCGGAAAAGCCGCTCCAGCAGTGCATTTTTGAGCATGTTTATTTTGCCAGGCCGGACAGCACGATTTTTGGGCGCAGCGTGAACGACAGCCGCGAAGCGCTGGGCCGCCAACTGGCGCGGGAACATCCCGTGCATGCCGATCTCGTAGTGCCAGTGCCGGATTCGGGCGTGCCGGCTGCGGTAGGCTATGCGATGGAGTCGGGAATTCCGTTCCGTATGGGCCTGATTCGCAATCATTATATTGGCCGCACATTCATTGAACCTTCGCAGGCCATCCGCAACTTTGGCGTTAAACTTAAATTGAACCCGGTGCGCGGATTGATGGACGGCAAGCGCGTGATTCTGGTGGACGATTCCATCGTACGCGGGACTACCAGCCGAAAAATTGTGCGCATGGTGCGCGAGGCGGGGGCCAAAGAAGTGCACGTGAGAATTTCCTGTCCGCCGACGATTTCGCCTTGTTACTACGGTGTGGATACGCCAACGCGTGAAGAGTTGATCGCTTCTTCGAATTCGCCGGAAGAAATTCGCCGCTTTCTGGGCGCCGATTCGCTTGGTTATATTTCTCTGGCCGGGTTGCGTAAATCGGTGAACGACACCAAGGGCCACTTTTGTACGTCCTGTTATACGGGGAATTATCCTACCGACCTGGTGCAGCTTGAGGTGCGAGAGGGCGCGGGAATCGGCAAGCTGCTCGAACCGGCAGCCGTAACGGTGGAACGTGAAGGCTAAGCAAGCGGCAAAGAACCATGCGAAAAAGCAGCCGGAGCTGACTACGAAGCAAAAGGTCAGTCGCGAGGCGATCACCTGGTTCTGGGTTGGCCTAGTTTTTCTGTTGATCAACGGCGCGATTGGTCAGGCGCGAGTGATTCCTTCCGAGTCCATGCAAAACACATTGCTCGTTGGCGACCACCTGATCATGAGCCGTGTGGGTTACGATGTCGGCATTCCCTTCACGAACTTGCATGTTCCATTGTGGAGAAATCCCAAGCGCGGGCAGATTGTGATCTTCCGTGCAGTGATTTCCGGCGACACTTCAGACATCATTAAGCGGGTGATCGGGCTTCCGGGCGAAACGGTAGACGTCCGCGACGGCGGGGTTTGGATTAACGGTACGCGTTTGCGCGAGGACTACACGATCGGGCGCACTGAACCGGGCGAGCCGGCGATGTTTCACGCCGCGTTTGCGGGCCAGACGAAGGTTTTGCCGTACACTGTGCCGCCGGATTGCTACTTCGTGATGGGCGACAATCGGGGCAATTCGCTGGACAGCCGTTTTGAAGGTTGCATTCCGCGCGCCAATATCATCGGCACGCCGCTGATGATCTACATGTCCATTGACACACCATCGGAGCCCTGGGGTTCTGGCGCAGTCGGCGACCGTATTTACGCCTACGCAAACGCCCTGTTGCATCCCAGTGAAATTCGCTGGCGCAGGCTGTTTCGGTTATTCTAATACTTGAGCGACCGGCTGGAGCCGGACGCCGGTGAGACCCCAGTGAAGGCTGAAAAAGTCCAGACGAAACTGCAAGAAAAATTGACCATGGAGCAGAAGGTGCGGCGCGAAATTATCGCGTGGTTCTGGGTGGGGCTGGTGTTTCTGCTCATCAACGGCGCGATCGGGCAGGCGCGCGTGATTCCCTCGGCCTCCATGGAAGACACACTGCTCATCGGCGATCACCTAATCATGAGCCGAGTCGGCTACGACGCGGGAATTCCGTTTACCGGCCTGCACCTGCCGTTGTGGCGAAATCCCAAGCGCCAGCAGATTATTATTTTCAAGCCGCCATTCGATCCCGCGCAGCCGGACTACGTGAAGCGCGCCATTGGATTACCTGGCGACACCATCGACATCCACGACAATGCAGTATGGATTAATGGAAAAAAGCTGTTGGAAGATTACACCCAGGGAAAAACCGAGCGTGTGGAGAATTCAGATATCAAGATGCCGTACCAGGTGCCGGACAATTGCTATTTCGCGATGGGCGACAACCGCCAGAATTCCTACGATTCGCGTTTCTGGGGCTGCGTGCCGCGCAGCGATATTATTGGCACGCCGGTGTTGATCTATATGTCGCTGAAGGCGCCGTCAAAGGCCTGGGAGCCGGGCCAAATCCGCGAGCGATTTTTGGCATACTTGAATGGCCTCATCCACCCCAGAACCGTGCGGTGGGGCCGGTTGTTCCACATTTTTTAAGGCCGCAATGGTTCACAGCTTAGTGGCGAACCCTCTCTCGTCGCTCTGCAATATAATTGAAGGTTGAGCGCACAAGCATACCCATGAACTACGCAGATGCCGGAGTGAACATCGCTGTCGCGGACGATGCCAAAAATCGCATCCGTCATCTTGCAACCCGTACATTCACCAATGGGGTTCTCGGCGGAATCGGGAGCTTCGGCGCGCTGTTTGAACTGGACAAGAAAAAATACAAGGAACCGATTCTGGTTTCCAGCGCTGACGGCGTCGGAACTAAGCTGAAAGTTGCCATCGCCATGAATGTGCATTCCACCGTAGGCGGCGACCTGGTCAATCATTGCGTCAATGACATTCTGGTGCAGGGCGCGGAGCCATTGTTTTTCCTGGACTACCTCGCTCTTGGAAAAATGGATACGCACATCGTCGAACAGCTTGTTGACGGGATGAGCCGCGCGTGCCGCAAGGCGAATTGTGCGTTGATCGGCGGCGAGACCGCAGAAATGCCGGGATTTTACGGTGAAGGTGAATACGACCTGGCCGGATTCATTGTCGGCGCAGTCGAAAAGAAGAAGTTGCTGACCGGAAAAAATGTAAAGCCCGGCGACACGCTCCTGGCCTTACCGTCAGCGGGCCTGCATACCAACGGCTATTCACTGGCGCGCAAACTGGTATTTGAAGTAGCGAAAGTGAAGCCGGATACCTATGTCGCTGAAGTCGGCAACAAGATTGGCGCCGAATTGCTAAAGCCGCATCTCTGCTACGCGCCCGCATTGCGCACAATTCTTGCCAACGGCTGGGTTTCCGCGCTTGCGCATATCACTGGGGGCGGAATTCCCGGCAATCTGCCGCGCGTGCTTCCGGCGGGCGTGAAGGCGGTGATTGATCTGGCGGCTTGGCCGGTGCTGCCGATTTTCAAGTACCTCGCAAAAGTCGGGAAAATGGATTCCGACGCCCTACTTGAATCGTTCAACCTGGGCGTAGGCATGATCCTGGTCGTGCCCTCGGCTTATGTCAAAAAAGTGGAGACGGATTTAAAGCGCCGCCGCGAGAAATTCTTCCAGATCGGCCGCATCGAGCGCGGAGATACGGCGAAAGCTCGTGTCGTCTACTCCGGCGCGTTGAGCCTTTAGTGCGACGAAGTTAGGGATGAGTCACACCCTTGCGAGCGTTCGTGGAAAAGTATTTTGCCAGCCGGTCACTGAGAAACCATTTGGTCCAATTCGACTTTGTGAGCCATGGCAAATACCTCCGACGCGCGATGGCAGATCATTGGATGTGATCGCAGGGGACCGCGGCGGCAACGCTTTCTCTACGACCAAGGACCGAGCGGTGTGGTTCTGGGATCACGAAACGGACGACACGGAGCGACTAGCCGGTTCTATCGCAGAGTTCGTCGCCCATTGCATCGAGCTGCCACCAGTCAGGTTAGATCCAAATAGGGTGAAATCCGTGTGGATTGATCCGGCCTTCGCGAAACGGATTGGCAAGCAGGTGCCCGCTGATGGCTGGGTGAAGAAAAAGTCCAAGCCGGAATAAAGACACCGGCGAAGCAGGCGAAAAAACTTTTCTACGAAACATCTTAGCCGCTACGGAGCACCGCACGCGCAGCGCGAAAATCTGCATGTTACGAGGATAACTCCGTAAGGCATTGAAAACAGGCAAGTTCAAGTCGCGTACTGGTGCTCTACTTGACAGGCGCGTTGCAACCTTGCAGAGTTTGCGCGTCCGAAACATGTAACTCCCTTAGACAAGGTAAGACAAAACGGCGCTCGGCGCCCCGGAGGTGTGTGTATGTCTGTGCTCGAACCGATTTTCGCGCTCTTTTTTCATTACCCGATACTTTTCATCGCGGTAGTGCTGGCAGCGTTCTCGATGGCTGCGTCGCTTCATAAAATTGGGCCTACTGAAGTGGGCCTGGTCACGAAGCGCTTTTCGTTCAAGAAACTGACCAAGGACAACCCGGTCGCATTTAATGGAGAAGCCGGCTACCAAGCTGACTTGTTGATGCCCGGCCTGCGCTGGATGCCCTACGCCATCTATTCCGTGGACAAATATCCTTGGGTGCAGGTTCCGGCCGGTGAAATCGGTGTAGTCATCGCGCAGGTGGGCAGCCCTCTTCCGATCGGCGCGAAATCCGCGATCTACAAAAAGGAGTTCGCCAATTTTTCCGACCTGCGCAGCTTCGTGCAACTTGGTGGACAGAAAGGCGTGCAACGCCCGGTTTTGCCTCCTGGCTCGCTGGTGCCAGTACACCCGCTGGGTTTTCTGATTCTTACTCGCAGCCGCGTTTACGGAGTTCCCGTTTCGCCAGAGTTGCGCGCGAAGATGGGCCGCGGCGGAGAATTAATGCCCGCGTCGCTGGGATTGAACGCCGCGCAACTGGAATTGGTACGTATCGAACCGCAACCGCGTGGCAAAGACGGTACCACGCAAGATTACGTCGGAATCGTGACCACCTACGAAGGTGATCCATTGCCATCTGGCGACCTGGCCAGCCGGCTTGGCGGCTACGCTGACGTTGAAAAACTGGAACAGCCCGGCGGCACTACTTCCGACGCGCAAATCATCGAAGCGCTGCTCGGCAGCAAGAATCACCTGCACAACAATTATCAGGACTATCAGGCGTTTCTCGATCATGGCGGCCACATCGGCATGCAGCACGATCCTCTTTTGTATGGCGCATACGCTTTGAATCCATTTCTGGTCAGCGTGGAACTTGTGCCGATGATGATGGTGAAGCAAGGCCAGGTCGCGGTGATTAAGGCCTATGTCGGACTGGCCACGCAGGATACTTCCGGCGAGGAGTTCAAGTACGGCTCGCTCGTGCGACCCGGACATCGCGGCGTCTGGCAAGAGCCGCTTCGTACCGGAAAATATCCACTCAACCCGCGGTGCTACGAATCGGAAATTGTGCCCACCGCGATTCTTAACCTCAACTGGGCCGATGCCGTCAGCGAAGCCCACAACCTGGATGCGCAGTTACAGCAGATCGTCGCGAAGTCGAAAGAAGGCTTCGTCTTCAAAATCGATTTGCAAGTGCAGATTCACGTTTCCGATACCAAAGCGCCGCGCGTGATTTCCATGGTCGGCACCATGAAAAATCTGGTCAACGAAGTTTTGCAAGCCGCGGTAGGGAATCACTTCCGCAATTCGCTGCAAAGCATGCCGGCGATTAGCTTCATCGAAACGCGCCAGCAAGTTCAGGTGGAAGCGTTCGAACACATTCGCCAGCAGCTCGAACAATACCAGGTCGAGACCAAGGGCGTGTACATACAGGACGTAATCCTGCCGGAAGATATGGTGACCGTGCTGACGCACCGCGAAGTCGCCAACCAGGAAATCGAAACGTTCAAGAAACAGAGAGCCGCGCAGGATCAGCGCATTGAGATGGAACAAGCCAAAGGCACGGCGGACATGCAAGCCGACCTGGCGCGCTCCAAAGTTGGCGTGAACATCAAAAAGAACAATGCCGACGCCCGCGTCGCGGAAGCTACTGGTGAGGCCGAATACATCAGGCAAACCGGTACTGCAAAAGGCGCGGAGGTTGAAGCCGTCGGTCTTGCGCGCGCACGCGGTTATCGAGCGCAAGTCGAGGCGCTCGGTTCGAATGCCACGGCCATCGTCAACGTAGTCGCGGCGCTCGCTGAAGGCAGAGCCAAATTCATGCCGGATGTCCTGGTGACTGGCGGAGGCAACGGCGGCGGAGCGCTTGATGGACTGGCCGCAACCGCGATGCGTTTCTTCGGTCCAACGAACGGCGGATCGGGGACGGGATCTTCAACACATTTGCCGCTGGCTCCACTAGGGCCAGAGGGTGAAGCGGCACTGAAAAAACTCATGCCCAAGGAAACTGGCAGCAAAACCTGACGCGGTTATTCCGAAAAGGAAGAGGCAGCCTCGGCACTTTGGACAGGCTGCCTCTTTCCATCCAGCGTGTTTAACTTTGTGAGCGCATTTCGATATTGCAAGGAGCATGTTTAGCGCCCGCGCGAAGCTTCATCTCGCGTCGTACTTGCGTAAGCCATCGCAGCTCATTCTCGAATTCACTGATCATCAGCGTCACCATCCAAATCGCCTCATGGTAGGGATGGCCAACTTCCTTGCGAATCGCTTTTAGCGTTTCTTTTTCCCGCGCAATTTCTTGTTCGACAAATTTCTGGCGTCGCACCAGCTGCCGCACGAAAACTCCTTTACGTGCCTGCCAGGAGAGCGCCATCCAGGTAAGAAACGTCGGCTTCTCGCGCTGATTGGTCCAGTCCGGCCATTCCAGCGCATTGGCAAGCGCGCTTCTGCCTGTTTTCGTCGCTAAAAAAACCTGGCGTTCTGGCCCTTCGGCGCGTTTTCTTGAACTTACCGTGCGCAGAAACCCATTCCGCGCCAGCTTTTCCAGCGAATAATAAATCTGCGGGCGCGAAAGTCCCGCCCAGTCGCGTACTTGGCGGCGCTCCAGCTCCGCGTTTGCCTCGTACCCGTGCATCGGCCTTTCGGCAAGCAAACTGAGCAGCACCAGGTCTGCGGTTGAGAGTTTGCTAGCGCCTGCTTTTGCCATTCACTTACGCCCCGCCTTGCGGACTTCTTGCTTTCGCCGGTTGCTCCACCACCACCATTGGCCTTGCTCCGCAGGCAGGCGAGGATTGCGTGCCTGCGCCACCGCCGCTTGAAACGTGTCCAGCACGCAAATGTCCTGGTGATGCTTGGCGACGCGTCCTAATCTGACGTAAAGTTTCTTCGGGTCCTGGTTCGCAAGCTGCTCCACCGTACGGATTTTCAACAGCTTAAAATCCCGCAGCATCGCCGGTCCGATCGAGATCAGGTCCTTCAGTTCTCGCGAATCTTTTTTCATGGCCGCTCCTTGACACCGGTTCATCTTGTCACTAGTCTAAATGAGACTAGTTGAACTTTGCAAGGAGCAAACTCATGCCCGTCAAGAAACTCACTCCGGTCCTTTTCGTCGAAAAAATCGAATCGGTACTTCCGTTCTGGACTCAACACCTCGGGTTCATCAAGACGGTCGCAGTCCCCGACGGCGACAAACTCGCTTTCGTCATTCTGCAACAGGGCACCGCCGAGGTCATGTAGCAATCCTTCGCCAGCGTGGACCAGGATGTTCCCGCGATTGCCGCCGACATTCGCAAAGGAGCAACATTCCTTTATTTTGAAGTCGATGATCTTGAAGCCGTCAAAGCCGCGACCGCCGGCATGGACGTCTATTATCCCCGAACGCACTACTTTTTATGGCTCCCGCGAAATCGGCATCAAAGATCCCGCCGGCCACTTCATCACCTTCGCGCACTTCGAAAAACAGCCGTGACTACCTTCTAATGCAAAGCAATTCGGGCAACCTCTGACAATGATTACGATTCCAAAACGCCAGCAGACGGGCGCGCCGGCGAGGGGTGAATTCGGCAAATCGCTGCGCTAAATTAGGTCTTCGGTCGGAGAGTGTCCTCATGTCCGTTCTATTCCGCAACTGCGCCATCACCATAGCCGCGAATTGCATTCTTCTTACGTCGCTCGGGGGGCAGCAGACAACTTGGCCCGCTGATCCGTCATTTAAAACTGAAGGCCACAAATCGCAAAAACAACACAAAAAAAAGGCAACCAAAGAATTGTCCGATGATCAACGCGATTGGCTGAACAACGATGTGCCGTACATTATTACCCCCGCAGAGCGCGCCGCTTACTTGCAACTCGGCACCAACGAAGAGCGTGATCAATTCATAGAACATTTTTGGGACTTGAGAAATCCCGAGCCGGAGCTGGGTGAAAATTCCTTTAAGGAAGAACATTACCGGCGCATCGCCTATGCCAACGAGCATTTCTCGTCCGGCATTCCAGGATGGAAAACGGACCGCGGACATATCTATATCTTGTGGGGCCCGCCTGACGAAATCGAAACTCACCCTAGCGGTGGAACATACGATCGGCCGATGTGGCAAGGCGGAGGTTCAACTTCAACGTATCCGTGGGAGGTGTGGCGCTATCGTCATCTCGATGAGGTCGGAGAAAACATCGAACTGGAATTTGTCGATCCCAGCGGTTCCGGCGAATATCACCTGACGCGTGACCCCGGCGAAAAAGATGCTCTTGCGCTTGTTCCTGGCGCAGGCTTGGGTATTTCCGAAATGATGAATGGCGGCAGCAAGGCACAGCGCTTCACCAATTCCAACGGTACCACTCTTCCTGTGCCTATTGGCGCGGTTCCAGCAAATATGGGCGAATTTGAAAGTTTGGACCGATATTTTCGTGTCATGCGTCCGCCGGAGCATCTGAAAGATCTGACCGCAATCGTTTCTTCGCGCCTGATTCGCAATCCCATGCGCATTGATTACGGCGTTGACTACCTGCGCGTTACCAACGATTCCGTCCTCGTGCCCATCACGCTACAAATTCCAAACCGCGAAATGGCATACCACGACAATAAGGGTGTGCAATCCGCGACTCTCAATCTCTACGCGCGTGTCAGCACTCCGTCCGGAAAAGTCGTGCAGACGTTTGAGGAAGTGATCTCCCGCGATGTTCCTGATTCTTTGTTTCAGAGAACTCTGGAACAGTCATCCGTTTTTCAAAAAGCGGTTCCGCTCCGCCCAGGTCTCTATCGGTTGGACGTTGTCGTGAAAGATCTTGAGAGCGGAAACGTCGGCGTCATTGGGACCGCTCTGCGGGTCCCGCGCTTTGAGGACGAAACTCTTGCCGCAAGTACCCTGGTTATTGCTGATCAGATCGAACCTGTTCCAGCTGGGCGGATAGGAGTTGGGCCATTTGTCTTTGGTTCGTACAAGGTGCACCCACGGCTTTCGAGGGAATTCACCGTAGCCGAGAACCTTGGCCTTTTTCTACAGGTTTATAATCTGCATTCTGATGACGCCATTCACAAGTCCAGCGTTTATGTCACTTACCGTCTACTGAAGGAGCAAAGAGAAATTTGGATGACGACGGAAAATTCGGATTCTATCCACCAGTCCGGAGAGCAAGTGACCGTGAATCGAGTTATCCCACTATCGGCGTTTGCGCCTGGCCGCTACAACTTAGAGGTTGTTGTGCGCGATCGTGTTTCTGGTCAAGCAGTCACCCGCAACGCGGAATTTATGCTTAAACCGTAATATTCTCGCCCGCAAACTTGGGAACCACGCCGCATGTGTGCTAACTTTTTTCGGTTATGATGAAGCGCATTGGCGTGCTCTTGAGCGGTCGCGGCTCGAATTTTGAGGCCCTTGCCGACAGTGTTGCGGCGGGGCGCATTCCAGAAGCGGAGATCGCTCTCGTTCTCAGCAATCGCGAAGGTGCGCCGGGCATCGATCGTGCACGGGCTCGCGGGTTGGCCACGCGCGTGATTCCATCCAAAGGTCTCGAACGCGAGACCTATGATCGTCAGGTAGTGGCGGCGTTGCGCGAAGCGAATGTCGATCTAATTTGTCTCGCCGGTTACATGCGCCTGCTCTCGCCGTTTTTTGTGGTGGCATTTCCGCAGCGCATTCTAAATATTCATCCCTCGCTGCTGCCATCTTTCCCGGGGCTCGAATCGCAAAAGCAGGCTTTGGAATACGGAGTGAAATTCGCGGGCTGCACGGTGCATTTCGTCGACGAAAACCTTGATGCCGGACCGATCGTGTTGCAAGCTGTTGTGCCCATCGAAGATCGCGACACTGAAGACACGCTCAGCGCGCGCATCTTGAAGGAAGAACATCGCATTTATTCCGAAGCGGTAAAAATTGTGCTGGCCGGGAACTACAAAATCGCAGGGCGCAGAGTACTTATTGCTAAGGAGATTTTGTAGTGGCCGGTTTTTAGATCGGTTCTTTTTCCGTACCCCATGACAACTTTCAACTACAAATCAGTCGACGAACAACTCGCCTACCTGAAAAAAGGCGTGCACGAAATTATTCGTGAAGAAGATCTGCGCGCCAAGCTGGAAAAATCGCGCAACACCGGCAAACCGCTGCGCGCAAAGCTTGGCGTCGATCCCACCGCGCCGGATATTCACCTCGGCCACACAGTGGTCATCCGCAAGCTTAAACATTTTCAAGACATGGGCCACATCGCGGTTTTTCTGATCGGCGACTTCACGGCCATGGTTGGCGACCCGACCGGGCAGAGCGAAACGCGCCCGCCGCTGTCGCGCGAACAGGTGCAAGCCAACTCAAAAACCTACCTCGAACAGGTGTTCAAGATTCTCGATCCCGCCAAGACCGAAATTCGCTACAACAGCGAATGGCTCGAAAAACTATCGAGCTACGACATCATCAAACTGGCCGCGAAATATCGCGTCGCGCGCATGTTGGAGCGCGAGGACTTTCACAACCGCCTCGTCAACCAGCAGCCGATATCGGTCCACGAATTTCTCTACCCTCTGCTGGTCGCGTACGATTCGGTGGTGCTCGAAGCCGACGTCGAACTCGGTGCCAGCGAACAAAAATTCAATTTGCTGATGGGCCGCGAAATTCAGCGCGAATACGGGCAGGAATCGCAAGTCTGCATGACCATGCCGATTCTTGTGGGCCTGGATGGCGCGCGCAAAATGTCCAAGAGCCTCGGCAACTACGTCGGCATCACTGAACCACCTCAGGAAATGTTCGGCAAAATGATGTCCATACCCGACGAACTGATGTGGAGCTACTACGAATTGGTCACCGATCGCACCGAAAAGGAAATCGTTGAACTAAAAAGTGAAGTCGCCAGCGGCAAATTACATCCCATGGACGCGAAAATGAAGCTTGGCGAAGAAGTTGTGGCCGTCTTTCAGGGCGCCGAAGCCGGACGCAAAGCCGCCGAAAATTTCCAGCGCGTCTTCCGCGACCGCCAAGCCCCGGCGGAAGCGCCAGTGCACAAGATCGCGCGCGGTCCTGCTAAGAAACTCACAACGCTCCTTGTCGAGCTGAACCTTGCGCCGTCAAAGAGCGAAGCGGAGCGCCTCATCAAACAAGGCGGCTTGGAAATCAACGAACAGCGCGTCGACGATTTCCGCAAAGACATCGATCTCACGCAGCCACAGGAATTCCTCCTGCGCGCCGGCAAGAAAAAATTTCTCCGCATCGTCGTTGAATAAGCACCAGCCGTTTTGTCGTCATTCCGAGCGCAGCGAGGAATCTCTCTTCGATTGGTCGCGTCGCGCAAAGGTAAGCGCCCGCGCGCTGATCCCTACTGATCCCCGCCCACCTCATCAAAAAACGCCGCGCAATCCATCAACTTACCTTCCGTCCCGTCGTGTACCGCATACTTCGCTCGTTTCCCCGCCTCATATCCATTGCGCCACAACGACGCGCTCCCATGCATGCCATCCCTATTCAACGCATAAAAATAAATATGAAACGTCGCCAGCTTCTTCTTGTCGTTGTTGTAATTCCGCACCACGCGATGCAAAGCTTCCAGGCAAGCATCCGTAGGCGTCATTCCCTTGCGCATCATTTCCACGATCGTGTGTCCGCCGGCAATCTTGATGTTTTCTTCGCCTTTGCCAGTCGAACCCGCCCCTCCGACGTCGCCATCCACATAAAGCCCCGCGCCGATGATTGGCGAATCGCCCACCCGTCCGGGAATTTTCCACGATAATCCTGAAGTTGTGGTAGTGCCGGAAATTTCGCCTTTTTCATTCACTGCCAGGCAATTGATCGTTCCCGTCGGTGGATCGGAAATCACCTGGATCGCTCGCGCCATCAGCGCTTCGTCGTGTCCGCAGATATCCGCAAACTGCTCGCGGAATTCCGGCGAATCCAACGCGCCACGGCGTCCTGCCGTTGCCGTTTTTTCTTTGTTACGTGCAGCCGCTGAGCGGCCGACCCACTCCGGACTGTCAATGCCCGGACGCCAGTTAAACGAAGTCGAAGCTTTCCACGCTAGCCAGATTTTGCGTGAGTGCTCGGTCAACAAATTCAGTTCTTCGAAACCTTCCGCCACCGCGAACCGTCGTGCTCCGTCGCCAACGATCATGGTGTGATTGCTGCGTTCCATCACCGTCTTTGCCAGCCGCGAAACGTTTTTGATACGCCGCACGCTCGCCACCGAGCCGGCGCGATGTGTCGGCCCATGCATCACGCTTGCATCCAACTCCACTTCGCCCTCTTCATTCGGCAATCCGCCGTAGCCCACCGAATCATCGTTCGGATCGTCTTCCACCACCGTAACGGCTGCCACCGCCGCGTCCAGCGTGTCGCCACCGCTCTTCAAAATGTCCATGCCCTTCTGCAGGGCATGCACCCCATTCGCGCTGGAAATCATGATCGGTCGTGTGCCTTTCGCAGCCGCGCCTTGTGGAGATACGGCACCTGCCGCGAACGCGTCACTCGGTCTTGCCGCGCCGAATAGATTCGTCGTGCCCGCTGCGGCCGTGCCTGCCAGCGATGTAAGAAAAAATCTGCGGCGTGACCAGAGACTCATATGCCCTCCACTAAGACGCAAGTGATTGCGAATCCGCAACTATACAGGCCGCGGCGTGAACTGAAAAGATAGAACTGTGGAATCAAAGCAGGAAGGCAGACTCGTGGAAACGACTGGCATCAGCGCCAGCGCGGCAATTTGTATTTGCCAATGAAATGTTGGGCGGCTTGACGGCCAAGATAAACACTCAGCGCTACGCCGTGTCCGGAAAATCCCCCCAAGACAACAACGTTTTTGTTCTCCGGATGGCGGCGAAACGTCGGGATAAAATCTTTGGTAGTCAGAATCGGACCGCCCCAGCGGTGTGTCACCCTGATCGTTTTCATTCCCGGATGCAGTAGTCGCACTCGCTTTTCCAGCGAGCGCAGCCGCGCAGCTGGCTCACCGCGGTCAACGCTAAATCGCTCGAGTCCGCTCCACAATTTCGTGACGCTGGACTTGGCTGATTTCGCTCTCAGCGCGTCTTCGCGCAACCACTTGCCAAACGCCGGAACCAGTCCACTGCCAAAAATCATTCCGCCATCTTTCAGCATCCGTCCCCACAAGTACGGAAAATCTACCGAATAAAACGGACGCCCGGACTTCATTCCCAACGCCGCAATCTGTTTCTTGCTCAGCGGTGCTGTCGCGATCGCAAACGTAAGCCGCGGTTCCGAAGACGCCTTCGAAGAATAAATTGTTCCGGCCAATTCGCGCGAGCCGGCATTCGTCGCCAGCAACACACGCTTTGCGGTTACGATCGTTTTTTGCAGGATGCTGTTTACCTTTCGTTCGACAAACAGCCGCACCGGATCAGAAAACTCCGCCCTCACAACTTCTGCGTTTTCTACGATCTGCGCTCCGGCTTCCGCCGCGGCCCGCGCCAATCCTGATACCACTTTTCCGGGATTTACCGTTCCACCGGGGACTTTATCGACCGCTCGAACTCGCCCCGAATCCTCCCAGTCGATCGGCGAATTTTTCAAAGGGTGGATTTTTTCTCCTTCCATTGATTTTTCGTGCCGCGACACTTCCCACACGCCCGGCAACTCCAACTCAGCGTCAATTCCCAATTCCCGCATGATTTTTCGGTAGCCAAGCAGCACATTTCCTAATCCCGGTAAGTCGCCCGCCGCGCTCTGCGATAGCGCCATGCCTCCGGTGCGTCCGCTGGCTCCGTTGCCCACGCGTTCCGCTTCAAGCACAAGTACTTTTTTCTTTGGCGCCAGCTTGGCGAGCCACGCAGCTGCCGAAAGTCCGGCAAAGCCGCCACCCACAATGGCGAAGTCAACATGCTCAGGTAGTGGCGTCCGTGTACTTCGAAACGTGATCTTCCATGGAGTTTCGCCCCAATTTTGTTTTCTTTTCGTCATAGCTCTGGTTCGATGCCGCGGAAGCCTTCTTGGTCTTCGCGGGGCTTTTTAAACTCTCACGGAAGGTTGGCATGCGGGAGGGTAGAGTAAAGCAGTCTAGCGTCGCGATTATTCAGCGGCACCGAGGGGCAGGAAGTACTGCGTGCCCTTAACGGGATCCTGCAGCCGCCGCAGCAATTGCTGCAAATCCTCGTTCCTGGCGACAAAGTCGATTTCCGAAGTATCGATCACCAGCAGGTCAGAGGCTTCGTAGCGAAAAAAGAAATGCTCATACGCGCGTGAAACCTCTTCGATATATTCAGTCGAAATCTGGTTCTCGTCTTTCACCGCTTTTTTGGCGATGCGCGCTTGCAAGACTTCCGGCTTGGCCTGCAGATAAATGACCAGGTCCGGCGCTGGAATATCTTTCGCCAGCGCTTCGTAATATCGTTCGTAGAGCTTCAGCTCTTCGTCGTCCAGATTCAGGTTCGCGAAGATGCGGTCTTTCTCCATCAGGAAATCGGAAAGCAGCGGCGCCGGCGAATCCACCGCCAGTGCCTCCCGCAAACGCTTCTGCCGTTCGATCAAAAAATACATTTGGGCGCGCAAAGACGAACCTGGCTGCTCTTTATAAAAGTCTCCGAGGAACGGATTATCTTCGCAGTCGTACACGCGACGCGCATGCAAACGCTCGGCAAGAATCCGCGCCAGCGTGGATTTTCCCACGCGCAGCGGCCCTTCGATGACGATGTGTTTCGGAGCGTGCGGACCACGCTGCGGCTTGGTGGCGCGCTTGGCTGAGGACGATTCGTGCGCGGTCATTGTTTCCAGGTGCCGGCTGGTGTGTCTGTCGCCGACAGTGCCAAGAGTATAGCAGAGCGATGTCTGATAAAAAGTCAAAGAGCGCGCCAAGTTTTCTAACTTGAACGCGCTCCTCGACTAAAATCGATTTTGCCTTTGCGATTTCTTATCGCGTAACCATCAACACCACGAACGAGTCGGCTTTCATCTTTCCGCGCCGCTCGCCCGCTGCCGGTGCCTCGAAGTCCGCCGCTGGCAGAAAAATATTATGTGTCTTCAAATCCAGCGCCATTGTGCGTGCGCTCTTCTTCGTCGGCACATTCTCGACGACAGTAAATTTGTCGGGAGAATCTTCGTGCAGCACGGTCAGCGTGCCTTCGCCATTCGATGAGAACGCAAATCCGGTGCCGGGATCGAATCCATTCGCGTCAGTTCCATCTCCGGTCGGCAATGTAGTTACGATTTTTCCAGTGTCCGCGTTTACGATGGCCATCATTCTGTTATCGCAGCCGACAAAAAGCCGTCGCGTCTTGATATCCATTGCCAGTCCTGACGGTTCGGTGCAGGGAGCCAGCGACCAACGATGCAGAACCGTAAGTTTCTCTGCGTCAATGTGTGCGAGTTCGGATTTGTCTTCAACGTTGACGAAAATTGCGCCTTTTCCGTCGGCTGCGGCAAATTCCAGCTTGCCGCCAATCGCGATAGTGCCTGCGACCTTGCCGTCAGCCGCATTGATCGCAGTGATGTCGCCACTGCGTCCGTTCATCGCGAAGACACGTTTAGACGCTGGATCATAAATGATAGCGTCAGGATTTGTTCCGGCCGGGATGGTGCCAAGAGTCTTAAGCGTCTTGAGGTCGAACATGGTGACGTTATTGGCGCGGCCATCGCTGACAAATCCCCGCCCGAATTCGGACGCGATAGCAATCCCGTGAACCCCTTGCGTATCGGGAATGTCGCCCACGACGGCTTGCGTATCCGCGTCCAGCACTACCACGTGCGTGCCATGCGAAACATAAAGTCGCCGCGCATCCGCGTCCACAGTCGCATAGTCCCAAAAACCTTCGCCGCCCACGGGAATCGTCTTGCTTACGTGATAGCCGCTGGCTGCGACGGCGTGTCCGCCTGCGGCCATGGCGTATGCTGCTGTGTTCGAGGTTGTATACGAATTTGCATGCGATCTTGCGTGCGACGTTGCGTGCATCGCCACGCCAAAAAATGCCGCAGCGAAAACCGCCGCTGCCGTCGCAACTACTGCACCTTGTTTGGGTTGATTCGTCATAACAAAATCCTCCGGCCTTGAGCGCAAAATACTGCAAGGAGGAATTAACCATATCGCATTGGAGATAAACCGTGGATAAACATCGTTCGCTTCGCCGGGGACAGTCAGTTAGTGGCCGGGCGTTAGGCTTGCGACGAAGCGCTCCAATTCGATCGCTTCTACTCCGCGAGCGACCGCCCTTGTGGCCTGGGCAGAGCGCGACTTCCCGTAAACGACAATCAGGCGGGTCGAGCGTTTTTCCATCGTCCGGCGCAAAGCGAGAAGCGGGGCGGCCATCGCGGGGC
>WNEZ01000057.1_pt1 | contig 91950 bp, 81 predicted proteins | sample 5400521 | NCBI WGS metagenome assembly WNEZ01 (sample SAMN13153339, study PRJNA577476) | soil metagenome | isolation source: 120 cm saprolite under Douglas fir tree site 2 hole 1 replicate 1 | place: USA:California | collected 2015-04-18
CTCCAGTCCGGGCCGGCAGCAGGGTACGCGCAGACAAGATTCCTGGCGCACATGGAATGGGCGCTCGTCGACTTACCAGGCATCGAAGACCTGATCGAGTTCGAGACGCGGGTCAACTACGTGGTTCCCAAGTACGACGACATGGTGATCTGCGCCTATGATCTGTCGAAATTCGGCGCGAGCGTGGTGATGGACGCCCTGCGGACGCATCCAGTCGTGATTGTCGGTGGGTTGCTGCAGGAGAACCCATTCTTCGTTCCTCCCGACCAGTTCCTCCTCGAGATACGGGAGCGACGCGCCGCTCCGCAAGAGCGCAAGCATGGCGAACCGAATGTACATGGAACCCAATGCTGAGATCTTCCGGCTGCGAACGGCGCTCAGGGACCTGGTGGCAGTTTCCACCATCCCCCTGGCGTGGTTAGGGAGGGAGCCTCCCGAGATCGCCGCCGGCGTTGCCGACGTGTTGATCGGATCGTTGTGCCTCGACTTCGTTTTCGTCCGCTTGTGCGATCCCACGGGTGGTGGCGCAGTCGAACGGACGCGGGGCAACGCATGGAAGGCCTTTCCGGAATGGCTGCTAAGGCACCTCGCCTCCTTCGGCCGGTTGTCGCGCAAGGAAATCATTCCCGACGCTGGTGACGGAGCGCAGCGATGCCGGGGTCTTGTCGTTCCCATCGGCGTCAATGCCGAGGGCGGCCTGGTCGCTGCGGCGTGTGGTCGGCCCGACTTTCCCACCGAGATCGACCAGCTCCTGGTCTCGGTGGCTGCGAACCACGCCGCAACGGCGTTTCAGAGCGCCCGGGTAGAGCAAGGCCTTCGTCGAGTGCGCAGCGAGCTCGAGACGAAGGTGGCCGAACGGACGGTGGAACTGCGGCGGGCCACCGCCGAATTGCAAACGATTCTGGATGCCTCGCCGGTCGGCATTGCGCTGTTCGACAAGGATCAGGTCATCCAGCGTTGCAATCCAGCCTTCGAGCGCATCCTCGGATGGAGGGCCGAAGAGATCGCAGGGCGTCGCGTTTCGGTTCTCAAGGACAATCAGAGCCACGCATCTGCTCTGCCGGAAAAGGCGCACGCCGACGAGGCGTTCGCGACGGTCGAAACCCGACTGGTTCGGAAGGACGGGTCGGAATTCGATGCCGCCGTCTCTTCCGCTCCCTTGCAGGATGAGGCGGGAAGCCCTGCCGGGTTCGTGGGAACGATTGAAGACATCAGCGACCGCAAGCGGGCCGACTACGAGCGCGAGCGACTGCTGGCAAGCGAGCGGGCGGCCCTCGCCGAAGCCGTAGCTGCGCAGCAGAGGTTCCGCGATCTGGTCAATTCCGTCGAGGGGATCGTTTGGGAAACGGATGTGCCAAGTTTCCAGTTCTTGTTCGTCAGCAAGCAAGCAGAGCGCATCCTCGGCTACCCGGTGGAACGCTGGTTGTCCGAACCCACGTTCTGGGCGGATCACCTGCACCCGGACGACCGGCAGTGCGCGGTGCAGTTCTGCGAAAAGGCCCTCGCCGACAAACGCGACCACGACTTCGAATACCGCATGATCGCTGCCGATGGACGCGTAGTCTGGGTGCGAGACCTGGTGACCGTGGTGGTGCAAGGAGATCGCCCAACCCGGTTGCGCGGGGTCATGGTCGATGTCACCGAGCGCAAGCGGGCCGAGGAGGAACGCCACGCCCATCTGTGGTTCTTCGAAAGCATGGACCGGATCAACCGGGCGATCCAAGGCACGAACGACCTCGAGCAGATGATGAGCGACGTGCTCGACGAGGTACTTTCGATCTTCAATTGCGACCGGGCGTGGCTGGTCTATCCCTGCGATCCAGAGGCCGCATCGTGGCAAGTGCCCATGGAGCATACCCGGCCCGAGTTCCCAGGCGCCTTCGCCCTCGGGCGTGACATGCCCATGGACTCCGAGATCGCCGAACTGTTCCGAGCGATGAAGGCCTCCAGCGGCCCTGTGCAATTCAGTCCGGGCTCCGAACGCCGCTTGCCGGCAGGCGTGGCGGAGCGTTTCAGCATCCAGTCCCAGATTTCAATGGCCGTCTACCCCAAGGGAGACAGGCCGTACGTGTTCGGGCTGCACCAGTGCTCTCATCCGCGGGTTTGGACGCCGCAGGAGGAGCGGCTCTTCCAGGAGATCGGGCGGAGGCTCGCGGATGCGCTGACCTCGTTCTTGATGTTTCGCAACCTGCGAGAAAGCGAGGCCAGGCTGGAAGAGGCCCAACGCATCGCGCACGTCGGTTACTGGGAACGCGACCTCGAGTCGAACCGCATCACCTGGTCCAACGAGACCTACCGCATCTTCGGGCTGTCGCCGCACGAGGGCAAGGTCGACTTTGCCGGATTCCAGGCGCTGATCCATCCTGACGATCACCAGATCATGATGCGGGCGACGACGGAGGCTGAGCGCGGCGGCCCGCGCTACGACGTGGAGTATCGCGTGGCGCGGCGCGACGGCCAGGTGAGGACCGTCCACAGCCAGGGCGACGTGAGGAGAGACGAGGCGGGCCGGCCGCAGCGCATCTTCGGCATCATCCAGGACATCACCGAGCGGAAGCGGGCAGAGGCGGAAGTCCGCGAGAGCGAGCGGCGATACCGATACATCTTCCAGTCTACCGGGGTGTCTATCTGGGAGGAGGACTTCTCCCAGATCAAGGAGGCGATCGATGATCTGAACGCGAGAGGTGTGCGCGACTTGCGCGAGTATTGTGCCCTGCATCCGGAATTCGTCGAGCGGGCCATCGCGATGGTGAAGATCCTCGACGTGAACGACGCGACGGTCGAGTTGTTCGGGGCGGAGAGCAAGGACGAGCTAATGGTGTCGCTGCACAAGGTCTTCTTGCCCGAGACGATGGAAGTCTTCGTGCAAGAGCTGGTCGCCATCGCGGAGGGTCGGACGTCCTGCGAGGCCGAGACCGTGCTGCAGAGCCTGAAAGGGGAGAGGCTGACCGTGCTGCTCACGATGACGTTGCCGCCGCCGCCCGGCCAGCTCGACAGCGTGCTCGTGACCCTTATGGACATCACGGAGCGCAAGCGGGCGGAATACCTGACCGGGCAAGTCTTCGAGAGCTTGCCCGATCGCGTATCCATCGTCGGAAGGGATTACCGATATCGACGGGTCAACCCGGTCTTCGAGCGGAATTGGAGGATGCCAGCCGAGCAGCTGGTCGGGATGCATATCGCCGACCTCGTGGGCACCGAGGCCTTCGAGCAGAAGGTCAAGCCGAATCTGGACCGATGCTTCGCGGGAGAAGACGTCAGCTACGCCGAGTGGTTCCCCGGCGCCCCCCGCCGGCAATACCTGGCGCTGAGCTATTCGCCCTTGCGACCGGACTCGGACCGGGTGGAAGCCGCGCTGGTGATCGCCCGCGACCTCACTGACCAAATGCTCGCGTCGGAAGCGCTGCGGCAGGCTCAGGCGGACCTCGCGCACTTCAGCCGGGTGACCACCATGGGCGAGCTGACTGCTTCGCTGGCGCACGAGATCAACCAGCCGATCGCTGCCGCAGTCACGAATGCCAACGCTTGTCTGCGCTGGCTGACGCGCGCCCAACCGGACGTCGAAGAGGCGCGCGAGGCTGCGGCGAGAATGGTCAAGGACGGAACGCGCGCGGCCGACATCATCAGCCGGACCCGCCTGCTGTTCAAGAAGGGCGCCCCTCAGCGCGAGTCGGTGGACGTCAACGAAGTCATCGAAGAAATGATCGTCCTGCTGCGCAGCGAGGCGACCCGATACTCCGTTCCGATCCGCGCCGAATTGACCCTGGGACTTCCCAGGGTGAAGGCAGATCGCGTGCAGCTGCAGCAGGTGTTCATGAACCTCATGCTCAATGGCATCGAGGCCATGAAGGGCAACGACGCGGCAGGTGAGCTGACCATCAGGTCGGAGCGATCCGGAAGTGGTCAGTTGCTGATCTCGGTCAGCGATACCGGCGTGGGATTGCCTCCGCATCAGGCGGACCTGATCTTCAATGCGTTCTTCACCACCAAGCCCACCGGCACCGGCATGGGACTGCCGATCAGCCGATCCATCATCGAATCGCACGGCGGGCGGTTGTGGGCCGCCGCCAACTCCGGGCGGGGCGCGACCTTCCAGTTCACCCTGCCCAGCGAAGTCGAGGCCCGTCAATGACCTCGGCGGGCGCTCCAACCGTGTACATCATCGATGACGACGCCGACGTGCGTGTATCGATACAAGGTCTATTGAAATCGGTCGGGTTGCGATGCGAGTCTTTCGAGAGCCCGCACGATTTCCTCCGCAGCTTGCGCTCGGATGGTCCGAGCTGCCTGATCCTGGACGTGAGGCTTCCTGGCGTCAGCGGGCTCGACGTTCAGCACCGGTTGGCGGAAGCGGGCGTCCGGCTTCCCATCATTTTCATCACCGGTCATGGCGACATTCCGATGACGGTGAAGGCCATGAAATCGGGCGCGGTGGAGTTTCTCACGAAGCCCTTCCGGGACCAGGACCTCTTGGACGCCATTCAAGAGGCGTTGGATCTCGACCGCGTCACGCGCCAACGACGGGAGGCGCTCGCGGACTTGCACGAGCGGTACAGCCTGCTCACGCCACGCGAGCGCGAGGTCATGGGCCTGGTGACCTCGGGCATGCTGAACAAGCAGGTCGCCTCGGATCTCGGGACCAGCGAAATCACCGTGAAGATCCATCGCGGTCAGGTGATGCGGAAAATGCAGGCCGGGTCCCTTGCCGAGTTGGTCAAAATGGCGGAAAAACTCAAGCTGCCGCCAGGAATGTAGATTTCGCCTCTCCATCATACCAATGGATAATGGGAATTCGCGCCGCGGGTCGTACGGTACCGCTCACACAACAGGGAGATACATCGATGACCATCAAGAGCAAACTGGTACCGTTCTTCGCAGCGGGAGCGCTGGTATCGTCCGTGGCCGCGCTTGCCGAGACGGCGACCGACCCGAACAGTGGCTCGTCCGCCGCGACCAACCCGGATGCTGGCTCGTCCGCCACCGGCCAGGCAACCGGGACGCAGTCGGGCTCCACCACTGGAGACTCGACCGGTCCGACCGGGCAGACGATGCCCGCGGCGCCGAGCAGCCCGGACCAGTCGTCCAGTGGCTCCGCGAGCACGCCCAGCACGAGCGGCGATGGAACGGCGAACGGCCCTGGCAGCGCGGATTCGTCCGGCACGGATTCGTCCAGCACGGGCACGTCGCCGGACGCGGGTGGGAACTCGAAGTAGATCGTCGTTCCGGGCCGTCCCGCACCTTCGGGACGGCCCGGCGTTCCTCGAGACCGCGCGATCCTCCGTCAGGCTGGCGTTTCGGAAGACAAGCTCGTCGACGCCTACTAACGCCGGCTGCGCCTCGCGCCGATGAACGCTGCAAGGTCGATCGGGTCGACCCGAATGGCATGCAGCACTCGAACGTGCGGAAGCTGCCCTTCGTCGCACAGCCGGTACACGGTCGCGATGCAGACGCGGAGCTGCGCGGCGACTTCGCGAACGGTCAGGAAGGACGGCGCCCGCCCGCGTGGTAGCAACCGGGTAACAAAATCCTCGCGATCCGGTGGGAGGAACGTGGTCCCTTGGGATCCAGCCTCTGCCCTAACCGTGCGATTCGATGAGAGTAGGGGAGATTCGGGGAGGGTTGTAGAGACCGGCTGAGCCAACTCCGAAGCCGAAGGCCACTGGTTCGAATCCAGTAGCGCCCGCCAATAAGTCCCTCGAGGTGACGGTTCCTCACTGCCGGAAGACCGCGCCTTCGATCACGGGAACCCAGTGATGCGGGGCACGCGCACGACGGTGATCATAGAGAAGCACCCGGCTCGATTACATAGATCGGCTCGCAGTCATGGCCGAACGTGATCAGACCCTTCGCGGGAAGCAATCGCGAAACGGAGAACCCGCGAGTAAGTGCCCCTTTGTTCAAGGCCACGAATAGAGGATCGTACTTCTCGCCACTGCCCAGCCTCGAGCTGCCCGCTTGTTCGAACCCGCGTCGAACAAGCTGACTACGGCTGATTGACGGATCATCGGCGAGCCCGAGCACGAGGCTGAAACCCGGGTTGGCCAGTTGCTTCAGTCCATGCGCGCCCAGCTCCGAGGCGAGCTGGCCTGGAATGACCGACGGCCAATGCGGTCCTCTGCGAAGGAATCGCTGCCAGAGCCCCGAGTCTCCGACCAGCATCAAGAAGGTAACGGCACCTCCCTGCGCTAGGTCTCCAAAGAACGCCTGCATAGCTCGCTCGGATGCGCCCCAGTCGACCGGGTGGCCTCGGTCGGGCCATCCGAATTCAGTCGCTTGAAGCGTTCCCCACGGTGTTGGTGACTGCGCCGCCGCGCTCATCCCGTGCCCATCAAGGTCAATGCGATCACTTCGAAGTTATGGACCAGATTCGCGACGTCCTCCACATCGTGCCCGGCGACTCGGCGAACCTTGCTCGCAAGCCCGGCCGACGGTCTCGTTTGGGTCAGCACACCGTTCAGGCACCTTTCAGGCAGCGGCCGGCCAGCGCCGGCCAACGCCGTCCGTAACCGTCGGATGTCCCAGGGGGCGAGAGGGCCGAAGCCGAAGGCCACTGGTTCGAGTCCAGTAGCGCCCGCCACTTCTTCAGCGGCCTCCGACCGGGAAGTCGGCACCCTTCGGGGCGGCCGGCCCCGAGGGCGCCGTTCCCATCGCCATCAATCAACGCCCTTGATGAACGCGAATAGATCGGCATTGATCGTGTCCGCTTGCGTGGTGGGCATTCCGTGCGGAAAGCCCTTGTAGGTCTTCAGCGTCCCGTTCCTCAGTAATTTCGCCGACAATGGCCCGGCATCGGCGTAGGGGACGATCTGATCGTCGTCCCCGTGCATCACCAGCACCGGGACCGTGATTTTCTTGAGGTCGTCGGTGAAATCGGTCTGTGAGAAGGCAACGATCCCATCGTAGTGTGCCTTCGCGCCGCCCATCATGCCCTGACGCCACCAGTTCTGGATGATTGCCTCGGAGGGTTTCGCGCCGGACCGGTTGAACCCATAGAAAGGCCCTGCCGGAAGGTCGCGATAGAGTTGCGAGCGATTGGCCGCGAGTTGTGCCTGGAGACCGTCGAAGACTTCCTTGGGCAGGCCCCCTGGATTGGCCGCCGTCTTCACCATCAGCGGCGGCACCGCGCTGATGATGGCCGCCTTGGCGACGCCGCTCTGGCCATGGCGCGCCAGATAGTGAACCACCTCGCCGCCGCCGGTGGAGTGACCGACGTGCACCACATTCTTCAGGTTGAGATGCGCGGTCAGCACCGCAAGATCGTCGGCATAGTGGTCCATGTCGTGCCCGTAGCCAGTCTGCGTGGACCGGCCGTGGCCGCGGCGGTCATGCGCGATGACGCGGTAGCCGCGATTCAGGAAGAACAACATCTGCGTGTCCCAGTCATCTGCCGACAGTGGCCAGCCATGGCTGAACACGATGGGCTGCCCCTCGCCCCAGTCCTTGTAGAAGATCTCGACGCCGTCCTTCGTGGTGACTTTGCCCATTGGGTGCTTTCCTTTGCTTTGGGTGGTCGCTGCATCTTCCCAGAGGCGGAACGCCTCGGACACGCGCCCCCGATGAGGAAGCGCCTCGATGCGAAAAGTTGGTGGCGGGATACCGCTTGCGCGGGATGAGGCCAGAAGCCTCTCGCGGCTGACCCGCCTACTCCGATGGCCGGACCCCGTCAAGAGTGGGGCCCGACGCACCTGCTTGGGAGTTGCGTACGGTGTCCCCGAATCTCAGCGCTGCCTACCCCGAAGCGGGCGGCCAGCTAAGAGGGCGCGTCCCGCCGCAGGGCATCTCTATCCGGTCGGGCCAACCGGCCCGTTCGTCACTAGGTCGAAATGGTGGATCAGCATGCGGTCTTTTCGGCCCCCGAAGCGGAGCTGGATTCCAAGAACGACGAATAGCGAGCCAAACATCACGCCCTGGCTCAACTTGAGGCCGCTGCTAAACCCCACGGCGTACGCCAGGGGCACCGCCTCATCAGGCTTCTCCGATGGACGTACCCCTCGCGCGGCTTTCGCCTCGGCGACCATCCGCTGGATGTCGGCGGCGTTGGTCGCAAGCTTCAGCGCCTTGTCCTTCATCCAGACCGCGCCCCAGAGGTGGAAGTCAACGAGCGCGAGACCCAGGACGATCAAGGCGAGCCCCGCCGGCCGCCGATAGCGTTCGGTTCGCCGGAGCGCATCGACGATCTCGCTGTCGGACTTCTTCCTGAAGGGGTTCATCCTCTAGGACGGCCATCGTCGAGGAGCGGCATCGGCCGGAGGCTAGCACGCGCAGCCCGGACGGCCAGCAAACGTCCGGGCGCGGGAGCGAATCTGCCGCGTGGTGTCGCCCCATCGGCGGCGGGGTCGTCGCCGGGTTCGAGCGCCGCAATGGTTTCGGCACCGAGGCCGATGGGATCTAGCGAGTCGATTTCATCGTCGGCCTCTGCATCGGCTGGGTAAGCGACCAGGGCGAGGTTTTTCTCGACCCCGGGGCGGCGTACCTCGTTTCGCAGAAAATGGGCCGCGCCAGCGGGCAGGGGATGGCGACGTCGCTGTCGACGTTGAAGCAGCGGCTGCGGGACGCTAGGCTGCTGGCGACCTTCTCGAGAAACGCGGCTTGACGGTGCGCAAGGTCCGTGCAGGGAGGGCGGCGAGTCGAGGTGCTGCACCTCCGCGCCGATGCCATCCCGATCGACCGCACCCCCACCGGCGCGCTGACCTCGATCAGCGACCCGACCACCGACAACCCGACCACCGAAAACCCTTGCCAGGAGGCCTCCGGACAGCCTCCAGGCGCCGATGGTCAGGTTGGTCACCTTTTCCCGGAGTAGACCCCCAGCCCACAGCGGAGAGACTCACGTGCAAGAATTTCCAGCGTTCCCCGGGGGCGGTCGGGCCGAAGCGACCCCAGCGCACCCCGATGACGTGCTCCGGGCGGCCGAAATGCGGGCGACGCTGCTGCGCATGGTAGGTGGGGGCGGCGAGTCGCGCCCCTGCCGCTGCTCCGAGCTGTCCCTGGAAATCATCCGCGAGCTGCTCAGCCGCCAGGCTCAGGCGGCCCCGCCCGGAACGCCGCCGCCGCCGCTGCCGCGCTCGCGTCCGCTTCTGCAGCCCGAGTTGCTCTCGCTGCGCCAGGCTGCGAAGGTCCTGCGCGTTGACCGCGGCACTACGCTGCCCGGGCTGATCGCGTCCGGTGCCCTCCGTGCGGTGACGGTCCTGGGCAAGGCACGCATCCCGCGCGACGAGATCGACCGAGTGAAGCGCGACGGCCTCTCCTCAGCGCCGACAAGGGCGCCGCGAGTTCCTCGTCGCCCGGAGTGCCGACAGGAGGGCGCCAGTGAGCCGGTGACGCTCGACAACTGGCGTCCACCCACAAGGACGCCACCGGACGCACGGTAGGAGGGCGAACTCCCGCCGCGTTCGGGGAGAACCTGGACACCGTCGTCCGATTGCTGGACCAGTCGCTGCGCCCAACGTTGCTCGCGTTCCTGCCGCGTCGACTGGGCCGGCGCCTCGCGCTGTCGAAGCATGACGAGATGCTGCTGGGAGGATTCGAGTCGTGGCGGACGCCCCTCGAAGGCGTGAAGCCACATCTCCGCGACCTGCTGGTCTACGGCGACCTGTTCATCCTGACCCGCCTGCTCGCCTGGACGCGCACGCCAGAACCAGTCCTGGTCGCGAGGCGTTCATCACGCAAGGCGATCTCGTGGAGAGGTCCGGAGTTGGTGCTGACGCCTTTCGGGAGGCGCATCTTGCGGGAGCTTCGAACACCAGCGGAAGCGCCGCCCTGGATGATGGGCGGCCACGAAGTCTACGGGCCGCGGACCTTCGGCGTGACGGCTGCCGGCCGGCTCGTGCGGCTCTAGGCTCGTCTCGTTGGCATCGAGGTTGGCGCGGGCAGACGAATCGCTGTCAACGCCGCGACCATGCCTCCAGCATCCACTCGGCGTACCAGAGCACGGTTGACATGCCACCGACCGCGGTGAGCGTGACATGCGCGTACTTGCGGTACGTGGGCACGTTTCCTGCGCCAACGAACCGCTCTCCGAATGGCCCTATATCGCTGTAGACGATGTTTGCGACCCCGGTCCACAGGGCCCCGCCGACAGCGTAGAACGCGACCGCCCCGAACGACAGGCCGATGTGATCTCCAGCCCACCACGGCGTCCACAACTCCGAGAAAACGACCGTCACTGCGTAGCCGACGAACACGGTCAGCGAGAACGACCAACGCCGGTGCGCCCACCACGAACCGGCTTCCCTCGGTGGCGCTGTTGAAATCATCTTCACGCCTTCTTACTTCCGGGACCGTCCTGATGACAGATCCTCGCTCACGTCCGCGCTATGGCCACGGCTGATGCGGGGGAGGGCGCTGCTGTACGCCTGGTGGGGATCGCATGGGCGACACAACCCGCCGTGCCAGGAACTTTGTCGTACCGGTGATGGGCGGGATCATCCCGGCGTGAACACGACCGTCGGCGTTCCACGACTACTCAGCCTGGCTGGACTTTGGGTGCTCTGCTCAGCCGGTGCAGTTGCGCTCTTCATCGGCATCGAGACCGGTGCGAACCGCTTGGTCCTCGCGGCGAAGGCAGAGGAGATCGGCGTCTGGGCGCTCTACGTCGGCGTCGCTTTCCGAGCTTTCGCGGAGGCCATGCTCAGTCCCCTGACGGCCAGCCGCATTCGCGGCGTTCCAGAGTGGGTCGACTTCGTGCTGAGCTTGACGATCATGCTGATTTGGGGAGCCGCCGCCGCGGCGGCGATTCGCTGGGCAACACGTCGTGCGGATCGGCGGACAGCGAACCTCTCGCGAGCAGACGAACGCACCCCTTAGTCGCAGGCCCTGGTTCGAATCCCGTAGCGCCCGCCAATTCACAGACCGACCGTCGAATCCCCGTGAGATCTTGCCACCGCTCCCGCATTGCGCGACATCTGGACCATGACCGAGAAATCAGCGGCGGCCGTGGGGTCGTTCGAGAGCTTCCGCGTCCGTTCTCTAAAGGCGGGCGCCGACGAGGTGCTGGAGCGCCGTTGGGCGCCGGGGCAGATCGTCGAGACGCACACACACGCGTTCGATGCGGAGGCGCTGGTGACCGAAGGCGAGATGTGGCTGACCTACGGGGGCGAAACGCGACACCTTCGGGCGGGCGACACGTTCCACATTCCCAACGGCACGCCGCATTCCGAGAAGTACGGACCGCAGGGCGCGACGTACTGGGTCGCTCGTCGCAACGCGCGCTGAGCTCGCCCGAAGGGCCTGCGCGGGGAGCACGAAGTGAACCTCCCCCTCGACGGTACGCTCGACCTGCACGCGTTCCGGCCGCGCGAGGTGACACGCGCGGTGGATGCGTACATAGAGGCCTGCCGCGAGAGAGGGGTGTTACAGCTGCGGCTCATCCACGGAAAAGGCAAAGGCGTGCAGCGGTCCGCCGTGCAGCGGCTCCTGGCTCGGCATCCCGCAGTGCGGTCGTTCCGCACGGCAGACGAGACCGGTGGAGGATGGGGGGCTACGTTGGTGGACCTGTTCCCGCCATGAGCCGTACCGCGACGCTCGCGCCGCCGGTGGTCGCGCCGGACCGAACGTTCGAACTTTCATTCTGTCTGACACGCGGGGTTGCGCGCCGCCATGAATCTGGCTATACTCTAGCCAGATTGAGGTTCTCCATCGTACTCGCTCCGGAGGCAATCGAAGACCTCCGGTCACTGAAGGCGAACCTCAGGACGGAGGTGCGCCAGGCGCTCGAGGAGCACCTGCGGCACCAGCCGAGGAAGGTGAGCAAGAGCCGTATCAAGCGCCTGCGCGGCCTATCCAAGCCGCAGTACCGGCTCCGCGTCGGCGAAGTTCGCGTCTTCTACGACGTCACCAGCGACACCGTCGAGGTGCTCGCCATCGTCGCCAAGTCGGAGGCAGAGTCATGGCTCGCCCAGTTCGGAAAGGCCGAGTGAAGAAGGTTCCGCTCTCGGAGGTCAAGGACGACCTGTCCCGCTACCTCAGGGAAGCGGAGGAACAGGAGGTCATCATCACCCGGCATGGCAAGCCCGCAGGCGTTCTCATCGGGTTCGCATCGGAGGACGATTGGTTCGACTACCGACTGGAGAGCGACCCGAGGTTCCTCGCGCGTATCGAGAAGGCCCGGGACAGCCTGCGCGCCGGTCGCGGCACTCGTTTGGAGGATGTTGAGTAGATACCGCGTAGCACCCGCCAGTTCAGCTTGGCCCAGCAGCCGGATCGTAGTACCGGACCGCCGGGCTGCCGGACGGATAGAAGGCTCCGAGCAGTCGCAGCTCGGAGTCGCCCGTGTTCTCCACGCAGTGCATCTGGCGGCGCGGCAGGTAGATGCAGGAGCCGCGCTCGATGGACGTGGACCTGTCGCCGGCCCACATCCGGCCGCGTCCCTGGAGGATGCAAAGCACTTCCTCGTACTCGTGGTAGTGGTCCGGCGCGCGTCCGGGCGGGATGGCGCCGACGAATTGCGTGACCTGCGATCGGCCGACGCGGTGGTCGAGCAGCACTTTGTACCAGCGGTCGCCAGTGGTTTCGGAGATGCGTTCGTCCAGACGCACCACGGCAGGCGGCGCGCCGGTCGCGGCGGCCTCCGCCGACTCGCCCGGATCGGGGCAGCGGGAGCTGACCAGCGTCATCGGCGCGGAAGCCTCGATCTCGAACCGTGCTCCGGGTGGAATGTAGAAGCCGGTGTCGGTCCCGATCGGTCGCGAGCCGCCGTCGAAGAGCAGCGCGCCGGCGCCCTCGAAGACGTAGAGGACCTCGTCGCAGGCAGCGCCCCCGAGCCTGGGGGAGCGGCCGGGGCCGACTTCCAGGACGCGCAGCGAGATGGCGGCCGCGCCGCTCTCGCGTCCGGCGTGCTGCCAGACGCGCACGGTGCCGAGGTCGCGCGCCGCCCCTTCGCGGAGCCGGCTGACGCGGCAGCCGCCCGTCAGTTCGATCGGCATGGGCCCAAATCCTGCCCGACGCGGGGGCGGGAAGGGAAGTATCATGGCCGGCAGAAGGAGCCGCGGCATGGACGACCGGAAGAGCCAGGGCATCGAGGCCACCAACCAGGCCTTCGTCCGCTACGACCAGGTGAACAAGAAGCAGGAGTACCACCTGGCCGAAGCGCGGCATGAGGAAGCGTTCGACGAGGAGACGCGCATCCAGACCTGCGACATCGGCAGGTTCCTGCGCGGAACCGGGGCGGACAAGAAGGACTTTGCGCGCGAGCTGGGCGGGGCGCTCCGCTCGATCGGTTTCGCCATCCTCGAGGGCCACGGCATCGATACCGCGCTCTACCGCGAGGCCGAGCAGCGGACCGAGCAGGTCTTCACCGGCACCAGCCTCGACGACAAGCTCCGCTTCCGCGCGAAGCGGCACGGCTCGGTCAACCAGGGATATTTTCCCATCAAGGAAACGAGCGGCATCCATCCCGACCTGGTCGAGGGTTGGGTCTTCTGCCGCCGCGCCTTCGATCTGGACGGCGATGTCGCTTTCCGCTGGCAGGATTACTGGCCGCGCGCGGACGCCGAGCCGTTCTTCCGGCAGCTCGTGCAAGCGCACGAGAAGCTGATCCTGCCCGTGATGCAGAGCCTGCTCCGCGATCTCGGCTGCGATCCGCATCTCTACGACCGCAAGCTCGAGCGGACCAACTTCGGGCAGAGGCTCAATTACTATCCGCCGTTGAGCGCGGACGATCTCGCGTCGGGCGCCGGGCGCATGCTCGGCCACGAGGACGTCGATCTCTTCACCTTCCTGCCGGCCGCCAGCGTCGAAGGACTGCAGGTCTTGAACCGCGCCAACATGAAGTGGATCCGGCTCGATGCGCCAGCCGGCTCCATCATCCTGAACACCGGCGACTACGCGCAGCGCATCTCCAACGACATCCTGCCTTCGACGACCCACCGGGTGAGCCCGCCCCGCGCTCCGCGGCTGCGCCCGAAGGCGCGCGTCTCGTTCCCCATGGCCGTTTACCTCTGGGAAGACGAAGTGCTCGAAGTGCTCCCGGGGCTCGGTCCCGCGAAGTATCCGCCCATCAAGGCGTTGCCGTTCCATACCCGCATCACCAGCAAGTACTACGGTGACGACTACGCGGTCGACGAGAACAGCCTGAACGAGGCGTAGGTCGCGGCCAGCGCCCCCACCGCGGCAGCCGAGAGTCCCGGCTGCTGCATGACAGCCGCAATGAAGAGCAGGGTGTACACGCCGAGGAAGGCGAGCGGCACCGCGGGATAGAAGGGAGTTCGGAAGGGCGCCGACGGTTCGCGCGAGCGCAGCCGGAAGAGCACCAACACCATGAAGCCGTCGGTCAGCAGGACGAAGACGATGGCGAGGGACAAGAGCCGATCGAAGGTGCCGGTCGCCGCCAGCACCGCGGAGAAAGCGCCGACCAGGATCATCGCCGCCCACGGGCTGCCGCCCTGGTTCACTTGCGCCAATGCGCCCGGGCCCAGGCCGTCGCGGGCGAGGCCGAACACGACGCGCGGCGTGACGAAGAGGTTGCCGTTCAGCGAGGCGAGCACGACCAGCAAGGCGAGCGCGGCCATCGACGCGCCCGCGCGGCCGCCGAAGATGGCTTCGGCCACCTCGCCGGCGACCAGGTTCGAGCTGGCGATGCGTTCGAACGGCAAGACCTGGAGGAAGGCGGCATTGAGCAGCAGGTAGAGCGCCGTGACGGAGGCGATGCCGACCAGGAAGATGCGCGGCAGCGTGCGGTCCGGGTCTTTGACTTCCTCGGCGATCTTCGCCGCGTCCGGATATCCGTAGTACGTCCAGATCACCGATTGGAAGGCGAGCGCCAGCGCACCCCAGGCAGCGAGGCCCGAGGGGGCGTCGGGCAGCGATCCTTTCCATCCCGCCCCCGTGCCTGCAGCCACGGCGACACCCAGGGCCGCAAGCAGCGCCAGGACCTTGGCTCCCGTCGCCACGTTCTGCGCCCAACGGCCCACGGAAACGCCGAAGAGGTTCATTCCCGTGAGGGCAAGCACCAATCCGGTCCCCAGGAGTTGCGCGCGTGTCCCAGGCCATCCGCAGAGTCGGGCGAGATACTCACCGCACACCACGCCGATGGCCGCGATGGCAACGCAATAGATGCCCAGCGCCTCAATCCAACCGATGACGAAGGCAGCGCGTCTCCCGAACGCCTCGCGAGCATAGACGTACTTGCCGCCTGCCTGCGGATATCGCGTCGAGAGCTCGGCGAAGAGCAGTGCACCGAGAAAGCCGACGGCGCCTCCCAGGGCCCATGCCACGAAGGTGAGGCTGGGCCGGCCGAGGAGCGCGGCGACGGTGCCCGGCGTTCGGAAGATGCCCGAGCCGACCATGATGCCCACGACGACGGCGAGCCCGTCGCCGGTTCGCAAGATGCGCGCAAGCCGGGCCACCGGTCGCCTCGTCAACGCAAGTACGACCGCATGACGTCGAGCAGTTCCTGCGTTGCCTCGGCCCTGGCCGTCCCCGGACGTTCGTCGGGGTCGAGGATGTGGAAGCGCACGTGATCTTCCAGCACCTCGACGATCAGGCTGTTCATCGCTCCGCGGGCAGCGGTCAGCGCGTGCAGTAGCTCGGCGCATTCCGCACCCTCGTCCAGCGCCGCCTCGACGGCTTTCATCTGACCGGTGATGCGGCGGACGCGGGCGAGCAGCTTCTCCTTGTCCTGTTGGGTGTGCATGACGGGGAACATACCACATAGCGGAGGGGGTATGGCTACATACCATGGGGGGTATGCCAAGATGGCGCTTGACAACCGGGGAAGCCGAGTCTAAGAGCCGCTGCGGACTCGTGGTCGCTCTCGTCAGGCGAGGCGTCCGCGCGAACACAAGCCGCTGTCCCGGAACGACGAGAGTCGCCTCATCGAACCAGTGCGACTTGGACGACGGAGCGCGCGATGGAGAAGAGGTGGCGGTGGCGGCCCTGGCCGCTCCTCGTGGCGGCCCTGGCGCCACCGGCGCTGGCTGAGCCGCAGGAGGCCCAGCCCGAAGAGCGGGTAAGTGTCCACTTCCAGGCCACGGTCGCGACGCAGGCGCATCCGTCGTTCCCCGCCGCGTACTCGGGACGGAACAGCATGTCTCCGGATGCCGAGTCGGCTACGTCAGTCGTCATGGATCTGTTCGCGGGCCTGCGTCTCTGGAGCGGCGCGGAGGTTTACTTCCAGCCGGAGCTCGCCGGAGGGCGCGGCTTGTCCTCGACGGTGGGCGTCGCGGCCTTCCCGAGCGGCGAGGTTTATCGCGTGGGGAACCCGACTCCGACGATCATCCCAGCGCGGATCTTCCTGCGGCAACGCATCGGGCTGGGCGGTGGTCGCGTGCCGGTCAGTGCGGGTCCGAGCCAGCTGAGGGGCGAGCGCGACCGGGACGCGCTGACGATCACCGTCGGCAAGGTCTCCATCCCCGACTTCGTGGACAACGTGCCGTTCTCGAACGACCCGCACACGCACTTCATGAGCTGGGGACTCTTCGCCTCGGCTGCCTACGACTATCCCGCCGACACGCGCGGCTACACCTGGGGCGTCGCGGCCGATCTTTCCGTCGACTGGTGGTCGGTGCGCGCGGGAATGTTCCTCGAACCGCAGTACTCGAACCTGTTGCCGATGGAATGGGACATCCGGTGGGCGCGCGGTCTGGTGGCGGAGTTCGAGGGACGGTTCACGCTCGCGGATCGGCCGGGAGCGGCGCGCATCCTGGGGTTCCTGAACGATGCGCGGATGGGAAGCTACCGCCAGGCATTGGAGGATCCGTCTTTCGGACTGGACGTCACCGCGACGCGCGCCTTCGGGCGGACCAAGGCGGGATTCGCGGCGAGCGCGAATCAGGACCTGGGCGAGGGTCTCGGAGCGTTCGTGCGAGTGAGCTACGACGACGGCGCCAACGAGACCTGGGCCTTTACCGAGATCGACCGCTCAGCCGCGCTCGGCATCGTGCAGTCCGGTTCGCGGTGGAACCGGCCCGGGGACGAGGCTGGCGTCGGGTTGGTGGTGAGCGGCCTCTCCAATCTGCACCGCCGCTACCTGGCCGCGGGCGGGTACGGGTTCCTCATCGGAGACGGAGCGCTCCGGTACGGTCCCGAGGTGCTGGGCGAGATCTACTACCGGCTGGCGCTCACGCGCGAGGTTTCCCTCGGGGCGAACTATCAGCCGATCTTCAACCCGGCCTTCAACCGCGACCGGGGTCCCATCCACGTTTTCACCGGGCGCGCGCATGTTGCCTTCTGAGGCAGCCCCCATGTCCAAGTGGATCGCGATCGTCTTCGGGGTGCTCGCCGGTGCGTGCGATACCCATGCGGACTCGGTGTGTCAGGACATCGGGTACTGCCGAACCCTGAGCGACGATCAGGTACAGACCTGCAAGACCAATGCAAAGCAGCTTGCCACCGAGGCCAGCAGCTCGGGATGCTCGGCGCAGTACGAGTCGTACTTCGCGTGCGCCGACGACAAGTACGACTGCGAGGGCAACGTTCCCACCTTCACCGGCTGTGAAGAGGCGCGGGCCGCGCTCGACACGTGCCTCGCGCAGGCGCGCGCCCACAATGCCTGCGGCGAACTGGAGTCGCGCCTGGCCCAATGCCCAGGCAGCGTGAACGGAACGCCCGATCCATCCACGCCACCGGCCCCCTGCGGTGCCGCCGAGGTCTGCTCGGCGCGCTGCTACCTCGACAACGTGACCGATCCGTGCCGGCCGCAGCCGGTCCAGCTGACTGGGGCGGAGCAGTGCGCCCAGCGCTGTCCATTCTGAGCCCGAGGTAGCCATGCTCCGCGAAGCCCTCGTAGACTTGAGACTCCGGCGCGCGGGCACTGCGCCGGCGGCGGTGCCGGAGAAGCGTTCGCGGGCGGCTGCGAAGCTCCGCGAAGCAGCGCGTACCCGGGCCGAGGACCTGTTCCGCACCTATCAAACAGGTCCCGACGGCCTGTCGGAGCGGGACGCGGCCGAGCGCCTGGAGCAACACGGGCCCAACCAGGTCGCGCACGAGCGACCTCCGACCTGGTACGTCCAGCTCTGGCACGGGTTCGCGAACGCCTTCTCGGCCCTGCTCGCGACGCTCGCCGTCGTGTCGCTGGCCAGCGGTGACCGGGAGTCGGCGGTCATCATCGGCGCGATGGTGCTGCTCAGCGGGCTGCTGCGCTTCTTTCAGGAACGTCGCGCCAGCCTCGCCGCCCAGAAGCTGCAGGAGATGGTGCGCGTCACCAGCACGGTGATGCGGCGGGACGAAGAGGGGAACCCCCGCGAGCACGAGATCCCGATCCGGGAGTTGGTGCCAGGTGACGTAGTCAAGCTATCGGCGGGCGACATGGTCCCGGCTGACGTGCGCCTGCTCTCGGCCAAGGACTTGTTCGTGACCCAGTCGACGCTCACGGGCGAGTCGCTGCCCGTCGAGAAGGTGGCGACGACGGTGGCCGACCCGCCGCCGAACCCGCTGGAGCTCCCCAACATCGCCTTTCTCGGAACCAACGTCACCAGTGGGGCGGCGACCGCACTGGTGATCAACACCGGGGAAGCGACCTACCTCGGCAGCATCGCCGAAAGCCTGCTCGGGCGGCGCACGCTCACCAGCTTCGAGAAAGGCATCCGTGCGGTGAGCCTTCTGCTCCTGCGCTTCATGGCCGTGATGACCGTCATCGTTTTCATCCTCAACGGTCTCACCAAGAGGGACTGGAAGGAAGCGTTCTTCTTCGCGCTGGCCATCGCGGTCGGCCTCACGCCCGAGATGCTGCCGATGATCGTGACGGGAACGCTCGCGATCGGCGCGGTCGCCATGTCCCGGAAGAAGGTCATCGTCAAGCAACTGAACTCCATCCAGAACTTCGGAGCGATGGATGTCCTCTGCACGGACAAGACCGGAACGCTCACGCAGGACCGCATCGTCCTGGAGAAGTATTGCAACTTGATCCGCGAGGGGGACGAGGGCGTTCTCGAGTACGCCTACTACAACTCGTTCCACCAGACCGGCCTCAAGAACCTGCTCGACAAGGCGGTGCTCGCGCACCGGCCGGTGAGCACCGCCCGCGTCACGAAGGTCGACGAGATCCCGTTCGACTTCTCCCGCCGGATCATGTCGGTGGTGGTGGACCTCGACGGCCAGCGCAAGCTGATCGCGAAGGGGGCGCCCGAGGCCATCTTCCAGCGGTGCAGCCGCATGGAGCTGCACGGAGAGGTGCTCCACCTCGATCCCTTCCTGCTGCCCGACTTGACCGAGGAGTTGGACGGTCTCCAGGCGCAGGGATTCCGCGTGCTGGCCATCGCCTACAAGGACGTGCCCCGAGATCGTTCCGTCTTCTCCAAGGACGACGAGCAAGACCTGGTGCTTCGCGGTTACGTCGCCTTCCTGGACCCGCCCAAAGAGTCCACGCGCGACGCGCTGGCGGCGCTGGAGAAGCATGGCGTGCACGTGAAGGTGCTGACTGGCGACAACGACATCGTGGCGAAGAAGATCTGCGCGGACGTGGGCCTTTCGGTCGGGCGGGTGGTGCTGGGCAACGACGTCGAAGCCGCGACCGACGAGCGGCTCAGTGCGCTGGTCCAGGAGGCGAACCTGTTCGCGCGCCTGTCGCCCGCTCACAAGGAGCGGGTCGTGCGGGCGCTGCAGCGCGCGGGCCATGTGGTCGGATTCATGGGAGACGGCATCAACGACGCTCCCGCCTTGCGGGCCGCGGACGTGGGCGTGTCGGTCGACAACGCCGTCGACATCGCCAAGGAGTCGGCCGACCTCATCCTGCTGGAGAAGGACCTGCTCGTGCTCGAGCACGGCGTCCTCGAAGGGCGTCGCGTCTTCGGCAACATCGTCAAGTACATCAAGATGGGGACCAGCTCGAACTTCGGGAACATGTTCTCGGTGCTGGGGGCGAGCGCCTTCCTGCCCTTCCTGCCGATGCTCCCCATCCAGATCCTCACGCAGAACCTTCTCTACGACTTCTCGCAGCTCGCGATCCCGTTCGACCGGGTCGACGAGGAGTACCTGCTCAAGCCGCGTCAGTGGAGGATCGACGACATCCGGCGGTTCATGCTCTTCTTCGGTCCGGTCAGCTCGGTCTTCGACTACGCCACGTTCGCCCTGCTGTTCTTCGTCTTCAGGGCGAACGTGCCCGCGCAACAGTCTCTCTTCCAGTCCGGTTGGTTCGTCGAGGGGCTGCTCTCGCAGACGCTGATCGTGCACATGATCCGGACCCGGAAGATCCCATTCCTCCAGAGCAGCCCCTCGTTGCCGCTCGCGCTCACGACGGCGGCCGTCATGGCGGTCGGTATCGCGCTTCCCTTCAGCCCGTTCGCGAGCTCATTCGGGATGGTCCCACTGCCTTCGCAGTTCTTCGCATGGCTCGTGCTGATCCTGCTGGCTTACGCGGCGCTCGCGCAGGTCGTGAAGGGCTGGTACGTGCGCAGGTACGGCTACAACTAGACTACGAAGAGCGATTCAACCCGAGCATCCTGCTGCGGCCCACTTGATTGACAGTGCCGGTGCGCTGCGACAATCCTGCCCTCCTCATGAGGCAGCGACTCCGGCGAACGGCTCTGCTCCTCACGACTGGGCTCGCCGCCGGCCTCATGGCGCAGGACTCGGACGTCTTCATACTGCGCGAACGGACGCCGGCTCCGGCGTTCTCGCTCCCGGATCTCTCGGGCAAGACGTTCGATTCGAAGGCGCTCGCGGGAAAAATCGCCGTGCTCAGTTTCGGCGCAACCTGGTGCTCGAGCTGCACCAGCGAGCTCAAGAGCCTCGAGAACCTGCAGGCCAGGTTCCCGAAGGATCTCGCCGTCTACTTCGTAGCGATGGACGGCCGCGGCGCAAAGGACGTCAAGCCGTACCTGGAGAAGCACGGCCACAAGATCCGCACGCTGCTCGATCCGAAGATGTCGGTGGCGCGAGAGTACGGTGTCCGTTGGCTGCCGGTGACAGTGGTGCGGGACCGGAACGGCGTGATCGTCGGTCGCGCCATCGGCGCGCGCGAGTGGGACGGGAAAGAGGCGCTCGAGTTCATCCAGCCGCTGATCGAGCGGTGAATCTACCGTCGAGGAGGCGCTCCATGAGGCGTGTGACTAGGACGTTGATCCAGGCGGCCGCATTGCTGGCGCTCTCTTCGGTCCTGCCGGCGGCCGCGCTCGAGGTCGGCGACAAGGCTCCGGCCTTCACGCTGCCGGCGACGACCACGGAGAAGTTGTCGCTCGCGGACTACCTCGGCAAGAAGAACGTGGTGCTGTTCGGCTTCATCGGCGCCTTCACCCCGACCTGAACGCGCGAGGTCGCGGCTTTCCAACTTGACCTGCCCAAGTTCGAAAGCCGCAATGCCCAGGTCGTGGGCATCAGCTCCGACTTCCTACCGGCCGACGAGGCATGGAGCGAGAAGATGGGCCTCACCTTCCCGCTGGTCAGCGATCTTCCTCGGACGACCCTCGAGGCCTACGGCTTTCTCGACACCGATCCGAAGAGCCGGCTCTATCGTTATTCCAAGCGCGCCTATGTGATTATCGACAAGTCGGGAACGGTTCGCTTCAAGAAGGTCCTCGACAATCCCAAAGAGCTGGTCACCAACGACGAGCTGCTCGCGCAGCTGGACAAGCTGAAGTAGTCCGTTGGAGCAGGAGGCCCAAATGCCCTTCGCCAGGAGGCAGTTGTTGGCAGGTGCCTTGGCAGCCGGTGGGGCCGCGTTCGCTCGCAGAGCCGCCGGAGAGAGCCAGGCGCCCGGCCGGTCCCGTGCAGTGGTCATCGACACGCATGCCCACTACTACCCCGCCGACTGGGTGGATCTTGTCCAGAGGGAAGGGCCGGCGAACGGGGCCAAGATCGGAAAGAACGCACGCGGCGAGCCGAGCTTCTCCGTGCCAGGCATCGACGCCTTCTTCGCGCCTCCGTACATCGATCTCGACATCCGCCTCAAGAAGATGGAGGCGCAGGGCGTCGACGTGCAGGCACTCTCGCTCACCAGCCCGATGGTCTACTGGGCGCCGGCAGCGTTCGGACTCAAGCTCTCGCAGGTCTACAACGACGGGGCCTCCGCCGCGCACGTCAAGCATTCCAAGCGCTTCGTGGCGATGGCCACCCTGCCGATGCAGGCGCCCGATCTGGCGAAGAAGGAGCTCGAGCGCACCGCCGGGCTTCCGGGCATGCGTGGGCTCTACCTCGGAACCAACGTCAGGGGAAAGAACCTCGACGAACGCGAGTTCTTCCCCATCTACGCCAGGTGCGAGGAGATGCGCTGGCCAATCTTCCTTCACCCCGTGGATCCGGTCGGCGCGGACCGCATGGGCCGGTACTACCTGCGCAACCTCCTGGGCAATCCTTACGACACCGGAATCGCAGCGGCCTCTCTCGTTTTCGGGGATGTGATGGACAAGTTTCCCAGGCTCGAGGTGATGCTGCCGCACGCCGGCGGCGCGTTCCCCGGGCTCATCGGCCGGCTCGATCAGGGCGCCCGTGTGCGCGCCGAGAACAAGCACCTCAAGGAATTGCCCTCGACCTACCTGCGGCGTTTCCACTACGACACCATCGGCCACAACAATGCCGTCCTGGTGAACTTGATCCGCCAGGTCGGTGCCGACCGCGTCGTGCTCGGCAGCGACTACACCTTCGACATGGGTTACGAGAAGCCGGTCGAGGTGGTCGAGAAGCTTGGCGAGTTGTCCGCCCGGGAGCGGAACCTCATCCTGGGCGAAAATGCGGCGCGGCTCCTCAAGATATCGGTCTCCGTCTGAGCCTCGGAAGGAGCAATGCCGATTGCGCCGTTCCTCGCTGTCGTGCTGGCCGCCTCGGGCGTCCCCTCAGGACAGCGAGAGTGGCAGCGGTACCAGGTCATCTGCGAGAGGCTGCACCTCGATAAGCTTGCCGCTCTGTCAGACTATCCGGGAGCGATGTCAACCAGGCGCACGCGACCGATGGGAAGGGAGACGTAACTCTGTTGCTCGAGGATTCGCTGCTTGCGCAGAATCCCACGGTGACGCTTTCGACCCTCCCGGTTCGGGCGGACTTCCGCGAATAAAGTTAGCCGCCGGAGCGCGTGTAGGTGTCTCGCGGTCGATAGGCGCGGCAACTTGCTGCCGAAATCTCGCATTTTCGTGGATGATGCTCCCGTATGATCCAGTTCCTCCGTTACATGCGCCGCGCGCCGCTCGTTTCCGTCGGCATTGGCATCGTTGCCGGGGTCTGGGCGCTGGACGGCATCCTGGGAACGGGCCGGTTCCTGTTCGGGCTGGGCCTGGGCCTCGTCCTGGGCGTGGGCTCCATTTTCGCATTCGTCGCTTACGCTCAACAGAAGGCGCGCAAGACGACTGAACTGCGCCAGCCACCGATGACGTCCGAACCGGCCGCGTCGTACGATTGGAAAGTCACGGCGCTCGACGGGACCATCTTTCCGATGGAAGCAGCCAGGGGCGAGCTCCTGTTCCTGAACATCTGGTCCACGATGTGCCCGCCGTGCGTGGCCGAGCTGCCCGCCATCGAGCGATTGCAGGGTGCCCTCGTCAGCGACGGCGTGAAGTTCATGTGCGTCGCCACGGATGGCGATCGAGATCGGGTCCGGAGATTCGTGGAGAAGAATGGGTGGAAGTTGCCGTTCTTCGTCCTGGGCGACAGCGAAATTCCGCAGGTCTTCGACTCCGACTATGTCCCGGCCACATACGTCGTGAGCCCCGACGGTTTCGTGGTGTACCAGCACACCGGGGCAGCCTTGTGGGATCACCCCCGCGTCGTTTCGTTCTTGCGCGGACTGGCCGTCCAACACCGCCTCTCGCAGGCGCAAGGCCGCGCGATTCCGGCTTGAGTTGCTTGCGATCGGGCGGCGACGTGATCCAGGGTGTGGCGCGATGCAACTCTTGCAGCGCTGGGGAGCCGCGACGGGCGCCGCGATCGTCATGGTCGCGACGCCCGGTCCCGTTCAGGCCGCCTCGGAAGCAGAAGCCAAGGCGATGGAGCTCGTCGCCCATCACGAGTTGGGCGGCAACGGCGACGGCGGCGAGGGCCTGGCGCTCGAGCAGCGATCGGACGGCCGGCGGATCCTCTACCTCGCCCACGAGGGGCAGAAGACGTGCCTGAGCATCGTCGACGTCACCGATCCGAAGGCCCCCACGCTGCTCAACCAGTTGCCTTCTCCGGGCCCCGGGGTTGCGCGCTGCAATTCCCTGGGCCTCGCAGGCGACGTGGTCGCCGTCGCCAACCAGACCCTCAAGCCCGGCCAGAAGCCCGCGGGGATGTGGCTGCTCGACGTCTCCGACCTGGGGCGCGTGCAGCGCGCGAAGGGCCTGAGCGATCTCAGCCTGGCTTTCTTCGATACCTCTGGCGCGTACTCGCGGGGCGTCCATTGGCTGTGGTTCGTGGACGGCGAGTTCGCGCACCTGTCGACGGGCGCCGCGGACTTCACGCCCACCAATGCAAAGGACGACCAGTTCTACATGGTGGTGGACGTTCGCGACCGGCGGAAGCCGCGGGAGGTGGGCCGCTGGTGGCTGCCAGGGACTCGCGCCGCAGACCGCTGTCTCCCCGGGTGCCTGCCCAAGCGCCAGCGGATCGACGACGGCTACCGCGCGCACGACATCCACGTCTACCCTCAGCGGCCCGACCGCGCCTACCTCGGCTACATCGACGCCGGCGCAATCACGCTCGACGTCTCGGGACTCGCCGAAGTGCGGGGCGGACGGGCGCAGACTTTCTCGCCGCGGCTGGTGAGCCGCCTCGATTACTCGCCGCCGTTCCCGGCCTGGACGCACACGTTCCAACCGCTCTTCAGCCGCAGCATGGCGATCCTCTCCGACGAGGCGATCAGCGATCAATGCGCCGATGCCCCGAAGCTGGTCTGGGTGGTCGACATCCGCGACGAGACCAATCCGATCATCGTGGCGACCGCGCCGGCGCCGCAGAACGTTGCCGCCCTCTGCGCCCGCGGCGGCCGCTTCGGCGCCCACAACCTGCATCCGAGCTTTCCCGCGCCGAGCTCCGCGCGGCTCGAGAACACGTTCGTCGCAAGCTTCTTCAACGGAGGCGTTCGCATCTACCGTCTGTTCTACGTCGGGCTCCCCGACGCGCCTCCACGCGTCGAGGAAATCGGCTTCTTCATCCCCGCCGCGCCGCCGGGCAACCCGAGCGGGACGATCCAGATCAACCACGCCATCGTGGACGAGAAGGGGCTTATCTACGCGAATGACCGGATCAGCGGTGGTCTCTACATTCTCAGGTACGCGGGAAGCTTCCCTCTCGACTGAAGAAGCCCTCGTCAACCCATCAGCAGCCGCCCCGGCACCTCGCGGCCCATGATCCGGATCTGTTCCTTGGTGATCCCTTCCGCGAGCAAGGCCGCCACGAGCAGCTTGTAGCCGTCGGGCGGCGAAGGATTTCCGGTCTGTCCCAGATCGGTGGCGAGAAGGAAATGCTCCGCGCCAACGGACTTGATCCGCTCCGCGGTTTCCTTCACGGGGACTTGCCGCCAGGAGCGCATCCAGGCCAGGTGGGCGTTGGGACCCATCAGCGGACCCATCGCGCAGATTTCCATCTTCGCGCCGATCGCCGCGGCCTGCTTCATCTCGTCGAGGGAGAGATTCACCACCTCGAATTCCGAGTGCGTGATCGCGATGCGGTCGCAGCCGGCATCCCGCGCGGCGCGAGCCACTGCGAGCGCTTCGCCGGGCGAGAGGTGACCCGTGCAGACGACCAGCTTCTGCTGGGCGCAGATCTTCAGCACCTCGCGCACCGGAGGAAGTACCTTCCCGTCGGGTCCCAGGACCTTGACGCCTTCGGGCGAGTCCTTGAAATGCTTCACGTGGTGGTCCGCGTCGAAGGTCGGGAACCAGACGACGCGCCCGAACCCGCCCTGCATGCGCCACATCCACTGGACCGCTTCGGGGTTGATGCCCCCGACCGCGGCGTTGAGCACGATGCCTCCGAACGCCTTCAGGGCAGGGAGATGCTTGCGCACGAACCAGGCGCGATCGGCGGTGGGCAGGACGTGGCTCTTCATGACCACGGCCTCGACGCCGTTGTCGCGGTAGAGCGCGGCGGCTTCCTCGTCGTCGAGAGCGCGGCCGAATACGTCGGGCGCGGTGTGCAGGTGGAAGTCGATGAGCCCTTCCACCGGGCTCACCGCCGGCGGCGGAGGCGGGAAGGCCCTGACCTGCGCAGCGCCGTCGCGCGAGTACATCAGCGAAGCGAACCCCGCAACCCCGGCCGCAGCCATCGTGAGGAAATCGCGCCGTCCGGTGGAGGGCTGCGGAGGGGCGGCCCCGTGACCACAGCAGCTGGTGAACCGGCTCCGCGCGATACGGAAGGGACGCATCTGGTCCTCCCTCGCTCTAGAACCGCCTCCGCGGATTGCGACGAAAGGCTTTTGCGAGCAACGGGCGACCGACTCTAGGACGCCCTTTCATCGTGTCAAGACGGGCCGGGAACAGCGCCCTGTACCAGGCAAAGGCCTTGACATGTACTTAGACACTTAGGAAACTACCTAAGTGATTCCCCGCGACCTGGCCGCGGCGCTGTCCAGCGACCGCCGCCTCTCCATCCTCAACTGGCTGAAGAAGCCTCGCGCCCACTTCCCGCCCCAGGTGGACGGCGATCTGGTGCGGGACGGCGTCTGCAGCGTCTTCATCGCGCGCAAGCTGGGCGTGACCGAGGCGAGCGCGCACGGGCACCTCAAGGTGCTCGCCCGGCTGGGGCTCATCAAGGCGAAGCGAATCAAGCAGTGGACCTTCTACAGCCGCGACGAGCAGCGAATCGCCGAGGCCCGACGGGTGCTCCGTGACTGCTTCTAGCGTCGGCCGCGAGCAGATTGCGGCGACCGAGCCGGTGATCCGCCCCTACATCCGGCGCACGCCCGTCGTCGAGGTGGACGGCCGGGACTTTGGCCTGCCCGGCCTGAGGCTGGTGTTCAAGCTCGAGCTCCTGCAGCAGTCGGGTTCCTTCAAAGCGCGGGGGGCGTTCGCCAACCTCCTCCTGCGCAGGGTGCCCGCCGCCGGCGTGGTGGCCGCGTCCGGAGGCAACCATGGCGCGGCGGTCGCGCACGCTGCCCATGAGCTGAGATTGCCTGCGCGCATCTACGTGCCGCGGATCTCCACCAAGGCGAAAGTCGATCGGATCCGCGCCTCGGGCGCGGAGCTGATGCTGGTCGGCGAACGCTACGCCGACGCACTGGCGGCCAGCGAGGAATTCGCCGCCTCGTCCGGCGCGCTGCAAGTGCACGCCTTCGATCAGGACGAGACACTGATGGGCGCCGGTACCTTGGGGATGGAGCTGGAGGAGCAGGCGAGCGCGCTCGATTCGGTCCTCGTCGCGGTGGGCGGAGGCGGGCTCATCGGCGGCATTGCCGCCTGGTTCGGGGATCGCTCGACGATCGTGGGCGTCGAGCCCGAGCTGGCGCCTACGCTCAGCCGTGCGCTCGAGGCAGGGAGGCCGGTCGATGCTCCTGCGGGCGGCATCGCGGCCGACTCGCTCGCACCCCGCCGCGTGGGCGAGAGGGTCTTCCCCATCGCGCGGCGCTACGTCAAGCAGGTGGTGCTCGTCACCGACGAGTCCATCGCGCAGGCGCAGCAAGCGCTCTGGAGCACGCTGCGCGTCGCAGCGGAGCCCGGCGGAGCGGCAGCCTTCGCGGCGTTGCTCTCGCGTCGCTTCCAGCCGCCTGCGGGGTCGCGGATCGCGGTGGTCATCAGCGGTGGAAATACCTCGGCCGTGAACTTCGCATAGCGCAGAGAGGCAGCATGGCTTCCCGAATCGAATCGCGCCTTCGAGAGCTGAACCTGGAGCTGCCCGCACCGGCTCCTCCGGTCGCGAACTTCGTGCCTTGCGTCCGCGCGGGCGCGCTCCTTTTCCTTTCGGGGCAGATTCCGACCTGGAACGGGCAGCTCCGCCACGTCGGCCGGGTCGGAGATCAAGTGTCGATCGACGAAGCCCGGGCAGGCGCGCGGCTCTGTGCGCTCAACCTGCTGGCCCATGCCCGGCACTTCCTCGGAGACCTCGATCGCGTCGAGCGCGTCGTCGAGGTGAGAGGCTTCGTGAACGCGGTGGCCGGCTTCACCCAGCACCCGGCCGTGATCAATGGAGCTTCCGATCTCTTCGTGGAAGTGTTCGGCGAGGCAGGCCGCCACGCCCGCTTCGCCGTCGGCGCCGGTTCGCTGCCCGCGGGCGTCGCGGTCGAGGTGGCGGCGACGCTCGCGGTGCGCGACTAAAAGGCGGCGGGGCATCGGGGACGCGAACACCGTCCCCTTTCGTGATGCGCCAAGTATCACCTGCGAAAGTCTCGCGCCGGGTCCGACTCGCCGCGGCTTGACTTTCGTCGGAGTCACAGAGCATCAGGTCCGCCGGCGCGGAGGGGCATATGACCACGAGTCTTCGTTCGATCACGCTGCTGATCATGGTCGGAGCGAGCTTGGTTGGCCTGGCCGGGCCGGCCGCCGCCGACTCCGAAGAGCCGAAGTTCCGCCTGCTGAAGGAACACCTTCAGGAGGGCAGCCACGACTTCGCGATCACCACTCTCTCGACTCGAAACGACGTGGTCAGCGGCGGCAACGTCCTGGTGCGCGTCGAAGTCGCCCGCTCCATCGCGCTCGGCAGCGTCCGGGTGGATGTGAACGGCAACGACGTCACCTCGGTGTTCCGGGAGGTTGCGGGCAGCCACGCACTGATGGGGCTCGTCACGGGTCTGGTCGACGGCGACAACGTCCTCGCCGCCAGCGAGCGGACGAAGAGAGGGAAAGGCCCGTCGGGGCGTCTCAAGGTGACGAACTTTCCGATCACCGGGCCGATCTTCTCCGGTCCGCACGAGACGCCATTCTTCTGCACGACCACGACGTTCAACCTGCCGACGACCGGCGGGAACCTGGGGCAGCCGCTCGATGCGGACTGCTCGATCGCGACGCGGATCGACTACGTGTACCGGTCGACCAACGGGACCTTCAAGCCCCTCTCGGTCAACGGCGTGCTGCCCAGCCCGGCGCCGACGGACATCGCGACGCTCCCCAGCAACAGCGCCGTCAGGTACATCGTGCGCGTCGAGACAGGAACGGTGAATCGCGGCATCTATCAAATCGCCATCAACCACGACCCGTATCTCGAGTCCGGGCCGGATCCGTTCCATCGGCCCGCGGGCTGGAACGGGAAGCTCATCTACCAGCACGGCGCCGGGTGCCAGGCCGGATGGTACACGCAGGGGACCGCCACCGGCGGAGTGCTCGACGTCAACCTGCTCGGCCGCGGCTACGCGCGCGCGTCGAACAGCCTCAACGTGTTCAACCAGAACTGCAACGACCTGCTGGCGTCCGAAACGACCGTGATGACCAGGGAGCGGTTCATCGAGCACTACGGCGTGCCGACGTTCACGCTGGGCACCGGAACTTCCGGCGGCTCGTACCAGAGTCATCAGACCGCGGAGAACTACCCGGGCATCTTCGACGGCATTCTCGTCCAGCTGGCTTTCCCGGACGTCGTCACGGTCACCGCCTACACGGTCGGCGATGCCCGGTTGCTGGACATCTACTTCAACCAGACGGCGCCGGGCTTCTTCACCCAGGAGCAGCAGCGCCTCGTCTCCGGCTTCGGCCAGTTCGGGAGCATCAAGACGCTCAGCAACAGCGGGACTTCGGCCCGGAGGCTCGATCCCCGCGCCGACTTCAAGGACGAGGTGCCGCTCACGGCCCGGTACGATCCCGTGTCCAACCCGCACGGCGCCCGCGGCGACATCTACGATCACACGGTGAACGTGTATGGACGGGACCCGGAGACCGGGTTCGCGCGCAGGCCGCTCGACAACGTCGGCGTGCAGTACGGGCTGAAGGTCCTCAATGCCGGCCAGATCACCAAGGACCAGTTCCTGGATCTCAACGAGCACGTCGGCGGCTTCGACATCGATCTGAATCACATCTCGCAACGGCACGCCGGCGACCGCCGCGCCATCATCACGGGGCGCGAATCAGGGCGCGTCCTGCAGGGCATGTTCGGATTGGCGGAGACGCCGATCGTCGACGTCCGCGCGTACAACGACGCCATCGTCAACGGCGACATCCACCAGATCGTGAACAACTTCACGACCCGCGAGCGGCTGGTGCGGAGCAACGGCCACCACGACAACCACATCATCCTCATCGGTGGCCGCTTCGGGTTCACCCCGGACAGCCCCGATCTCGGCGTGGCCTGGGATCAGCTGGACCGCTGGGTGACGGCGATTCAGGCCGACAGGTCGAGCGTCCCGAAAGCCGAGAAGGTCGTAAAGGACAAACCGGCCGACCTGGTGGACGCGTGCTGGAGTCCGGGCTCTGCCTCAACCGGTGGCCACGCCTACTTCCCGGGGTCGCAGGAATACCAGGGCACGGGTACGTGCTACACGCTCTATCCGCGCTTCGCCACGCCGCGGATGGTGGCCGGCTCGCCGCTGGTGCAGGACATCATGACCTGCCACCTGAAACCCATCGATCCGGCCGACTACGCCGTCACGTTCACGCCTGCCGAGCTCGCCCGGCTCAGCGCCATCTTCCCCACCGGAGTCTGTGACTGGTCGAAGCGGACCGGCGACTACCGGCCGACGAAAGGGACCTGGGCGTCCTTCGGCCCGGCTGGCGCCAACCAGGAAGACGAGGACGACGACGACTGAGGCCGTCTCGAAGAGGGTGCAGGGGAAGGGACCTGGCTGAGCGGTCCTTTCCCCGCGCCAGCATCACCCGTCAATCGTCCTGGTCGTCACCGCGACCCTGGTTCGTCACGTCGAAGACGAGGTTGTCTCGCGACGGTCCGAACGACGGCCAGGTGACGACCGGGCGATACCCGACGCCGCGGCGCGAGAAGTCGCACACGCCGCTGGGGAAGATGGCCCGCAGCCGGGCCATCTCGTCCCCCGTGAACGTGACGGCGTAGTCGCGGGCATCGATGGGCTTCAGCTGGCACTTGTAGACGTTCGCCTTGAGGGGCCCTCCCGCCACGTGCCGCGGGAAGGCGAAGGTCGGGAAGAGCGTGTTGCACTGCGAGTCGGGCTTGCTGCTGAAGGTCTGCGGCTCCGCGATGAAATTCGTCGAGCTCGACCAGCACCCGTCGACCGCCTGCGCAGGCTTGTTCCGCGCCACCTTGAGACGCTGGGGAGCGTTCGAGTTGTCCGCCTTCACTGCATCGACCCACTTCGCGAAGGTGGCCCAGGCGGTGTCGAACGGAACGGGGTTGCCTCGCCACATGACGTGGTTGTCCGAATTCCCATTCACCTCGCGGAGCCTCTCGCGGGCCGCGAAGTGGTACCACTGGTAGTGGTATCCGGAGTCGTCGTTGTAGATGCCGCTGATGTCGAAGACCGGGACTTCGGACATGCCGCCACCGCCGCCGAAGGAGACGCCGGCCTGCTGCATGCGCTCGATCGCGCCGACGTTGCCCACGGTCCGCGATGGGACGTAGTTCGCGTCCTGGTCATATCCGCCGATGCGCTGGTTCAGATCGAGGAACTGGGCCTTGGTGATCGCTCCGGAGTTCAACGCGGCGAGGCCGTACTGAACGCCGACGTTGTCGAACGGGCGCAAGGCGAAGCCGGTGCTGGAAGCGATGCCGAACACGTTGCGGCCCACGTCGTAGACGGTCGCCCGCGCGCCGTTCCGGTTGCTGGCCGGATCGTATCGCACCGAGGAAGGGACTACGGCGGTCCAGGGCGACGACACGTATCCCGGCACGTCGGCACGATTCGGCACCGGGTCCGTGCGGCCCGACTGGTTGGCCGCGTCGTACCAGGCCCGCTTGATGTCCGGCCCCACCGAGGCCTTGTACCCGGAGACCGCCACCTGCTGGGCGTCTGTGAAAGCCGGATTGGTGGCCGTGAAGTAATGCGTGAGCAGGTGGCCGTCGGATCCCGACAAAGCGATCGCCATCGCATCGGGGAAGGTGCAGGCGATGAGCACGCCGTCGATCAGGCCCGGGAACGTGTCGCCGTACTGGAGGCTGGTGTACGACCCGCCGGAGCAGCCGACGCTCAGCGTCGCGCGCGGAACGCCGAACTCCTCGATGAAGTGCTCCTTGCTCATCATCATCGTCTCGCCGCCGAGCAGCGCGTTGCAGTTGTTCGACGGGTGCTGCAGGGTGTTGGCGAAGATCGCGTAGCCCTCGCCCAGGCGCACCGTGTCGAGCAGAGCGGCGCGAATCACGCCGGGAATGGCGAGATTGCCTTCCGCGCCTCCTTGGATGTACCAGCCGCCCGGGCACCCGAATCCCTGGACCGCGATCAAGTGCTGGTTCCACGCCCTCGGCGGCGAGAACGGCGTCGGCTGCGCCTCCTTCGTCGGGTCGTGCAAGACGGCGATCTGATCGATGCCGCGGTTGATGGTGCTCGTCTCGATGCGGACGACGTACGGAACCGTCTCACCCGACAGGGTCGTGGTCGTGGCGACGTCGGCGGGCAGCTTCGTCGTGTCCGTCATCGGCGCGAACGCCGTCTTGCCCTGCGGCAGATAGACGTAGGTCACCTTCGTGTCCGCCGAGCAGTCCGCGTCCTTCGCCGGCCCGAGGGTGGTTCCATCCGGCAGCAGGAACGTGTCGGTCTGGCAGATGAACGGCCGCTTTTGCGGCCCGACCTGCTCGTGGGAACCGGAGACGATCGGACCGGTGATGGGGTAGTTCACCAGCCGCAGCGACTTGGTCCCGACGCCCTTGGCCTCGGCCGTGAGACGGTTGTCGCCGAGTGCCAGGCCGGTGACGAGGCCGACCAGGGTCCCCGGTGCGGTCTGGCGGAATGCACCGGTCACCACGCGGCCGTTGAGGCTCACGGTCACGTCGCCCTTCCGCGGCGCCCGCGGCAGCGAGATCTGCACCACCACGTTGCCTCCACTCACGCGGTCGGCGTGCGTGGACAGCGTCTGGATCTGGAGGCTCTGCGCTCCATCGTCGTCGGCGCGCGCCTGGCGCCCGAGCGGGGCGAGCGCCGTTGCCAGCAGCACGGCAAGCCAAATGCGAATTCCAGCTGAATTCATGGTCGGCTCTCCTCTCGATGAAACGACCTTTCCAAGCGTCGTTCCGGTCCAGCAGGCGGCGCCGTGGCTGAAAAGCGACCTGCGCCGCGGATCGGCGAGAGAGCATTTCTTGATGGGCGAGGCCCGAGTCAACCGCGGAATCGGAGACGGGACGAAGGTTGGAGTTCCCCAGGATTGGCACGGGGAATTTGCGTATGGTGTCCCCGAATCTAGGCCCGAATCTAGGCGGGGGACAGGCGGGCGAGGATCTGTTTGAAGCGCGGTGAATCGCGGAGGGAGTCCAGGTCCGGGTCGGCCTCGATCCAGGCGCGGAATCCGCGACCCGTGTCGACGGCGCGGTCGAGCAGATCGAGGGCCCTGTCCGGATCGCCGGCACGCGCGAAACCGCAGGCCGCGTTGTAGAGCAGGGCGAAATCGTGCGGCCGGAGCGCGATCGCTTGCTGGAGCCGCTCGACTCCCTTCTGCCGGTCGCCCAGGCTGATCAGCGCTCCCGCCGAGAAGTACAACGCGCGCACGTCGTCCGGGTTGTTGCCAAGCACGCGATCGGCGGCCGCGAGCGCGCGTTCCCTGGCGGATCGGACCCCTCGTGCATCGCCCATCTTCTCGTACGGCATGGAGAGCAGGGTCAGCGCATCGTAGTCGTCGGGATCGCGCCGGGCGGATTCTTCGAAGGCCCGCGCCGCTTCGGCATGGCGCTGCAACGAGAAGAGGAACCGGCCGTAGTGGTACCACGCGTCGCGGAGGCCCGGAGCGAGCGACGTTGCCCGCTGGAAGCTCTGGTCCGCCTCCTCGGTGCGCCCCAGCTGCGAGAGCACGTTCGCGTGCGCCACGTGACCCTCGCCCAGCTGCGGATCCAGGCGCAGCGCGGTCTCGCTCGCGGCCAGCGCCTCGGCCCGGAGCGCCGGCTGCGCGTCGCGCGAGACCAGGAGCCACTGGAGTTGGTTGACGTCCGCATCCGCGAGCCCCGCGTGAGACTGCGCGAACGAGGGGTCGAGCGCGATCGCGCGCTTGAACATCTGCCGGGCCAGCTCGATGTTCTCGGTGCTCAGAGAGCGGAAGTATTGGCGGCCGCGCAAATACATTTCATAGGCCTGCGGGTTCGCGGTCCCGCCCCGCCGCAGCCGGCCCGCCTCGTCGGGTGACATCCGGAGCCGGAGCGCCGACACGACCGCGCGTGCGATCTCCTCCTGGATGGCGAAGGCGTCCGCCAGCCGTCGATCGAAGCGGTCGGACCACAGCTCGTATCCATCGCTGCTCACCAGGCGCGCGCTGACGCGCAACCGGTCGTCCAGCTTTCGCACGCTGCCCTCGAGCAGCGTGGACACGCCGAGGGCAGCCGCCATCGCCTGCGCGGCGGCGGACTTCCCCTTGAACTGGAACGAAGAGCTCCGCGAGGCGATGCGCAACCCCGTCACGGTGCACAGCGCGTCGATGATCTCCTCCGCGATGCCGTCGCACATCCAGTCCTGGTCCTTGGCCGGGCTCAAATCGGCGAAGGGCAGCACGGCGATGCTGGCGGCCTGCGCCTGGGGCTCCGCCGGACGCCGCGCTTCTTGCGAGGACGCGATCCGGGGCGCCGGGCCGGTCCTTTCGATGCGGCCGCCTTTGAGGTCGAAGGCCCATGCCAGGACCAGTGTCAGGGCGAGTCCGATGACCAGGCCCGTGACCGTTGCGGACAGCACCCAGTCCGGGAGCCCGAGCCCGTGCATCACCGGCTCGATCACCTGGAGCACCGCGAACGCGACGATCCCGTAGCCGATCAGCGCGCGAAAAACCCGGCGCCGCTTCAGTTCCTCGTACCGGACGCGAGCTCCACCGGTCGATCATACGCGAAGGTCCTGGAGGCTGCTCCGGCGAAAACCCAGCCGGCCCGCCAGGCAGGGAATACAGTACCGCCATGCTGGTCGTGCTTTCGATCGCCCTCGCGATCGCGCCGCCCCCGGCAGCCCAGCGGAGCGTCGTCGTCGACGGAAAGCCGCTCACGCTGCCGGCCCGCGCGGATGCCGGTAGGGTCGCGCTCCCCGTCAGCCTGCTCGTCTCCGCGGAGGAGCAGGCGGTCGTCGCGACGCTCCTCCACCGCGCCTGGACGCCGCGCGATTCCGCCGCGACCGCGGCGTATCCCGAAGTTCCCGTGCTGCTCGGCGGCCGCGCCCCGGATCTCGAGCTGGAACACGCGGGCGCCCGGATCGACGAGCGGCTGCGCCTGCTGCTCTGGCGCCGCCCGGAGCGACTTCGCGGCCTGCCGCTCTGGGTCGGGGTCGCCGCCAAGCAAGCCGGCTTGAGGCCGCTGCTCCCCCCGCTGCAGGCGCCCGCCGCGGCGCAGGACGCGGTCGATCGCGCGCTGGCCGATTTCTCCTTCGGGCTCTCGCAGGCGCGGACGATCGCGGCGCAGCCGCGAATCACCTGGGTCGAGCTGGTCGAGCCTCCTCCGGGGGCGGAGGACCTCCTCATGGATCTGCCGTCCGCGCCGGAGCTGCCGCTCGAGCCCGAACCCGGGCATGCCGCCGGCCCACCCGTGCTGAAGCCGTTGCCGCCGATCAAGCCGGTTGCGGCGGAGGTGATTTCGCGGCCCGAGGGACCGATCCGCCGGGTGGCGCTGACCTTCGACGCCTGCTCCACGCTCGATCGCAGCTTCTACGACGACCGGGTCACGCGGGTCCTGGTGCAGACGCACACGCCGGCGACGCTGTTCATCAGCGGCCGCTGGGCCGAAACGCACCTGCGCCAGATGCGCGTCCTCGCCCAGAACCCGCTGTTCGAAATCGCCAACCACTCGTACGCGCACCCGCACATGACGGAGGTGCCGCCCGAGCGGCAGCGCGAGGAGCTGCTCTGGACGCAGCAGATCCTGCTCTCCCTCACCGACAAGTTGCCGCGCTTCTTCCGCGCGCCGTACGGCGAGGTGGATGCCGAGGTGGCGGAGCAGGCGGCGCAGAACGGGCTGCTTACCGTCGAGTACGATTTTCCTTCCGGCGATCCCGACCGGCACTTCACGCGCGAGATCCTGGTGGCCTGGGTGCTGGCCAAGGCTCGTCCGGGATCGATCATCGTGATGCACATGAACCGGCGCGGCTGGCACACCGCGGAAGCGCTGCCGGGGATCATCGCGGGGCTGCGCGCCAAGGGGCTCGTACTCTCTCAGGTGGGTTCGATGGTCGACGAGGAGGGGCGCAGGTAGGCCCAGGTGGGTCGGCCATGCTCCGATTGGCACCGATTGCCCCGTGATTAGGCATTGCCTCCGCTTTGAAACTGGCTCCGGCCGCCTGGTTCGGGGACACTCGATCCGTAGACGACATCGGGAGGGACCTTGGGCATCGGGACCGCCGGAAACCCCGGCGCGCAGGACGTGCTCGTCGCGCGGCCGGAGCACCTCGAGCAGGTGGACGTCCTGGCCGACCGCCTCGGTCGCCGCGCGTCGTTCGGGTGGAAGCAGATCCTGCGATGGGCCGGATGCCAGGTCCTGGCCCGCGGCCTCGACGAGGCGCGCGCGGCCAGGGTGGCCCGCATCGCCGGCGAATGCGGCCTGAAACCGCGCATTCGCGCCTCGCGGGAGCCCGGGCCGTTCGCAGCGTGGATCTCGCGGCACAATGGCCGGCTGGGCCGCGCGATCTGGGTCGCGTTCTCCTGCGCCGAGTTCGCCTACCTGTACCTGTACGACCACTACAATCCGCTCGGGCACGCGCTCGGGTTCGTCTGGCTCTGGTTCGTGACCCGGAACTGGACCGTCTTCGCGGTGGTGAAGGTGGTCGCGGCCGTGCTGGGCAGCATCGGGGTCGGCACGTTCGCCATGCTGTTCTTTTTCCTCATCCTCGCCAGGACCGGCCTGACCGATCCGCTGCTCCCGCCCGAAGCGGAGGTCCCGCTGACCCCAGCCACCGCCCCCAGGGACGCCTTGCCGATGGCCACGCCCGCCAGGCAGCATCGCAGGCCGCTGTTGATCCTGGGCGCCGCCTGCGTGATCGCGCTGACCGCGGGAGCACTCCGGATGCACCAGCGCTTCCCGCGGCAGGTGGCGCGGATCAGCCCGTCGCCTGCCTTGACGCGCGCCCTGACACCTTTGCCGGTAGCGCTCGCCCCGGCGCGAGCCGCCGTAGAGGCCGCGATGCGTCCGCCGCCGGACCGGCGCATCCTGCTGGCCGTCGCCGACCTCCACCACATGGTCACCGGGATCGATCGCCGCGAGGCCGAGGCGGTGTACGTGGGCGGGCAATGGGTGGTCCGCCATTTCGACCTCGAGGTGGGAAGGTTGCCCGAGTTCCCGTCGTTCGGCGACGCGCTCGGGATGCTGCGGGCATGGGCGGCCCGGCTGGAAGCGCCGGTCCCCGCGACCGCCACCGCGGCGGAGCCCGAGCCGCCGATCGAGCAGGACGCCTTCGCGATCCTGCGGCGGGTGCAGCGGAGTTGGTCGCCGCTCGTGAAGGATCCGCAGCCGGTGCGGGAGGCGTCGGTGGCGCTCGCCGCGCTCTCGTTCGCGCTCCTGGACGAGATGGAAGTCGGCGACGTCCTGCCGGGCCGCGCCCTGGCCACCCTGGCGCTGGCCGAGAAGCGGGGCGCGGCGCTTCCGCGGGCCACGGCGCTCCTCGCGTACACGATGGGCTACGAGGGCGAGGCGCGGGAGCTGGCATCCGCGCTCGCCGACGGGGACCCCACACGCAGCTTCCTGCAGAAGCAGGACGCGGCGCTGACCCGGTCCGCGCAGCTCCCGGGAAGCTCGGGATGGACGCGCTACTTGCTCGCTCGCCGGCTGCTCGATCTAGGCGAACACGCCGATTGGAGACTTGGCAACGAGGGCCTCCCGGAGCTGGCGGGAAGCGCCGCGATCGAGGCGCACTCGCTCACCGACGTGACGGACCTGCAGGCGCAAGGCATCGTCGATGCCCTGGGTCGAGTGCGCGACTCGCTGGACGCGGAGATCCGTCGCGAGCGCCTCGACCCGGCGTTGCAGGAGGGTGCGGTCGAAGGGATGTCGCTGCGGGCGGCCGGCTTGCTCCGCTCCCTGTGGGGTGCCACGCGCTCGGAGCCGCTGCTCGCGCAGTTCGACCGGATCGCGTCGCGGGCGGCGGCCACTGGTAGAGGGCCGCTGTACGAACCCTCGCTGGTGCAGGCGTACTTCCGCGCCTCCCTGTTCACGGGCTTCTTGCACATCGAGCGTTGGTGGAGGAGCGAGCAGGACACGCAGCAGCTCAAAGGGTTCGGAAAGATGCTCCAATCGACCGGGAGCACGGAATCCGTAGACGTGGGTCGGTGGCACAAGGAGATGGAGCCCGGGCGGACCGCCCTCGACGAGGAGCCGCGGCCGGTCGAAGCGCTGGCGTCCATCGTGTCGCTGGGGCACCGCCCTCTGCACCTGCTTCACGACGACGTGGCCGATGGGGTGGCGGGAGGGAAGCCGGACAAACTCCGGGCGATCCGGCTCCTCGAGGCGCGATTCGACACGCGTCCGGAGCATCGGGTCCAGGCGGCTTTCTACGCTCGCTACCCCTCGCTGGACATGCCAGCGGCGGAGCGGATCTGCCGCGCCGTCCTCCCGGTGACTGCGAACAAGGAGTGCGCGCAGCTTCTGGGCGATCGCGACCGGCTGCTCGCCATCGTCCGCGACCCCGCCCAGCCGGCCTATTACCGCGCGCGGACGCTGAAGTCGTCCGTCGCCTGGCTCGGTCCCGAAGTGGTCGACGCGGGGTTCCGTGACTTGCTGCGGGCGGAGCCGTCCGTCCACATCCTCGTCGACTACGTGGAGTTCCTCGAAGCTCAAAAGGAATATTCGCGCGCGCGAGAGGTCCTGCTCCAGTCGGTCGGTGATCTTCCAAGAGAAGACCGTTGGTCGATGAGGTTTCGCATCGACGCCGCGCGGATGCTCTACCACCAGCACGAGTACGAGAAGGCCTGGGCCGAGTTGGAGCCCCTGGCGGACAGCGGCCCGGCAGGCCAGATGCGAGCTGCGTACGTGCTGGCCGCGCTGGGCAGAAAGGAGGAGGCGGAGAGGTTCGCGCGCCGCCGCCTGGAAGGCTTCAAGGACTGGAGCTCGATGGTGCTGCTCGCCGAGATCTTCTGGCGGACGGGGAACTTCGCGGAAGCGAACCGCCTGATGTTGCACCCGCCCTTCCGCATCGAAGACGGGGATTGGGGAGCCGCGTTCGGCGATGCGTTCGCGAAGGCATTCGCGGACCGCCCGGACGCCGCCGCGCAGGCGGCGTTCGCAGCCGCCCGAGCCGGAGGCCTCGCACCGCGTCTCCTGCGCAAGCTGATCGACCCGCTCGAAGACCGTCCGGCACTCGCTTTCCAGCTCGAGGCGAGCCTCGCGCCGGAGGACGCGCCCGACGTGCTGCGCGCGTACGGGTACCTACGGAAAGCGCAAGGGGAGGCCGCAGCCCGAAGCTGGTTCTTGCCCAGGCTGCGGAGCGGCGACGCGGGCCGGGTCGCGCGCGCGATCTACGCCGCTGGACAATTGGAGCTGCTCTGGAGCGCGCTCCCCGATCCGCAGCCGGACGCGGTCTGGGAGCTGCGCGGGGCTGCAGCGCGCCTCGACGCGTCCTTGAGGACCCGCTTGAAGGACGTCGCCGCGTATTATGGAGAAGCCGGCAAGACCGGGACCGTGGGCCGGTTCCTCGCCGGGCTCGAGCGCCCGGAGGCGCTGGCGCCCGCGTCCCTTCGCGAAACGTGCCGCGATGCGTACTACCTCGGCGTTCTCGAGGAAGGCGCCGGTCATCGCGCCGACGCTTCGAGCTGGTACCGGGTGGCGGTCGAGACCGAGCAGGTCGACGTCCCAGAGTTCCGCTGGGCGCGCGCCGCACTGATCCGTTGGTCGCGGCGCGAAGAAGCCCTGGCCGTCGTGCGCGGCCTGCCCACCGCCGTGGCCAAGCGCCAGGTTCCCTGAGGCCAGGCGCAAAGCCCGGCTCGTCGCGTCTTGACTTCGCACTCGATCAGAGTGCGAACAAACGGCCGTTCGGGTGGTGGTCTGCCCTCCATCCGACCTTTGCCTCAGGTCGCCTCCTCGTCGCAGAAGGGAATCGCGATGCGTCCATATCCGCGGAATTCCGCAACCTGCCTTTTGCCCATTGGGATCGCGCTCACGTTTCTCCTTCCCCGGGTGGCGCACGCGCATCTGACGAAGTTCGACGTGACGAGCCGGGGGCCGGCGTTCGGCGGCTTCTCGTGGCCGGGTGTCGAATCGTACGAGAAGATCGTCGGGATCGGCTCGGGAGAAGTGAATCCCCTCGACCCGAAGAATTCCGTGATGGTCGACATCCAGCTCGCGCCGCGAAACCCGAACGGCAACGTCGAATACTCCTTCGACTTCTATATCCTGAAGCCGCTCGACCTGACGAAGGGCGCGCACAAGGTGATGTACGAGCCGCCCAACCGCGGCAGCAAGACCTGGGCCAACATCGCCCGGTTCTCCGGGTCTACCAACGACCCGGCGTCCCAGACCGCCCCAGCCGTCCTGGACAACAATTTCTTCTTGCGGCGCGGCTACACCATCGTGTTCAGCGGATGGGACCAGGCCGCCGGCCTACGCAGCGCGAAGAGCGAGGCGGCCTTCGTCACCGCGATCGACCTCCCAGTCGCGCAGAACCCCGATCGGTCGCCGATCACCGGTCCGGGCTACGAGTACATCGTGACGGGCAACGCTACGTTCCCGCTGACCTACCCCGCGGCTACCTTGGACAAGAGCGACACGAACAAGGTGAAGCTGACCCACCGCGTCCATCTCGACGACGTACCCAAGGTCCTTGCCAGCTCCGCGTGGGACTATACGAACTTAAGTGGTACGGCGATCAAGCTCAACGCGTCGCCTGATGCTGCTCCTTGCGACAATAGTACGCCACCGAAGTGCCCTTTCATCGCGAACGACATCTACGAGTTCATGTACGCGGCCAAGAACCCGACCGTGAATACGATCGGCCTCGCCGCCATCCGCGACTTCAATGCGTGGCTCCGGTACGAGACCGCCGACAGCGCCGGCAACGCCAATCCGCTCGCCGGCGACATCCAGCGCATCTACACGGAAGTCGTCTCCCAGCCCGGGCGCACGCTCAACGATTTCACTCACCTCGGCTTCAACCAGGCGGAGAACGGCAAGAAGGTCTTCGACGGCATGCTGCAATGGATCGCCGCCGGCGACGGCCTGAGCATGAACTTCCGCTTCTCCCAACCGGGGCGCACCGAGCGCAATCGCCAGGAACACCTCTTCAACGAGGCGACGTTCCCGTTCGCCAACGTCATGACCACGGATCCGATCACCGGGATTCGCGACAGCCGATTCGCCAGGTGCGAGATGACCCATACCTGCCCGGTCGCGATGGAGATCTACTCGGCGAACGAGTACTGGGTGAAGGCCGCTTCGCTCTTGCACACGACTCCCGACGGGAAGAAGGATCTCGCCGACTCGCCGTTCGCCCGCAACTACTTGATCTCCAGCCACCAGCACGGTACCGGGAGCGCGACGTCGAAAGGCAACTGCCAGCAGTTCCAGAATCCGCTCAACTCGGCTCCGGTCCAGCGCGCGCTGTGGATCGCGATGGACGAATGGGTCACGCGGGGCAAGGAGCCCCCAGACAGCAGGGTGCCTACTTTCCATGAGAAGACGCTCGTTCCGCCGAACCAGTCGGCGGTGGGTTTCCCGAGCATTCCGGGCGTCACGTTCACGGGTCTCGAGACGACGCGCTACCGGTTCAATTGGGGCAACGACCACTTCTATGACCCCCGAAGCCCCAACTTCGGCATCCCGTTCGTCAATCCGCCGATCAACAGCGATGGCGTCTCCATTCCCTTCGCGCCACCGTACGAAAACAACCCGAAGAACGGACCGATCTACCCGAGCTTCGTCCCGAAGACCGATCGCGACGGCAACGACATCTCCGGTATCCGCCTGGCGGACGTGACAGTCCCGGTAGCCACCTACACCGGCTGGGCCTTGCGCAGCGGGCCCCAGGCGAACGACGGGTGCGAGAGCTCGGGTCAGTTCATCCCGTTCCCGAAGACGGCAGCGGATCGCCAGGCGACCGGCGACCCGCGTCTTTCCACAGCGGAGCGCTATGGGACGCTCAATCAGTACATGCGCGAGGTGGCCTTTGCGCTGCGCAAGATGGTCCACCAGCGGCTGCTCCTCTGCGAGGACTACGACGCCGAGCTGAACCGCCTGACCATGACGCTGGGAGCGACGACTGGCGGGCTGCAGATGGTTACGGGCAAGCACGCAGCCAAGATCCCGCCGCCTCCGCGTGAGTGCACGAAGCGGGACGACGACGACGAGGATTAGAGGAGGCCCTGACCAGAGCCACGCCGCGCTCGACAAGCTCCTCGCCACCTTCCGTTGACCCCTCCGCGCATCGATCTCGAGGCTCGCGCATCCGATGGCCGCCCACGAGGGGGGACTGGTGCCGAGCATCCGCCGTTGCAGTCGAGGAGATTTTCCAGCAGTAGTCGATCTTTTGCGGCAGCAGTGGCCGCTCCCGGGAGCTCGTGAAAGCGCCCTCCGCGACGCGTACGAGCGGGGACTCGCCTCTCCGCGCCAGCGGTATCTGTGCGCCGAGCTCGACGCGCGGGTCGTCGGCTTCGGATCCCTGACGCTCACCAGCAACCTGCGCCAGGACGGGCCGGTCGGACGCCTCGACGAGCTGGTGGTCGATCGGGATTACCGGTGCCGCGGGATCGCCACCTCGCTCATGCGAGCGATCGAAGAGCTCGCCGCCGGCGTGGGGTGCACCCGGCTCGAGCTGGACTGCGATTTCCATCGAAAAGACGAGCACGCCTTTTCGAGCAGCGCCAGTTCGAGCGCCGGGCGCTGCTCTTTTCGAAGCGTCTGAGCTAGGGGCTCGCCTCGACCTCGCGACGAAGGCACGACACCCGGCCTCGAGCCTTGGGCTAGGATGCCCGGCCCATGATTCGCATCCTTCTAGCCATCCTCCTCCCCACGGCTGCGTTCGCGCAGGGCCCGGCCGATCTGCGCGCCATGGCCAGCTCGTACTACGAGTGGCGCGACTCGACGTACCCGGTGTTCTCCAGCGATCAGGGAAAGCACACCTGGGACGACCGGCTGACGGACTACCGCATGCCTTCGGTGCAGGAGCGGCGCAGGCACGTGGACAGCGTCCTCGCGCGCGTGAAGGCGATGCGCACGGACGGGTGGAGCAAGGACGATCGGATCGACAAGGTCCTCTTCCAGGCGCAGCTCGAGGGCGACGCGTTCTTCCCGCGGGTGATGCGCCCTGAAGAGTCGGATCCGCAAGTCTACGTGAACGAGTCGTCGAGCGGCATCTTCGGCCTCCTGAAGAAGGAGTACGCCCCGAAGAAGCAGCGCGCTGCCGCGGCTGCGAGCCGCCTGCTCGCCGTGCCCGGGATGCTGCAGCTGGCGCGCGCCAATCTCATCCGGCCGGTCAAGCTGTACGCCCAGCTCGCGATCAGCGCGGCGAGGCACGGCGACGATCTGTACACGAAGAGCCTGATGACGCTCGCCGACGGCCTCGACGAGGCCGACCGGACCCGGCTTGCAAGCGCGCGCGACGGCGCGGTGAAGGCGCTGCACGATTTCGCGGACTGGCTCGAGGCGCGGCAGACGACGATGCCCGACTGGAAGCCGATGGGCGAGGCGGAATACAACTACCTGCTGCATCGCGTGCTGCTGTTGCCCCTGGACGCGCGCGAGGTGGCCTCGCTGGGCGAAATCGAGCTCGCTCGCTATCGAGCGCTGGAGGCCTGGCTGAAGAATCCGAGCTACGCGTCGCCCGACCCGGCGCGCGCAGCGCGCGTTCCGAAAGACCAGGCGGACTTTCTCGCGGCGTACGAGGCGCGGCTGCGCGAGATCACCGACTTCCTCGCGGCGAACCACCTGATCACGATCCCGTCGTACATGGGGCCGTTCCAGATCCGGCAGCTTCCCGAGGCGTTCAAGCCGACCAGCCCCGGCGGCTTCATGAACCCGCCGGGCTTGTACGACCGCGACCCGAGCGGCTTCTACTTCATTCCCACGTACGACCCGAAGAGCGAGAACTTCTACATCCGCGCGGCGATCGAGGATCCCCGTCCGATCCTGGGGCACGAAGGGATTCCCGGACATTTCCTCCAGCTCTCGATCGCGAACCACCTCGCGGACGAGATCCGTCGGCAGCACAGAGACAACACCTTCGTAGAGGGATGGGCGCTCTACGGCGAAGAGATGCTCATGCGCGAAGGCCTCTATCCGGATCAATCCCCGTCGCAGGGACAGGTGCTGCGCCTCAGCCGCTACCGGGCCGCGCGCATCGGCGTCGACGTGAACCTGCAAACCGGCCGATGGACCTTTCCCCAAGCCGTCGACTACTTCATGGAAGCCGGCGGCCTCGATCGCGAGGCGGCCACCGGCGAGGCGGCGGGAGCCGCGTCCAGTCCCTCCCAGAAGATCGGCTACATGGTGGGAAAGTGGCAGATCATGCGGCTCCTGGGCCGATACCGGGAGGCGCAAGGAACGGGCTTTCGCCTGGGCGAGTTTCACGACCGGTTGATCAGCTACGGCAGCCTTCCCGTGTCCGTCATCGAGTGGCTGATGTTCGACGACGACACGTCGCTGAGGAAAGCCGGAGCGCTCTGAGGAGCAGGCCGATCCTCTGACGTCCGATGATCGACAGTCCAGCGACTAGGAGGGACGGGCGTGCCCGTCTCTGGCCGGACGCGGATTGAGCGAGGCCGCGATGGTCCGGGCGAGGGCGCGCGGGCTGATCCGCAGCGACTGCACCGTGAGCTTGTTCCGCAGCCCATGTACGACCATCGGCTTGCCTTTCATCATCGCCCGGTAACCCTCCCGGGCTACGCGCGCTGCCGGCGCGGCTCCCAGGCGGAACAGCAGCGAGCTCGCGTTCCCTGCCACGCCGGCGAACTCGGTGGCCGTCGCGCCGGGGCAGCTCACCGTCGCCGTCACGCCGGTGCCGCGCAGCTCGTACCAGAGCGCCTCGGTGAACGAGTTCACGAATGCCTTGCTGGCGTAGTAGACGGCCATGAACGGCCCGGGCGGAAAGCCGGCGGTGGAGCCGACGTTGAGGATGCGCCCGCGCTGCCGCGCGACCATGGCGGGCAGGAACGCGTGGGTCAGCGCGACCAGCGAGGTGATGTTGAGCTGGATCATCTCCAGCTCGCGCGACAGCGGCAGGTCCAAGAACGCGCCGCTGGCGCCGAACCCCGCGTTGTTGACGAGGAAGTCGATCGGCAGGCCGAGCCTTCCGACCTCCTCGACGACTCGCGCCGGACCCTCCGGCGTCGCCAGATCGGCCGCCACCACCTCGGCCGTCACGGCGTGCGCCGAACGCAGCTCGCGCGCCAGGGCCTCCAGCCGATCGCGCCTCCGCGCGACCAGCACCACGCCGTGCTTGTCGGCCGCGAAGAGCCTTGCGTACTCGGCGCCCAGTCCCGACGATGCGCCGGTGATCAACGCCGTTCCCATCCGCTGCCTCCTGACGCGGAGCCACGATCGATCTACCTTGTGGGATGATTGCGCAAGTGGTTCGGTGCGTTTCAAGGAGGTCGCCGTGGCAGAAATCTGTTCTCATCTGGAGAAGCTCGCCGCTCCGGGCCGCGACCCGGTCAAGCCGGGCGGCCGAGGCTGCAAGGAATGCCTCGAGTCGGGAGACGAGTGGGTCCACCTCCGGCTCTGCATGATTTGCGGTCACGTCGGCTGTTGCGACGACTCGCCGAACAAGCACGCGACCAAGCACTTCCACAAGACCCGGCACCCGACCATCAAGTCGTTCGAGCCCGACGAGGAGTGGGCGTACTGCTACGTCGACGATCAAATGGTGGACGGCTTGACCAGCCTTCCTGGGGAGTCCCCGGGCCGCCATTACCCGGCGCCCGGCGCGCCGCACCCGTGACGTGAGTCACTCCGCGGTTGAACGCTCAGCGGGCTCAGACTCCGCGCGCCACGCGAGCCTTCCAGCGGGCTCGGGCCTTGTCGCGCTCGTGTTCCCGGGTCCTCACCGACGTTTGCGCGTTCAAGGACCCGAGCAGCTTGCCGGTCGCCGCCGCGACCTCCTCGATGGCGCGATCGAAAGCGGGAGTGTCCGCCGCGGAGGGCCGCGAAAGGCCGCTCACCTTCCGCACGAACTGGAGAGCGGCAGCGCGAATCTCTTCCTTCGTGGTGGGCGGTTCGAAGTTGTAGAGGATGCGGATGCTGCGGCACATGGATTTGCTCCCTCGCGGCGGTACGCACTTTTCTAGCACGCAAACGCGGGGTGGCGCCTACACCGGCGCACTTTTGCGGAGGGCAGATTCCTTGTGGTCGTGGACTGCTCCGGTATCGTCGTCGTGATCACCCCCCTCGCTCGCGAAGAGCACTGATGGAGGCAATATGAAGAGGATCGTCACAGCGGTTGCAGTCGGTATGCTTCTCTGTGCCTTCGGCGCGCGCGCCGAGAGGTACCAGAGCTCGCGGCCCAATGCGAAGCACGTTCTGGTCGGTCTGGATACGGAGTTCGGAATTCCACTGGGCGACTACAGCGACGTGAACAGCGTCGGCGCAGGCGCCCTGGTCGTCGGCGAATACCCGATGATGAACATGCTGGGCCTGACGGCGCGTCTGGGCTTCCAGGCGCACGTGAGTAGAACGATCGGCCCGGGCCTTGGAGCGCACGTCAACGCCATCCCGTTCCTGCTGGGCACCAAGTACTATATGGGTGGACAGCGAGAGGGCCTGTTCGGCGCGTTCGAGGCCGGCATCTTCGACCTGATGAGCAGCGTCGACCGGCGGGTCGGCGGCGGCGGCGGCACGGTAGTCACCGACACCTCGAACGAGGTGAAGTTCGGCATGGGAGCGGGCGTGGGCTACCAGGAAGATCGGTGGAACGCGCGCGTGAGCCTCCACACCCAGGACGTCGGGAACTTCGGCAGCGCCCTCGCGATCACTGGCGGCATCGGCTACCAGTTCGCCGGGTTCTAAAGGAAGCGCAAGGGAGTGCCGCGTCGCGTCCCCCCCCGCGACGCGGCACTCGCTCTCGCAAGCCGTCGCCGTGCGCGATCGGGATTACAATCCCGGCCGCCATGGACGAGTGCGTACAGAAGACCGAGGAAGAGTGGCGTCGCGAGCTGACGCCCGAGCAGTACCGCGTGTTGCGCCAGAAGGTGACCGAGCGGGCCTTCACCGGCGCGCTCTGGGACGACCACGAGCCCGGCCGCTTCGTCTGCGCCGGCTGCGGGGCGGAGCTCTTCCGCGCGGAGGACAAGTTCGACAGCGGCACCGGCTGGCCCAGCTTCACCCGCGCGGCGGACGCCCGCGCGGTCGCCTCCGAGCGCGACTCGAGCTACGGGATGGAGCGCGTCGAGGTGCACTGCCGGCGCTGCGGCGGGCACCTGGGCCACGTCTTCCAGGACGGGCCGGCCCCGACGGGCGAGCGCTATTGCATCAACTCGGCTTCGCTGAAGAAGGCCCGCTGAGCGGCGTCAGCCCAGGTCCTTCGTGAACCGGACGGGGCGGGGAGAGAACCCGAGCTTCACGTAGAAGCGGTGCGCTTCCTGCCGGTGCGCCGCGCTGGTGAGCTCCAGCCGTGCGCAGCCGCAGTCGCGCGCGAAGCCTTCGGCGACCGCGACCAGCCGCCGTCCGACGCCTTTCCCGCGCGATTCTGGATGGACGACCAGGGCAGTGATGCGTCCCAGATGGCCGGGCGTGTGCAGCATCGGGATGGCGTGGAAGCTGAGCAGGCCGGCCAGGGCCTCTCGGGCCGGGCGCTCCTCCGGAGGGAACTCGGCGACCCAGACGCGATCCAGGGAGGAGCCCCGGAAGGCTTCGAGCTTCAGCACCACGCGCGCGGGCTCCAAGGGGTGGCCCAGCTCGCCCAGGAGATAGGAGATGGCGGGGGCGTCGGCCGGACCCGCGTCGCGGATCACCGCCGGCGGCGCGCGGAGCGGCCGCCGCGCCTCCCCGGCTTCGCGCTTCGTCGCTTGGGCTTTCTCGCCTTCCGCTCCTCGTCCCAGACCACGGCCTCGACGTTGTGACCGTCGGGATCGAGCACGAAGGCGGCATATCCGTACTCATCGCGCGGGCCCGGCACGCCGTTGTCCTTGCCGCCGGCGGCGAGGGCTGCCCGATAGAAGGCATCGACGGCCCGCTCGTCCGCCGCATGAAAGGCCAGGTGACTCGGAGTGCCCACCTTGCCCTTCGTGACCCAGAAGTCGTGGCGCCCGCCCTGGATGAACCCGAAGGCGTCGCCGTACTCCTTGTCGACCTCGTACCCCAACGGTGCCAGCGCCCGCTCGTAGAATTTCCGGCTCGTGCGGGCATCGCGGCAGCGAAGGCTGATGTGCTCGATCATGCCAGCGGCTTACGCCGCGCCGCGCCCCACCGCAAGCCCGATCCACCTCGAAACCGCGCGGCAACTGTGCTTTGGTGCCCGCCGTGCAGAGGAGAAGGGACCTCGGCGATCCCGCCCTGGCCGCGCGCCTGAAGAAGGCGCTGCGCGGCGAGGTGCTGTTCGACGCATTCACCCGCGGGCGCTACTCGACCGACGCGTCGATCTACCAGATCGAGCCCATCGGCGTGGCGCTGCCGGAGGGCACCCAGGACGTGGAGGCCGCCCTCGCGCTGGCCCGCCAGGAAGGCTTTCCGGTCATTCCCCGGGGCGGTGGCAGCTCGCAGAACGGCCAGACGCTGGGCGAGGCCTTGGTGATGGACACGAGCCGGCACATGAACCGCCTCCTGGAGGTGGACGCGGCGGCTGGCACGGCGGTGGTGCAGCCCGGGATCGTCCTCGACGAGCTGAACCGGCAGCTCAAGGCCACCGGCTGGACCTTCCCGGTCGACGTCTCCACCTCGGCCAACGCCACCCTGGGCGGGATGACCGGCAACAACTCGGCGGGCACGCGTTCCATCAAGTACGGGATCATGGTGCACAACGTCCTCGAGGTGGAGGCGGTGCTGGCGGACGGGTCGCGCATCGCCTTCGGCGAGGTCCCCGCCGACCTGGACAGCTCTCCGCCGCGGCTCCGGGAGATCGCGCGGGCCATGCGCGCGCTCTACGCGAACAACGCGGAAGAGATCGCGCTGCGCGTTCCGAAGCTCTTGCGCAAGGTGGGCGGATACAACATCGACACGCTAGGCGAGCGGCGCACCAACCTGGCCAAGCTGCTGGTCGGCTCGGAAGGGACGCTCGGCTTCTTCACCCGGATCAAGCTGAAGCTGCACCGGATCCCGAAGCACAGAGTGGGTGCGATCTGCCATTTCGACCGCTTCTACGATTCCATGGACGTGACGCGCTTCATCGTCGAGCTGGGGCCGTCGGCCGTCGAGCTGGTGGATCGCACGATGATGGATCTGGCCCGCCAGCTTCCGGTCTTCCGCGCCACGCTCGAGCGGTACGTCGAGGGATCGCCCGAGGCGCTGCTCCTGGTCGAGTTCGCCGGCGACGAGCAGGCCCCGCTCCTGGAATCGCTCGGCCGCCTGGAGCAATTGCTCGCCGACCACGGCCATCCGGGCTCGGTGGTCCGGACGGTGGACGCCAAGGCGCAAGCGGACATGACCGCGGTCCGCAAGGCCGGGCTCAACATCATGATGTCGATGAAGGGCGACGGGAAGCCGGTCTCCTTCATCGAGGATTGCGCCGTCCCGCTCGACGATCTGGCGGAGTTCACCGACCGGCTGACCAGGGTGTTCCGCAAGCACGGCACCGAAGGCACCTGGTACGCGCACGCCTCCGTGGGGTGCCTGCACGTCCGGCCGATCCTCAACATGAAGGACGAGTCCGGCGCGAAGAAGATGCGCGCCATCGCCGAGGAAGCGTTCTCGATCGTCAAGGAATACAAGGGATCCCATTCCGGCGAGCACGGCGACGGGATCAGCCGCTCCGAGTTCCACGAGATGATGTTCGGCGAGCGGCTGGTGCGCGCCTTCGCCGAGGTGAAGGGCGCGTTCGACCCGGGCGGCCTGCTCAACCCGGGGAAGATCGTCCGGGCACCCAGGATGGATGACCGGTCGCTGTTCCGCTACAAGCCCGGATACGCGCCGCTCCCGATCCGCACCGCGCTCGATTGGTCCGCCGCGGGCGGGTTCCTGGCCGCCACCGAGATGTGCAACAACAACGGGAACTGCCGCAAGTTCGAGGCGGTGATGTGCCCGAGCTACCAGGCGACGGGCGACGAGAAAGACGTCACCCGCGGCCGCGCCAACAGCCTGCGCCTTGCTTTGAGCGGGCAGCTGGGGCCCGAGGCGCTCTCTTCCGACCGGATGAAGGAGACGATGGATCTCTGCGTGGGCTGCAAGGCCTGCCGCCGCGAGTGTCCTACCGGCGTGGACATGGCGCGGATGAAGATCGAGTTCCTCCACCACTGGAACGCGCGCCACGGCGTTCCCAGGTCCGAGAAGCTCACCGCGTACCTGCCCCGCTATGCGGCGGTCGCGACCCGGCTGGCTCCACTGATCAACCTGCGCAACTCGGTGCGCGCACTCGCGGTGCTGGGCGAGAAGCTCACGGGCCTGAGCGCGAAGCGCAAGCTGCCCGCCTGGCGCCGCCAGCCGTACCGGGCGCCGCCGGTCCGGAAGGCGGGGAAGGAAGTCCTCCTCTTCGTCGATTGCTTCTCCCGGTACTTCGAGCCGGAGAACGCGCGCGCGGCGCGAGCGGTGCTGGAGGCCGGGGGCGCCACCGTCCTGGAGGACCCCTCGTCGCGCCCGCTCTGCTGCGGGCGCACCTTCCTCAGCGCCGGCCTGGTGGACCAGGCGCGGGAGGAACTGTCGCGCCTGGTCGGCGCGCTGTCCGGGACCCAGGGGCCGATCGTCGGGATCGAGCCGTCCTGCCTGCTGACCCTGCGCGACGAGCTGGGCGTGGTGGTCAGCGGCGAGGCGGCGCGAGCCGTGGCGAAGAGATCGCTTCTGCTCGAGGAATTTCTCGCCGGCGAGGCGCGCCGGGGCGAGCTGCGGCTGCCGCTGCGCAAGGACGGAACCCAGCAAGCCTATCTGCACGGCCACTGCCACCAGAAGGCGATGGGGACCATGCCGGACGTGGTCGCCGCACTCCAGCTGGTGCCCGGCCTCGCGGTCCAGGTGATCGAGTCGAGCTGCTGCGGCATGGCAGGCGCCTTCGGTTACCAGAAGGAGCACTACGACGTCTCACTGCGCATGGCCGAGCGGAGCCTGCTGCCGGCCGTGCGAGGCGCCCCGCCGGAAGCCCTGATCGTCGCCGACGGCACCAGCTGCAGGCACCAGATCGAGGACGGCGCCGGCCGGCGGGCCGTGCACGTCGCGTGCGTCCTGGAATCGGCCCTGGTGCCGGGCGGCGCGGGCGCGGTGCCTTGACTCACGCCTCAGCGCGGGAGCAGGGTTGTGGCCATGGAACGCCTGAGGGCGCTGCTCTCCCCAGGCCTGTGGACCGAGCGCGGCGCCTCGCTGCTGGCGGGAGTCCTCGCTGCCGCCGCGATCCTCGTCCTGGGACGCATCGCCGCGAAGATCGCGGCCAACATGGTGCGGCGCGTACTCGACCGGTCGCATACGGAGCCCACGCTGGTGAGGTTCCTGTCCAGCCTGGTCTATGCGCTGATCCTCGCGTTCGTGATCATCGCCGCGCTCGAGCGGCTGGGCGTGAACACCACCTCGTTCGCGGCGGTGGTGGCGGCGGCTGGCTTGGCGATCGGTTTCGCGTTGCAGGGCTCCCTGTCCAACTTCGCGGCGGGCGTGATGATCATCCTGCTGGGCCACTTCCGGACTGGCGATCTGATCGAGGCGGCAGGGCAGAAGGGGCGCGTGCTGGACGTGCAGATCTTCTCCACGGTGCTCCTCGACGAGAACGGCGTGAAGGTGATCGTGCCCAACGGGGCGATCACGTCGGGCACCATCCGCGTGCACTCCGAGGCCGCCGGCGAGCGTCCGGCCGCGTCTCCACAAGCTCGAGCCGGATGAGGCGGGTGGTCGCGTCCGCTTCCAACCAGGCATGGCCATCCCTGCCCTTCGAAGAGTGGCAGGACACGCTCGCCACGCTGCACCGGTGGACGCAGATGGTCGGGAAGACGCAACTCGCCCTGGCGCCGATGACCAATCACTGGTGGCAAGTAGCCCTCCATGTCACCGCAAGCGGCCTGACCACCTCGCCGATGCCCTGCGGCGAGCGGACCTTCGAGATCGAATTCGATTTCGTCAGCCACCTCCTGGAGGCGCGCACCAGCGACGGCGCGTCCCGGACGATGCCGCTCGCGCCGCGGTCGGTGGCGGATTTCCTGCGCGAGTACCGCTCGCTCCTGGGCTCGCTCGGTCTGGACGTGAGGATCTGGCCCGTGCCGGTGGAGATGCCCGACGCGCTGCCGTTCGAGAAGGACGTCGAGCACGCCTCCTACGACGCGGACGCGGCGCGGCGCTGCTTCAAGGTCCTGGTCCAGGCCGACCGCGTCCTGAAGGAGTTTCGGGGCCGCTTCCTGGGCAAGTGCAGCCCCGTCCATTTCTGGTGGGGGGGATTCGATCTCGCGTGCACGCGGTTCAGCGGCCGCCGCGCGCCGCGCCATCCCGGCGGGGTGCTCCACCTGGCCGATCGGGTCATGCGGGAGGCGTATTCGCACGAATGCATCAGCGCGGGCTGGTGGCCGGGAGGTGACCCCCTGCGCGAGCCCGCCTTCTACGCCTACGCGTACGCGGAGCCCCCTGGACTGCCCGACGCGAAGATCCGCCCGCGCGAGGCGTACTACCACCGCGAGCTGCGCGAGTTCATCCTGCCTTACGATGCGGTGCGCATGGCCGACCGGCCCGACGAGATGATCCTCGCTTTCCTGCAGAGCACGTACGACGCGGCCGCGGACCGGCTGGACTGGGATCGGGCTGCGCTCGAACGGGGTCCGGCCGGCTCGAAGTGAACCCGGGAGCGCGCGAGTGCCAGCTTCAGTCCTGATCGCGGTCGCGCTGCTCGCCGCGCCTGCCGTCCGCCGCGACGATCCCGCCGAGGATCAGTTCGCGCTCACCATCAGCGGCGGCGTCAGCCTGGGTGCATACGAAGCGGGGCTGAACTGGGCGGTGGTGCGGTTCATCCGCGCGCGCGAGCGCGAATTCGGCGATCCCCGCGCGTTCATCGCCGCGCGCCGCCCGGAGCTGGTCGCAGTCACCGGCGCCTCGGCCGGGAGCATCAACGCGCTCCTCGCCGCCGCACTCTGGTGCGAGGCGGACGGCTCGACCCGCAACGCCTCGGTGGATTCCAACCTGCTCCGGGATGCCTGGATGGGGATCTCGCTCGACGCGCTGCTCCCCGACGATCCCGCCGCGTACGTGCGCGAGGACGGCGTCCTCGCCAGCGCCGCGCTCGGGCCGCTGATCGCCGAAGTGCGCAAGGAACTGTTCACGCCGGGTACGCTGCGATTGCGCCCCGGGTGCACCCTTCCGGTGGGGATCACGCTGACGCGGGCGCGTCCGGAACAGCGCGAGACCGCAGGGCTGCGCGCCAGCTCCCAGCGAGCGGTGCTGCCCATGGTGTTCGAAGTGGACGGAGCAGGGCGCCTGCGGGTGCGCCGCCAGCACCTGCCGGATCGCGATGCCACCGAGAGCGTTCTCGCGCTCGCCGAGCTGCCCGGATCGTCGGGCCCGTACCTGGATCCGGAGAGCGTGCTGCAGGCGTTGCTGGCTTCCGCTGCGTTTCCCCTCGCCTTCGGCCCGCGCACGCTGTGCGAGTGCGCCCCGAGCTGCGAGGACGACGAGGCGCCCGCGGACGCGACCTGCCCTGGACCCGATCCTGCCCATCCCAGCGCCGGTCTGAGCTGCTCCGCCCAGTCGATGATGCAGGCTGAAAGCGAGCTGCGGGTATGCCGCCGCCGCTTCGTCGACGGCGGCGTGTTCGACAATGCCCCCGTCGGCCTCGCCATCGACCAGGCGGAGGCGTTCATCCGGCCGCGCCCGCTTCATCCCGTCATCTATGTCTTCATCGATCCGGACGTGCGCCGGCTGCGGCCGCCGGATCCTCCGCAGACCGGGGGAGGAACCGGGCAGGGCGCCACCGGCGTGTTGCAGCTGACGGGCGATCTGGTCGCGACCGCCCGCAACCGGGAGCTGTCGCGCACGGTCGAGTCCAGGCACTGGAACCGCACGAGCCGGAACCTCCTCCGGCAGCTCGCCCTCGCCCTCACCGACTATGGCGCGCTGCTCTCGCAGCTCGGCAACCTCGATGCGCCCGCGGCCAGGATGCCTCCGCCGGCGGCATTCTCGGGATCGATCGCCGAGCGGATCCGGTTTGGTCGCGTCCTGCAGAGCTGCCTGCTCCGCGTCGCCACCGCTGGCCCCACGCCGCAGGCGCTCGCCACGCACCAGGTGTGCGCGGCTGCGGTGCTCGGCCTGCCGGGCGCTGACCCGCTGAAGGACGACGCGCCCGCGCGCTCGGTCGTGGACAGGCGTCTGTCCGGCCCCGAGCTGGCCGCGCTGGTGCATCAAGTAGTGCTCATTTCGGCGAGCGACAACGCCATCCGGCGTTCCAGGGAGATGATCCTGGGCAACCGCGAGGCCCCCCCGGAACAGCGCGCCCGCGTCGTCGTGCTGCTCTCGCAGCGTGTCCAGATCGTCAGCGCGGTCCTCGCCTACGTAGCCGACGAGTTCCCAGGTCTGGTGGCTGGGGCGCTCCCCGACGACGTCGTCGACCAGTTGCGCGCCGACTTGCTGGAGATTTCGCAGCGCTCGCCGGCGCTCATCTCCAGCGCGAACCGCGTGACCAACGCTCTGGTCGAGCAGACGCTCGCCGCGCTGGCGGACGGCCGGAGCGAGGCAGCGCCGGAAGCCCGCGCTGCGCTGGCCGAGCTTCGGCGCCGGCCGGACGACGAGCTTTTTCCCACGGACGCCCTCCTGCCCATGGCCACTCGCCTGCAGGCTTCGCGGAGCGATCGACGCGGTCTGGAAGCTCATTTGGTCCACCTCGATCGCCTCATCCAGCTGCGTCCGCGGCTGCAGGCGCTAGCGGCGCGGACCGGGGCCATGCAGCGGGAGTGGCAGGACGTCGCGCCCGCGTCCGGCGAGCGGCGCCTGTTCATGAGCAGCCGCTTCAGCCCCATCGCCGGCAGCCAGCTGCTCAACTTCGCCGGATTCCTCGACCGGCCGCTCCGCGAGCTCGATTACGCCGCCGGTGTGTACGACGGTCTGCACGAGTTCGCGGCCGCGCTCTGCAACGAGCTCGATCCCTATCAGACGCGGCTTCCGCTGCCGGCCTTCAGCTCTGACGGCAGCGGGGCCATCGATCCCCACGCCGAGGCAACGCAGCGCTGCATCGGGGCCGTCCTGGGAACCGGCGCGCGGGAGCTGGGCCTGATCGACTCGCGCAGCACCGGCGCGGTCTTCCGGGCGCTGGCGCGGGCCGAGCTGGCGGCCTCGTTGGGCAGCAGCGCCCGCGCCGCGCAGATGGAGCGTTCTGCCGAATGGAGCTGGCTCGGACCTCCCGAGGGGCCGCGTCCCGGCGATTCGGCGGCCATCGCGCTTTCGGTCCTGTTGGCCCGCAAGCAGCCCTGTACCGAGCTGGACCTGGAACCGCTCTGCGCCGCGGAGCTGAGCTTCGACGAGTTCCTGGGCGGTCTGGCCGATTCCGGGTATCAGCCGGGCGGCCCGGCGATGCGCCTCGCGCTCTCGGACCCCCGGCGATGGGTCACGGTCACCTTGCGCAAGGCGCTCGATCGCACGATCGCGATCGAGCTGGATCCATCGCTGCGCGCCGACATGGCGCAGAAGGAGCAGGTGTTGTTCGCCCTCGGGGCCGGAGAGCTCTGGGCGCGAGGCGGCGAGGGCAAGACCTCCAGCGTTCAGTTCGTCCTCGACCCGTCGACGGTGCCGGAGCGGCCGCTGGCTTCGGGCCGCTGGCTCCCCATCCTCGCCGCCCACCTCGTCCCGTACCGCGTCGCGCTCGACGTCGCCCAGGGTGGCGTGGCGCTTTCCTGGCTCGAGCCCGCGCTGCGCGTCGGATCCCGGTTCTCGCTGCTCAGCACGGTGCAACCGGTGGACGCGGAGCTGTCCGCGGGCCGCGTCTCGAGCACTTTCGGCGCCCGGGCGACGCTGCACCTGGGTGGTCTCAGCGCGGGGCTGGGGCCCCGGGTTGCCGTTCATTGGAGCGGACCAAAGCGCGTGGACCTGGGGGCGGAAGCATCGCTTCTCGCGTTGCAGGACCGCATCGGGCTCTCCTTCGGCGTCCGCGAGCTGTCGCTCTCGCGAGGAACCGCCGCCACGGTGTTCGTCGCCATCACCATCGCCGACTTGAACGGCGCCATGTACTGGCTGACGCCGTGGGCGGCGAAATGACGCGGCCGCGCCCGCGTACCTCGGAAGTGTCATGGCGCCGAATCGTCTTACATGGCAGTCTGCGCGGCCGCCATTTAGCAACGATTGGTAGGGACTCGGAAACGAATCCGGCCGGACGGCATCGGACCGGAGGTTGTGTGTGATTCGCACCGGGGGTCTGCATGGAAGAGGAGCTCGGAGTGATGGATCACGACGGCGCAAGCCGCACGGGTTCCCTGGACATCGCGACACCTGCCCGCCCCGCTCCGCGTCCGGCCAGCAAGCGGCGGGTCTGGATCGTGGCGGCCGGCGGATTGCTCGCGGTGGTCCTGGTCCTGGTGGGCATCAAGGTGGCGCAGATCCGCACGATGATCAATGCCGGCAAGGCCTTCGTGCCCCCGCCGGAATCGGTGAGCTCTGCGAAGGTGGAGGCGAGCCAGTGGGAGTCGTCCCGCTCCGCGGTCGGCACGCTGGTCGCCGTCCGCGCCGTCACGGTCGCCTCGGAAGTCCCGGGCCTGGTACGCAAGATCGGATTCGATTCGGGCGCCTTCGTCCGCCGCGGCGAGGTCCTGGTGGAGCTGGACGCATCGACCGAGGAAGCCCAGTTGGCCGCCGCCAAGGCTGACGCCGAGCTGGCCAGGGCCACGTTGGAACGCTCGCGGACGCTGCGGGCATCCGACTACAGCTCGGCTGCCGATCTCGACGCGTCCGTGGCCCGCGCCAAGCAGACCACCGCCAGCGTTGCCCAGCTGCAGGCCACCATCGCCAAGAAGACCATCCGCGCGCCGTTCGACGGGAGGGTCGCCATCCGGCAGGTGGAGCTGGGGCAGGTGCTCGCCCCGGGAACGCTGGTCGCCTCGCTCCAGTCGATCCACCCCATCTACGCCGACTTCTGGCTCCCACAGCAGGCGCTCATCGATCTGACCCCCGGAATGAAGGTGCGCCTGCGCACCGACGTGTTCCCGCAGCAAGGCTGGGAGGGCGAGGTCACCACCATCAACCCCGAGGTGGACGTGTCTACGCGCAACGTTCGCGTCCGCGCCACTTTCCCCAACCAGGATGGCCGCCTTCGCCCGGGAATGTTCGCCAACGTCGAGGTGATCTCGCCGGAGAAGCGCTCGGTGCTGGTGATCCCGGCCACCGCCGTGATCTACGCGCCCTACGGGGACTCGGTGTTTGCGCTGGAGGAGAAGAAGGAGGGAGCGGGTGAACCGTCGCTGGTCGCGCGGCAGAAGTTCGTGCGCCTGGGAGAGCGCCGGGGAGATCTGGTCACGGTGGTTTCCGGGCTGGCCGCCGGTGAGACGGTGGTGAGCAGCGGCGCTTTCAAGCTGCGCAACGGAGCCGCCGTGGTGGTGAGGAACGACCTGGCGCCCAACGCAGAGCTGGCCCCCAAGCCGGTCGACAAGTGATTCGCCGAAAGGGTCCTCCATGAAGCTCACCGACCTGTTCATCCGGCGGCCGGTCCTCGCGCTCGTCGTCAACCTGATCATCGTGATCGCGGGCGTGCAGGCGATCCGCTCGCTCAACGTGCGCCAGTACCCCCGCAGCGAGAACGCGTCGATCACCGTCACCACGGTCTACGTCGGCGCCAACGCCGAGCTGGTGCGGGGCTACATCACCACGCCCCTCGAGCGGGTGATCGCGGCGGCGGACGGCATCGACTACATCCAGTCCCAGAGCGCGCAGGGCGTCTCCACCATCACCGCCCGCCTCCGGCTCAACTACGATTCCACCAAGGCCCTCGCGGAGATCGGCTCCAAGGTGGACCAGGTGCGCGGCGACCTGCCCCCCGAGGCGCAGGTGCCGATCATCAACATCGAGTCGGCCGACAGCCAGTTCGCCTCGGCGTACCTGAGCTTCTCCTCCGAGTTCCTCAAGCAGAACGAGATCACCGATTACCTGGTCCGCATCGTGCAGCCCCGGCTGACCGCGGTGGAAGGCGTGCAGCGGGCGGACATCCTCGGGGCGCGCACCTTCGCCATGCGCATCTGGCTGAAGCCCGACCGGATGGCGGCGCTGAACATCAGCCCGGCCCAGGTGCGCCAGGTCCTGGCGCAGAACAACTACCTTGCCGCGGTGGGCCAGACGAAAGGGTCGCTGGTCCAGGTCAACTTGACCGCGAACACCGACCTTCGCTCGCCGGAGGAATTCGAGCAGATGGTGATCCGGCAGGGCGGGGGCGCGACCGTGCGCCTTCGCGACATCGCCACCGTCGCCCTCGGCGCCGAGGATTACGACACGATGGTGAACTTCAGCGGGCAGACGGCGGTCTTCATCGGCGTGTGGGCGCTGCCCAACGCGAACTCGCTCGACGTGATCAAGCGGGTGCGCGTGGAGATGGACTCCTTGCAGAAGGAGCTGCCCGAGCAGATCAAGGCCACCATCGCCTACGACGGGACCGCTTACATCCGCAGCGCCATCCGCGAGGTGGTCAGCACGCTGCGCGACACGCTGCTCATCGTGGTGGTGGTCATCTTCCTGTTCCTCGGCTCCTTCCGCTCGGCGCTGGTGCCGGTGGTCGCGATCCCGGTGTCACTCATCGGCGGGATCTTCCTCGTCCAGGTGTTCGGATTCACCATCAACCTGCTCACGCTCCTCGCCATTGTGCTCTCGGTCGGCCTGGTGGTCGACGACGCCATCGTGGTGGTGGAAAACGTCGAACGCCACCTGCGGGAGGGGCTGAAACCGGTCGACGCGGCCCTGAAGGGAGCGCGCGAGCTGGTCGGGCCCATCATCTCGATGACCATCACGCTGGCGGCGGTCTACGCGCCGATCGCTTTCCAGGGAGGGTTGACCGGCTCGCTGTTCCGCGAGTTCGCGCTCACGCTGGCCGGCGCGGTCACCATCTCAGGGGTGGTTGCGCTGACTCTCTCGCCCGTGATGTCGGCGTACCTCCTCCGCCAGAGCGACGAGGAGAAGGGCTTCGCCGGGGTGGTCAACCGCACCTTCGATCGCGTCAAAGCCGCCTACGGGCGCGCGCTCGAGACCACCTTCCGCGCGCGGAGCGCGATCTACGTCGCCTGGGTGGTCATCGGGATCCTGGCGTTCCTCATGTTCGGGCAGTCTCCCAAGGAGCTGGCGCCGGCCGAGGACCAGGGCGTGGTGTTCGGCATCATCAACACGCCCGCGAACTCCACTCTGGACCAGGTCACGCAGTCGACGCGGGAGATCAACAAGGAGGCTTTCACCATCCCGGAGACCGAGTTCACCTTCCAGCTCACCTTCCCCAACAGCGGCTTCTGGGGCGCGGGCCTCAAGCCCTGGGACCAGCGCAAGCGCAACGCCTTCCAGATCCTGCCCGAGGTGGCGGCGAAGGTGGCCCCCATCCCCGGGGTGCAGTCGTTCGCCGTCCTCCCGCCCGCGCTCCCCGGCGGTGGCAGCTTCCCGGTCGAGTTCGTCATCGCCTCCACCGCCGAGCCCAGCGAGATCCTCGGGTTCGCCCAGCAGATCCAGCAGAAAGCCGCCGAGAGCGGGATGTTCGCCTTCCCGCCCATCATCGACACCAAGATCGATCAGCCGCAGTCCGAGATCGAGGTCGACCGCGACAAGGTGGCGGAGCTGGGACTCAACCTCCAGACGGTCGGTCAGGACCTGGGCGCCGCGGTGGGCGGCAACTACGTCAACCGCTTCAGCGTGGCGGGGCGCAGCTACAAGGTGATCCCGCAACTGCTCCGCACCGAGCGGTTGAACCCGGAGCAGCTGCAGGACGTCTACGTGACCGGCCCCAACGGACAGCTCGTGGCGCTCAGCACGATCGCCACCATCCGCAACTCGGTGACGCCGCGCACCCTCAACCGGTTCCAGCAGCTGAACGCGGTCATGCTGAGCGGCGTCGCCTTCCGCCCCCTCGACGAGGCGCTCCGGTACCTGGAAGGGGAAGCGGCGCAAATCCTGCCGAAGGGCTACACGATCGACTACACGGGCGAGTCGCGGCAGCTCCGGACCGAAGGCGACAAATTCCTGCCCGCGTTCATGCTCGCGGTGGTGCTCATCTTCCTGGTGCTGGCGGCTCAGTTCAACAGCTTCCGGGACCCGTTCGTGATCCTGGCCGGCTCGGTGCCGCTGGCGATGTTCGGGGCGCTCCTGATGACCTTCCTCAAGATGCCCAATCCGAACATCCCGTTCTGGACCAACGGTTGGACCACTACCATGAACGTCTACTCCCAGGTGGGGTTGGTCACGCTGGTGGGGCTCATCTCCAAGAACGGAATCCTGATCGTCGAGTTCGCCAACAAGCTGCAGGAGCAGGGTCAGTCGAAGATCGAAGCGGTGAGGAACGCCGCGGTCACCCGGCTACGCCCGGTGCTGATGACGAGCGTCGCTACCGTCTGCGGCCACTTTCCGCTGACGCTGGTGACCGGCCCCGGTGCGGCGGCGCGAAACAGCATCGGGTTGGTGCTGGTGGCGGGAATGGCGATCGGCACGGTGTTCACCCTCTTCTTCGTCCCGGCCATCTACCTCCTGATCGCCCGCGACCACCGCGCGGAGGCGCTCAGCGAGATCCCCGCCGACGCCGCCGTGGAGCCGGCGCACTGACCCCGCGCCGTCTCTCGGGCGCGTAACGCTCCGGCGCCGCCGCAGACACTCGCCGGAGAGGCCGGCGAGGTCCGGCCGCGAACAGGAGCAGACAGATGAAGAAGGCAATCGTGTCCTTTGCGCTCGCGCTGGCGGCGTGCGCAGGCGCGCGTTCCGTGCAGTCGCAGGACCCGCTTCCAGGCCACTGGGTGGGCGTGATCGACCGCGACGGATGGCAGAGGCAGCTCTCCGTCATGATCGACCGCAGCGAAGGGTCCTACCGGGGAAGCTGGATGTCGCTGGAGAGCCAGCCCGGGATCATGCTGGACGGCGTCCGCCGCAGCTCGGACGAAGTGCACATCGAGCTGGCGGCGCTGGTCTTCGACGGCCGCATCGCCGGCCGTACCTTGGCCGGGACCGTGACGAACAAGGCGGGCTCGAGCGTGGGCAGCTTCACCCTGACCCGGCTGGATCCAGCGGCGTTCCGGGAAACCAGCGGGCCGTGAGCGCACCGGGGAGCTGGCCGGCGGGGCGTAACGGCCGGCCGGCTCCGCGGACGTAGAATCCAATCCGAATCGAGAGAAGACCAATGGCGCAAACCTCTTCAGCACGAAGCCCGGCCTTTCCGCTGCAAGCACAGAAGGCCGTGGTGACCGGGGCGAACTCGGGGATCGGCAAGGCGATTGCCCTGGCGCTCGGGCACGCCGGCGCCGACGTGGTGGTCAACTATCGCGACGGCGAGGACGCGGCGGTCGCGGTGGTGAAGGAGATCGCCAAAGGCGGCGGCCGCGCCATCGCGATCCGCGCGGACGTCTCGCGCGAAGCCGAGGTGAAGGACCTGTTCCGGAGCGCCGTCGAGCAGCTCGGCACGGTGGACATCCTGGTCAACAACGCGGGCCTGCAGAAGGACGCGCCCTTCGAAGAGCTGACGCTCGAGCAGTGGAACACGGTGATCGGCGTGAACCTGACCGGCCAGTTCCTCTGCGCCCGAGAGGCGGTGCGCGAATTCAAGCGGCGGGGCGTGGTGCCCGCCGTTTCCCGGGCTGCCGGGAAGATCTTGTGCATCAGCTCGGTCCACGAGCTGATCCCTTGGGCCGGGCACGCCAACTACGCGGCCTCCAAGGGCGGGGTGCTGATGATGATGAAGACCCTGGCGCAGGAGGTGGCTCCGCACCGGATCCGGGTCAACAGCATCGCGCCCGGCGCGGTGCGCACGCCCATCAACCGGGGCGCATGGAGCACTGCGGAGGCGCTCGAGGCGCTGCTCGAGCTGATCCCCTACAAGCGCATCGGCGAGCCCGAGGACGTGGCCCGGGCCGCGGTGTGGCTCGCCTCGGACGAATCGGACTACGTGAACGGAACCACCCTGTTCGTCGATGGAGGCATGACGTTGTATCCTGAGTTCGCCTCGGGAGGTTGATGCGCGCTCCGCGCGTGACGCTGCTGCAGGTCTTCGCCGGGAGCGCCGCCGCTCTGGCGTTGCTCCTGGGCGCCCTCCTCGCGCTGTTCTCGGCTGCGACCCGCCGCTCGGTCCTGCACACGGCCGAGGCGCTGCGGGCCTCCGCGGCTCGCCGCATCGAGGCGATGGTGCGCGAGGAGCTGGACGGCGCCGCCCGGGCAGTCCGCGACGTGGAGCAGTCGATCCGCCTCGGAGTCGCGGAGCCGGACTCCGCCGCGTCGATCGAGTCCGCGCTCTTCGCGGAGGTGGTCCGCAACCCGCGCCTCGCCGAGGTGACCTTCACCCGGGCGGAGCGCGACGGGTTCGACCCCGGGGGCGAGCCTTCGCTCGGGCCGGGCCGCCGCTGCCAGGTGTCGGTCGTCCGCACCGACGCCGGCGCGCTGGTGACGCGAATCATCTGGCCTGACGGCCACGGCTTCGCGCTGCACGTCCGCGAGCGCGCGGAAGGAGGCGGTTTGCTTTCCGCTCCGCTTCGCCGGCAGGGGCCCACGCCCGATCCGACCGAGCACTTGACCTTCCGCACTGCGGCGTCCCGCGACTGGGACGGAGTGCCGATCTGGACCGACCTCTCCTACGCGCAGTCCGATTCCGGGCTGCCTCCCGCGCGCCGGCGCGTCGTGGTCAGCGTGCAGAAGTCCATGGTCGACGGGCACGGCCGCTTCGCCGGCGTCGTCCGGGCAGGCCTCCTCACCCACGCGATCGACGCCATCACCGCCCTTCGCGTCGACGATCGGGTGGCGAACGATCCGCACCGCATCTTCCTGGCCGACCCCGCGGGACATCTGGTGACGCGCACCGATCCGGTGGATCCGCTGGAGGACATCGGGGATGCGCTGCGGGTTTCGCCGCGGCAGCTTCCCGAACCGCTGGCGGCTGCGCTGGCCAGCCCGGTGTTGAAGCAGGCGGCGGAGGACGGTGAAGAGCGCTCCAGCGAGCTGAGCGTGGGAGGAGAGCGGTGGTTGGCGACCTTCCGGCCGCTGCAGGGCACCCAGGACTGGCTGGTCGGCATCGCCGTGCCGGAGAGCGCGTACACGGGGGAGCTGCACGAGCTGCGGATCCGGTTCCTCGTCGCCGCGCTGGCCGTGGTCGCGCTGATCGCCGCGGGCGGCGGAGCGACGCTCCTGGCGCTTCGGCGCAGCCTGGGCAGGATCGGAGCAAGGGCCGCCCGGATGCGCCAGCTCGATTTCACGGCCGCGCCGGCCGAGGCCCCCTTCCGCGACGTCCAGGAAGTCGTCGAGGGCCTCGAGCGGGCGAAGACGGCACTGCGCGCGCTGGGGAAATACGTCCCCATCGACCTGGTCCGCCAGCTCTACCGGGCCAACGCGGAGCCGGCGTTGGGAGGCGAGCTGCGGGAGCTGACCATCCTCTTCACAGACCTGGAGGGGTTCACCGGACTCTCCGAGCGCCTCTCGCCCGACGAGCTGGCTCGCGCCCTGGGAGCGTATCTGGAGGCGATGACCGGAGCGATCCGGGAATGCAACGGCACCGTCGACAAGTTCATCGGCGATGCCGTGATGGCTTTCTGGAACGCCCCGGAGGAGCGAGCCGGGCACGCGCGGCAGGCTTGCGCCAGCGTGCTTGCCTGCCAGAGGGCGGTGAAGCACCTCTACGCCTCGCCCTCCTGGACCGTTCCACCGCTGCGCACGCGCTTCGGCCTGCACACCGGACAGGCGATGGTGGGCCACTTCGGAGCGCCGGAGAGGTTCAACTACACGGCCCTGGGCGATTCGGTGAACCTGGCCTCGCGGCTGGAAGGCCTGTGCAAGCAGTACGGCGTCGAGGTGCTGGTCAGCGAAGCCGTGGTGGAGCGCGCGCGGGAGGAATTCGCCTTCCGGCTGGTGGACCGGGTGGCGGTGAAGGGCCGCAGCCAGGGGATCCTCGTGTATCAGTTGGTCGGGCCCATCTCCGCTGAGCTGCCGCCCGCGGCTCGCGACTACGAGACGGCATTCGCGTCGTACTCCCGCCGCGACTTCGCCGCAGCCGCCGTCCTCCTCGAGCGCCACCCCGGCGACGGACCCAGCCGGGTGCTGCTCGACCGCTGCCGCTCGCTGTCCGCCGCTCCCCCTCCGCCAGGCTGGAACGGCGTGCACGTCGCGGCTACGAAGTGAATGACCGGCCAAGGGTCGATTCGTTTCGCGGGAGGTTGACTGTGCGCCTGCTCGCAGTGGCCATTTGCATCGGTTTCGCCCCGCCTGTCCGGGCGGACGGGCTGAGTGCGGGGCCGACCGACAAGCTTGCGCTCGATCTTCCCAAGGACGGCGTCATCCTCGGGTTGGGATTCATCGCCTCCACCGTTCCGCTGATTTTCAGCAGTGAGCTCGCGCCGAAGTCTTGCCGCTGGTGCGACGGACCGGCGGGAAGTCCGGTCAATGCCGTCGACAACTGGTTCCACGACCGCCTCGTCGGGGCGGTGTTCTCACGGAGCACGTCGAACACCTTGAGCTCGGTGACAGCCTTCGGCCTCATGCCTGCGGTCGCCTTGACCGCCACGTTTCTGGCGACGGGACCGTACGCGACGCCCGGCGCTGGGGCGCGCGCAATCGTCATCGTGGGCGAGAGCGTCGCCGTAGCGACGGCGCTCACGCAGGCGATCAAATTCACCGCGGGACGGCAGCGACCGTACGCCCACTTCCAGCACTTCTCCATGCCCGGCGAGGGCACCGCGTACGACCCCACGCCCGACGCGAATCTCAGCTTCCCGTCCGGCCACACCTCCCTCGCCGCGGCGCTCGGGACCAGCGCCGCAATGGTCGCGACGTTGGAGCAATCCTCCGCCGCGCCGTGGCTTTGGGGCGCTGCGGGAGCGCTGACCGTCACCACCGGCGCGCTGCGGATGATGTCCGAGTCGCACTACTTCACCGACGTTCTCGGTGGCGCTGTCCTCGGTGCCGGCTGCGGCGTCCTGATTCCTTTGCTGCACCGCCGTGGCTCCGTGCTGAGCGGCAGCGCCGCGGCCGCTCCCTTCATCTCGGCCGGTGGCGGACGCGCGAGCTTCAGCCTCGCCGGCGCGTTCTGAGTCTGCACCCGTCAGAAACCGAAGCCGGAAAAGAGGTAGAACGAGGTACCCTCGTCCGATCGAACGAGCGCTGCCTTGAGCGAGCCGGCGAGCTGGAAGTAGGGGGACCTCGCGAACAGGCCGATCCAAAGACCGCCTCCCACCCCCGTGTGCCACGTCGACGAGCTCTCTCCAGCGAGGAACACGCGGCCGACGTCGCAGAGGCCGAAGACACCGTAGCGGAGCGGCAAGAGCGCGCTGTACTTGCCCAGCTCCACGTTCAACTCGGTATTGGCGGCGACGGCAGCGTCCCCGGCAAACCGGTTGAGATCGTACCCTCGAAGCAGGTTGCCGGTGGACGCTCCGGTCAGATCCAGGGTGGACCGCGAGGCCGTGCCGCCGAGGAACGCGGCCTCGAAGAACGGATACCTTCCCCAGTTGCGCTCCCCCGACACGTGGGCGCTCAACAGCACGTTCGTCAGGATTCGCGTCCCGTAGATGGCCGAGACCTCGCCCCGCACCTTGCTGAATGCGGCCGGGTTGCTGAAGATGCTCGGGGTGTGGCGCCCGGTCACGTGAACGGCGAAGCCTCGCTGCGATCCGTACGTTCCGCTGCTCTCGTCGAACGCGAGACCTGCTTCCGCGCTGGCCAGCGTCATTCCGCCGGATCCAGAAGGCTGCACATTGCCGATCAATCCGGTCTGGTCCACGCTCGAGACGTGCTTGAACAGCGCACCGGCGCGCCCTCGCACCGGGCCGACGAGGGGGACCTCGACCATCGGATTCACGATGATCTGGTCCTGATGCACGTCGTAGAACCCGCTCGAGACGAGGTTGGAATCGCGCAGCGTGTCGTTGCCGAAGCCATAGAACTTGGCGATTTCGATTCCCGAGTAGGCGAGGTAGAGGAGGGGGCGCACCGGCGAGCGCGTGCGGAAGTCTCCGCCGTATTCGAGGCGGGGGCGGCTCAGCTTCGTGGACCAGGCTGCTCCGAAGCTCATCTGCGAGGCGTATGGATCGAGCGCGAATCCGTACCCCGTTCTCTGCAGGATCCCGCCGAGCATGAGGCCTCGGGTGCCGTCGTAGGAGAACTGCGGAAAGAAGAGATAGTCGCGTCCCCAGTCCCGGAACACCTCGTAGCGCACGCGCTCGTCGACCCGCGGGTCGACCTTCTGGCGCGTCTCCAACTTGTCCGCGGGGATCTGGACCGGCGCGAGCGGCTCGTACACCTTCGTGGCGGACGGCGCGCTCCGGTCGACGATCTCGCTCGTCCCGGGTGGAGAGATCACCCGCAGCGTGATCGCGCCGCTCCCGCTTCCTTGGACGGCGACGCGGTCCTTTCCGCCCATCGCGTACAGGCGAATCTCGGAGGTCTCCTCGGGCAGGAAGGTCCTGCGAAAGAAGGGGGTCGCTTCCCTCTCGCCGGTCTTCTCCTGGCGTGCGTAGATGGCGACCGACACCGCTCCGCCCGCCTGCCGCTCGAGTTCGAAGTCCTCCCCGCCGGTGGTGCCGCGCAGGTCGACGTCGTGGGCGAGCAGCCGGTAGAACTCTCGCGAGGCCTCGGGAAGCAAGTCGCGGCGCGAACGGAGCGCTCGCTCCAGACCCTCGCCCGACTCCGCATACATCGGAGCGGGCAGGCGGTGGACCGCCTCCGAGATCACCGCGTCCGTGAGCTTCGCGACGAGGTCCGCGGTGACCGCCTCCCATGCGGCGCGCTCGAGGGGGACGAGGAAGCGGCGGTCCGTGTAACGTCCCGCGAACGTGATCTTGTCGATGGGCGGATACGTCGTCCCCCAGCCGACGATCGGCTTGCCGTAGTATTCGGCGATCGAGGGAAGGGCGCCGTCGAATCTGCTGAAGGATTCGTCGCGATCGCGCGGCACGACCCGCCAGACCCGCCCGTCGCTTTCGTCGAACCGGACCCATCGATACTGATCGATGTGGCGATCCCAGTCTCCGACCAGGACGTCCATCAGGCGGACGCGGAGGTAAGCGCGCGCGTCGACGCGTTCGTCGCTCCGCTCATCGAGCCGCTCGAAAAGGCTGAGCGTGTCCTCGACCTTCTTCACTCCCGGGATTTTGTGCTCGATCCGCTCCTCCAGACCGCCGAGCATGCCGGCGAACGTACTTCTGAACTCGCCCAACCGGGGATCGTCGGGCATCACCATCAGTTGGGGAGTGGCGTGTGGGACGCCCGCCGCCTCGAGCAACGGCGCGACGATCAGCGAAGCGCAGGGATACGCGCCGCTGGTCAAGTCCTGGGTGATGTCGCCGATGATCCCTTCCGCCGTTTCCGGATCGAGCACCCGGGTCGGGTTCTTGTCCACGGATCGAAACACCCAGGTGCGCCCGTTGCCGCTTTCGAACCGCAGGTTGCTCGTCTCCAGACCGCCGCCCTGACGTTCTGGAGTCAATCCTCCGTCGAACGTCGATAGATCGAGGACCGGTACTTCGATCGCCGTGTTCCAGGCATCGCGCCAGTGGGCGCCGAGAAACAGGCGGCGAAGCCAGCCAGCCTGGTAGCGGGCGCCCGGGATCACGGTCACGCTCCGGCGCGCGGCCGGCGGCGCTTCGGCTGCCGCCGCCGGTGCGGACACCGCGGCTGCAACGAGACCGAGCGCGGCGACGAGCCCGGCTCGCCTCACGTCATCCTGCGCAAGTGCATGGTTCGTGCCCACTTGCAGCGCCGGCTCGCCTTCGCAGGCCTGCAGCATAACCGAATCCAGGAGCGGCCGCGACGGCGTGCTCCGGATCGCGGCCGTGGCGGCCATTGCCACCGTGGCGATCCCGTTCTTGTCCGCGCTCGCATCCCAGGTCGACAACTACTTCACCGAGAGCGTCGGTCAATCGGTCGCCAACGACCTGCGCGTCCGCGTCTACGATCATCTCTCTTCCAAGCCGCGAAGGCGCGCAGCAGCTCGGGCGGCGGTCCGGGCGGGACGGATCCAATCGCGATGCGGCCCGACGTGCGCACCAGGGCGCGCATCTGCTGCAGGTACGCGGCGCAGCCGCGGCAGGAAGCGATGTGCCGCTCGAACCGGTCGCGTTCCGCGGCGGGCAGCACGCCTTCGAGATAGTCGGTGACGAGCTGGACCAGCTCGCGGCAGGTGAGGTCGGCGACGTTCATCGCGAGCCCTCCCGCATCAGCTGCTCCACCCGGGCCCGCACCTTCGAGCGCGCCCGATGCAGGAGCACCCGCTGGTTCCCCTCGGAGATCCCCAGCGCCTCGCACGTCTCGGCCGAGCTCCAGCCCTCCACGTCCCGCAACGTGATGACCTGCCTTTGCGCGGGCGGCAGCGCGCCGATCGCCCCCCGGACGAACTCCAGCGTCTCCTTCGTGGCCAGCTTCTCCTCCGCCCACTGCTCCGGTGGCGAGGCCCAGTGCCCTGGCCAGCGCGGGTGGTCGGCGCCGAGGAAGCGCGACGGATCGACGGCGGGCTCGTCCTCGTCGGGCGCGGTGAAGGACGAGAACGGCGCGCTCCGCGATTCGCGCGCTCCCCGGGACCGGGCGCAGTTGGCGAGGATCCCGAAGATCCAGCTGCGCAGCGAGGAACGGCCCTGGAAACCGTCCAGCCCATGCAGCACCCCCAGCCAGGCCTCTTGCACCACCTCCTCCGCGACCGCCGTGCTGGACACGAAGGACTGCGCCACCCGCAGCATGGAGGACTGGTGCCGCTGCACCAGGAGCAGGAAGGCATCCTCGCTGCCGCGGCGCAGGCCCTCGACCAGCTGCGCTTCCTCGGAGCCGTGGCTGGCGGGATTTGTGGCTGGTTCCTGCACGGACCCCCCGGAGAGATCGGTCCAGTGAACAGCGGAACCAGGCATCTTGTCCACGTGCCGCGACGGCCCCGAAAGTTACACGAGGATGGATGGCGTGCGGCCGGAGTGGAGCAGGGAGTCTCATGCTGGGCCGCAACGGGCCTGATACAACGCCGCGCCGTGGCGGAACCGCTCCAGGCTCCTCCGCGTCCAGACGCGGGTGTGTTTGCCGTGCTGCGCCATCCGGCGTTCTGCTGGATCTTGGCGGCTTCGCTGCTCAGCAACCTGGGCAATTGGATGGAGACGGTGGGGCAGTCGTGGCTGGTGCAGAAGCAGACGGCATCGCCCTTCCTCCTCGAGGTGCTCGCCGCGGCCGAGTTCGTCCCCGTTGCGCTTCTCGCCCTCCCCGCGGGGGTGCTGGCCGACCGGCACGACCGGCGCAAGCTGGTGCTCGTCGGGCAGGTGAGCATGATGGTGTTCGGGGCGGTCCTCGCCGTGCTGACGCATCTGGGGCGGGCCACTCCGGGAGTGATCATCGCCATCGCGTTCCTCGAGGGGGCCGCCTGGGCGGCAGTGATGCCGGCGTGGCAGGCGCTGGTGCCCGCGCTCGTGCCGCGCGACGAGTTGCCTTCGGCAATCGCGCTCAATTCCGCGCAGTTCAACGTGGCCCGCTTTCTCGGTCCGATGCTCGCGGGAGCCCTGCTAAGCACGGCAGGCGCCGCGATCGTCTTCGACGTGAACGTCGCCACTTTCGTCGCCATCGTGGCGGCGCTCGCCATCGTGCGGGTCGAGGCCAAGCCGCAGCGCAAGCCGCTCCCGAGGGCGGAGGTGCCCACCCAGGGGGCAGGGATCCCCGAAGTGGTCTCGTGGGCCGTGCACAATCCCGGTCCGCGTCGATTGCTCCTCGGACTTTTCATGTTCGCCCTGCTCGCCGCGCCCGTGCAGGGACTGATGCCCTTCTACGCCGACCGGTTGCTACAGGTGGGCGCACACGGTTACGGCATCCTCCTTTCCTGCCTGGGTGGGGGAGCGATCCTCGGAGCGCTGATGCTGGCGCACTTGCCGCGCACGTATCCGCGCCACCACCTCATCCCGCTCTCCATGCTCGGGTTCGCGCTCTGCGCGACCCTCTATGCCGGCTCGTCGCATTTCGTGCTCTCCTGCGCCGTGCTCGCCGTGGCCGGCGTTTTCTGGGTGTCGTCGCTCGCCGCCTCCAATACCGCCATGCAACTCCTCGTCCCCGATTCGTTGCGCGGCCGGGCGATGAGCGTGTTCGGCCTCGCCAGCACCGGAGCGCTCGCGCTTGGTCACGTTCTGGGCGGCACCCTGGCGCAAGCCGCCGGAGCGCGAGCCGCGACGCTGGGTACCTCCGCCACCCTCGCCCTGTTCGCGCTCTGGTCGGCGATCGCGAGAGAGCCGGCCATCGACTCGCTCGACTGGGCGCCGCCGCCGCCGCACGGGCTTCGAGCAGCCGTCTGGGAGGCCCTCACCGCGTCCTCGCACCGCGCCCAGCAAGTCGATGCCGTCCGGCGCGGTAGCGCGGAGCCGCTCGAGGAATAGACGTCCGGCTGTAACGGATCGGATCGGCCGTGGCACTCCCCGGCGGAGGGAGCGCCATGTACCGGCTGCGGTGGGCCCTGGTCGTCGCGTCGTGCTCGGTCATCGCCCATTGCGCGGCGGCTCGCGCAGAGGGGCTGACTCTAGTGCGGGCGGTGGGCTGCATCGGGCTCACCGTCTCCGATCTCGACCGGTCGGTGGCCTTCTATTCGGGCGTGCTCTCGTTCGAGAAGGCCCTGCAGGTGGAGCAGGCCGGAGAAGCGCTGGAGCGCCTCCAAGGAGTCTTGAGCGCGCGCAGTCGAACGGCGCGATTGCGCTTGGGCAGCGAATGCCTCGACCTGACGGAGTACTCGTCGCCTCCGGGGCGCGCCGCGCCGAAGGACTCGCGGAGCAACGACCGCTGGTTCCAGCACGTGGCCATCATCGTGTCGGACATGGACCGGGCGTACGCCGCGCTCCGGGCCGCGGGCGCGGAGCGCGTGTCCGAGGCCCCGCAGCGGCTCCCGGACTGGAACCCGGCCGCCGGCGGGATCCGCGCCTTCTATTTCCGCGATCCCGACCGGCACCCGCTCGAGGTGCTGCAATTCCCGGAGGGCAAGGGCGATCCGAAGTGGGCGCGGCGGGACCGGCTCTTCCTCGGGATCGACCACACCGCGATCGTGGTGTCCGACACCGAGGCGAGCCTGCGCTTCTATCGCGACGCGCTGGGCCTGCGCGTCGCCGGGGCCGCCGAGAACTGGGGCGCCGAGCAGGAGCGCCTGAACGACGTTCCCGGCGCCCACCTGCGGATCACCACGCTGCGCGCTGCCTCCGGACCGGGCATCGAGCTCCTGGAATACCTCGCGCCGCGGGACGGTCGGTCCTTCCCGGTGGACGAGAGCGTGAGCGATCTGGTCGACTGGCAGACCACCGTGCTCGCCGATCCGGCGGAGGGCGCCCGCGTCCTCCGCGCGCACGGATCGCCCTTCGTCTCCTCGGGCGTGGTACGGCTGCCCGATCGGGGGCTGGGGTACGGGCGCGCGGTGCTGGCGCGCGATCCGGACGGGCACGTGCTTCAGCTGGCCGCAGAGTAACGGACGGCCGTTTCGAGGGACTTCATGGGGACCATGACCGCCGAAGAGATCAGGCTGGCCGAGTCTCGCGAACGCAAGAGGCACTGGAAGCGGTGGGGGCCCTACTTGAGCGAGCGTGCCTGGGGCACGGTCCGCGAGGACTACAGCGAGCACGGCACGGCCTGGGACTACTTCCCACACGACCATGCCCGCTCCCGCGCGTACCGCTGGAACGAGGACGGGATCGCCGGCGTGTGCGACCGGCACCAGGTGCTCTGCTTCGCCCTCGCCCTGTGGAACCGCAAGGACCCGATCCTGAAGGAGCGGCTCTTCGGACTCACCGGGCAGGAGGGGAACCACGGCGAGGACGTCAAGGAACTCTACTACTACCTCGATTCGACGCCCACGCATTCGTACATGAAATTCCTCTACAAGTACCCGCAGGCGGAGTTCCCCTACGCGAAGCTGGTCGAGGAAAATCGCCGCCGGGGGCGCGCGGGCCGCGAATACGAGCTGCTCGACACCGGCGTCTTCGAGGGTGACCGATATTTCGACGTGTTCGTGGAGTACGCCAAGGCGGACGTCGAGGACCTCTGCATCCGCATCGAAGTGGCGAACCGCGGACCCGAGCCGGCGCAGCTCGACCTGCTCCCCACCCTGTGGTTCCGGAACACCTGGAGCTGGAACGGCGAGCAGCGACGCCCCTCGGTGCGCGCCGCCGGCGACGCCGCCGTGCAAGCCGACCACCGCCGGGAAGGGCGCTGGTACCTGCGCTGCGAGGGAGGGCCCGAGCTCCTGTTCACCGACAACGACACCAACCTCGCCCGCCTCTTCGGCGGCGAGAACGGCGGCTACGTCAAGGACGGCATCGACGAGCATGTCGTGCGGCACCGCCCGGGCGCGGTGAACCCCGACCGCGTCGGCACCAAGTGCGCGGCCCGGTACTCGCTCACGATCGGCGCGGGCGAGAGCGCCGTGGTCCGGCTCCGGCTCACGCGCGACGCCGGCGCCCAGGTCGCGGAAGTGGACCGCGTGGCCCGCGACCGCAAGCGCGAGGCGGACGAGTTCTACGCGACCATCATCCCGGGCCACCTCTCCGAGGACGGCGCGAACGTGATGCGCCAGGCGCTCGCCGGAATGCTGTGGTCGAAGCAGTTCTACCACTACGTGGTGCGCGACTGGCTCGGCGGGGACGACCCGCAGCCGCCTCCGCCCCAAAAGCGACGCGGCGGACGCAACGCCGAGTGGACGCACCTCCACAACGCCGACGTGCTTTCCATGCCCGACAAGTGGGAGTACCCGTGGTTCGCCGCCTGGGACCTGGCGTTCCACTGCATCCCGCTGGCGATCGTGGATCCCGATTTCGCCAAGGAGCAGATCACGCTGCTCCTGCGCGAGTGGTACATGCACCCGAACGGCCAGATCCCGGCCTACGAGTGGGCGTTCGGGGACGTGAACCCGCCGGTGCTCGCCTGGGCGGCCTGGCGCGTCTACAAGATCGAGCAGAAGCGTCGCGGCGAGGGAGACCGCAAGTTCTTGAAGCGCGTCTTCCACAAGCTGATGCTCAACTTCACCTGGTGGGTGAACCGGAAGGACGCCGAGGGACGCAACGTCTTCCAAGGCGGGTTCCTCGGGCTGGACAACATCGGCGTCTTCGATCGCAGCGCGCCGCTCCCCGGCGGAGGACACCTGGAGCAATCCGACGGCACCAGCTGGATGGCGATGTACTGCCTCAACATGCTCTCCATCGCGCTGGAGCTGGCCTGCGAGGACGACAGCTACGAGGACGTGGCGAGCAAGTTCTGGGAGCACTTCGTCCACATCGCCTCGGCGATGAACACGCTCGGCCTCTGGGACGAGGAGGACGGGTTCTACTACGACGTATTGCACCGCCCGGGTCAGGACGAAATCCTCCTCAAGATCCGGTCGATGGTCGGCCTCATTCCGCTCTTCGCGGTCGAGTCGTTCGCCCCGGAGCTCCTGGAGAAGTTCCCCGCCTTCACCAGGCGCCTGGAGTGGTTCATCGACCACCGGCCGGACATCACCGCCGGGGTGGCCTGCATGCGCACGCCGGGCGTGGCGGGGCGGCGGTTCTTCTCCATCGTCGACCCGCAGAAGCTGCGCCGGATCGCGCGGCGGCTGCTCGATGAAACGGAGTTCCTCTCACCACACGGCATCCGCGCCCTGTCGCGCGCCCACCGCGACCAGCCGTACATGCTGCAGGTCGACGGGATGAGCTTCGGAGTGAGCTACGAGCCGGCGGAGTCGTCCAGCGGGCTGTTCGGCGGGAATTCGAACTGGCGGGGACCCATCTGGTTCCCGGTGAACTACCTGCTGATCGAATCGCTGCAGAAGTTCCACCACTACCTGGGCGACTCCTTCCAGGTGGAGTTTCCCTCCGGATCGGGGAGGCAGCTGAACCTCGCCGAAGTCGCACGGGAGCTGTCACGGCGGCTGTCCTCGATCTTCCTTCGCGACCAGGACGGGCGGCGGCCGGCGTTCGGCGGGTCCACCCGCCAGCAGCGCGACCCGCATTTCCGCGACTACCTCTTGTTCCACGAATACTTCGACGGCGACGACGGATCGGGGGTCGGCGCCAGCCATCAGACCGGCTGGACGGGTTTGGTGGCGAAGCTCCTCCAGCAGAGCGGAGAATGACCATGCAGGCTTCAGTGGGACGGAAGGTGTGCGCCGACTACGCGCGCTCCTCGAAGCTGGAATGGCTCGAGGCGAACGGCACGGGCGGCTTCGCCATGGGGACCGTCGCCGGGGCGAACACGCGGCGGTACCACGGTCTGCTGGTCGCATCGCTGCGCCCCCCGGTCGACCGGCACGTGCTGCTCTCCCGGCTCGAGGAGGTCGTCTCCGACGGGACCGTCGAGGTCCCTCTGGGGACGGCGCAGTACCCGGGAGCGCTGGATCCAGCGGGCTACCGCAACCTGATCGAGTTCCGCCTCGATCCCTTCCCGGCCTGGGTCTACGACGTCGGCGGCGCGCACGTGGAGAAGCAGCTCTTCCTGGTCCAAGGGGAAGAGACGGTCGTCGTGCAGTATCGCGCCACCCGGCGGCGCACCCTGCGGATCTCTCCGTTCCTCGCGTTCCGCGACTACCACTCGCTGACGCACGCGAATCCGGCGCTGGACGGGAGCGTGCGCGAGGAGCGCGCCCCGGGCGCGGTGGTCCTGCGGGTCCGTCCCTACGCGCCGCTCCCGGAGCTGCGCCTGCACGCAAGCCCCGGCGCCAGCTTCACGGCCGACGGCGTCTGGTACCACTCCGTCCAGTACGCCGAGGAAGAGGAGCGCGGCCTCGATTTCGTAGAGGACCTCTGGAAGATGGGCACGATCTCGCTCGAGGCCGGCCCCGAGAGCCCCGCCTTCGTGGTTGCGACCATCGCCTCGCGGCAAGTAGACGCCGCCCAGGTCGAGCTGCTGGCGGCGGCGGAGCGAGAGCGGCGGCGCCCGCGTAGCGAGGACCGGTTCGCCGCCCGCCTGGAGCTCGCGGCGGATCAGTTCATCGCCCGCCGCAACACCGGCGAGCCCACGGTCCTCGCCGGATTCCCGTGGTTCACCGACTGGGGGCGCGACACCATGATCGCGCTGCCGGGACTCCTGCTCGCCCGCGGCCGCCTCGACGAGGCCAGGCAGGTCTTGCGCGGGTTCCTCCGCTTCCTCGATCGCGGGCTGATTCCCAACCGCTTCCCCGATCGGCCTGAAGAGAAGCCCGAGTACAACACCGTGGACGCGACGCTCTGGCTGTTCCAGGCCGTGTTCGCCTATCTCCAGTCGGGCGGGAGCGCTTCGTTCCTGCGCGACGAGTTCCTCCCCGCCGGCAAGGAGATCCTCCGCTGGCATCGGGAAGGCACGCACCACGGCATCCGCGTCGATCCCGCGGATCACCTGCTCGCGCAGGGCGAGCCGGGCGTCCAGCTCACCTGGATGGACGCCAAGGTCGGCGATCGGGTGATCACGCCGCGCCACGGCAAGCCGGTCGAGATCAACGCGCTGTACTACAACGCGCTCCGCCTCATGTCCCTCTGGGCGCACGGCTGCGGCGACGCGAAGGGCGCCGCTTCCTACGCGCGGGAGGCCGACGCCGTCGAGCGCAGCTTCGAGCAGGCCTTCTGGAACCCCGAGGGCGGATGCCTCTACGACGTGATCGATCCGGACGGGCGACCCGATCCGAGGCTGCGTCCCAACCAGATTTTCGCCGTGTCGCTTCCCTTTCCCCTGTTGCGACCCGAGCAGCGCGAGGCGGTGGTGCGCACCGTCGAGCAGAAGCTGCTCACCCCGTACGGGCTGCGCACCCTCGCGCCCGGAGAATCCGAGTACGCGCCGCGGTACGCGGGCGGGCCCGCCGAGCGCGACGGCGCCTACCACCAGGGAACGGTCTGGCCCTGGCTCCTGGGGCCCTTCATCCGGGCATACCTGGCCGCGTTCGGCCGCACGCCGGACACGCTGGCCCGGTGCCGCGAATTCCTGGCTCTGCTGGAAGCTCACCTCGACGAGGCTTGTCTGGGAAGCGTCAGCGAGGTGTTCGACGCGGAGCCGCCGCACCGGCCGGGCGGCTGCCCTGCCCAGGCCTGGAGCGTGTCCGAACTGCTCCGCGCGTTGGCCGTCGACCTCGCCGAGCCGGCGCGGGGGCGGTGGCGGAAGCCCGCGGGTCCGGCCCCCGCCTCGAGGGCCGCGCGATGAGCGCCCCGGCCGACGCGTTCCGGCGCCACTGGCCCGAATATCTGATGGAGGCCGCCGGGCTGGCGGCGTTCATGGTGTCCGCTTGCTTCTTCGCGGTCCTCCTCGAACACCCCGGCTCGCCGGTGCACGGCGCGGTCCCGAACCCGGTGCTGCGCCGGGCGATCGGCGGCCTGGCGATAGGGCTCACCGCGATCGCCATCATCTATTCGCCCTGGGGCCGGCAATCCGGCGCGCACCTCAACCCTGGCGTCACGCTGGGCTTCCTGCGGCTGGGACGGATCTCCCGGGTGGATGCCGCGTTCTACGCGGCGTTCCAGGTGGCGGGCGGGGTCGCGGGAGTATTGGTCGCCTGGGCGATGCTCGGTGCCCGGCTCTCGCATCCGGCTGCCCGCTTCGCGATCACGATGCCGGGGCCTTCGGGGACTGCTGTCGCGCTGGCGGCGGAAGCGGCGATCTCCTTCCTGCTGATGACCGCCGTACTGCACGTTTCCGGATCGCGATTCGCGCGCTGGACGGGGGTCGTGGCCGGCGCCCTGGTGGCCCTGTACATCACCGTCGAGGCGCCCCTTTCGGGGATGAGCATGAACCCGGCGCGATCCCTGGCCTCCGCGCTGGTCTCCGGCGACTGGTCGGCGCTCTGGATCTACTTCGTGGCTCCGCCCCTCGCGATGCTGCTCGCCGCGACGGTGTACGCGCGGCGGCGCGCGAGCGGCTGCGCCAAGCTCGTCCACGCGGCGGACAAGCGCTGCATCTTCTGCGAGGAGCGGGCGCGCCGCCCGGACACCGCCGGCCGCAAGCGCATCGTCATCCTGGGCGGCGGATTCGGCGGCATCTTCGCCGCCCGCCGCTTGCAGCAGCTCATGGCCGGGAAGGGCGACTACGAGATCCTCCTCGTCTCCAAGGAGAACTACTTCGTCTTCCAGCCCATGCTGCCCGAGGTCATCTCCGGCACCATCGGGCTCACCGACCTGGTCAGCCCGATCCGCCAGCTCGTCCCCGGGGCCGAGCTGCACGTCCGCGAGGTGGAATCGATCGACCTCGAGCGGCGCACCGTCACCACCGCGCCGGGCTTCTTGCCGCACGCGCACACGCTCCACTACGACCACCTGGTGTTCGCGTTGGGGACGGTCACCGACTTCCGCGGGCTGCGGGGGCTCCCCGAGCACGCGCTTCCGTTCAAGAACCTGCAGGACGCGCTCGACCTGCGCAACCACGTCATCCGCGCCCTGGAGGAGGCGGCCATCGAGGAGCACGACGCGCGGCTGCGCAAGCAGCTCCTCACTTTCGTGGTCGCGGGAGGCGGTTTTTCGGGCGTCGAGGTGGTGGCCGAGCTGAACGACTTCGTCCGGCGCGTGGCCCGCAACTACCCGCAGATCGATCCGGCGGAGATCCGGGTCGTGCTGGTCCACTCGCAGGGACGGATCCTGCCCGAGGTGGGCGAGAAGCTGGGTCTCTTCGCGCAGCGCATCCTGCGCGATCGCGGCGTGGAGCTCTTGCTAGATGCGCGGCTCGCCGCCGCCAGCGGCGAGGAGGCCATCCTGGCGGACGGCATGCGCATCGGCACCCGGACGTTGGTGTCGACGGTTCCGTCGTTCCCCCACCCGGTGATCGACGCGGTGAAGCTCCCCAAGGCCCGTGGCGGGCGCATCCAGGTGACGCCCGAGCTGGAGGTGCCCGGGTTCCCCGGCGTCTGGGCGCTGGGCGATTGCGCCTCGATCCCCACCCCGGACGGCGGCTCGTCGCCGCCGACCGCGCAGCACGCCACGCGCCAGGCGCAGGTGCTCGCCGGGAACATCGTCGCCACCATCCGCGGCGGGCGCCGCCGCGCCTTCGACTTCAAGGGGCTGGGCAAGATGGGCTCGCTCGGCAGCCGCTCGGCCGTCGCGGAGATTTTCGGCCTGCAGATCTCCGGCGCGCTGGCCTGGTTCCTGTGGCGCACCATCTATCTGCTGAAGCTTCCTGGCCTGGGGCGCAAGCTCAAGATCGCGGCCTCGTGGACGTTCGACCTGCTGCTTCCGCCCGACAGCGTGCTGTTCCGCTTCGCGGCCCCGTCCTCCATGCTGCGCGAGCACTTCGAGCCCGGCCAGGAGGTGTTCCACCAGGGCGACCTCGGCGACCGGATCTATTCCATCGTCGCCGGCGCCGCCGACGTGGTGAACGAAACCGCCGACCGCGAGACGGTGCTGGCGCGCCTGGGTCCGGGCGATCTGTTCGGCGAGATTGCGCTGCTCGACCAGACGGTGCGCAACGCCACCATCCGCTGCGTGGAGCCGATGGACGTCTGGAGCCTGCCGAAGCGCGAGCTGGCGCTACTCTCCCACGGAATGCCCGAGGTGCGCCGCAGCCTGGAACGCCTGCGCGACCAGCGGACGAAGAGAGCCTCTTCAGACCCGAGCGCTGGCGCGGCGATGAACCAAAGCCGTCAGTGAGGCCGGGTCGGGTTGCCCGCCGGGGCTTCTCGTCGAAAAAGCCACATTGGCGTGGGTGTTGGCGGGGGACGTCTGACGCGGTGCGTCCCGTCCCAGGACGAGTTGAAGCTTGCAGTGGTGCCGGGGCGTGGACGCGGCAGGAGCCATTGCTCGGGAGGGCGGTAGCAGCGCGAGTTGATGCGCAGAGCGCGCCGCGTTGAAGGCGCGCGACGTTGCGGCGACGGTCTCATTTCAACAAGGAAGTCAGAAGACTCGCGCCTTCACGTACTTGAGCGAGTCGCTTTCACCTATTTGAGCGAGTCGACGTCCATACATTCAATCTTCCATGCTTCCCCGCTCAACCGTCGGACCCTGCGGGTTAGCACACCGAATTGATCCCTGCGGTTGACGATGACGATCGTGACTCGGTCGCGACCGCCTTCTTCAACCGCCTCACGATCGCGTCCTTTACGTCTTCATCGACCTTCGCCAACTCCTTTCCGACCACACGAGCCCTTTCACGAAACGCTTCGATCTCGCTGGTAGTTCGAAGCTCAGTGCGTCTCTCCAATTCCTGGGAAGGCGCTGCAATGATCGCCTGAATTCTGCGTCGCTTGTGGACGAGATCCGCGAACCAAAAGTTTGATGCGTCGTTTGCCGCGCGGATCTCATCCCAATGGGCTTGGCCCGCTTCAGGCTTTGAATTGACCTCGACTGGCGCGCGAGGGTCCACGTCGAGGATGGCCTGCCTTACGGGATCCCAAGAGGCCTCGCAGATTCCGGTCCCGAACATGAAGAACGTGTCGATTGGCTCCGGCTTCCAGGGAGGAGCGGTCACATGTCCAACCTACCACGACTTGAAACGTCCATTCCTCCGGTCAGATAATCGCATCCGCATGAGCGCATTGCGTTGGATTCTATTGGGCTTGTTGGCGCTGCTCGCCACCTCGAAGGTGGTGGCCCGATTCAAAGCAGGCGTCCTTCGGACAATCGAACAGAAGTTGGGAAAGCGTACGATCCTTTTCCTCGGTGTGTTGCTCGTGCTCGCAGTGATTGCAACTCACGTCGTAGAGGCTCTTCAACACGCCGGAGAGGAAAAGACTCGAGTCGCAGAAGAGAAGCGTCAAGCCGCCGAGGCCGAGGCCAAGAGGCCCACGTATATTGGCACGCTCGATCCGGCGGCAGATCCAATGCCGCAGCCGGCGTTCGAAGTGGGACCGAACGCAGTGCTTCTGCTGCTGGGTAGCTTTCAAGTGTGGACAACGAATTCCGCGATCCACACGCTGCGCTGCCGGTCAACAGATTTCATTGAATTGGGGATTCAAGACGGCCACGCCTGGGTCTCGGCCAACGTGGTCGATTCCAGCGGCAGGCGCATCGTTCGGGTGATCCACAATGATTTCGAGGCGACGCCAGGCGTGGCGTTCTACCCGAGAAAGCTGGATGCAAGCACGTATGTTGTCCGCGACTTTGAGGGGGTAGAAGTTCTTCGACTGCGGTATATGAATCCGCGAGCAATTCGTCTGACCGGCAGGTTCGTGCTTCCGTCGGGTGGCGTCTTTGAGATCGGAGCAGATGAGTTGCGTATCGCCGGGCAGCACTTCATCGGCGGCGGCTCGTACAACGGGAACACAGCGTTCAACGTTTGCGGCTAGCGACTCTGGGATTTCAGCCGAAGGATTGCAGCGCGCGCCGACAAGAAGCCCCGTTCTGTAAGAGTCGTCGGCAGCGTCGCCGCATCGAAGCTCGTGCCGTACAACTTGTCCTGGGGCGGGCCGCACCGCGTCAAGTCAGTGCCTCGCGAACGAATCGAGGCTCAGTCCGCCTGCAGCGTGAGCAGCGCGAGCGACCGGTTCAGCGCGTCGAGCCGTCTGCGCGCCGCCCGGACGGCGGGATCGCTCGCCGCGTGCGCGCCGGCCCGGTACGCGAGGTCCCGGAGGTGCTCGTAGGCGACGCGGACGCGCGCGACGAGCTGGATGCGGGCTAGCTTCTGCTGGCGGGCGCGGACTGTGGACGGCGTCTGCATGGCATCGCCTCCTGCTGCACGGCTCGATCGGCAGTCTCCGCGCCAGGCCGTTGCGTTACAGCCGGCCGCACGCGTAACGCCGTCGCGCGCCGGCCAGACTCACTCCTGTGGATGGAGCGAGGCCGATGACGATCCGTGGGACCATCACGAGCAGGGACGTGCTGCTGAACGGCGCGACGATCGTGCGCGAGTTCGGCCCGCGCGCCTGGCTGCGCTGCTGCGTGGCGATGGTCCTGCGCCGGCCGACCACGTTCCTCGACTGCCTGTTCGGTTGACCGCCGCCCTATTCGATGCCCAACCTGCCGCACAGCCAGCGCGCCTGCCAGGCCCGTTCCTCCTCCAGCGCGGCGGGGTCTTTCCGGAGATCGGCGGCCGCGATGGAGGCGATGTACGGGACGCAGCGCGCGTTCCCGATCCGGCTCCAGACCGCGGCGTCGCCGCAGTAGCCGAGGAGCTGGCGGCAGCGGTCGGGAAGGGGCTTGCGCCCCAGCGCTTCGGCGGCCGCGGCGAAATCGTCGAGCGTCTCGCAAGAAGAGAGCGTGCGCGCCTCCGATTCGAACCCTTCCTCCCGCAGCGCCTCGGCGGCGTAGCCGGCGGTCCTCAGGGCGCACTGGAGGGTGAAGTCGCGCCTGGAGGCGGGCCCCCACGCGTCGATCCGCCCCTGCAGCCGAGCGCGCTCGGCCTGGACCTCGTGGCGGACCGGCCGGGCCGGATCGGACAGCTCGACCCGCCAGAGCTCGGCATCGATCCAGTAGGGCAAGTCCGCGGGGCGGCAGCCGTGGATCCAGACCTCGCGCGAAGCGGCCACCCACGCGCCGGGCGTAGTCCCGGAGGGCGGCGGCCAAACCACTCCCGAGAACGGCGAGACGGCGCCCGAGGACAGGAACTTGTACGCGATCACGGCCCGCTCACCCGCGCTTCCACTTGCGAAAAGCATTCAGGAGCGCGTCCCGCGTCTTCTCCGGGATGTCCTCCTCCCGGAGGCGTTTCGCCGCCGCCTTGATCTGCCGCAGCTGCTGCAGGTAGTCCGCGCATCCGTCGCAATAGACCAGGTGCCGCTCGAAGTCGGAGAGCTCGGCCGGCGGGAGCCGGCCTTCGAGATAGTCGTTCATCAGCTCGACCATCTCCTTGCAAGTGAGCTCGCCGGGGACCTCGATCATGCAAGCACGGGTGTCGCACGGTTCAAGCGTTCCATCAAATGGTCCCCGACGCGGAGCGCGTTGGCCATGATGGTCAGCGCCGGGTTCACCGCGCCCGACGAGGGGAAGAAGCTCGCGTCGACCACGTACAGGTTGTCCAGCTGGTGCGCTTTGCAGTTCCGGTCGAGCGCGGAGGTCCGCGGATCGTCGCCGAACCGGATGGTCCCGTTCTGGTGCGCGACGCCCGCCAGCGGGATGCGCTCTTTGAGGTAGAGGCTCCGCGCGAAGAGCCCCTGATGACACTGGTGGCCGTGCATCCCGCAGGCGCGCTGCGCCTTCATCGCTGCCTTGAGCCGGCCGATGAGCTGCCGGTGCCCCTCCTCGTTGTTGGGCCGGTACGAGAGGACGATTCTTCCCTGCCCGTCGAGCGTGATCCGGTTCTCCGGGTCGGGCAGGTCCTCCGAGGTGAGCCAGAAGTCGAGCGAGTGCCGGGCCATCAGGTCGAGGGTGAAGCCGGGAGCGATGGCCGGCGCGCCCGCGCTGAGCGTGACGCCGTCGAGCTTGCCGACGAAGGAGATGTGGCCCATCGGGTGGGGGAACTCGCCGTCGCCGGAATAGAAGTCGTTCACCGAGAGCGATTTCTGGAACACGGTGGGGTTCGGGCACTTCGACACCGCCATCAGGACGGAATTGACGTGGCCCATGTAGTGGCGGCCGACCACTCCCGACCCGTTCGCCAGGCCCTGCGGGTGGCGGTCGCTGGCGGAGCGGAGGAGGAGCGCCGCGGAATTGATCGCGCCGCACGAGACCACCACGATTGCGGCTTTGTACTCCTCGCGCGCACCGCCGCGCTGGACGATCACCTTGGTGACTTCGCGTCCCGATGCGCTCGCCTCCAGCCGCTCCACGTAAGCACCGGTGAGAAGAGTGACGTTGGGGTATTCGAGCGCGGGGTCGACCGCGAGCACCTGGGCGTCGGCCTTCGCCCGGACCAAACAAGGGTACCCGTCGCAGGTATTGCAGCGGATGCAGCGGCTCGATTGGGGGCGCGATTCGTCGAGGAGGATGCCCAGCGGAGTATGGAACGGGCGCAGGCCCAGACCCCGAAAGTCCTCGTGCAGCTGCTGCAGCCGCGGTTCGTGACTGACCGGCGGGTGGGGGAACGGTTCGCTGGCGGGCGGTTCGGTGGGATCCTCTCCACGCTGCCCGTGCACGTGGTACATGCGCTCGGCCCGGCCGTAGTAGGGCTCCAGCTCGTCGTACGAGATCGGCCAGGCCGGCGACACGCCTCCATGGTGCCGTAGCTCGCCGAAGTCCTCCTTGCGCAGCCGGAAGAGCGCCGCTCCGTAGAACTTGGTATTGCCGCCGACCGCGTAGTTCGTGTGGGGGTGTAGATCGTTTCCGTCGCGGTCCTTCCAGACCTCCTTCGTCTGGTACTTGCCTTCCACGTTCACCGCGCGCGAGTCCCAGTTGTCCTTCTCGCGCGCCACGTAGCCGCCTCGCTCCAGGAGGAGGATCCGCTTGCCGGAAGGCGCCAGCCGGTGCACCAGCGTCCCGCCGCCCGCTCCCGACCCGATCACGATCACGTCGAACGTATTCTCGGCCACCGGCGTTCCTCCTGCAAAAAGCACGCGCTCCCTGCCAGAGTGCGGCGGGAGCGCGTTTCGTTACGTTTGCGGCTACGCAGTCAGATCAGTCAGAGCTGATGATCGGGCAGTTCACGATGAAGCCCGACGCGGCGAACGGGCTGCCGTCCGGCGCCGTTACCTGGCCGTGGCTCGCCAGGCCGAGAATGTCGCCGAAGTCCTCCTGCCGGAGGTTCTGCCTGGCCGCGATCGCCGCCGGCGTCCAAGCCGCCAAGTGCACGTCCCAGAGCGGGCTGTAACGGCCCTGGCTCGGGTTCCAGCGGAGCACGTTCAGGGGCGAGAGCCCGTCGAGGATGGCGGAATTCAGCCCCTGGCGCTGCGGGTTCGCTAGATGTACCAGACAGTCTGCCCGCGGCTGGTCCCGCGGTACAGCGGCAAGGTCACGGTGCCGTCGCTCAGCGCGAGAGCCGCACGTCCACCTCGCGCTCCACGAACTCCCACTCCGGCGAGCGGCGCAGCTCGGCGACGAGCTCCTCGAAACGCTCCGCGTCGGTCTCGGCGTACTCGAACCAGGTGAGAAAGTCGAACGGCTCACCGAGATCCCGGCAGTGATAAAGCCTGCGCGCCACGGCTGGGAGGTAGCGCAGGCCGATGGACACATGCCGTGACCGCTCCTCGAGAATCCGGCGCCGCTCGTCCTGCGCCAGGTCCCACCACTCGGCGGACTTGCGCACCGGGATGAGCGCCGCGCGGGTGCTGTCCGGCCGTCCCAGGGCCGGCTGTGCCGCGCGCAGCGCCTCCTTTTCCGCCCGGGTGACGTAGCGCTCGTTGCTGGTGGTTCCGCGCAGCGTCCAGCTTCCCCGCGGGGCGGCCTGCCGCCCTTCGATGCGGGCGAGCCGCGCGGCTGCCGGGAGCCCTTCGCCGCGCGCGGGCGCGATGCGCTCGATACGCCAGTCGCCAGCGGTTCCAGCCACGAACACGACCGGAATGGGTTGCACCATGGTGGAGTCTCCGCGAGGTCCGCAGCGTTACGCGCGGTTCAGCGGGCCGGCCAGTCGTTCATCGGGAGCAGCGCTGCTTCGCGCAGCGCGGTCCGCCGGACAGCTGCGATCTCCTGGTATTCCGGGTGCGCGATCATCTCCAGGTAGGCGGCGCGATTCGGGTACCGCACCAGCACCACGGCGTCCCAGCTTCCCTGCTGGGCGAGCAGCGGTTCGGTGCACTCGCCGGCGTAGAGGAGCTGCGCGCCGACCCGCGCGAGGTGCCGTTGCGCGGCCACGGAGTACTGCAGGTAACGCTCGCGTCCGCCTTCCGCGAAGCGCAAGAGCTGCACCAGCACCAGCGGCCTCTTGTCGTCGCCTTCGCCGAACCGCTTCAGCTCCTCGCTCCCCGGTTCGATGGCCATGGCGGCATTCTACAACGTTCATCAGTGCACTCCGGCGCGATCGAGCACCGAGCGTACGACGCGCATCAGATCCTCAGGCTCGCAAGGCTTCGGACACACCACGTCGGCCGCGATGTCGTCCGCGGCGTTGAGCAGCTCGAGCTGGCCCGAGACGACCACCACCGGAAGATCGGCGAGGCGGGGCTGCTGCCGGATTACGCGGAGCAGCTGCACGCCATTGAGCCTGGGCAGCCCCAGATCGAGCAGCATCACGTCGGGCCTCTCGCCCGCGAGCTGGCAGAGCGCCTGCAGCCCATCTCCCGCCTCCAGCACGCGGAAGCCCTCCGAGCCGAAGAAGCTCGCGTACATCTCCCGGGTGTCGGCGTTGTCTTCGACGAGCAGCACGAGGGGCATGCGGACGATCTGCGCCACCCGGCGCGCCTCTGCAATGTGAACGCGCAGGGGGCGGGGGCGGAGCCGATGCTACACGCGCCCACCCGCCCGTTTCCGGGTGGACACTCCGACGAGCCTTGACGCGCTCGTGGTACTTTGGTACCAAGCTACCAATCATGGACCGCGCTCCCGCCCTTGACGACGATGCGCTGCTCGCCGGCTTCGCGTCGGCCCGCCTGGCCGCCGGCGAGTTCCAGCACGAGGAGCACGTGCGGACCGCATTCCTCTACCTGACCAGGAACGGGGACCTCGGCGAGGCGGCGGTGCGCTTCCGGCGCGATCTGCGCCGGTTCGCGGCGGCGCACGGCGCGGCCGGGCGGTACCACGAGACCCTCACCTGGGCCTACCTGGCGCTGATCAACCAGCTCGCCCACGGCTCCTCGTTCGCGAGCTCGGCCGAGTTCCTGCGCCGGTACCCGGAGCTGCTCGATCAGAAGACCGGCCTGCTCTCCCGTTACTACGACGTGGAGTCCGTGGCGCGCTCCGTCCAGGCGAAGCAGATCTTCCTGCTTCCGCAACCGGATCCGCCGGGGCGGGGGACCTGAGCTGGTGGCGCGCCGGCCGAGCCCGCGCCGAACCGTCACCCGGGTGCAGACCGGGGTGCGGATGGAGAAGCGCATCCTGCTGGTCCTCAAGGGGCTGGCGGGGACCCTGGACCTCTCGCTGGGCGATCTGCTGGAGGGCATCGTCCTGCATTCATTCGCGGGAAAGGCGCCCTTCTCCCCGGAGACGCTGGCGAAGGTCGATGCGCTGAAGCAGGTCTACGGCCTCGACCTCACGGCTGAGGACAGCCACCGGCTGCGCGAAGTCACGAGGGCGCGCATCCCGGTCCGGCCGAAAGGCTGATCACGGCGATCCGCAGCCCGCGGGAAGGGGCGCGGCCTCGATCATGCCGGCGACGAAGTCGGAACGCGGCGCGCGGCGCAGCTCCGCGAGCGTCCCCTGCTGGACGACCCGGCCGCGCTCGATCACCGCGATGCGATCGGCCAGCGCCGCGTCGGCCAGGTCGTGAGAGACCACCAACGCCGGGAGCCGCCATTCGCGCAGCCAGCCGGCCAGGGAGCCGCGAAGCTCCTGCCGCGCGATCGGATCCAGCGAAGCGAACGGCTCGTCGAGCAGCAGCGCGCGGGGCGTCCGGGCCAGGGCACGGGCGAGCGCGACCCGCTGGCGCTCGCCTCCAGACAGCGCGGCCGGGAACCGCTCGACCAGGTGCCCCGCGCCGAGGCGCTCGAGCCACGAAGTGGCGCGCCGGACTTGCTCCCGGCGGTCGAGCGCCGCCAGCCCGAAGGTCGCATTCCGCAGCACGTCCATGTGCGGGAACAGGGCGTAGTCCTGCGGCACGTACGCGAGCCCGCGCTCCTCGGGCGGCACGTCGATCCCCTCTTCGGCGTCGAAGAGGACGGCGCGGTCCAGGGCGATGCGGCCGGCGTCGGGCCGCAGCACGCCCAGGAGCAGGCGCAGGAGGCTCGACTTGCCCGCGCCGTTCGGACCGGCCAGTAGCACCGTGTCGCTGCCGAGCGACAGGTCGATGCGGAGGTCGAGCGGCCCCATCCGGCGGGCGATGCGCGCTTCAAGCACCGCGCACCTCGGGCCCGGGCCAGGTCGCGCCGGGCCCGAAGCGGCGCAGCACGAAGAGGAGCGCAAAGGCCACCGTTACCATCACCAGGGACAGAACCTGGGCCGCTCGCAGGTCCGACTCCAGGGCCGCATACACCGCCAGGGGCAGGGTCTGCGTGCGGCCGGTCAGGTTGCCGGCGAACAGCAGGGTGGCGCCGAACTCGCCCACCGATCGGGCCCAGCTCATGGCCGCGCCCGCCAGCAGGCCCGGCGCCGCCAGCGGCAGCCCGACGCGCAGGAAGGCGCGGAACGGCGAGGCACCCAGGGTGCGCGCCACCACCAGCAAGTCCTCGTCGACGCGGCGGAAGGCCGCGATGGCAGCCTGCACGAAGAAGGGAGCGGAGACGAAAGCTTCGGCCATCACCACCGCGGGGGTGGTGAACGCCAGCGCGATCCCGTGCGCCGCCAGGAAGCCGCCCACCAGGCCGCGCCGGCCGAACGCCAGGAGGAGGCCGACGCCGGCGACCGCGGGCGGGATCACGGCCGGCAGCTGGGTGATCGCCTCCATCCAGCGGGAGGCCCGCCCGGGATGGCGCGCGATGCGCCAGGCGAGCAGCGACCCCAGCCCCACCACCAACCCCAGGCTACAGGAGGTGGTGAGGAGCGACAGGCGCAGGGCGGGGAAGAGCAGCGGGTTGCGGAGTCCGACCACGAAGTCGTCCCAGCGCAGCGTGAAGAGCAGCGCGGCGACGGGGAGCAAGAGGAAGGACACCAGCACTGCCGACGCGACCCGCTGCGCCGCGCCAAAGGCGCTCGGCCGGTCCGAGCTCACGCGCCAGTTCCTGGCCGGAATCCAAAGCGGCCCAGCGTCTCCTGACCAGCCGGGGAGAGCAGGAGGTCGACGAACTCGCGTGCCAGCTCGGCTTCCTTTGCGCGCTCCAGGACCGCGACCGGGTACTCCGCGACGACGTTCAGCTCCTCCGGGATGGAGATGACCTCGACGCCGCCTTTGAACGCCTTCGCGTCCGTGCGGTACACGATCGCCGCGTCGGCCTCGCCCAGGGCGACCTTGGACAGCACCTGGCGGACGTTCGGTTCCCGGGAGACGACGTGCGCCTCCACCGCGGTGCCGAAACCGGCGCCGTAGCGTTTGGATGCCGCCTCGAGGATGCGCAACGTATAGGCGCCGATGGGGACCTCCGGCGCGCCCACCACGATCCGTTGGGCGCGGGGCAGATCGGCGAGCGACCGGAGCCTGGCGGGGTTGTCCTTGGGAACGGCCAGGACCGGCTCGTTCCTCGCGAACCTTCGCGGCCCGGAAGCCAGCTTCGCCGCCACCAGCGCCTGCATGTGCTTCCAATCGGCGGAAGCGAAGACGTCGGCGGGCGCCCCGTGCTCGATCTGGGTCCGAAGCTCCTGCGACCCGGCCAGCGAGAACGTCACCTTGCTCCGCGGGTGCTCGCGCTCGAAGATCCTGCCCAGCTCCGCGAACGCCTCGCGAAGCGAGGCGGCGGCGAACACCGTCAGCTCGCGCTCGCCCTCGGCTCGCGCGGCTGGAGCGGATGCGATCAGGGCCAGCGCCAGGCAGACGCGGAAGAGACGGCTCATGCCGTGGACCTCCCGGAGGCGCGATCTGTCGCGTGGAAGCGACAACCTGTCAAGCCTGGACGACGCTCAAGGCTTCAGCTCGCAGACCAGCTGGCCCGATCGGCGGGTGTCGTAGCCCTGCAGGGCGCCCAGCTCGCGGCGGAAGGCCCTGCTCTCGAGCGTCTCGACGATGCGGGCTGCGCGCACGTCGCCGCTCCACTCCTTTGGGAACACGAGGTCGAAGCGCTCTTCCGAGAGCGGGACGAAGTCGAGGCCGTGCGCGAGGGCCGCGCTGCGCGCCACCACCCCGGCGTCGGCGGCGCCCATGGCCACGGCCTGCGCCACCTCCAGGTGGCCGTCCAGCAGCCGATCGTATCCAGAGACGGCCGAGGAGGGCACCCGCGCCTTGCGCAGCAGCCGGTCGAGGAGGCGCCGGGCCCCGGCGCCCTGCTCGCGGTTCACGAACCGGACCCCCTTGCCCGCGATGTCCCCGGCGGAGCGGATGCGGAGCGGATTGCCCCGGGCGACCGCGAAGCCCTCCTCGAGGTGCGCGAAGGTGATGACCACCATCGGCCGGCCGCGAAATGCCCGGCGGACAAACGGCACGTTGTACTCGCCGGTCTCCTCGTCGAACAGGTGCGCGCCGGCGACGTGCGCGTGGCCTCGGGCGAGGGTGGCGAGCGCGGCGTCGCTCGAGGCGCCGATCCAGCAGAGGCGTTGCCCGGGCCAGCGGTCCTCGACCCGGCCGGCCAGGACCGCCAGGCCGGGGTCGCAGCCGATCACCAGGACGTTCGCCTGCAGGGATTCGAGGGGTCGCAGGGCGGACAAGCGGGCCGGTTCCCCGTCCCGAGGCGACCGCGAGACCAGCGCATCGGCGGCGGTGGTGAGCCCGAGCGGATCGCGGCGCCGCAGGAGGTGGGCCACCCAGCGGCCCGCGACCGAGCCCACCAGCGCGCGCCGGGGACCGGGACCGCTGCGCTCGCGTGGGCCGGCCATTTCGGCGTGCAGCTCTCCGCCTTCCTCGCGCAGCCAGAACAGCTCCTCCACCCGGCAGCGCAGCGCGCGGGAAAGGCGCAGCGCCACCAGCGTGGAAGGCTGCCCTCTTCCCGACTCGAGGATGCTGAGCGTCTGCCGGCTGATCCCGGCCCGATTGGCGAGCTCGCCTTGGGTGAAGCCGCTCTTCTGCCGGGCCCGCCGGAGCCCCGTCTCGAGCCTGGGCATGCGTCTGGTGTCGCGTGGAGCACCCCGGATGTCAACTCGACACGACATCCGCCCGCCTCGCCGCCTGGCCCGGGCCCCGCTATCATCCAGGTCATGAACAGGATGACCGCCCTGGCGCTTGCCGCCGCTCTGCTCGTCCCTCCAGCCGTGCGCGCCGCCGAAAGGTCGGTGACGTTCAAGGTTGCCGGGTGGCACAGCAAGGGTGACGCCTACAAGACCGAGGTGGCGGTCCGGTCGGTCAAGGGAGTCTCCAACGCCGCGGCGAACTTCGCGCAGATGACGATCACCGTGACGTACGAGGACACGCAGGCCTCCCGCCAGCAATTGGAGAAGGCGATCGCGGACGCCGGCTACTCCACGGCCAAGTAAGGTTCGGGGCGCCGTGATATGGCGTGGGGCCATGGCCAACAAGACCGTGATCGACGGGATCGCCGGCCTGGAAGCGCTCGCCGGCCGGGACCTGGGCAAGTCGGAATGGCGGACGATGAAGTTCGAGGAGATCGTGCGCTTCGCGGACGCAACCGGGGATCACCAGTGGATCCACGTCGACCGTGAGCGCGCGCGCAAGGAGTCGCCGTTCGGCGCTCCCATCGCGCACGGCTACTTCACGCTCTCGCTCATCGCGGGCCTGTTCTTCGAGGTGGTCGAGCCGCGCAACTTCGCCATGGTGATCAACTACGGGCTCAACAAGGTGCGGTTCCCCGCTCCGCTCAAGGAGGGACAGCGCTACCGCCTGGCGGTCAAGCTCCAGGACGCGAAGCAGGCGTCGAACGCCGTCGAAGCGCTGCTCGCCGCCACCATCGAGATCGAGGGCGAGTCGAAGCCCGCCTGCGCGGCGGAAGTGGTGTACCGCTTCTACGGAGCGAGGTAGTGAAAGGCGCCCGAGCGCCGCGAGGGTAGAGAGAAGCGCGCCGTGCCCGAGTTCAACTTCGACGGCATCGTCGGCCCCACGCACAACTACGCAGGGCTGTCGCCCGGCAACGTCGCCTCCCTCACTCACGCAGGTCAGCCCGCCAACCCCCGGCGGGCCGCGCTGCAGGGCCTCTCGAAGATGCGGCTGGTGGCCTCGCTCGGGGTGGGCCAGGCGGTCCTTCCTCCGCACGAGCGCCCGCGGATGCGCACGCTCCGCCAGCTCGGCTTCCGCGGGAGCGACGAGGAAGTGCTGGCCGCGGCGTCGGCGGGCGACGGCCATCTCCTCCGCCTCTGCTCCAGCGCCGCCGCGATGTGGACCGCCAACGCCGCCACTTGCGTGCCGTCGCTGGACAGCGCGGACGGGCGGCTGCACCTGGTCCCGGCGAACCTCACCTCGATGTTCCACCGCGTGCTCGAGGCCGACACCACCGCCCGCGTGCTGCGGGCCATCTTCGCCGACTCCGCCCGGTTCGCCGTGCACGACCCCCTGCCCGGCGGAGCCCAGTTCTCCGACGAAGGAGCGGCGAACCACACCCGTTTCACCGCCCCGGGACGCGCTGCGGTGCACCTCTTGGCCTGGGGTCGTGCCGCCTACGGCGCGTTACCGGCCTCCGACCAGCCGCTGCGCTTTCCCGCGCGCCAGTCGCTCGAGGCTTCCCAGGCGGTGGCGCGGCTCGGGCAGCTCGATCCGGCTCGGGCCCTTTTCGTCCAGCAGCATCCGCGTGGGATCGACGCCGGCGCCTTCCACACCGACGTGCTCGCGGTCGGGAACGGCGACGTTCTCCTCCTCCACGAGCTGGCCTTCGTGGGACACGACGCGGTGCTGGCGCGCCTGCGCGAGCTGCTCGGGGAATCGTTCACCGCCGTCGTCGCCCGCGAGGCCGAGCTGCCGGTCGCCTCGGCCGTGGCCGCGTATCCGTTCAACTCGCAGCTGCTCACGCGCCCCGACGAGAGCATGACCATCCTGGCGCCGGAAGAATCGCGGACCGAGCCGCGGGCGCGCGCCTTTCTCGAGCGCGTCACGGCGTCCGGCGGACCGGTGCGCGAGGTGCGGTACCTCGACCTGCGCGACTCGATGGAGAACGGCGGAGGCCCCGCTTGCCTGCGGCAGCGCATCGTGCTGACGGCGGCGGAGCGCGCGGCGATCGCGGCTCGGGTCTTCTGGGACGAGGCTCTCGGCGCCGAGCTCGAGGCGTGGGTCGCCCGCCACTACCGGGATCGCGTCACCGGCCCCGACCTGCGCGATCCGTTGCTGCATCGGGAGAGCCTCGCCGCCCTGGACGAGCTGACCCGGATCCTCAGGCTGGGCTCGATCTACGATTTCCAGTCGTAGCTGACCGCGATCTGTTGGAGCGAGCTCTCATGATTCGTCACTTCTTCCTCCCGATTTCGAGCGGGGAGGTAACGAAGGCCCCGGGCCTCCGCGCGGCCTAGGGTGTCGGCTGGCCGAGCAGGTCCAATTGGCGCGTGGCCGCTCTTAACGCGCCGCGTCCCGTTCCAGAACAAGTCGAGGCACGTAACGATCGTGCCCGCTCCATGAAGGCGCGGCCGTAGGTCTTTTCCGCTGCGTGCTGATTGTGGCTACGGCACATCAGCCGGATGCGATCTTCATCGTGCAGATGCGTGAGCGCGAATC
>WNEZ01000332.1_pt1 | contig 90253 bp, 84 predicted proteins | sample 5400521 | NCBI WGS metagenome assembly WNEZ01 (sample SAMN13153339, study PRJNA577476) | soil metagenome | isolation source: 120 cm saprolite under Douglas fir tree site 2 hole 1 replicate 1 | place: USA:California | collected 2015-04-18
TGCGCACCCGAGCCACAGAGGTAGAGCCCTTCAATGGGAGTACGATAACGTGCGCACTCGGGTGCAGGACGCAGGGAAAAGATTTGGTCCGGCGTGATCTCGCCCTGAAAGATGTTGCCGTTGGGTAAACCATAACGCTGCTCAATATCTACTGGACTGAGCACCTGGCGATCAATAACTGCGTCCGCAAAATTTGGCGCGAACTCGGTGACTGCCGCAATGGCGCGGTCTGCCATCTCGTTTTTCACTTCCTCACTCCACGTACGACCTTTGAGATGGTATGGAGCATACTGGGTGAACATCGAGATGGTGTGCCGTCCTGGCGGTGCAACCGATGGGTCAGTGGCAGATTGCATATAACCCTCTACATAGGGTTTTTTCGAGAGTTCACCGTGTGCTGCGTCTTCAAATGCCTCTTGTACATAGTCTGGGGTTGGACTGATCTCTAATGACCCGCTGTGTTGCAGCCCTGGGCTGGTGCCGGGCAGACACGTAAAGCTTGGCAACTCTTTTAACGCAACGTTGATTTTTATGACGGCGCTCTCCGTCTTAAACTGCGAGATGCGCTTAAGGAATTTCTGATCAAGTCCCGCATCAGCGCAAAACTGCAGGAAAGTACGCTTGGGATCAGTGTTTGCAAGCACTGCGGCAGCACGCAGTTCTTCGCCATTCTCCAGGCGCACACCCTCGGCACGTGCATTGTGGACGAGGATTTTCTGCACGGGCGCATTGGTACGAATGATTGCACCGTGGGCCTCGGCAGAGGCGGCCATGGCAAAACTAATGCGTCCCATGCCTCCGCGTACATAGCCCCACACGCCATGCACGCCGTTGACCTCACCAAGCATGTGATGCCACACCACGTACACTGAACCAGGTGTTTTTGGCCCAATGAAGGAGCCGATCACCCCCTGGCCTGCGAAGGCGGCACGAACATAGTCTGACTCGAAGTAGTCGGTGAGCATATCATGGAAGCTACCGAACATCAGACGACGGTAGATTTCTTCATCCTCACCACGAAAACGAGCAGCCAGGTCGGCTACCGATGGCGGCTCTTCTAAGAGGATAGGCTTAAGAATCTCCGAAGCGCGATCAAAAAAGCGTAAAAATTCTGGATAAGCCTGAGCATCATGCTGCGAGAAACGGGCAATGCCTTCAATGGTTTGCTGCGTTTTGGCGCGGATGAAAAGGTAGTTGCCATCTGGGAATGGGACGAACATCTGTGGGTCTTTGACATAAGCCTCAAAGCCATAGCGATGCAGTTCCAGATCACGGATGATCTCGGGTCGTAGCAGGCTCACCACATAGGCACAGGGAGACATGGTGAATCCAGGGAACGGCTCTTCAAGCGTACAAGCGCCCCCGACACGATCCCGCCGCTCCAGCACGACTACTTTTTTCCCTGCACGGGCCAGGTAACCTGCTGCGACGAGGCCGTTGTGGCCCGCTCCAATGATGATGGCGTCGATCTGTCCACTTGCATTCGCCATGTAGCTGTAGCTCCCTTCGGAAGGTACTCTAGAGTGGTCCAATAATATGCTGATAGTATAACATCATATAGAAGAGTCGGCTGTACCGTTGTTCCGATGGGTGGTCCCATGCACCCCGTCAGGATTAGAGTTCGGACAGTCTAGCTCTACCCATAGCGAGTGGGTCCTACGGATGCCCTACCTTACAACGCTTTCAGGTATGCACCGCTTGCTCAGTCTGCTTTTGTCCCCTTCAGCTTTCACATTCAGGTAGACTGATAACCCAGGAATATCTTTTCCCATTCCTCCTGCCTCCGGCAGGAATATCACAACGCGCCTCACGGCGCACATCGGGCAGGGTATTGTCTCTGCCAGGAACGTTTGTGTGATGCTGCAAATCCATGAGCATTTGCTGGATGGTCACGAAGTGAAAGCCGCGCTGCCGTAATCCATTGATGATGAAGGGAAGTGCTGCTACCGTCTGCGAGCGATCTCCTCCACCGTCGTGCATTAGGATAATCGCACCATTGCGAGCGAGCCCCAGGATACGCAGGATGATTGCATTCACACCGGGTCTAGCCCAATCTTCTCCTTCATCGTTCCAGACTACTGTTATTAAACCGTCGTAATAGACCTGCGTCAATTCCTGGACGCTCATTCGTCCATAGGGTGGACGGAAGAATGCCGGTCGCACCCCTATCGCAGTTTCAATAGCGTCGGATGCCCTGGAAAGTTGAAATTGGATAGAGGCAGGTGTGAGTAAAGCCAGGTTTGGATGTGACCAACTATGATTACCGATAGTATGCCCTGCAGTATACTCCTGTTTCACGAGAGCAGGATAGTCTGCGACCAGGCGCCCAATGCAGAAAAAAGTAGCCTTTACATTGTATTGTTGAAGAATGGTGAGAATCTGCGGGGTGTAGTAAGGATTTGGGCCATCGTCAAAGGTCAATGCAATTTCAGGCAGGGAGGTATTACCGTTATAAAGAAGACGGTTCTGCGCCTGCAGAATTGCTATTGCTTGCGGCAACGCAGGAGGCAATGGCCCTGTGGGCGATGGACTGGGGAGCAGGAGAGGAGGGGGTGTTGGCTGTGAGCCGAGATGCGATGTTGAACCAAGACGCGATGTTGAGCTAAAATTCGGATCAGTGAGTGCGTGCTGAGTCGGCTCATTACTTATCCGGCTGGCAAACGTCATTGTGAGTAGGCCAGAAAAACCAAGGGTAATCATCAGGGTTATGGTGAGAGCAATCCGTGCTATGCTCGTTGGCTGAAGAGGTGTATGTACAATTTGTCTCTCAGTGCCCTGAATACTCATAATATAGATGCCCTTAAGATTGCTATAGTTCAGTTCTTCTATCTTATCACAATCTGAACAAATTAACCTGGCCCCGGGATTGCCTTCACAAAACGGTAAAAAGGTCCTACAATGTGGCAAGTCACGTTACTCAAGGCATAGCCCAGGCGTCCAACCTATGGGGAAAATACCTGAACTGTCATTATTTGTGGGTGCCCGGCTGGCTAAATCGTATGCACCGCATGGGGGTCTACTGTATGGAGACGCAACATTCAGCTCGGGGACACAGACTTCATGCTGGTTTTGCTATCCTTATGTGTTCTTTGCTGCTCGTACTTACGGGTTGTGCTCATCTCACCTACGATAGCACTGTCCTACCAACTCCGACCGTTCTCAAACCTTCTCCAACATCACTACCGGCAAGACCAAAGGCTGACGAAATCGCTACCGAGAGCAACATTCTACGTGCTCAGGTGGCAAAGGTGCAGAAGATTATGGCGGGGATGTCGCTCGACCAGAAACTAGGTCAGTTGATTATCGTTGAATATATAGGTAATAACTACCAGGATAGTAACCTGCAGTATATGATTACTCAGCAATTTGTCGGCGGGTTCATGTACCAGGCCAGTAACCATAACTTTGACCCACCTTACGACACAATCAACCTTGTCGATGACTTCTCGCGTCGTGCTATGCGAGACGCACCCATCCCGCTGCTCATTGCCACCGATCAAGAAGGCGGTGAGGTCAATCGGTTGCTCACATTCCATGGCTACCTGCCCTCTGCGGAGGAGATGGCTGCTACAGGCGACCCACATGTCGCACTTACACAAGGGAGCCAGACCGCAGAGTGGATGCTGCAACTGGGTATGAATGTTGATCTTGCTCCCGTTGTTGATGTGCAGACTGTCGATCCACCTGTGCTCGTGACACGCATGTTCGGACGCAATCCCCAAACGGTTGCCGTCTATGCAGGTGCATTTCTCAGCGGCTTGCAGAAAAATGGTATTATAGCCTGCCTCAAGCATTTTCCGGGCCTGGGAGCTGTCACCTCTGATCCGCATAAGAGTTTGCCCATCGTCATGCGGAACTTAACGGATCTGGAAGCTATTGATCTTGCTCCCTACAAGATGATGATCCAAAGGTATCAACCTGGCATGATCATGGCTACCGATGTGCTCGTGCCTGCCATCGATCCAACACTCCCTGCTGAAGTGTCACCTAAGGCCATTGATGGCATCTTGCGGGGGCAGTTGGGCTACGACGGAGTCGTCATGACCGATGGCCTCTATATGGCGGGCATCAGTGATAAATGGACACTCAGTGAAGCCGCAGTTCTCTCTATTATTGCGGGCGACGACATCATAGAAGGTCCAGCCAGCCCCGGAGAGGTGGCCTCTGTAGTTACTGCCTTCAAGCAGGCGATACGACAGGGACGCTTGACCATCGACCGTATCGATCAATCGGTGCAGCGCATTTTGCTTATGAAGCTGCAATATGGGATCATTAAGTAGACGAACGGGGCAAAACCTTCGAGGGAGATACCCCTATCTGACTCGGCTTGACATACTCCCACTCGCTACTCTACAATTGTCGCTATACAGATACGCGGAGCAAATGCCGCGTGTAGAACACGGAGGAGAAGATGGGGGATCAGGTTGGGCAACGGCTAGGCAATTACCAGCTTACTCGTCTTTTAGGAGCGGGTGGCTTTGCCCAGGTGTACCTTGGAGAGCATATCTATCTCGGTACTCAAGCAGCCATCAAGGTCCTCGATACTCAGTTGACCAGCGATACTGTGGAGTGGTTCCTTACCGAGGCGCGTACCATTGCCCGTCTCGTGCATCCTCATATTGTGCGCGTCCTGGATTTTGGTGTTGAGAACCTGATTCCTTTTCTGGTGCTGGACTACGCGCCCAACGGTTCGCTCCGTCAACATCATTCTGAGGGACAGCCTCTCCCCTTACCCACTCTCGTCGCCTACGTCAAGCAAGTGTCCGAGGCTTTACAGTACGCGCACGACGAAAAGTTGATCCACCGAGACGTGAAGCCAGAAAATATGTTGCTGGGAAGACGCAACGAGGTCCTGCTCAGCGACTTCGGGCTGGCGCTTATAGCCCAGAGTACCCGTTTACAGAGCTTGGAGAATGTGGCTGGCACGTTATCCTATATGGCACCTGAACAAATTCAAGGCAAACCGCGCCTGGCGAGTGACCAGTATGCATTGGGGGTCGTCGTCTACGAATGGTTGAGCGGAGAGGTTCCCTTTCACGGCTCGCTCACTGAGATCATCTCTCAACACCTTGCTGCCCTTCCTCTCCCTTTGCGTGAAAAGATCCCAACAGTTTCGCCCGCTGTTGAGCAGGTGGTCATGAGAGCACTGGAGAAGGATCCCAACAAGCGTTTTGCAAGTGTACGAGAGTTTGCTCGTGTCCTGGAGCAGGCCAGTCAAGCAGAGGCTCTCCCCCCCCAAAAAGCTGGCACCCCTCCGGTGCCACAGATTGATGAGCTATCATCATCGGCACAGTCGGCTCGATCGCCCACGCTGAAACGGTCCACCGTACCGGTGGGAAGCGAACCAGCTCTTCCTCCACCATTTTCTGCGTCCAGTGCGCAGACAGAACCTGCGGGAACGATCTGCTGTAGCTATCGTGGCCACCTTACTTCGGTACGTTCCCTCTCATGGTCGCCCAAGGGGACGCGCATTGTTTCTGCGGGTGACGAGAAGATGGTGCATGTCTGGGATGCCATGACGGGAAACACCCTTCATCTGTATCAGGATGCATCTGAGGCGGTGCGGGTTGTGGCCTGGTCACCCGATGGCTCGTATATTGCCACAGCCGGTGTCGATGCACTGGTGCGGGTCTGGGATGGTGCGACAAATCGCCTGCTCGTCATCTATGGTGGTCATGGAGGGGATGCAGTCAACGCATTGGCCTGGTCTCCAGAACAACAGCTCCTCGCTTCTGCTGGCAATGATGGCATGGTACATGTATGGAATATTGCTGCGGGGCAACCCATCACGATCTATCGTGGTCATGCCGACAGTGTGTACTGCCTGGCATGGTCATTTGATGGCAAGAGCATCGTCTCCGGTGGCTCTGATGCATCAGTGCAGATCTGGCAAGCGTTCACAGGAAGGAACCTGTCGACCTACCGCGGTCAATCGGCGAAGGTATTGAGTACCGCCTGGTCGCCGTATGTGCCTCCATCCCCCTTCGGACTTGACCCTCCCGCAGATGTGCGAAGTGGCTCGCGTATTGCGTGTGGAAGAGAAGATGGGACAGTGCAGATGTGGGATACGGCCACTGATCGGGAAGTAGTGACCTATCGCTATGCTGCTCCCGTGCAGGTGGTGGCGTGGTCACCAGATGGAAGGCGTTTTGCCTTTGCGAGTGCTGATCAGACCGTACAAGTGTGGGACACGATCACGAATCAGAAGCTCTTCACCTTCCAACAGACAGCTCCCGTGCAGGTGATGGCCTGGTCCCCCAATGGAAAGTTTATTGCCTCTGGCGGTGGTGACCCAATGATCCAGGTGTGGGTTGCTCCCTAATAAGCCCGGAACTACTAGACGAAAAGCAAAGTGATGAGTCCTCAACCGACTGTTGGAATTATCAGCCCGGGAGATATGGGCCACGCCATCGGCGCGGTCTTACGGCAGCACGGCCTACGCGTCCTCACCAACTTGCAAGGTCGGAGCGCGCGGACAGTGGCCCTGGCCGCGCAAGCGGGGATGACCAATGTCGATGATGATGAAACCCCCTCAGATGTTGGAGGGAGCGGCGGCCCTGTACCGCATGGTAGGGCGGACGGAGTTGGGTGCCGAGACAGGTGAAGACTATTGAGCCAGGGCTTTCACTTCTTGCCAGCGGAAACACTCCACGATGTGATCGTTCACTATGCCAACTGCCTGCATAAAGGCATAGCAAATGGTAGACCCCACAAAGGTAAAGCCGCGCTGCTTTAACGCTTTGCTCATGGCATCCGATTCCCTGGTCTTCGCAGGAACGTCCTGCATGGTTCGCCAGGCATGCTGTTGAGGGCATCCATCTACAAATTGCCAGAGAAATGCAGCGAAACTCCCTGCGTCGGATTGGACCCGAAGAAAGGCGCGCGCATTCTGAATCGTAGCCCGGATTTTCAGCCCGTTTCTCACAATCGCGGGGTTCGCGAGCAACTCCTGGTATTTCCGCTCATCATAGTAGGCGATCTTGCTCGCGTCAAAGCCATCAAACGCCTGGAAGTATCCGGCCCGCTTTTTGAGGATCAACGACCAGCTCAATCCTGCCTGGACTCCTTCGAGGATCAGCATCTCAAAGAGCTTGCGGTCATCGTGGACGGGTACGCCCCATTCTCTATCATGGTAATCGGTGTATTGTTGGCTGGCTAAGGCCCAGGCGCATCTCTTGGGCATCAGTATCTCACTCATCTCGTTGTTCCTTACACGTACGTTTCAACTACTTCTTTCGTGTTGAACCAGAAATTCCCCGCTAAGCGTTGATGGCTTGCTTTACTCTTGCCTCTCTCCATTGACCACATATTTATAAAAGGTGTTTCGGCTCTTAAAGCCGGTCAGTGCCATAATCTCGGCGATGGTATTGTTCCTGGCTGCATACAATTCTTTCGCTCGCTCTACCTGGTCTGGACGGAGCGTTTCGATGGCCTTGCGTCTTCCTCCCTTTCGCCCTCTGGCGCGAGCTGCTTCTAGCCCTGCGATGGTGCGTTCGCTGATGATATCGCGCTCGAACTCGGCCAGGGCGGCGATAATATGGAACATCAGCTTCCCCGTGGGCGTGGTGGTGTCGATATTTTCCTTCAAGCTTCTCAGTTCAATGCCGCGCTTCGAAAGCCCCGTCACCGTTTCGATCAATTCTTTGAGTGAGCGTCCGAGGCGGTCGAGCCTCCAGACCACAATCACATCCGCCTTTCGGGCCATATCGAGCATCTTCAGGAACTCTGGTCGATCAAAACGCTTGCCACTCATTTTATCAGTGAATTGGTGTACTCTTCAAATTATCAGAACAAACGCTCCTTTGTGACACGAGGAGCGAAAACGCTCAAACATACGTGTGGGCGACTCCGCGTTGCGTAGGGCCTTTCAATAGCGACACTGAGCAAACGGTTGACTTCTACTGCCCATATGTGCTATATTTTAGCCATGCGGACAAAAAATATATCGAACGGACAGAACCGCCCTTCCTTCATCGAAGCTGCCCGGCGGGCACAGATCATCGAATGCACGATCGAGACGATCGCCACCCTGGGCTATGCGCAGGCATCGTTAGCTCAAATCGCCAAGCGGGCGGGGATCAGCAAAGGAGTGATCTCTTATTACTTCACCAGCAAGGAGGAGTTGCTCGAACACGTCGTCACGGAGATCTACACGGCTGCCATGCATGTCGTGGCGCCGAAGATCGCCGCGCAACCGACTGCCGCGCTGATGTTGCAGGTCTACATCAGCGCGGCAGTCGAGTACATTGGAACCCACCGCATGCAGATGATGGCGCTCATCGAAATCATGATCAACTATCGCACGGAGGACGGAAAGCTTCGTTACAGTGGAGCCACAGAAGAGCCGGTTCTGGCGGCTTTAGAGGCCCTGTTACGCAAGGGGCAACAAGAGGGCGATTTCAGGGCATTCGACCTCCGTGTGATGGCAGTGACCATCAGACGGGCCATTGATGCAGTACCTCCCCTCTTCGCAGCCAATCCGAACCTTGATGTGGCTTCCTATGCACGGGAACTCGTAACGCTGTTCGACCGAGCAACCCGCAAGGAGTGAGTGATGGAAGTCGAACAACTTGCAAACGCAAGGAGCAATGTATTGGACGACCTGATCGCCCTGGCGCAGGGCTTCGTCGAGACGCTGACAAAAGAGGACTTCACCCAGGCCGAGGCGCAGTTTACTCAGACGATGCAGCAGGCCCTCCCGCTTGAGCAGCTTCAACAGACATGGCAAGCGCTCATTGCTCAGGTGGGACCACTGAAGACGCAGGCAGGCGCGCAGCACGAAAAGATCGGACAGTACGATCGAATCGTCGTGCGCTGCGAGTTTGCAAGGGCTCCTCTGCAGGTGCGGATTGTGTTCAACGCCGACCGGCAAATTGCAGGCCTCTTCTTTACGCCCGTGCAGGAGGACGCAGCCTATATCCCGCCCAGCTACGTCAACCTGGAGGCATTTCGGGAACAAGAGACGCACGTGGGCACGGGTGACTGGGCGCTGCCCGCCACGCTCAGCCTGCCGGTGGGCGCTGGCCCCTTTCCAGCAGTCGTGCTGGTGCATGGCTCCGGTCCCAATGATCGTGATGAAACCGTTGGGCAGCTCAAACCCTTCCGTGACCTGGCCTGGGGACTGGCCTCGCGCAACGTGGCTGTGCTGCGCTATGAGAAACGCACGAAAGCTCATGCCGGGCAGATGGCCGCCCAACGGGAACGCCTGACCGTCAAGGAAGAGGTGGTTGATGACGCGCTCGCCGCTGTCGCGAGGCTTTGCCAGGTGACCACCATTGACCTGCAGCGCATCTTTGTGCTGGGCCACAGCCTGGGCGGCACGCTCATTCCTCGCATAGGCAAGCGTGGCCCACACCTCGCGGGCCTCTTCATGCTTGTCTAGATTGTGTGGACTTGAACGCGTCTACACATGAATGACAACGCTCACACCACTGGCCGATATTCCTGTGACTTCTAGCCTATCCTGGTTCTTCCGCATCAGCACTTTGGCTCTCTTTTCTCGTTATCCCTCCAGTTGTGCTGCGCGCCGATGTCGATACGCACGTGCCTTGAGACGACCCCCGCACCCTGCCATCGAACACCACGCCCCTGAACGATTCTTGGAAGTATCGTAGAACGCTTTCTGGCACCGGTCATTGCGACAAGCTTTAAGCCTTGCCCAGGTGCCGTCCGTCATGGCGGTGAACACCATACCGACTAGACGGGCAATCGCTCCATCCACTCCGGAAATATCCGGTTCGAGGGTGGGTAATCCGTCGTGGTGCAAGCGAACCGTGAGCGGGGCGTCGCTGGCAAGACGATTGAATACTTCGATCCGCGAAGCAAGCATTCCTGTCTCATTGTTAGCACGCAAGAGGCTGCGCAGCGCCTCGCGCAGCAGTAAGACGCGCCGAAAATCTCCCTCAGTGACCGGTGTGCCATCTGCCAGCAACCGATGCGCAACCAGCCAGGCGTGAAGCTGTTCAGGACTCGTCAGTTCAACATGCGCATGTCGCCCTTGTCCATACTGTGTATTCACGAGAGCTTGAACCAAAGCCAGCGGCCCCGGCGCAGCTTTGCTCTGCTCTTCATTCATGGTCGTCACCCTGGTCCTCCTTTTTGATCGATATCACTAGTATAATAGATATGACGGTAACTTTTCAAGGAGATAACGACCCAAAATTACTATCAAAATATATTGACTGGTAACTTTCCACAAGGTATACTTGTTCAGAGGGAAGGAAAAAAAGAGCAGCTACCACCTTTTGAAGGAGAGAGCAGATGCGTATTGTTGTCATAGGAGCCGGAGGAACAGGTGGGTACTTTGGCGGGCTTCTTGCCAGGGCTGGAGAGGATGTCAGCTTCCTGGCACGCGGGACACAGTTGGAGGCCCTTCGCACACGCGGTCTCACGGTGAAGTCTCACCATGCCGGAACGTTTTCGCTTCCAGTCCATGCGACGAGCGATCCGCAGGAGATCGGACCAGTCGACCTGGTGCTGTTCTGCGTCAAAACGTATGACACCCAGGCAGCCAGTGAAGGACTTCATCTCTTCATGGGACCGCAGACAGTTGTTCTCCCAATCCAGAACGGGATTGATGCCGCCGAGCAACTCAGTGGGGAAGTGGGAATGCAGCACCTCGTTGGCGGGGTGGCCTATGTCACCTCACACATTGAGTCACCAGGAGTTATTGCTCAAACAGCGGGAGCACGCAGTATCGAGCTGGGAGAACTGGCTGGAGGGCAGAGCGAACGTACAGAGCGATTGCAACAGGTGTTGCGACACGCGGGTATCAGTGCGCAGTTGCCTCCTGATATTCGGGTGACGCTCTGGGAGAAGTTTCTCTTCATCTGCGCCTTCAGCGGCATCACTGCCCTCACGCGCCTCCCGCTGGGACAGGTGTTGGCGTATCCAGAAACGAGCGAGTTGCTCAAAGCCGTCATGAAGGAAGGAGAGGCAGTGTCGCGAGCGAGTGGCATGCTCTGCCTGTTGATATCGTTGAGCGGAGCTATGCGACGTTGCAGGCGTTGGAACCGGAGGCGATGGGGTCGATGGCCTTTGATCTGCTGGCCGGGCGTCGGTTGGAAATCGAGGCCCTCAATGGGACGATGGTGCGCCTGGGGCAAGAGCACGGCATGTCCCTACCGTTCAATTACGCCATTTATGCGGCACTCAAGCCGTATACCAATGGAGCATTCAGGTGAATACGAAAGAAGCTGGAATACATCCGGTTGAGTGTGGGAGCATAGAAAGGAGGAGAGATGGAGACACCGGTGCAAGGATTAGCATACACCTTACAGATGCAGGTGATCGAGGCCACTCCTGAACGTGTCGTGATGACGATGCCTGTCACAACACAGCATCATCAACCGTGGGGATACCTGCATGGTGGGGCAAGTATTGCTCTCGCTGAGACTGCTGCAACCGTCGGAGCGTTTTTGAATTGTCCGCCAGGAAGGATCGCCTTTGGGCAGGAGGTGAATGCCAATCATATTCGTCCCGTCCGTGAGGGGCTTCTCACCGCAACAGCGACCCCGTTGCATATTGGACGTACATCCCACGTCTGGGAAATAGCTATTCGGAACGAACAGCAGAAATTGATCTGTGTTTCGCGTTGCACGCTTTCGGTCATTGCAAGCGATTCTCATGGAGAAACGAAATGAACCTTTTCTGAGAGCGTGAACGATCCAAGAAGTGTGTCGAATTTCCCAATGCCCATCCCTGGAGTGGACATCACAGACGTTCTCTCACCTTCTTGTTTCCTATCTCAAACTGATGCAGCCTGGCTGGGTGGACTTCTCCGGCAGGGTTCTGTTCAGCACGCCTCGCCGTTATCCGCCGCACGCGGAGCCGAGCCAACAAGGGAGACAAACGTATGACTGACATCGAAACTCGAGACATTGAGCTTCACTGGGACGTGTTTGTGACGCCTGGCATCCCCACTGTCACCAGCGACCTGCCTCCGGGCACGAAACAGCGGATGTTCTCGCCGACATCGTCGACTCTCATTTACGGCAAGCGGGATGCCGTCCTCGTCGACGCCTTCCTCACCGTCGAGCAGGCAGGAGCCCTGGTGGAGTGGGTCGAAGCGCACGGCAAGAACGTGACGACGATCTACGCTACGCACGGCCACGGCGACCATTTCTTCGGCGCCAATACAGTTCTAGAGCGATTTCCGGGCACCCGCTTTGTTGCGACGCCGGATGTAGTCAAGACTATGCGCCAGCAGGCATCGCTGCAGTCCCTCGCGTCGTTTTGGAATCCGCGTTTTCCCGGTCAAATTTCTGATCATCTTGTGCTTGCCGAAGAACTGACCGAAAACGTGATTGACCTCGAGGGGCACGATTTGGTCGTTGTGCCGCTCGGACATACCGATACTGACAACACAACCTGCCTGCATGTTCCGTCAATTGGCTTGGTCGTAGCGGGTGACGCCGCGTACAACGACGTTCACCTCTACCTCGCCGAGTCAAACGCGCAAACCCGCCGCGAGTGGATCGCTGCGCTCGACACCATCGAGTCGCTCAACCCACGCGCGGTGATCGCCGGCCATAAGCGACCTGGGAAGGACGATAGCCCCAGGATCATTGAAGAGACCCGGCAGTACATCCGCGATTTCGACCGGGTAGCCGGGACGACGACGACTGCGCGAGAGCTGTACGACAGGATGCTCTCGCTCTATCCGGATCGGGTCAATCCGGGCGCGCTCTGGAGTTCGGCGCGCGCGGTCAAACCGTAATTGAGGAGTTGCCTATGAATGAACTTCTCGACCTGGTGTTATAAGCGCACGGCGGTCTCGAACGCTGGAGTGAAGTTCAAAGCCTCGATCTCCCTGGGCTTCTCGCGCCTGGTCAACACGACACAGTTCTGTTCGAGTGAGGAGGGAAACTCGGCAGGCGGGATGTCGGAGCAGAAGGTGATACAGTCAGCCACCAGGTCTTCACAGGAGGAAGAAGGCGATGTAGTGGTGAGTATTCCCCCTGGCCGAGGTGCGACCAGGGGGAAGCTTGCTAACGGGAGTCTGATCAGAACTGTGATTTCATTGCAGCTGTTCCGACGAAATCGTCACTCAGTGCTCTGATTGACGTCGGCTGGGATGGATCGATCTGGTAGACCACCGAATCGCGGGTTGGAACCCGATTATTGCCACTGGAGGAGGAGCCATAGGTCACGGGAGGCAGCAGCCCACCGAGATCGACATTCTTCAGCGACTCGAAGGCGTTGAATACTCCGTCGCGGGTCAGGTCACCGTTATCGGCCGCCTTCTTCAGGATAGCGTAGGTGATCTTTGACTCCGTGTAGCCGAACTCGAAGAACGCGTCCGGCTTCTGATCTGGGGCATACTTGGCGACGTCAGCCAGCATCTGGGCCATCCCAGGTTTGCTCTTATCGCCCCAGGTTGCGCCCTGGTTCACGATCCATGCCTTTGACAATAATGGTACCAGGCTAGGGACTCCCAGCAACAGGGTTGAGAACGCCGGGCTTTGCAGAATCCACTGCGGATTATAGCCCAGGGCGGCGGCAGTCCCGATGATTTTTGCCGTCACGGTCGGGAGGGTAGTCAAGAAGACATACTTCGCGCCCGCGGCCTTCATCTGAGAGACCTGTGCAGTAAAGTCCGTATCGGTGACCGCGTAGCTGGCCTGTCCTACATCGTGCAACCCATAGACGCTGACAGCTTCTTTGTAGCCTGTCAGGCCATCCTGACCGTAATCATCGTTCTGGTAGATGATGCCGGTGGCAGGATTCTTGACACCCAGCTTGTTGACGACATAGTCGAAGGCATTCTCGACCTGCAGGCGATAGGGCGTACCCACCAGAACAAGATACTTCTCACGTGCCAGGGCTGAGGACAGTGTGGCACCAGACACCAACATGTGATCTTGTGCGGCCAGGTCTTTGATCGCGAACGTCGTGGGAGTGCCCAGGCTATCGGCGATCATTAACACCTGGTTATGAATCTGGTTGTACAGTTGAACCTCGAGCTGGGGATTGTATTGTGAGTCCTTCTCAATCAGGTTGACCTTAAAGCCGTCGATACCACCATGGTCGTTGACAGATTTGAAAAAGACCTCGACGCCGCGCGCCAGGGGGTCGCCGATTGGAGCGGCCACCGGCCCGGAAAATGGCGACAAAATACCGAGATTGATCGTCTTGGTTGCAAGATCGACCCCAGGACCAGCTTTGATGCCGCCTGGACTACTACTGGCACTAGAATTGTTAGTGGGAGATGATACCAGGCCATGTGATGCTGAGAACCAGGCAATCCCCCCACCTGCCACAACCAGTCCGGCCAAACCAAGGATGATAGTGCGCCGAGAGACACCTCGTTTGGGCGTATAAGGTATTGCTGGTTGGAGAGGAATGGGCTGTGGAATGTATTGGCTCGGTGGTGTGGCGATGACAGGTGGCCGTGCCAACAGATCTGGCGGAGGAGCTGCATTGGTTGGTTGGAATGCCTGACCGGCTGGTGTCCATAATTCGGGTGGCCCTGATGTTTGGTTTGGCGAAGGGCTCATTTGGATGGGCTGCGCTGTCGACTGTGGTCGCATGATCAGCTCAGTTGGTATTACTGACTCGCTCAGTGAGGTATTTGCGTGAGTTGGTTGCAGTGCCTGATTCGATGGCGTACCTAACTCGGGAGGCCGTGACAACTCGTTTGATGGTGCGATCGCTGTGGGAAGGATAGATGGAGAGTCTGATGGTGACTGAGCAGCTTGCTCTAAAGCAGTGGCAAAGGCCTGGACACTGCCGAAGCGCTGCTTGGGGTCTTTGGCTAGCGCCGTCATCACTACCTGTTCGATCGCCGATGGAATCGCCGATACCATTTCGCGCAAGGATGGAGGAGGAGCGAGCACATGTTTGGCGGCGATCTCGGTAAATGAGCCGCGAAAGGGGCGTTCTCCGCTCAACCACTCGTAGACGACTACTCCCAGCGCATACTGATCGCTGGCCGGACGCGGATGGGCCTGAATCTGTTCAGGAGCCATATAGGCAATAGTGCCTCCGGCATCCTGCGTCCTGTCATAGCGCGAACTCTGGGCCACAACGGCGATGCCAAAGTCACTGAGCACGACCTCGTTTCGTCGTCCCAGCAACATATTCTCCGGCTTGATGTCGCGATGGATCAGTTTCTCATCGTGGGCATACTGCAGGGCGTCAGCAACTTGTTTCACATAGCCCACGATGGTGGCGAGAGGGAGCCGTTCCCCTTTGGGGTAACATTGACGCAAGGTCCCGTTAGGCGCGTAGTCCATCACAAGAAACGGCGTGTTGCCTTGGACACCAAAGTCTAAGAGGCGCACGATATGCGGGTGAATCAAGCGGACGAGAGTCTGCGCCTCGGAGAGGAAACCTGCGACCTCCTCGTGTGCCAGATGCGTATAGAGCACTTTGATAGCGGCCTGGCTCTTGAGATATATGTGCTCACCAAGGTAGACTTCTGCAAAACCACCAGTTCCTAACAGGCGAACGAGGCGATAGTTCCCCAGTCGTTGTCCGATACGCTCAGCCATCACTCACGCTCCTAATGAAGAGAAGATCGCTTATGCTGCCAGGACAGGCCAAAGGTCTAATGGTAATATGCCACACATGGCCGTGCCTGTCAATTGAGAGGTGCATTGCTCCTGGCCTTTGTGACAACGTTGGCTGATGCCACCTTCCTCATAGGACCGACACATCGGCTGTTCATCAATGTGGGTTTGCTCGGGGCCTATACGACGTTCGAAAGAAAATACTGGAAGCGGATTCATCTGAATGATCGGTTTGGGGTGAGCAAACGATTCTGGTTTGCTAGCCGCCCCTTGCCCGTTGCTAGGAATTCCTGAGTAGTTGCGTCTTAACCTTTTTCTACGTTATAAATAATACGTCGGCAATATTTTACGATCTGCACAATAGGACTGTTTCCGACCAAGCAAGAAGGAGTATTGTATGGCAGCTGCATCAGACTTAACGCTTGTCGATTATCTTGTTCCCAGGCGTGTCTCGCGTAGTCTCAATCTGTTGCGAGACGGATTACTCGTGTTCGGCTTCAGTCTCTTTACTGCCCTGTGCGCCCATATCTCGTTTCCCCTGCCTTTTACGCCTGTGCCGGTCACACTGCAAACACTGGCCGTGCTGTTGACGGGCGCAGCGCTTGGCAGTCGGCGCGGCGGGCTAGCGCTGCTGCTCTATCTCGCCGAGGGCGCAGCCGGTTTGCCTGTCTTCTCGCCCATTCCGAGCAGTCCCGGCGGCATCGCTGCACTCCTTGGCATCACGGCGGGTTATCTCTGGTCCTTTCCCATCGCTGCCTTTGTCACCGGCTGGCTCTGTGAGCGACAGCTGGATCGCAGCATCTTGACCTCAGCGCTGGCGATGCTCCCCGGCACGCTGATCACCTATCTCATCGGTGTCTCCTGGTTGGCTTTCGCGTTGCATCTCGATGCCGGTACAGCCATCAAACTAGGGATGTTGCCCTTCATTCCGGGCGATCTTCTTAAGCTGGTGATCGCGGCTGCGCTTTTGCCGACAACGTGGTCGGTTGTGCGGCGTGTGAAGCCAGATTTACATGACATGCGATAAAGGGGTGTGAACTGAAGAGGCTATCAATGCTATTGCTGTTGTGGTTGTTGCTGTTGCGGCCCCTGCTCGTACTCGTATCCATCAATGGTGGATTGCGTCCAATCTGCCTCTAGTGGCAAATCATCGCTGCGGAATGTATCGGACGGTAGAACCTTTACAGCCACAGCCAACTCACTTTCGGCGCTACCACGAAATACTCCGCGTGTCGGTGGAACATCGGCATAATCGCGACCAATCGCGACGCGAATGTGACGTTCAGCAGCAATGCTGTTATTTGTGGGATCGAAGCCGACCCAGCCCAGGCCTGGCAGCAACGCCTCGACCCAGGCATGCGTCGCATCTTCTGCCGAGCGATCTCGCGATCTGCTCTGCTGGAACAGGTAGCCACTGACGTAACGACAGGGTATGTGTAACTCCCGCACCAGGGTGATCATAATGTGTGCGAAATCCTGGCAAACACCCCGGCGCGCACTCAATGCATCTTCAATCGGTGAGTCGACTCGCGTATTTTTCTGTGCATACTCCAGATGCTCGTGCGTGGCGGTATTCAAATCGCGTAGCACTGTGAGCGGGTCATCACGCCGCCGTACATCCAGTTCGCGGGCAAAGTCATGTAAGAGATCACTAGGACACGCAAAGTGGCTTGGCATGAGCATGTCCCAGTGCTCGTCTGTAGCGGTCAGCGCTTCCAGTTCGTCCCAGGCTTGTGGATGAAGCGACTGGGGAAGCGGTGGCGGTGCTGTCAATTCGACAAGCGCCTGGGCAGTGATGGTGAGTTGGCTGTGACGATTGGGCACGTCAAAGTGATGCACCCGGTTGCCATTTCCACCACGGTAGTTCATGATATGTGCTCGCGGGTTAGTATGGAGGCGGAAGTCGAGGCAGCGTTGTATACCCTCGCTACGTGGCTGTATACGCACCTCCATGATACTCTCGCTGATCGGTGCGCTGTAGCGGAACCTGGTGACGTGGTGGATGGTGTAACGGGATGATACGTTCATAATCATGCTTGGGATGCTCCGCGAGCAGAAATGGCAACGTCGATCGGATACGCAATATACACCTGGTAGATTGCGCTGTGTATCTGCCCACATTGGCGTTGGATATTCTCCAGGTAGGCGTGCAAATTGCTGCTCATAATCTCTTCGATCTGGTCATAATCGAGCGCCGCTCGCAAGCGCCCGGCAAGACGTTCAGCACGTCCGGCATGGCGCGTATTGGTCGACCTGGCAATTGCCTGCAATGCCACCTGCATCATAGCGGCGGCAAAGTGTACAGAACGCGGAGATTCGGCACTCAAGAGCAGAAACTCAGCGATGTTGCGGGGTGAAATAGTGGCTGTGTAGACTTTGCAGTAGGCTTCAAATGCTGCACATGATTTTAACAAACCAACCCAGCCCAGGTAGTTGAGTGGTTCGTTTGCATCGTTCTGTTCAACTTCCAGTAGGTCACGGAAATGAACGTCGAGCAACGTCGCGGTTGCAACGGCACGCTCGATAAAGCAGCCGACGCGAATAAAGTGCCAGCCCTCGCTGTGATGCATGGTCGCATCGGTGATGCCTTGAAAGAGATGTATGCCCTCTTTGACGCTGGCAAGAAACACGTGGGGTTCTGTGTACCATACCTCTTCCATGCTTGTGCGTTTTACTTGTAAAAAGAGTCGATTGAGTTGCTCCCACATTTCCGAACTGATTAATTCACGTACCTGGCGGGCATTTTCGCGGGCGGCTGCGATATACGCCATAATTGAAGCGTTGTTTGATGTGTCGAATGTTAGTGCCTGGATAATGCTGTATGCAGTGTTTGTTTCGTTTGCCGGAAGTGGGACGTGCAGGTTATCCAGTAGCCGCACCCAGCTTAATGGGGCATCCTGGCTGCTCTGATCGAGCATTTGGTGGAGGTTGACGTCGATGAGACGGGCAGTATGCTCTGCCCGTTCCAGGTAGCGACTCATCCAGTAGAGACTATCGGCGACTCGTGAGAGCATAGATTTCTTCCTTATTGATGCAACACCCAGGTGTCTTTGCTGCCGCCGCCTTGGGATGAATTGACGACGAGGGAGCCGCGCTTGAGCGCTACACGTGTCAGTCCACCGGGAACGATGGTCACACGATCGCCGTGCAAAATGAATGGCCGGAGATCGATATGGCGTGGCTCGATATGACCGTCGATGACGCAAGGGGCGCGTGAAAGTGCCAGCGTGGGTTGCGCAATGTAGTCGCGTGGATTGGCGGTGATAGACTCGCGGAACTCTTCACGTTGTGCAGCGGTACTGTAGGGGCCGATTAACATGCCATAACCTCCTGATTCCCCGACAGCCTTTACGACCAGTTCTTGCAAGTGCTCGAGTACATAAAGTCGTTGTGAGTCCTCGGTGAGCAAGTATGTCTCCACATTTGGTAGTATTGGCTCCTCGCCCAGGTAGTAGGAAATGATGGCAGGGACGTAGGCGTACAGGGCCTTGTCATCGGCAATGCCCGTTCCAATGGCATTGGCGAGGGCTACATTGCCCGCGCGATAAGCGTTCAACAATCCTGGAACACCGAGTGTAGAGTCGGGACGGAAGGCCAGTGGATCAAGGAAGTCATCGTCGATGCGTCGATAGATGACATCTACTCGGCGTAGTCCTCCCGTGGTGCGCATGTACACAATGTTGTCATGAATGAGCAGATCGCGCCCTTCTACCAACTCTATACCCATTTGTCGTGCCAAGAAGGTATGCTCAAAGTAGGCTGAGTTGTAGACTCCTGGTGTAAGTAGGACAATCGTCGGGTCCGGGCGACCGGCAGGCGTAAGAGCTCGCAGTGTGCTCAAGAGTGCCTGTCCGTAGTGATCGATTGGGCGCACGCCATAACTACCAAACAACGAAGGGAATACCCGCTTCATCACCTGGCGATTGGCAAGCATGTAGGAAACGCCGCTTGGCACACGCAAATTGTCCTCCAATACTGCGAATCCTCCACCAGGAAGTCGTACGAGGTCGGTGCCGACGATGGACACATAGATATCGTGTGGCACCTTCAGCCCGCGCATTTCGCGGCGAAAGTGTCGACAACTGTAGACGAGGGCACGCGGTATCACACCGGCGGACAAGATGCGCCCTTCGTTATAAATGTCCTTGAGGAACAAATTGAGGGCAGTGATACGCTGCGTTAAACCGCGCTCGATGATGGCCCACTCGGCACCCGTAATGATGCGCGGTAGCAGGTCATAGGGCCAGATACGTTCGGTTCCCTCCTCTTCACCATAGACTGTAAATGTGATGCCCTGGTTGAGGAACATCAAATTAGCCGCTTGCTGGCGCTCAAACAATGTCTCGGCGGGCATGTCGAGTAGTCGTTGGTACAATTCTTCGTATTTAGCACGGGGACTACCTGAGGCGTCGAACATTTCGTCGTACGCCACGTCGAGGTAATAGTGCGTGAAAGGCGGCGGCAATGTAGGCCGGCCTGTGGTGTCGGATCGTATCACGGTGGTATCCCAGGCGGTTACAACTAATCTCATTAAATATTGTCACATCTATTATATGGTGGTAGAGAGCCTGATGTAAAGTTTGGCTGTTGTCTTTGTATCTTGTGGATATTCCAGGAGCGTGTGGACCTCGTATAGTATAATAGGGACAATAGTTATGAAAACCATGCAGTTCCAAGAAGGTATCGACGAGCTAGGATGAGAGGCAAGCATGCAAATACGCGTAGGATGCGAAATCCGTTATGAGGCGACATGGCCCACGCCAACAATCATGCAGGTACAACCGCGTGGAGATGTAGAGCACCATGTGCTCCAGGAAACGTGGAAAATAACTCCGCATGTGCCTTTGCATGCCTACCGGGATATCTACAACAACATCTGCCAGCGTCTGCTGATGCCTGTTGGCGAGCACGTCTTGCGCTACGATGCGCTTGTCGAAGTTTCTGGAGAACAGGATGAGGTCGCACTCGACGCTGTTCAGTTGCCGGTTGAGGCTCTGCCTGATGACGTACTCCACTACACCTTGCCGAGTCGTTTCTGCCTCTCTGACGTACTCTCGGATACGGCGTGGCAACTCTTTGGCGCAACCGATCCAGGGTGGGCACGGGTTCAGGCTATCTGCGATTGGGTGCATAGCAACATCGGTTTCCAGTATGGCACGAGCACTCCGCTGACTTCTGCTGTCGATGTGTTTGAGCGGCGTGTCGGGGTGTGCCGTGACTTCGCTCACCTGGCTGTTACCTTCTGCCGTGCTCTCAATATTCCTGCCCGCTATGTCTTTGGTTATTTGCCAGATATCGGAGTCCCGCCACCAGATGAACCGATGGATTTCTGTGCTTGGATGGAAGTCTACCTCGCCGATCGTTGGTGGACTTTCGATCCGCGTAACAATATGCCGCGCATCGGACGTGTCTTAATTGGGCGTGGACGTGATGCGCTGGATGTGGCGATGGTTACGACTTATGGATCGCCACGTTTACAGAGTATGACGGTGTGGGCAGATGAGGTACCTGGCGAATCTGTTGCAGCAACGCCGTCGACTATAGTGAACATAGGCATGGAGCCTGCTGGAAAAGAGGATGACATTACGGCATGAATCAAGGATTACCGGACATTGAAACCCGCCTCGCTGCACTCGATCTTCTTGATCACCGGGGAGTGGATTGGGGACGAGTGCAGCGGACGGCCTACCTGATTCATCAACATCTGCGTTACGAATATCCTGGCCCCATCGATGATTTGCGACAATGCCTGATGATCATTCCACCGGATTACCATGGTGACCAGCGTCTTGTCTTCCATCACCTGGAGGTTTCCGCACCTGGCGTTGAGATTGCCCAGCAGCATGACGCTTTCGAGAATATGGTGCTCAACCTGTATGTTCCACGTGTCGAAAAAGCCATTGACTTTGAAGCCTGGATCGTGGTCGAACGATACGCAGGTAAAGGACCTCACCATATCTCTACCTCCTTGCTCGCTGATCCCCGTTTGCTAGAACCTTCTGATCTCACAGAGCCGGATGACATGCTACGACAGGTAGCGGCAATGCTGATGGCTGAGGGACATCGGGATATGGCGCTGGCTCAACGCGTCAACGACTGGGTGTATCATGCTCTAGAGTATGTGCGTGGTGTAACTGATATTCACACTACTGCGTCGCAGGCGCTTGCCCTTGGAAAGGGGGTATGCCAGGACTACGCTCATGTCATGCTTGCTCTCTGTCGCCTGTGCGGATTACCGGCTCGCTATATCTCCGGTCACCTGTTGGGCGAGGGTGGTACGCATGCCTGGGTGGAGGCGCTTGTACCTTCTGCAGATGGGTCCGATACTGCTGTCGCTTTGCCCTTTGACCCAACCCATGGGCGCGAGGCCGACTTGAGCTACCTCACTATCGCTGTTGGACGCGACTATCGCGATGTTGCTCCAACCTCGGGCACCTTTCGCGCTTCCTACCGTGGTCAACTCTCGGCCAAGAAGCGTGTCGGGCTGACTGTGCTGGAGTATGAGGATACTGAGGCGGGTTAGGTTGATGACCCGCTCCTCATGGGCGACCGCAAGGGTCGCCCCTACTCGATATAGCTCATCCTACCTGATAATGGTAGAGGAACCTACCTCTAGGACATATACCTATTCGCCGGCTCCTGGTTCCACTTCACTGCTGGGTGTCTCTACAACCGCAGCATCAGCGGGAACGATTTCCTCGGTTTGAGGTTCGCGCCCTCGCAATAGTTGGTACATGATGATCGCGCCAAAGGCAGCAGTACCGATGCCACCGAGGGCGAAGTTGCCGATGTTGAGGGTCAGATTGCCTGCACCAAGGGTAAGGGCAACGCCTATGGTTAGCAGGTTGCGACTCTTCGAGAAGTCCACGCCATTTTGTACCCAGATGCGTCCAGCTGTCGCAGCAATCAGGCCGAAGAGCACGATGGCTAGACCACCAATTACGCCCTGAGGAATGGTTGCGATCAAGGCGCCAAACTTGGGTGAGAAGCCTAGCAGAATGGCGACGGCTGCGGCAATGATGAAGATGAGCGTCGAGTAGATGCGCGTAACCGCCATCACGCCGATATTCTCGACAATCCGCTCTCATTCTCGCTGGTAACACAAAGGGCATGGGAAAATGAAATTATGTCCAATGGCAAAAACCAAATGGCTGTTAGCTGCCCTCTCTTTGTTTCCTTAGCCATGCGGTTTACCTCGCGGTAGAGAAAGTCCCGTTCCTCTGTTGTGTTTGCGTATTGCGCGACTACCTGTAAGTCTGCGTAGCATACTGTCCAGTAAAAACGTTCTGTATCTTCAATATGCCAGTAGTCACGCTTTACGCCTAGTTCCCACGCACGCTTTTTTATCTGTCCTGGGGTTTTATATGGAAGAACCTGCATAAACTCTGTTTGCGGGGCTTTGGGGTAGAGTTCTATTAATAGTTCTTCTTCTTGTGTTGTCCAGGCAGTTAGCCGTTCGTCTTTGATCGGGTCGCTTCTCCACATCAAGGCTACGTCGTCTCGTCCCTCTGCGACTGGTTGTATCCAGTTGGTGTGTATGGTGTACAGGTGGGGGGAAATGGAGTTAACCTTTATTTCCTCAGCCAACTTTTTGATAATATCCTTTTTCGTCTGCGGGTCTAGTTTGCCAAACTCGGCACGCAGATGAGAGAGGACATAGTAAAAGCCGGTTATTGACTTTGCGGGGTCTTCGTTTGCTTCTCGCGCCGCTTCTTCCCGTTGTTTTTGTAACCGTCTCAAGGTTACTTGCAATCCCCGCTTTTCTATAACAATTGGGTCGTTCTCGTCAAGCTCTATTTCCTCTCCCGCATCATCTACATTTCCTTTTGTGAGAAGGACTATGGTTTTACTTACCCGCTTTATTGCCTTTTGCGTGTTGTGAATGGCGGTATCAAGCACTTCAAGGGTACTTTGTCCGGTAGGGTTTGGTTTGCTAAAGTATTCCTGTACGCGCTTGACAATGCTTTGGTCATACTCGGCCAGGGCAATGAGGCGGTCAACAATAATACAGTCAAACGGTTTGACGTTTAATGTCCATGCTTTCAAGATGCGGTCTAGCCCTATTCTGCTTCTCTGACCGTAGTAACCGCCTTTGCAGCAGGCATAAATTGGAGCGTCATCGTCCAGTTGTGCAAAAACACTGACCGCGCCGTCGTCTGAAGTCATAAGCCCATGTGCTATTGCATCTGTTTCAATGCCCTGCCGTCTATACTGGCGGGCTGCATGTGGCTTCACAAATGGCGTACCGTCAAGGTACTGTCCTTTAATCGCGGCGTAACACGGTTCTAGTACGTCTCTTGGGATAACTGCTTCAAACGCTCCTTCAATAAGGAGACGGGTTCCTGACTCATCCTTACCCCCATGCGCGTAGCCGCCTAGTACAAGATTACTAAGGTAGTACAGTATGGTTTTTACCCTGGTGAACGTATACCCCTTATTTCCCTTGTGCATGTTCGTTACTGGCAGATATTCTACTAAGTCTTCTGCTGGCATGAACGGGAAAAGATATGCTTTGTCTTCAACGTACCTTGCTATTCTGCCTGGCTCAAAGTTAAATTGCAGGAATTTTTGAAACAGGTCTAACGCCGCTTCTCTCCACGGCTCATATATAACCTGTGCCTGTTCTTCCTTTGGCATGTCTCGCACTAACACATAGGGTAAGGGAATGCAGCCGCCTCCATAGAAACCTCTGGACATTTTATAGTCTCTTGCTCTATTCATGTAGCCTATCTGGTTGACGACATAGGCATATGCCGCTTGCATGTCTTTTTGAAAATTCTGCAAGTCATTGAAAACGGCAAAGTCATAGACAATTGCGCCTTGTGTTTGGGGAACAATGACTTTGATTTTCTTCTTTTCGGCAAGTTGTGTAAATGTTGATACATTGGCAAAATGCTTGTCTCTAAAGAGCCTGTCAGCCCGCGCTAGAACAACATCACCTATTAAATCGTCTTCAATTTCAATATGTAACTCTCTGAGTTTCTTACGTTTGTCAACGCCAAGTCTCCCCGATACTCCCGCGCCTTCGTCAAAGATGTGAATGCGGGTTAAGTCGTCTTCTCCCCTTGCTGCCATTACAAATGGTATTAAACTCTCCTGCAAGAGTCTGCTTTCATAATGCTCCGCGTCACTGCCGCGTTTTGACTGGCGTATGAGAATGCCGGTATTGCGTTTAGTGTCTAGCTGGACGTTGCTGTGAAAAGTTGTCCGTTTTGCGTCCTGGGTGACGATCTTAAAACTCATTTGCTGCTTCTCCTTCTGGTTGTTGTGTACTCTCTGTCAGTTGGCGCAAGTAGGTAAGGTATCGCGCTTGTTTTTCTTCACCTAAGAGGCGTAGCCCTATGAAAAACTTCATCTGTTCTTCGTTGGGTGGTAAGATTGATGCTACAGAAACACCTATAAAGACAGTAGTTAAGTTGGTTGTGCTTTCTTCCTGCACGACAATATGAGGTACTACGGGGGCTTTTTTAGGCATTTGAAACTCTCTCCGTTCATAAGAAGAGAGAGAAAAGTAAAGAGGCGTGGTGAGTGTTGGTGATGGTTTGTGCCGTTCACCAATTTTTGAGGATACGAATATATAATAACCGATACTTGCGCCATTTGGCAACCTCTTCTTATGCGGGGTAAAAAACAATGATCTGAATATGTCGCGGATCGTGGGGGAGGTCTTCTTCCCCTGCAATTGATACCCTCTGAATTCCTGACAATGCGCTAAGAAGCTGCAAGGCAGTAGATTTACTTTTCCCTGTTACCAGGGCTTTGATATGCTGTTGTACCTGGGAAGTGAGCGCGTATACCCATGTACCTGAACTTGTAAAAGATAAAAACACATTGGGGAAGGGAATTGCGCGTTTTACGCTCACTTGCAGATCCCCTACTAATGCGTAACCAGTTCCAAGTTTTTTGATTGCCTGCGTGGTAAGAAGCCGCGTTACATTTGCTTGCAGCGTCTTTTCGTTGTATGCAACTGCTGAACAAGTTAAGGATACGGTAATTGTGATAGTTGGGGCTTCTTCCCCGATGTGATGATCGGCGCTTGTAGTCGGGCTGCATGGCAACATGTGCAAGCTTTCCCCATTTCTCAGTTGTCCTTGCAATGCTCCTGGCATACTCGCTATAAGGGTAGTTTTCAACGTTGCGGCAGGAGTGGAAATATCTTTCTGTGTCACGACTTGGAAGTCTCGTTCATCCTGACCTCCTGTAAACGCTGCCGTATTTTTGGCAATAACAGAGTTAAAGGGTTGGTTTATATCATACGCTTGGATGTTTCCCCCTGCTCCTGTGTTTACTGCATGTGCAGCAATGGTTACTACTCCTAATGTCGGAGGTGTTGCTGCCGGATCAAGTGCGGGTATAACTGCGTCTTCAGTTGTTTCTATTTGCGCTCCATCACTCGCTGTCAAGATTGTTCCTGCGGGTATATATTGCTGTGTAAGCTGACCGTTGTAAAAAGTTATCGAGCCTCTCGCGGATCGGGCGTTCTGGTGTCCGAGTCCTGTGGTTTTAGCGGTTGCCTGCTGGCTTATGGTGATGGGGTTTAATAATCTTCCAAGATGCACCGTACCGGAAAGTGTAAGCGTCCGTGACTTGGGAATGATGGTTATGATTGCCGTCGGGATATGTAACGCGATCTGTAGCTGCGCTATGAGAGTAAAAAATATGAGAAATAAGGCAAAAGTTACGATTATATAGGCAAGCTGCCTACTCTCCCGCGTGTTGAGTAACGGTTTCTCGGTGGATGGTTCGGCTGCTACTACGGTTACTTGTGGTGTGGTGGTCTCCCCAGGGTCTTCCTTGCGAACAAATGTCACTCTATCTGGTTCAACGTACACATCATATTCGTTTAATGGCTGTTCAGTATCAGGCGTTGGGGTGTCCTCTGGCGCGTCTCCATTATAGATGCTCGTTAACATGCGGCTTATATCATCCTGCAACGTATTGTTTCTCATGGCGCTACCTCTCTAAGTTTTGGGGGGATTACTCCCCCCTGCTACAAGTTGATGTGTTCTCCTGGCTTCTGAGGTCTAAATTGCCCGTTGTCGTTGATAAACACCACGATTTGATCCTGGATGTGTATGAGCATGTCGGGCTTTCCATCATTGTTCACATCCTTGAAAGAAAGAGTGATAGGCGTTAAGTCCTGGTCGTCGCCTATCAAGGTTGGTCCAAGAAAAATACGGGCGTGTGTTGCGTCTCCGCCTGGAAACTCGATGATTTCTACACGGCGGTTGAGATTTAAGGCGATAAAATGAGACGGATTGCTTGCACTGTCATTGTGTCCTACAACCGCGTCACATTGAAACGTGCGGGGTCGCCCATAGCGGCTATCATCCTGCCAAGTGTGGTAGGCGTTCAAGGCAAGATTACCCATTGCCCATAATGTGAGCATTACCAACATGCCTAGACCCATGAATACGAGCCAATGAATACCGCCTCTTTCTCCTTTGCTCTCTGTAACTGGCTCGTCGGTGTTCACCGGACGGCGTTTTTTGGTAGTCGGTTGCTGCGGCGCTGGTTGAGGTGGTGCTGCGTACTTGACGTAAAAGCGGGTATTTCCTTGTTGGTACTGTCCAGGCTGTATATAGCGGCGAGCGCTGGTTGACATACGGGGAAGCTCATACTCTCGATCTGAAGTATCGAAATCATCCTCTACCCACTGTCCGTAACTGCTTGCTGCTGGTGGTACAGTTTGTACCTGGGTATGCGGTCTGCTCCCGCGTCTTGGAATGGGTCTTCCATTTGCAGCGTAACCATGAAAGCCTGTCTGTTCTGGAAGAGGTATTTGAGATACTTTCTGTCTCATGCTCGTACCTCCGATCTGGTGATCTGGTGGGTAGGGCAATTCACAAGGAGCAAGTTTCTCGCCTGGTCGGGAAACATAGGGATGCACGTGAGGCAGTAGCCTCTCACCCCACAAGTGGCGCATACTGACACACCTGGGGCAAGTATTGGTTGCCAGTGATGCCCGTCGTTTAGACATGCAAGATAATCTATTCCTGGGGAAGTTGTCGGGGCTGTATGCTGCAAAGTTTCGCCTCGCTTTCGATTGACAGGCAAGGCTAAAACCGCGTATAATGAGCTTAGACCTTAGCCTGTCCTGGCAGCATAAACGAGCCTTTACTTGAACGTTCATGCTGCCACTGCGAACAACGGTAAAAAGGATTGGCTTTCCTGTTTGCACTATGCTAAGGTTTGGCGACTGCACACAGTACAAACAGCGCTAGAAAAAAGGTCTACAGGGAACGCTTGGGTTTTTAATCTAAGCGTTTCTTGGCATCACCCCCTTACATGCGTACCTGTAGTCCGTCGATGTCACGGACTTGAATGGTTCTCCCTAGTTGCTGGCTGAGAGCTTCGGCTATCGCCCGCGCTACCCTCGCAGTGACACGTTGACCGCTCTCTGCATTACGGATAGTCTGATCGTCTACCTGTGCTGCTCTTGCCAATTCAGGGATGCTCATCGGTACGCTTTCTCGTAGCTCGGTTAACGTCATACAAAATAACTCCTTGATCGATGATCTTAGTCGAAGTATATCCTAACGAGTCCGAAATTGGAAGAGAAATTGAGGCTAAAATTACGGATTTTTGCGTAGAGAGAAAAAATTCTTAGTATTTGTCGCTGTGAAGAATAGTAGAAAGAATGTTCTAACGTCCCGGTCGTCATCTTCGTGGTGCTGATAATGGTCTTGGTGCTCTTAGTTCTGGCGTTCTTCTACGTCGTGGTTCTCGTTTATTTGGTGGTACAGGTGGCATTTCAGCAGGAAGCATACCACCAGTAACCTTGTTAAGCGTGTTGAGAGCGTAAATCAACTGTGAGTCAGCATGGCTATAACTAATACCATCGCGTCTCATAAATTCGCCTAATAAGGGGGAAGCTTCCGCCATATCGCGTTCTAATCCAGGTCTATATTCATCTTCGATTTGTTCAATCCGTCCAAATTTTGGAGTTGGATCATTTACATACGCTTGCAATAACTCAAGACCTCTTCTAGCTGTGGTAACTAACTCATGTGGGTCTACTTTCATTGTTAAACCTTCTTGTGTCATCCAATCATTATAAGCAATTTCAGCATGAACTCGTTCATCCTCTGTTATTCGGACTTTAACATATGTTCGCAATGCATGAAAACTTCTATTTTGTAAATCATAGTACCTAGACACATCTTCAAGTGTATGCCCTGCTTGCCTCATCTTAGTACCTGCTACATGTACCTCTGCTTTATAACTAGCAGGGATTTGTTGCCCGATTACCACAACTGTAGGGTTCCCTTCTTTTCCATGACTCACAACGACCTCAACTCTTCTAAAATCCCCATTGCGTAAAGCCTGACCAATAGTAACCTCACCCAGCCTATCTCTCTCTACGCTTAAATCAGGATGCGCTTGAATTAGCGTTTCAAGTGGTGAAAGTGGGACGAGTGCTTTACTATCATTACCACTCCCTACTACTGCTAGCGGTGCTTCTTTCCTCCCTCCTACTTGCCTTTGTCGATTTGCCATAGGTGTAGAGCGGGGGTAATTATAGCATGTCACTCAAGTCAATGTAAAAGGATGGGTAGCTATGTCAGTACTTTCAGTAATTTGTAACTACTCAGGTGCCCAAGCGACCGGTAAAGGTTGACCATGGAAGACAGCCGTGAGAGCAGACAACATGGGATGTCCTTGCTTCTGCATCGTCGAAAGATAACTGCGGATGCGGCAAAAAGCGGTGACCCCAGTGGCACTGCGAAAGGTGCCGGAAATCTTTTGCTGAACTTTTGCCCAGCGAAGGTCCCGCTCGGCCTGGTTGTTCGTAAAAGGAATCCGCAGGTCGTCGAGCAAAGCCAGCACTTGATCTGCACGCCCAAGCAGCGCATCCAGAAGATTCTTGGCCTTGCTTTGCTTGCGCCTGCCTTTCCGCGATCCTGCGGAAGACGCGGGTTGCGGTGGTTGAGCAGCATAGCCAGCCGCCAGAATCTCAAAATAGCGAGCGACCCATTCGTCGCGCTCGATGGCGGGAACAGAGGTCAGGTGGAGCAGACGCCACTCTTGGCACGCGTCATGCAGATCGAGCAAGAAGTCCTGCATCTCGGTGGCCCACTCCTGATGCTCCTGCTCGGCGACGGCCGCACAATCTCGCATGAGGTGTGCTCCACAGATGCTGTGAGCACAATCATAGGCATCATAGCTTGCCAGTCGGTCGTGCATGCCTCGCCCGGCAAAGCGCGGCCAGATGCCGATCTCGTCGATGGCCTCCCGACCTCGCGACGCATGCCAAGCCAGATGGGTCAGGAAGCGGGTGCAGTTCACATGCAGCCAATGCAGCATCCCATACACGCGGATGCCGGTCTCATCTCCATGCTGGAGCCGGCTGGCAACGATCAGATCGGCAATGCGCTCAACCGTCGGAGCCAGCCGCTCTGCTGCCAGTTCGCTCCACTGCATCAAGGTTCCTTCCGAGATCTGGCACCCACAGATCGCAGCGAGAGCCTCGCAGGTGCGAGCCGTGGGGAGCAATTGCCCCTGGTGCAGATACACGGCCAACGCCTGCAGGTTGGGACCATATTGCACTGGCGCGCTGACCGAAGCGGGAAAGCTGCCCAGGCTGGTGGTGTGACAGGCGGGGCAACAGATAGCTTCGATCTGATGCTCTTGGGCCAGCAGGCGAATTTCCGGCACGTCCAGGACTTGACGGCGTTCTGCGACGCTGCCTGGGACAGCGCTGAGGTCCTGCTGGCACTGGCGGCAGACCTTGGGACGGTGACGCACCACTTCCTCTGGCTGCTCCACCATCGAGAGCGTGTGTCCAGGATGTCCAGCCTGACCTCCAGGACGCTTTCCACTCGGACGACGAGAACGGCGTGGCAGACGCGCCAGCCCATCAGAAGATGGCGGCTTACTGCTCGTTCGACTGTCTTGTGCCAATCTGTCTTCGAGGTCCTTGATCCGGGCATTCGCCTGGGCCAATTGCTCTTTCAAAGGGAGCAACTCAGCTACCAAAGCTTTGAGGGTGCGATTTTCTTCTCGAAGCGCTTGCAGTTCTTCTTCTTTCGTCATGGGTGTACTTTAGTCGATTTCCTCTCCTTTGGCAAGTCTGTAGGAGACCTGAGTAGTTACACTACTCCGTTCAACTTGATTTCGTACTCTAGCGTAATTCATAAACTCCACTTTTGTCATGTTTCCTAAAGACATATCATCATCATTTTCTCTAGCTTTTATTCTACGAATGGCTTTCTCTTCTTCCTCGCCTAGTAATCTTGCCGTTGCGATTTCAATATCTACAAATCTTCTCCAACTTAGAGTGTGATATACATGATAAAAGTTATCTAGCTCTTGGCGCATTGATGCGCGGAATGTCTTTAAGCCCTTTTCGTCAAGTACAAGTATACCTAAAGGTGCTTTTTTTTGCAGTACTTCTTCTAAGCCTTTCTCCTCAAGTCCTAGCCTATGCATAAAATCCATTTTCTCATTATCATCTGATACTATATTTGATAGTACGAAGGTAACTGCTAATTGAGCGTAGAAATCCACATAGTTCTCTCCAAGCATTTCTGCTTCTTTCTCTTCAAGTATTTGTAAGGCAAAGTCATGCAGGGTACTATGTGCTATTTTTATTCGTTCATTCTCAAAGGTAACTAAGTCGTGGTCGCTTAGGGCATTAACGATGCTTGTGAATTCGGGTTTCTCAAATGGTAAATCATCTTCCGAATTACATACGTAAATGGCTGACTCAATCCAACACTTTCCAGCAAATACAGCTAACCGTCGAAACAGCTTTTTCTCCTTTTCGCCGAGCAGGTTATACGACCATTCAATCGTGTTGTAGAGGTTAATTTGACGCTTTGGTACATTGATGTAGTAAGTGTTTGTTATCTCTCCTTTTACTCCTAGTACATCTCTTAAAAGGGCTTGGTATGTACTTTCCGGTGTATGGGTTAGTATTTTTGCGGCAACAAGCTTAATTGCCAAGGGAAGTCCGTCAAGAAGATGACAGATATTGACTATGAATGGAGCATCATTCTCTGTGGCGTCAAATTCTTCTTTGATCTTCTTTGCTCGCTGTAAGTAGAGTAGTGTAGCTGGATAGTGTTCCAAGTCTTTAGGGTCTTTAATATCCTCAAGCTTAGGGACTTTCAGTGGTCGAAGCCGAACCACTTGTTCATAATCAACGCGCAATGCTATCCGGCTCGTCACAAGCAGTTGCAACTTCTTTTTACAACCTATCAAAAGGTCAACAAGGACATCTCTATTCTCTGGCGTATTTACGTGTTCAAAGTTGTCGAGGACTACTAACACGCGGTCTGCTGGTATTACCTTTAACGCTGCGATCACCTTTTCCAACAACTTCGGTTGGCTTAATCCAAGTTGCTCACCTATAGTTGGAAGTATAGGTGAGTTATTTGGAAGTGATGCAAGCGAAATATAGATACTTGTATATCGACTGTCCTCATTAACTTGCTCTTGTATCTCTAGCTCTAAACGGGTCTTCCCAACACCGCCAGTACCAGTGATAGTAACTAGAGGGCTATTATCATCTTGTAAAAATCTGAGAATTTTATCTATTTCCCGCTCTCTACCAAGTATAGGGTTTAACAGCATTTCGCGGTCTTCATAGGGTATAGTTGGGATTATTTGAGTAACTGCTGCTGTTTCTATTGTCCTACTCTTCAGTAACCCCAACTCTTCAGGACTCTTTCCATAAACTTCAGTAAGTTTTTCACGAGCATAAGAATTAGGGAATGTTTCACCACGCTCCCAACGGCTATACGTGTTGGTATCAACACGTATTTTTTCTGCTACCTCTGCTTGTGACCAGCCTTTTTCATTACGAGCTTCTATTAAGCGTAGAGGAATTATCTTAGAAGCTGGTTTCACAGTGTTCGCTCACTTTCATCTCAAAAGATGTATCGGGGAAAAGTCGTCATTTCTGAGTGATCGAAATATGACGACTTCAATGACGAGTATGACGTGTTTTTCCTCTGGCGGCTTAGGTATCTTTAGCATCAGGTACACGGGTAACCTGTCTACTGAAGTGTACCACGTAAGACAAGTTTCACACAAAGGAGGAAAGAGAAAAGGAAAAAGGCGTAGTGAGTTAACCAATGTCATTTAGAGCGGTAGGGTTCCATGTTCGAGGATCGCATGAGAACCTTACCACTAGCAAATTTAAAGGAGTTTCACATGTCAGAAGATCAGTTCAAAAATTCCCTTTGCCGGATTGGCTTTCACGATTTTAGAAGTACTGCCTCTCCCATGTACCGCGTATGCCAGCGAAAAAATTGCAAAGCAGCAGAACACTTGCAACATGGGAAATGGGTAGCCGTTCCCACACGATCAGCAAGAAAACAAAGAACCGTTACGCTGCCGCCTGTGTTGCTAGAACAAGCTGATTTGACTTCCGTCAACAATTCATCAAACTAACACAGTTGCTAAAAAGGAGTTTCAACATGGTTTCATTCCTCGTAAGATACAAATGGGTGCCTGTTGCGCTGGCTTTGATCGTTCTTGTAACTGCGCTGATCGGGTGCGCCAGTCCGTTTGCCTGTCTCACTGGCTGTGTCTCCCCTCCTCTACAACCTCAGTACACGTACACGCCATTGAACACTACCCATATCAAACACAAGGTTATTGTCCTAGAGGATGACACCCCGCCGCTTCAGAAAGCGCAATACTTTACCCAAATATTGAACATGCTTGCGGATCGCATTGACCAGGCAATTGTGCCTGGTGAGGACGGCATAGATGTGTTTGTCTCTGCCATAACCTCAAGAAGTATGCAGAATGATCTGTTAGCCTTCCACGTTCCGGCTATCCCGCCTGATGAACCGATGCCCATACTGCAACCTGTTCCCTCTGAGGCTGACCCTGGGGAAACACCAACACATTTTGCTGATAGAGCTGCGGCAATTCAGGAGGCGAATACAAAGAAAACTGCCGACTGGCAAGCGTTTCTCAGAACAAACCATGAGCTTTTGAACCAGGTGAAAATACTGGCGAAGGGGTACACGGATAAGCTGCGGGCAATTGCCAAACATCCGATTGTTGACCCTGTACGGGATGACATTTACGGCGCTCTGGCTGATGCCTCGGAGTATTTCTCCCATTTCCAAAGTAAGAACGTGGATAAGCTCTTACTGCTCTCTTCCCCGATGCAGAATAACACGGCAATAGATCAGACGCAAAATATCAACCTGCAAGGATCAATTGTCCGTGTGGTGTTTTTTACCTGTTCCATTGCTTCCTCATGTGACAGTCTCAAAGCGTACTGGACAAAAGAGTTGACCGACTTTGGCGCTGTCTCGGTGTCATGGTACTTTCCCCAGGACACGATAGTTGAAAATCCCACATTCTAGAAAGGTTTGACCTATGAGCTCTGTTCTCCTTTTTGCCATTGCCATACCCGTAGCCCTGATATTGATTTTGTTGATTTACTGGTTCTCGCTCGGACATGAGAATTTTGGAAACGGCATTGCCCTTTTGTGCCTGCTGGTCGCCTCCCCTTGTATTTCCGCGCATGACAGCCTCAAGGAGTTGCATACCAACGCCCGTAACCTGCTTCCTAAACCGCAAACGCAAGGCAACGGTGATAAAACCTTGCACCGCAAAGCATTTGAAGTCATTGCTGACATGGTGGAAGGGTGTGTAGGGAGTGTGATTATCAGTGCTGATGCATATATGGCGTATGTGTTTAACCCTTCGCTGTTTCATACCCATGAAGTAACACTTTCCGGCGGCTGGTTTGAATGGGCTGCCTCGTTACAGTGGATAGCCACACCAGCCATGTTCGGAATTGTTGCGTTACAATGCGCTGGCATTGTGAAGTCAAGCGAGATGTTCCCCGAACTGTCGAAAGCTGCAAAATGGATCGTGGGGATTATCTCCTTTGTACTCATGTGCCTGTCCATTCTGCTTGTGACCTATGCGTATGCGTTCCGGGGCGTGAAGGTTTTTGACCCTACCAATACGTTACAGGCGGCGCAAATGGGTGAAAGCCTCATGACGCAACTGGGTTCTTTGATTGCGGCGGCTTCTTTGCCCGCGCTGGTCGCGGTGATGAATGCCCTCTCGACCCTGTTGACCATTCTCCTCTCAATTCTCCTAGTCCTCAGCCTGGTGATAGCCAAGATGCTGCATGGGTTTGCCCGTATGCTTGATGCGTATTGTCTCATTCTCACCGAGGGCGAATGGAGCGTGTTTCTGGATGTGGACAAGCCGTTGAAGGTTATTGCCAGAGAGTTCCGCTTTTCCGGTCGGCGCACTACCAGACGGCTTCAGGCTGCCCGTAGTGAAGAAGAGCAACAACCGCCTCCCCTGGTTCTGCAACCTCCGGTGTATTCTCCTGCTCCGGTAACACAAACACCTGAACCGGAAAAAAAGGAAGAACCGCAAGTGCTCGTTCCTGTGGTCGTGGCTGCTGCCCCAAGTAAGCAACAAAACGGACACCAGGATACTCAGAAAAAAAAAGCCCTAAAGGGCTTCCTGCCTTAATCAAAAGGGGGGCGGTTTCTTCGCCCCTCTCAAAAAGATTACAAAAGAAACTCAAGAAGCGCGTAAGAAAGCAAGAGAAGCGTTTCAGAAGTTCCGGCGTATCAATTCCATTTCTCGCTTCAACGGTTGAGTCTGCCCATGAGGTACAACTGCAAGACGGGCGGCATATCACCCTTGCGCCTGAAATGACAGCAAGATTGTTTGATGAAGCATACCGGGCGTTTCTCAGTGATGAAATGAACGCTGCTTAGTTCTCAAAGAAAGAGGTTTCCCATGATACAGCAAATTGCACTCCTTGTCCTGCACTGTCTTTTGATGTGCCTGTCATCCAACACAGACGGGGCTTTTATTCGTGATATGTTTTACCGCTCTATTCAAGAGATGATGGGGCGGTTTCAGGAAAAGCAAGAGCCTCGAAAGATCGCCGAGGATGTGCTGGTAACTCTGCTGAAAAAAGAGAAGATCACACCCTCCGAGGGTTTTTTTACAGCCTGGCGGCAAAAACTCATAGACCTCCTGGTAAAAGAGCCTCTTGATTTTGACCAGGTGAAACGGCGCAAGGGGTCTGTTTCCTCTGCCTCCGGTATTGTCCTGGGAGTGAACGCTGAAACCGGAAAAAACCTCAGTATATCAGAAGATGAGCTTAGAAATCACGGCTATTTGTTGGGAGCGACTGGTACAGGAAAATCAACCTCTCTGGTAGGGATAAGTAGCCAACTTATTAAAGATGGCGTGGGTTTGGCTTTTTTTGACCCTTCGCCTCATGGGACTGGTATGTATGAATTGCTTGGGTGCATACCTGAAAGCAGAGTGCACGATGTGTTTGTCTTTGACCCCGCGTCAACGACTGCCTCTGGTTCTATGGGTATCAATCTGCTGGAAAAAACAGCCGAGCCTATGAGCGTTGCTATTGAACGCGCTATGAATATCTTTGACCGCTTGTACGGGTATCGAAGCGATAATCCCGCCTACGGGGAACGAATGAAGAACCTGATGAGGCAGTCTTTTTTCACGCTGATGCACAATGATTGTACGCTTGCCGAACTGCCAACCCTGTTGTTGAACGCTGCGGTTAGAAAGCGTCTGCTTGCAAACGTGCCGAATACCATGCAGGATCATTACGTTCGTTCTTTTTGGGAAGAGGAATATAACGAGTTGGTGGATTTCAAGCAAGAGGAATGGGCTGCCCCTGTGCTGAACAAGGTGACTCAACTACTTACTGATGAGTTTGTGTTACCGATAGTAAGCCAGAAAAAAACTACCTTTGATGTTCTGAACCTCATGCAAGAGAAAAAAATCTTTTTAGTCCACCTGCCGAAAAACAAACTTGGGGAGGGGGCGCGGTTCCTGGGAATTATTCTCGTTTCAGAATTGGTACGAGCCGCTTTTAACCGTCCGGCGTCTTCCATGCCGTTGTTTGGTTTGGTCATTGATGAATTTCAAGAGTTTGCAAGTAGTGAGTTCCTTGATCTGTTGCCTACCATTCGCAAGCAAAATGTGTTTGTTCTCCTTGCAAACCAGGTCTATACCCAACTCAAACAAGAAATGCAAGGAGTGGTCAATCAGGTAGCAACACAATGGACTTTTCGAGTGACTCCTGCTGATAGTGAAAAAAGAGCGCCACTACATGCAAAAAAGCCAACGGTTGAGTATAAAGAGCAAGAGAAAAAGTTGCCTGTCAGTAACCCGTTTGACTGGCTAACTTCAGGACATACCCATACAAACCCTGTGGTCAATCGGTATGCGGATGGCACGCTTCGGGAAATACATACTGCTCTTTCATCTGAGTATTCTAAGGAACTGCGAGCAGAATTTAATAGCTTCTTATATCGGGCAATGACAAGCAGTGATCCGCTTGCAGTACTTTGTGAAAAAGCATCTCTGAGCTTGCTGCTCCGGTTAAATGACAAGTACCCGTTTGGGACGTATTATTTCGGTCAAACGGTGGTGAGTCTGCCGGAAGTAAAAATAAAAAACTATACAGTTTCAAACCATCTTCTATTTTTAAACATTCCCCACCTTGTTCGTTACAGTAGTGCTCGTTATATTTTCGAGGATATCAACATGCCTGTTCTTGTCGCAGAACGAAAGGGTAATACCCTCGATGAACATATGGCTACCGCGCTTACTGCCATGATACAAGCAGTAGATGAAAACCAATTTAAGCAAGCATCTGCTTACTTTGCATCGCTGGCAGAAGAAAAACTCAGAAAACGAATAACCGCATATTTGGAAGAATATAAACAGAGATATGAGAAAATTAGCTATACAGCTTGGACTTTAATCAAGGATTATACTCCAAATCCTACGTTTCTATCTCCTGAAGAAGAAGCTGAGAAATGGAATAAAGAGCTAGAACGCTGGATGACGGAGGAACGGACAAGCTTTGAAACATTTATCAAAGAATTTCGTGATTTTGTCCTTGCCTTAGCAAAAGAGCCAATTACTTCAAGTAGCGGCATGTATGAAATGGTAGAGGTAGGGCGCAGGACTGTTGCTGATATGGTCAATGACATGGCGCAAGAGTTGATACAGCTTCCAAACCACGTAGCCTATGTCAAGCGCGGTACAAGCGGAGAAAAGAGCGTCAAAATACAAACCGTACCCTTAGAGCCCGGTTGTTCTCTTGAAGAACTGGAACAGCGTAAACGCACAATCACAGAAAACACCCTGCCTTACACAACCAAGAGAGCTGAGGTAGAGCAAGAGTTACAACAACGCCATACAGCATATACAACCGGAAAAAAGCCACAAGTACAACCGCAACCACAACAGCGAGAAACGACGCAAGAGCCGCAACCGGCAAAAGAAGAAACGCAGTCACACCATGCTATTCGCCGTGTCTGTCCCGCTTCTGATACGCTCCCCTCAGAACAACATCCGGTGGTGTGTACAGACGAGAAAACAACTGGTGACACCTATCTTACTCTCCTCTATTACTTCAGCCATTTGACCTTACAGCAAGCCGTAAGACTGACCGGCAAGCAAACAAGCATCAGCAATGAACGTGCCAAATTGACGAAGCTGGTAAAAGACGGGCTGGTTGTCTCTGAAACCATGAAAGAAAACGTCTCATCGGGTCGCGCTCCCCTGGCGTATTCAGTCACAGCAAAAGGGTACAAGTACCTGGAAACAGAAAAAGGGCTGCCTCCTCTGAAAAAAGGCGATTACTCCCTTCATTCCTACCAAGTCAATGAAACGCTCATTCCCGCGATCCTGGCGACAAAGACACATGAAAGCATACGGCTTGTCGGGTTCGAGCATGAGAAAATGTTCAGAATGAAACCTCTGCAACTGCCAAACGGCAAAGGGGTGGAGCCGGATAGTCTTCTCATCTACCAGGTCGGTCAAAACATAGCGCCGATCGCATGGGAATGTGATTTAAGCATAGAGACAAAAGAACAGCTTTTAGACAAGTGCCAGAAGTATCTGCAAGCCCTACAAGGACCATACAAGGATCGTTTCGGGGTTGTCGCTCTTACAATCGCATTTGTCATACCGAATGGCTCAGAGAACGATGTAGCACGGCTGGTGGGGATCATAGAAGCAGCTTTAGAAACACACAAAGAAGCCGCTTCCCTGTTCCTGGTTGGGGCGTTCGATCCGGTGAATATTGAACCAGGAGACCTACTCTTTACACCGCTATTCTCTCAGCCGTTTGATGTGGGAAAACACGCGCTCATAGAAAAGCAAGCCCCAATCCTGCCAAGCACTTCTCAAGATGCCACTACCACGACGAACGAAGAACGGTCTGGCACTGACAGTCTACCAGACGTGCCACAACAACAAGAAACGCCTGCTCCCGTTCCTGCACGTGATAAAAACCTGAAAAGACTTACTGAACAGTTTCTACGCCATGAGAAACGTCTGTTGTATGAGATTGCAGGACACTATGACGGCACACCCATTGATGATCCTGATCTTGAAAAACCCATTCAAGAACGTATTGAAGAGATTAAAACTGATCCTGATGCGCTGAAAGCGTTTCTCAGAAAAAATAAGGGTGGCTGCAATAAATTTGCCAATCCAAAGGATGGGAAGGATGCTTGCTATCTCGCTCGGTCTACCTTCGCTGTTCGAGCAGCACAACGGGTACTTGGTGAACCATTGCTTCCCTGGTCTCCCCTGATGCAACAACTTTTAGCACAAGTGACACATCCCGACCTGCAACGGGTTATACAAGAGGATAGAGGTTTCTCCTGAAGGAAGTCATACTAAATATACCAATATGGACTACGCCAATGACAAGCACTTTCTTCCCCCGTATTATCGTATGGAGTGCTACATCATTATGATGAACGCTGCTTCACCCACGTCTTGAAGTTGTCAACCCCCTGGTGTTTAGTGCAATCAAATATTCCTGTTGGTGCAATTGAAATCCTGGTGTTAATGAAGTTGGTGCATATCTCTCGCGTAACATTGGTGTTCATAAACTGGTGCAAAGGTTAGTGCAAAGTACCTAAAAAGTTAGTCGTAAGGTTAGTGTCTATACGCTAACCTTAACACCAGGTTACTATATCGCTCCATCAGCCCGTAGAGCCAATGTATAGAATTACCACTAATAAATATTTTGGCGGGTCTTATTACTGTTATATCTATATACATAGAGAGAGATAGAGAGAACAGGAAGTAGGGAAAGAAGAGCGGGCGGCAAACTGTACCTTCCCCCACACAGATAGTACAGTTTGCCGCCCGCTCTTGCCGTCGGTAGTGCACCTACCTTAGAATTCTATATCCTCATCGGATATAGCGCCGATCTTAGCAAGCTCTCGCCTGACTTCGTTGATGCGCTCCATGTCGCGCTTCAAGGCTTCGAGTGCTTGCTGAAACTCGCGGTATTGTCGCCAAAACTCACGCTCTGAGTCCATGTGCTCCCCCTCCTTTCAAAACCAGCGTAGCACTCTTCTCTTTTTCTTGCAGTCGGGGGTGTGGGGGTGACTGCAAGAAAAAGAGAAGAGAAGGAGTGTGCTGTGACTATTTGATGTGGGGATCTGTGGGATCAGTGGAGGAAGTCTAAGGGGAATAGGCAGTTCTCAATGAACGGTGCGCTGTCGTTGTTCTTTCTGCTTTGCTCTCTTGGCTCGTTTATCCATAACAGTACAAAGCTGATAAAGTTGAGACTGTAACTGTTCCATGTCTTTAATAGCTTTGGTAAGCTCACCATACAGAGTATTAGCCTCGGTGAACTGGCCTTTGTCCATTGCATCATTAAAACGTGTATGTAACGCTCTGGCGTACGTAAGTATCTTTCGCTGGTTCTCTCGCATTTCTCGTATCTGCTGGCGGTGCTTATCATCTGGCATAGGGAAAATAGTATAGCAAATGTTTGCAAGCAGTGGGGCGCGGAGTAAAACGGAACGCCCAAGTGGTAACGGTTGGGAACACTCAGAATTGTTTGCCAAACACTCGGCGGATCGGAGGCGGGCGGGCTGGACACTCGGTGGTACAACTATCTCCATCGTTTCTTAGCTCTCAGCGTTCTAACCTACTCGCACGTAGCCCGCAATCGTAAGGACAGCTTGAAGTCATGGGTACAGCGTAGCCAGTAAGCAAGCAGGGCTTCGACTCTAACAAAAACACAGGCTGCTGGTGCTTCCATCTTTGAGGATCACGAACAGCCGGAAAGAAACACGTTGGTATCTGGTTAGCTTCGCGGTGAGGATACCTGGGCTTCGCCTTTCTCTACAGGTATTGACAGGAAAAGGGTCGGGTTGCTAGGATCAAGCTAGTTAACCTGCTCCTGGACTCGCGGCTAACGAGTCCAGTCGGTAGATCAACTACCAGAGATGTTTTTCGGGATGCCGGTGATCCGGCTCTAAACGCCTTCTCATGCGTTCTGCTGTATCCATCATTTCCCGATGGATCGCCCGAAACTTACGACGCATGGTTTTGATGCGTTGTTTGTGTTCGTCGAAGGTCATAGCATCACCTCCTTTCCAGGCATAGCTTGCCTGTTCCTGTCCAGTGTGCTAGACTGGACAGAGGAGACAAGCTACTATGTATATTCCTGCTTCCAACAGGAAATAATCAGATATGCCTCTATCTCTTTGTCATAGGTATACCTGAGTCCAATGCTATAGTGAGCATATCCCGTATATTTCCGAATTCTCATTCCAGGCTTTACCTCGACACCGTGAAGAAAGACATCTTCGATATGCTCCTGACTTAATCCAAATTCTTTACATTTCAGGAGCGCATATCTGGTAAAGACAAATCTTGTTCTCTTTCCAAAGAGTTGTCTGAGCATTTCCTTGATGATTGATTTGAAAAATCTGTTTATATTTCTCACCTCACTTTCTGCCAGGTAGTTTTTTCTTCTGGCGAGATCAGCACTCCCGCACAAGAATTTTCATTGTCATAGAGCGAAAGTCTAGTAACTTTTTCCTCAGATGCTCTTGACAAGGAAAATTTTGGGCGGGTCACACTGAGAAGACAGAAGAAAAAACCATCGGGTACACTCCCCGTCTCTGTCTCTGGACAGCTTCGCCAGAGAGACCGAGCAGGGCGTAGCTTTCAACATAGGGTAAGCTGCTGGTGCCTCCATCCTTCAGGATCGCGCAAAGAGTTAAACTATCTCGATTGCTCCTGGTCGGCGTAGCGTGTGGAGTGATCGGGAGCGTAGTGGGTGGGTTGGAAGAGAACAGGAAACGTAGACCCTCCTGTGTGGGATGTCTGAGAGGATTGGTTCCGCGACAATAGGGCGTTGCAATACCAGGACGTAACGAGCGGAGATCGTTTTCTTCCGTTCCTGCTCCTGGGTATCCGGTTAGCTGGTGATCGGCGGTGCTGGTCTGGTTAGTATGCTTGCCTCTGCCGCCTCTCTCTACGAAGGAGGCAAGGGAAAACACGCTATAGAAAAACTACCGTGTTTTTTTAATTCTTTGGAGTGCCCGCTTTTTTACCAGTGCCTTAATTTGTACCTTATTTTCCTCTATATCATCAGCCCATCCCTCAACAGTGATTGACCCGTCCTCTTTTTCCTCAATAGTAAGGTCTGGATTGGTGGTTTTTACTTTTGTCATATGTTTATCATCTCCTTTCTGTGAGTAGTTACCCTGCTCCTGGCTAGGATCGCTCCTAACCAGTTGCAGAAAAACTACACTTCCTCGACCTCAAGCTTTACTATTTCGCTTTCGTTAACCCCTATATCTCCGTTATCCCAATGCATCATAAATTTCTCTTTCGCTTCTTCCGGGGTGCTGGCTTCTATTTCCGTTGCATCGTAGTAAAGCAATTCATCGCACGCTATTCGGTACTTTTTCATAGTCTCGACCTCCTTTCTGGGTTGGCTGCCCTGCGTTTAGACTGATGCCTAATTGAAATAGTAGGCTACTCCGACCTGTTGCAAAAATGCCGCTTCTGCTTCTGTGACTTCTGTCACTCGTTCACACGTTGAAGCGGTTGTTCCGTCTCCTCCAAAGTCAAAATATTTGAATTTCCCCTCTGCGTATTCCTCATCGGTGTACTCTGTGTTGGGATCGTGTTCCTCTGAACCTGCCATTTTGTAAGCTTGCTCTGCTGTCTCAGCTTCAAATATGACTGCTCCATTATGTTCATGCTCGCCGTCAATGATCTCGTAAGTCGCTAGAAAGTATTTCATTGTGGTATCCCCTCCTCTCTCAGGCATAGCTTGCCTGTTCCCGCTCACTAGGCTTTCATGAGCGGTAGACAGAAAAGCTATTCCTTTTTTTCTACCTGCTTAACGTAGAAAAGATAGACCGTCTTTGGATACTTGTGTACCTCCGGCTCTTCGCCTTCCTTGGCGTTCTGGTCTTTTTTCTCTATCAAAGTTAGTGACCGGATCGCCTTTTCGCCTTTCCGCACTCGGTAGCCTAATGTATTCCACGTCGGTAACGTAAAGCAATTTGTTTGCGGATCGTATTCCTCCGCTTCTTCCTCACCGTAGCGTCGGGCTATTTCTTCTCTCACCTGCTCGGCGGTTTGCTCGCTGCCTCGCCATAGTGCCATTTTTTGCGCTGTCTTCATGGTTTCGCCTCCTTTCCCGCTTAAAAAAGCGTCAATTGTTCTTTTCTGCCTGTCTGCTTCTCAAGTAGGATTTCGTTGTAGATGTCATTGAGTGAAAATACCTCCATCACTTCATCTGCTCCCACTCGTTCTACTCCGATCTGGTGGTTATTGATATGTTTGTATGGCTTGCCGTTAGGCTTTCCAACGTCTGCGTCTCTCCACATGTACCCGCCTATGCAAGCTTCGTAGTCGTCTCCGCAATGCCCTAAATATCCGTCTGCTAATTGCTTGATGGTACTGCCTCCAAGAGCATAAGCACGTATCAGTTTTTTTGCTGCTTCTCTGCCTGTCATATATTCCTTCCTTGACAACCTCATCTATTTCTTGCTAGTGTTAGGTTGTCAGTTCTGCCCGTAAGCTCGTAACTTACGGACAGTCAGACACCCTACGAGATTACTTGACTGTAAAAATCTGATGCGTTGCAGGGGTCTTGTCTGCAATCATCGGAACAGGTTCTGCACTCCATGCAGTAAACTGGCTCGCCTGTCCGTAGCCATTCCCAAGAGTAAACATCTAGCTCCTGGGTGGTTAAATAGCGGGGGCAACCGTTGCAATGTATTCTGGTCATAGTCTCATCCTCCTTTCTGCCTCTGGCTGAGGCGGTTCTTACGTTGCCTTTAATAGTCCGTGATAGGCTCTATTGCCGATTGAGAAATAGGACAGTGCCTTTTTAATGGCGTCTGTCTGCGCTCCCTTCTTGGCATCACCCACGTCGCCTTTGGTGACTCTGCTCTGTCCCCAACCGACCGGCTGAAATTCAACTCCCTTGAGCCAAACTTTGACTTGAGCGATTGCTAAAGATGAATTACCCTTTTCTGTTTGGTGGGTAACTATTTCAGTCGCTACTTCCTCAAATCCCCAATTGCCGATTTTAAATACTGCGTTCATTGCGTCTATGATGTATTGCGGCTTGTAGCCTGAGTAACCTGAATAGTTGTCAATGCTGACGTTTTTTGGCTCTCCATCGTGGAGTATCTTGTTGACTGCTCTTATTTTTTCCTCTGTCGTTTTCGCCTCAGATACTTGCTGTTGTGCTTGTTCGATCATGTGTATGCCTCCTTTCTTTCTAAAATGTTAGTGGGTAGGTGGTTGGCGTGACTGTCTTTAGATAGCTAAGACTGTAACCGTTTCAGCGATCCCCTAATCGCGCCTTTTTATCTATCACCCACTCTGACAAGTTGGGGGCGTGTTTTATTGCGCTGGCTGACCTCATTTCTTTAAGCATTAAGCTGGCGATTTAAGCTCTTACACTTTTTTCTCCAAATATTGGATCGTTAGAGCTACCTAGACGCATCCGGCAAAAATGCCGATTTCTGTAACCTCCCTACTTGTCTTTGTTTCTGTTATCCCGTATGCTGTCCTAAGTTGTTAAAGAGCTTTTGTTTAATATATTTATAATATAATTATTATATAATAGTTATATAATGTCAATATGAATATCGTAAGAAGAAAGTAAGAGTATATAATTAGTATATTGACATGATATAAGCCTCTTGCTATGCTAAGGCATATGAAAACAATGAACACATCACAGAAACGGATAAAATACCTCTTAAACTCACCGGAGGACTTACTAGAGAGAATGAAAGAGTCAGCAATGAAAAATCAACGTTCTCTCAATGGGGAACTCATCACCGCTATGGAACAATACATCGTACAGCAGGAACAGAAAGAGCATCTTTCCCCTTAGAAGAACCGTTCCTCGTTGTGGTCGGTAGTGTTCCTGGTGGGTAGGTTTTGCTCTTTGTAAAAACTCAACAATTTGCTATACTCAGAAAACTATGTTGACAAAAGATGATTTAGAGCAAATAGGAAGACTCCTACAAGCTCAGAATGAGAACACGAAACAGTTGATTGATGCCTCTGAAAAGAACACAAAACTGTTGATCGAAGCTTCTGAAGAGCGGATAAAAACAGAAGTAAAACATTCAATTGAAAAATCGCAAGAGCAGGTACTTGAGACCATTGTCCGTACTGCTGATGGAGTCATAGAGGAGGTAAAAAAAGATCAAGAGAAAGAGATAAAGCGATTGGAGCAGAAAATAGACACAGTAGTAACTGACCATGAAGACAGAATTGCGACATTAGAACATGAGGTATCTAGTTAGACGCTCCAAACCCAACTGTAGATTGTAAGGTTTCATCCTATTTATTTATCCTGTATACTACTTCATATTGTGTTTTGTATTCTTAAAATAATAAAAGGATATTGACTTATAGTAATATTTTTGTTATACTCTGCCGCAATGAGTAACGAGCAAGGCAGGTTTATTGGAAAACAAGTTGAATTCTACAATATTGGCAGAAAAATAGGAGGAGGAGGAATGGGAGAGGTGTATGAAGGAAATTTATCGCTCCATCAAAACAGCCTTGTTGCAATAAAGTTTCTCATTCAAGAAGGGGGTAGAAGGCTTACCGATAAACACATTGAACAGTTCAGAAAAGAAGCACATACTCACTCAAAGCTTATACATCCGCATATATTAAAGTTTTTCCAATTTAACCAATTTGAAGAAGATGGTGAGCAAATTCCCTATATTGTTATGGAATATATGCCTGAAGGTTCTGCCGGCGGACTCCTGAGAAGACAACCCATACTTCCAGTCAATGAGTCCATGAGCATTCTTTTACAGACATTGTCTGCATTGCAGTATGCGCATGAACAGAATGTGTTGCACAGAGATTTAAAGCCTGACAATTTTTTACTTGAAAGAGAAGTGCTATCTAAACAGCTCATTGCTAAACTTGCTGATTTTGGAATTACAGCCACAGCCCATCGTCTGGATACAGAGCGGGCTGTAACAGAACAGGTTCCAGCAGGCACATTACAATATATGTCTCCTGAGCAATTTAAAGCAGATGCACGTATTCCAAGTGACATTTACGCTTTTGGGGTAATTACTTATCAATTTTTAACAGGACAAGTACCATTTAAAATTGATCCGTCAGGACATGATAGGATAAGCCTATTAATCGCATACCATGAGGCACACAAATCAGCACCTGTTCCACCAATTTTAGAAACGCGGAAAAATAATAGGCAAAACCTTAATCTTCCTCAAGACACAGAAGAACGATTTGTAGACGCAGTTACCGGAGTTGTTGAAAAAGCATTGCAAAAGGAACCGAAAGACCGATATCAAAGCGCAGGAGATATGATGCAGGAGCTTGAACAAACCTATGCCAGAACAAAGGAGCAAGCAAAAAGAAACATATATTACTCACTTAGTGAACAATTGCGAATACGGGGAGTTAATTCGCAAACTATTGTTGATCCCTTTCTTCCTCTTGACGCGCAGATCAATCAATTACATGAGGCAGTATTGCAGCGCATACAACAAGAACTGACAAGCTACCAAAGACAAAACCAGGCTTTAACCGGTGAAAACCAGCTCCTCAGAAACCAATTGGCACAAAAGACCGCAGAGGAGCAAAGGAACAGACAGTTACAGCAAGAAATTGTAGAAGTAAGACAACAATTGCAGACAGAACAACAGAAAAACAGTGGGTTACAAGACGCGCTTGTCCGTAAAGAAGAAATCATGGAGGAAATGGGAGAAAAATTGGACAAATTGGAAGCAGAGAAAGATGCGCTCGTGAAACAACCCGAAGTCAGAGTTGATGGTATAATAGCTGCTATGAACCCACAATCGGAACAAACCCCAGACGTACTAAGGGCGCAAGAGCTGGTTAAAGAATGCAAAGATCTATACGACCAAAAGAGATATCCGGAAGTATCTGAAGCCAGTGAGCAGGCAACCAAACTTGACCCAAACAATGCAGAGGCGTGGCTTTTTAAAGGACTCAGTATGTGCACTTATGATAAATATGAAGAAGCGATCCCATTCTATGACCGGGTGATACAGCTTGATCCAAAACATTACGTAGCAATATGGAACAAAGCAAACTGTCTGAATAAGCTTAACCGATACAAAGAAGCGTTGCCACTCTTAGAGAAAGCCTTACAGCTTGATCCAATCTATGCTGAGGCGTGGTTTGATAAAGGCAATGCGTTGAATGCGCTTGGGATGAAAGAGGAAGCGATAGCAGCCTATGACCAGGCAATCAGACTTAATCCAGGATACTCTAATGCTTATAATAACAAAGGCATTGTGCTGTATATCCTTCATAGGAATAAGGAAGCGATAGCAGCCTATGACCAGGCAATCAGACTTAATCCAGGAGACAGTAATGCTTTTGCGGTTAAAGGTGCTGCACTTTGTGAATTAGGCAAGTACAGAGAGGCTTCAGAGTGTTTCCAACAAGCAATGGCATGTAACCCGCCTGAACATATTGTAAGATTTATAGATCAACAAAAGAAACAATATAAAATATCGTGATTATTTAGCAACCTATGGCTGATATTCCAACAATGCAAAAACATACACTGGAAGTAGTACAGACAGGTTCGCTATTTCAATTATTTTCACAGGGTAAAACAAGAAAACGCTTTACAGATATTGTGAAAACATATATTTATGACAGGGTAATTTTGCTTGATACCGATGGTCTGCTACCGGAACTGCCGATGAAGCTATTTACCGGAGCAACTCATGCATCAAGTATCAATGCATTAAGTCCGTACACCGATGACGGATACCGATTTACCGGAAGAGAAATTGACCCTGAACAAAGAGCGCAGATATTGGACAACCTAGACCGCGAAAAAGAAATAGATTACGCCGCAGCTCCATTATGTTTGGATGCATCAACCAATACAGAAGTATTGAGAAGCATGAAATTAACTGAACAAACGCAAACACTTCCCGACCCTTTGTTACCTGAGGTGAAAGAAACATTATCCCTTTTACGTTTTCAAGTCGCACTCCCAAGGAGAGATACGCTTGATGTAGAACACCCAATCTATGAAACCTTTGTTTCCCGACCAGATGAAACTGCTCTTTCCCTGGGAGAACTTAGTTTCCGGCGTTTTACACCGAAAGACTCGCTGAGCGATAAAGGGTATTTTTTAATGCTCCCCTCAGAGGACACAATAATCAGGAAACTGCAAGGACAATTTCTCATGTTGCCACCTGGAACTGTAGGTAAGTAAATACAAGAGCTTATCGAGTAGGTTTTGTGGTTCTCCGGGCAGCCCATACTACATAGCGGCAGTGCGCGGTAAAGTCGATTGTTCCTCCTGCATCACCTGTCCTGCTGCTTTCCGTCTGGCGGTAAGTCGTTCAACAAAAGTGTCTGCAACTGTATCCACCTCCGGCGTTCTATCTGCTACAACCTGGCTGTCGCCTTTATCCAGGTCAAGAGAGCGGTTAATTTCCTGCTGCTTTAATATAAACTCACGCAGGCGTTCTTCATGCTCAAAGGGTCTGTTAAGCTGCTCCAGATAATCGGCGAGTGCCTTTTCCCTGCGTTCAAGTTCGGTTTGTTCTTCTTCGGCAAAACGGTCAAGGCGGCGCAGGGCATTTTCAATACTGGCTATCGTGCCTAATGCGTTCTCCTGGTTCAGGTATGCTTCGTGGGTCTGTTTGCCACGCAGATAGACATAGGGCGTTTCACCCTCACGACCGCTAAAGCTGCTCATGATGGCAAAGCCTTTGAAGTAGCCGAGGCGCTTCAGCTTTCCTTCTCTGCTGTCTTCCCATAACGATGCCATGATTGCCTGAATGATGGCTGTTCCTGCTTCTTCCCTGCCATTCTTGCCGGAAAATACTCGGTCATTCACTGTCATGGTAAACGCTTCTGCATCGTGCGAATTGCGGGTGGCTATGTCTGTGAGCAGTCCGGTATGAATTTCCCTGGATTTTTCAATCCGTCCGGGTAACTCTCTGACCATTCTTCCTATTTCATATTGCTGGTTCAAATGAGCAGCGCGGAGCATGTCGAGTTTTCTGACTTCGGTGTCGATCCTGACCTTTTCCATGACGGCGGGGTTGCCGGAGGCAATTGCCTTGATTTCGGCAAAGCTGAGTGCGCCGCCTTCTAAATCTTCAGCCTCCCTCACCGATGTCTTGCCGCTCATCACCTGCTGAATAAAACGTTGTTTTGTCTCAAGTGTCTGCCACATATAGGCGTCAAATGAACCTTCTGTCACATACCGGAAGATGATAATTTGCGGATTATCGTTCCCCTGGCGCAAAATGCGCCCATCTCGTTGTTCAATATCTCGTGGTCTCCAGGGCGCGTCCAAATGGTGAAGCACCCACAGTTTTTTCTGGACGTTTGTACCGGCTCCCATTTTTTCTGTTGAACCAAGAAGGATGCGGACGCGACCGGCATTGACCGAGTCAAAGAGCGTTTTTTTCTTTGCATCGGTATCCGCGTCATGGATATAGGCGATCTCCTTTTCAGGGATGCCGCGTTCAAGAAGCCTGGCTCTGATTTCGTCATACACATTGAACCTGTTCGGGGCGGGCGTTGAAATATCGCAGAAAGCAACTTGCGTTAACCGTTGATCCTCTCCTTCCTCCCATAGACGGAACAGAGTATCAATCATAGTCCTGAGTTTCGTCTCAGGGATTACTTCTGCCTCTGGACTGACCAGACGCATATCCAGTGCTGCTTTCCTGCCGTCTGTGGTGATTTTGAGCATATTATCTACTGTCGGACTAACGCTGCCGCTTCTAATTCGTTGCGCCCGCTCAACCAGACCGGAAACATATTCTTTTAACTGAGCCGAGGCTGGCGCGACAACCACCTCCGGCTTGCCCCCTGCTATTTCAGGACGCGGCAGGTTCAGCATGTCAGCAGTCTGGATGTCGGCGAACGTGCGGAACATGGAAAGGAGCTCCGGCAGGTTCACAAACTTGGCAAACCTGGTATGCATCCTATAGCCTGATCCGTCCGGCGCAAGCTCAAGCGCGGTGACAGCTTCACCGAAATTGGCTGCCCATGCGTCAAAATGCGCCACTCCTGCTTTTTCCAACAGTTCGGGAGCCAAGTAACGCTGAAGCGTATACATCTCAGCCATAGTGTTACTGATCGGGGTTCCGGTAGCAAAGACAATGCCGCCTCCACGCTCTGATGTATAGCGGGTCTTCATATACATATCCATTGCCCGATTACTCTCGGTGTTTGATAAACCGGCAATGCGCTGCATTTTTGTGGTAAATCCGAGATTTTTGTACAGGTCTGCTTCATCAACAAAAATCCGGTCAATGCCAAGCTGTTCAAAGGTAACGCCATTGTCTTTTTTCTCGCGATTGAGGCGGTCTTTGATTTTTGCTTCCAGCCGCTTTTTTGCTTTCTCAAGTTGTTTGACAATGGAGCGGCTCGCCTGCCCTTGTTCCGCTTGCGCCTCCATCATGGCATCATTCAGGCTTGCATACTCTTTGCTTGTAAAATTATTGAATGTCTCATCAGAAACCGGCAATGACTCAAAGGATTTATGGGAAATAATCACCGCGTCGAAGTTTCCTGTTGCGATCCTTGCCATTGCCTTCTCGCGGTTGCCTGCGGTGAAAAAATCCTTGCCAGCAACAAAAATATTCGCCTGGGGGTAGAGCGAAAGGAACGCCGCTCCCCATTGTTCAACTAAGTGGTTGGGAACGACAATCATTGGTTTTTTGGCAAGTCCCAATCGCTTTAACTCCATGCAGGCTGCGGTGATCTCCCAGGTCTTCCCTGCGCCTACAGCATGTCCTAAGAGGGTATTTTTGTTTTGCAACATCCGCCAGACCGCGTTTTTCTGGTGTGGGTCAAGATCATTGTTGCGAAGTCCTGTGCGGTTCATTCCCGGAAACGTGAGGTGCAATCCGTCATAGGTGCGCAGCCGAATATTGTTAAATCTGTCGTTATAGAGCCGTGCCAGCCGTTCGGTTCGTTCCGGGTTTTCCCATATCCAATGAGCAAAACGGTCTTTCAGTTTCTGCTGCGCCTCGCGAGCGGCAATCGTTTCCGTCTGGTTAATAACGCGGGTATCGTCCGGGAGCGTATCATAAATGGTGGGTACCCGCATATTTAAGGCATCCTCAATCAGACTGGATGCTGACATTCCCTTGGTGCCGTGAGTCGTCGTATTGCTGACTGCGTGAGCGGCGCTAAACTCAAGTATGACTGACCAGGCTGCTATTTCGCCTGCGTGACCGACAGCGACATTATTCTTCGGAACTTGCAACACTTCGGCAATGAAATCCCGAATATCGCTCCTGGGTATCCAGCCTGCTCCAAGTCTTGCATTGATGTCGCCGGGCAATATGTCTTCAGGCTGCACTGCTTTTAATGCTTCCGCGTTGGAACGATAGCTTGGGTTAATTTCTGCCGCAGCGAAAGCCTGGTTGAGTTTGGCGCGAACATCGCCTGAAAGGTATTCATCGGCGGTTTCCCATGCTCCTTCAGGATTTTGGAACACATGGTACCCGAGTTCTGCCTGTACCTCTTTGATACTGTAGCCGGTCAGTGATGCCATGCGCTCCCAACTTATCCCGCCTGTTTCATTGAGTGATACAGCAAGAGCTTCTGAGGCAGTTTCAACATGCGAAACAGGTTTGTACCGCTCTAATGTCCGGCGCTCAAAAACGAGTGTCTTGCTGGCGGTTTGCAATTCTTCGTTGTAGTTTTCCAGGGAAAGCAAAAGAGGGTGATCCGGGTCGCCGTTGAATGCGCGGGAGTTTTCTCGACTGCTAATATATCCATGCCTGCGGACAAACAGGTCATAGACTCTGTTTAAGTGCTGCCGGGCTGCGGTTATTTGAGACTCCGGCGCATCATCCAATTGTGTCGCAAAAACCTCGCGCACCGCGTCGCGTATCTGTAGCAGCCCGCGCACTCTCATGGTCTCAAGGCTGGAAAAGGAGGTGGGTTCAAAACTGAGACCATTGCGTTTGACAATCTTGCCGTCAACCTCCCCGTAGCCTCCGTCTTTCATGCCTTTAAACCGCTCAGGATCAGCGATCGGCTCGGCTGGTACAGGCTCCCCGCCATAACCCCGTGGAATATATATACCCTCCGGTAACGCTTCTATGGCTTTTCCTAAGATTTCCCGCGTAAGTTCTCCGGCAAGAGTCGGCTCCTTAGCGCGATACATCGTGCCCGCGAGTACCATTTGCCCAAGCATCATTTCGGGGTGTCGGGTGTAGTATTCATTCAGGGCAATGGAAGAACCTTCTATCTCAATTGGCTTGGTTACCACCCACCGCTCCCCTGCCTCACGCTGTTCTGGTGTCCTCTTTTGCAGAAAAAGAATATCGGTGGTTACTTCTGTTCCGGCATTGCCTTTGAATGCGGTATTCGGGAGTCGCACTGCCGCAATCAGGTCTGCCTTATCCGCCAGGTGGCTGCGGATCACATCATCTTTCTTGTCCATTGTGTAGCGGCTGGTGATTAAAGCCAGTATTCCGCCGGGACGCACTTTTTCCAGTGATTTGGCAAAGAAATAATCATGGATTGAGCGGGTGAGACTGCGCTTCATAGTCGGAGTCGGATCGTGAACAGGATAATCGCCAAACGGCACATTGCCGACAACCGCGTCAAAATAGTTATCGGGAAGCTGCGTATCTTCAAAGCCTTTTTCAAATATTGTGGTGTCGGGGTAGAGTTTCCTGGCAATCCTGGCGGTGATGGAGTCAAGTTCAACCCCTGTCCGATGTCCCCCTTGCATAGCCTCCGGCATAAGCCCGAAAAAATGCCCTACCCCCATAGCAGGTTCAAGCACTTCAACGTTTTCCCCCAAGCCAAGCTTCTGAAGTCCAGCCCATATCGCGTTGATGACTAAAGGCGAGGTAAAATGCGCGTTTGGGGTTGTTGCCCGCGCTGACTCGTATTCATCTGAGGTGAGGAGCTCCTGTAATGCTGTCGCAACCGCGTTCCATTCCGGCTTTCTGCGATAGTCTGTTTCAAATACTCCGGCAAGCGGAGCATCTCTGTTTTCATTTTCAAGCGATTTTACCAGCCGGATCGCCGCGATATTGGCATGAGCTTTTTCATGCAAGCCACCAGTTCCAACACCATGCGCCTCGGTTATTCGGAAGTCGCGGGAGGGGGTGTTTGGTTCTGGTTCCTCGAGGATGACTCGTCTTCTTCTGGCAGAAGGAATTGGTCTATCGCTATCTCCCAGGCTCTCGAATACTCCATCTTCTTCACCACCACCAGTTCGTCTATCAGATCGCTGAACTGCTGCGCCGTTTTGTTCACTTCTGTTTCCAGCCGGTTTTCTCTCTGGAACTGAGCTAACATCATCGGCTGGTAACGATGTCAGTGAGTCAAAACCAAGTTGTATAATGCGCCCCGGTTGTTCAGTGTCTCTGCGTGTTTCTCTGGTTGGTAGAGCAGTCGGGACCTCCGCTTCAATGGATAGTGAAGAAAAAAGCTCATCGAGCGTCGCTTGTTTGTAGGCGGCAGGCAAGGCGGGGTGTTTCTTTGCCAGGTACAGTCTTGTACCTGGCTTTGCCTTACTGCGGTAAGAAGGAGCGAACCGGCGAACCTCTCTATTGACTCCTGTTGCAATGCCATTCTGTTTTCCTGGCGGGATCGCGCTGCCATCTCTAACTGATACTTCTGCCAGTGAGTCAAAACCGAGTTGTGTAAATAGTCCCGCTCGTCGTTCTGCTCCCCGTCCTGGCATAGATGCTTGTTAGGATAAAATATCAGGTACAGGAAACGAGTAAAAAGCAAGCAATAAAATGGTAAGAGGTATTTCGTTCCCTTCAGCTAAGCGCGGATTAGTGGAGGTTTGGTATAATAGGCTCACCTATGCCTGTCGCTGGCAACAGCTTTTTGTATGATTTGCAAAGGATGTAGTAATACTATAAATTTTACCGAAACAGAATGTCAGTACTGTAGTACAAACCAGTATCCATTCGCCGGAAAATTTGAAACTGCGAAACTTCCCAATACCGATGAGAATATCCAACTCAAAGCAAAAGACGCTGCACAAAGGGCGGTTGTCATAACACTCATTTTTATAAAACTCAATAAGGATAAATACTCAATATTAGCTAAGGATGAGCAGCCTCTAGATATTGCTTGGTTTATAACTTGTTTTTTCGCTCATTTGGCTGTACGTCAAACTGCGTACAGATTAGGAAGTCAACACTTAGAAGAATTGTTCTTAGGAGATTTTAGAGCGGAGCTGATAATATGTTTTGTTTGGTTAAATAACAGGAAAATGTCAACTGAAAAAATCAATCAATTGATTTATAGGTTAGCAGCTTTTAATACACAATACAGTCAGTATTAATGGACAGTTGATGAAGAAAAAGGATACAAGAATACTGTATTTTGGGAGTTTGAAAATGAGCTTGCAACACTTCTTGGTAAAGCACATGATCTCTTTACAATTATGGAATTTGAGATTAAGTTCACTCAATACTTTTGTGATTTTAATTTAAGGAATTTATTGTTACTCGATTAGCAAATTTTTTAGCTGGTACTTCCACTAAGCACGCCTAAGTTGCAGTATGCTACTCGGAACGGCGTATAATCGGTTTTAGAACGCTTTTTCTTTTTGGATATCCATTTCATAATCTCTGAGGTATTCGGCGGTTCTAGGGTCTTCCTGGTGCGTTACAGGGGGTATTTTTCAACGGCTTGAACAAGTGCGGTCAAAATCTCGCGGATCTGAAAATTGAGTTGTCATTTTTTCAACGGGTTAATCAGATGTACCAAAGTGGTTGAAAATTATGGTTTGGAGTCTGTGACGATCTGCGCGTTACTCTTTCAATGGCTTGATGCTCACTCTTCAATACCTGCAAGTGGCAATGTCCGGGTGTTGTGAAATTCCCTTGTACTGGGTGCAAGTCTGCGGAAAATACGTTGACTGGGGTGTGATAGTGTAACAAGCTGTTATACACCTGTCGTGGTTGGGGTCGTTCTCTCATGATGGCGTGATACTAGCGAAAAAGGAACGGCTTTGCAAGCCGAATGTAAAAAATCATTACGGAAGTAAAGCGACTTGGAAGAGGTGCGGATCAAGAAATGGCATGACTGGTCTGATGATTAACCGATCTCTTACCAAGCTATTACACACCGCTCTCAATTTCTTGCTAGGATAGGACAATGCAACCCACTGTCCAAACGCTTCCTTTTCGGTCTCTTTCTCCTCAGCAGGTAGTATTAGCACGACCATCACACACTGTTCCTGATATGCTGTCTGCTGTAGAAGAAAAGTTACTCATGGCTGTCTATCGCTTTCATTACCTCACCCTGGAACAAATTGTTTGCTACCTGGGGATCAGTCCGAATTCTGCCAACTGGATACGCAAGAAATTAAAGTCTCTGGTAGATCGTGCGTTTCTTGATACGCAGTTTTTACCTCGCCTGACTCCCTATGGTCGCTTACCTCTGATTTACATGCTTGGCACTGAAGGAGTCAACCACTTCAAAGAGCTTGGCTATCCGGTCTCCTATCACTCGCCCAAAGAACGGATACGAGGCTACTTGTTTTTAACCCATACCTTAGACCTGAATGATCTGTTGATTGCTGCTGCCTCGTTGTCCCGCAGCAATCCTGCGATTACCTTGACGGAATGGAAGCACGAACGGGTCTTAAAACACATGCCCTGTAAAGTGGATATCGGCAATGGGAAAACATCGGCTGTCGTGCCTGATGCCTGGCTTGACTGGCAGTTAGAAACTCCTTTTGGTGCGCCTGGTGAAGATCGGTTCAGTACCTTTGTTGAAGTAGATCGGGATACTGAGGACATCACGCAATTTAAGCCGAAAGTACGAAGTTATCTTGCCTTTGCCAATGGCGCGTACAAGGTGTTTGGATCGGATGTGTTCAACGTGGTATTTGTGGTTGCTGATGGCGGGCAGCGACGATTACAGCAACTCAGAAAATGGACAATGGAGCAGTTAACAGAGCAAGAGACGGTAGATTTTAGTATCTTTTTCAAGTTTGCGCTGCTGCCTGCTGCTCCGATTGATGCGGTTTCCCTGTTTCTCTCCCCGGTCTGGTACACCCTGGAAGATGATCGTCCGGTGAGTCTGATTGAAAAAATACTATGACGTATGAAGCAACACACCCTGGCTGTCACCCTTGGACATTGGGGACGCTTCCCGTTTCGGTTTCCCTTTACCCTCACTGAACCCAAACTCAAGCAGCACAGGCATGTCATGGGCATTACCGGACAGGGAAAAAGTAAGCTGCTGGCTCATTTCACCGCTTCGTTAATCCTGCAAGGCGTTGGTTGCTGTCTCATTGATCCACATTCTGACCTGGCGCGTGATGTCTTAGCGCTGTTATATGATGCCGGCTATTTCAAACAGAAAGACGCAACACAAAAGCTCTTGTATATTGACTTCAATAGGCAGGATCGCTTTATTCCTTTTAACGTCCTCAAACAACCCTATCCGGTGCATGAAGTTGCTCGTAATTTGGTTGAGGTCTGCACGAGGGCATGGTCTAGCCTCGCTGACGGCGCAGCTCCTTTGTTTGAAAATATTATGCTGGCTGCTGTGCCGGTCTTGGTTGAAAATGGCTTGCCGTTAACAGCGCTTGATGATCTGCTGGCAAAGAAAAGCTATCGGGATCACCTCTTACAGCGCTGCACTGATACAAAAATTATCAGTTTCTTTCAAAACCAGTTTGATGCATGGGGTCGGGATCAGCCGGTGATGATTGGCTCTGCCCTTCGTCGGGCGTTTTTGCTTTCCTACACTCCCGCGCTTCGCTACTCGCTTGGACAAAAAGACAACCTGTTGAATTTCAGGGAATTAATGGATACCTCAACCAGTGTGATTGTTGACATTGGCGGTCTGGATGAGCAAACGCAACGCATTTTAGGCTGTTTAATTACCGTTGGGTTTGAAGTCGCCTCTTTGAGTCGGGCGGATCTGCCTGAACACAAGCGAACACTCTATCATTTGATTATGGATGAGTTCTCAATGTTCTCGGCGCAATCTGAGGAGGCATTAGCGCGGGTGTTGTCTTTGGCTCGGAAATATAACCTCTTTTTAACACTCGCTCATCAGACATGGAGTCAATTATCAGAGCGTTTGCAAGGAGCACTCCAAAACAGCATGCCAATATATTTTAAGCTCGGGTATGATGATGCGGTGTGGGCTGCGCCTCGTTTGGGACGATCTAATCCCTATCATAAAAAACATGAAATGAAAGCGCTGCAAGACAAAGAACTGAGCATAGAGTATCATCCGGTGTATTTCCAGATGCAGGAAGAATACGAGATGTGGACTCGGAAAATTGAGGATTTGTACCCGCAACAAGCGTATGTGAAGTTTACCAGAAACGTGCCAAAGTTGTTCCGACCATTTGTCAAGCCAACACAGACGCGGAAAATAAAATCAGCGTATGTGCCTCGTCCACAGGTGAGCCTTGAGGCGTTGCAACGCCTCAAGGACGATTACGCTTTCAAGCTGATGAAACCAATACAAGACATCCAACACGCTCCCCTGCCTGTTGACTCGCAATCTGTTATCCCCACACGTGGCGCGTTTTAAGCGTGTGGGGGCATCGGGAGAGATATTTGATCGTCTCTGAGAGAAAAGACGGGTGTAGGGCATTCTAGAGACGGAGAAGGGCATTCCAAACCATCATATGACAAGAGAACAGAAAGCATGGTGGCAAGAAACATATAGGCAAGGGATTTTAATTCCGCAAGCAGTGCCATATCATCCAAGCCGTTTTAGTCTCAAACGGATCGCGTTTACTCTGCGCCGAGGTGTTGAGGACATCAAACGCTTTGTTCGTGACAGTGGCAGGGGTCAGTATCTGAAAACTGCCTCCTCCGCTTCTTCCTCGACCCTTTCTTGGACAGGTGAAAAGGTGTCTGCCGTTGCGGAAATACCAGGTGATGTGCTGATGACCGTTGAGAATGGGTCAGTTGTCTTTACCTCGGACACTGGCGCTATGCTTCGCTATCACAAAAGCGGCGCGTTTCTCTACTCCCCTGTTCCGCTCCGGCGACAAATGGTAGCAGAAGAGCAACGGGAGCTTGCGTTTTGGCAGCAGGATAAAGAGGTGGTGAATAATAAGCGGATCGAGCTTGATTGTGTTATTGCTTCTGAGCCGGAATATGCTGTGTCAAAAACGAACAATACCCCGTATGGGCATTTCCGTATTCGGGTGGATGGAACAGATGCGCAGTTTGATGTGTATGCGTACAAACAGGGGGTTCCCTTGTTGAAACGACGAGGTGTGCATGAAAATGACACTATTCACCTTGAGGCAACGGTGCATGTTGAGCCACAATATCAGCCTGGCGGCGTGATCGGCGAACGAAGGTGGCTGCGATATTTTAATTGTCAGAAAATATAAGGATAGTCCCTCCCCTTTTTGGCAGCGAGCGGCTCCACCTGCGACATGGGTACATTCATTGCTCTATTGCAAGCTCTATCTACTCTCTCACTACTTTCCCATCGTCCTTTTTACGACGAACTCTCATACTTTGTGGCGGGCAAAAATGCGGAATGGAGAAATCTTGTGGTCAAAAAATGCGACAGCATTTTTAGTGAGCGGGAGCGAACGGTGACAACAAGGTTTCGGAATGGAGCATTTTTAGTCTCTGAGCGGTAGCGAAGAGACGGCACGCCACAAAGTGTGAGAGGATACGCTCAATGGTGGTTCTTGCAACGCAAGCTCTATAAAAACTTGCTCTATCTTTCTTTGGGTATATCTTCTGTTCGGGTACATTTTATCCCGTTGTGATCTGGACTCCTGGCGGATACAGCAGTCTAAACAGGTGTATAGGCAGGTGTCTTAAAGGGAGTACACACTGGATCATGTGCTTGGCGCGTGTGTTCAATCACATTCTGTGAGCAGTTATCCACATTTGGCGCGTTGTTTTCAGCTACTTATCCACTGCCTACCCTACTCCTGATTACCCCAGGTGTTACGTTGTTGATTTGTTTCCCGCCAGCTTGCTTGTTTTTTAACCAGTCTGCGAATACTGCTCCTGGGTTTCTCGCTCCTCCATCTGCCATAATTTCGGATGCCTTTTGCAGAAGGATCTGCGGATTAAATCTCCGGCAAGCTATTTTGTAGTACGTCAGTGATTTCTGATCGCCCAGTTTCTCTGCTAAGAGTCCGGCATAATAATCCAGTTCGTCTTTATCCTTTTTGATCTGTTTAGTAACGTTATTATATCTTTCTTTAGTATCTTTCTCTGATCGATGTAAAGATGTTTTACCCCTGCTGTTAAAGTTCTTTACTCCGATGTTAACATTCTTTACATCTGCGTGAGGTTCCTTTTCTTCTGGTTCGTTTTCCTCAATCGGGGTTCTCATTTTGAGTTTGTAATACTTCTTGATCCTTGCCTTATCGCTGTTGTCAGTTTCTTCCTCTAACAATCCATGCTTCACCGCACCTTTCAGTCCTGCAATAACTGAAGGTTTACTTAATCCTGTGCCGGTATCAATGCGTGTTCCATCCTTTTTCTTGCGACCATACATAAACTCATCGGTAGTAATCTTTTTCACCATGTCAAACTCGCTGTATCCCCAGGTATGTTTGAGCACATATTCAACGAGCTTTAATTCAGCGAGGCTTGTGACTCGTGCGGTGATATCTGTCCACTCATTCGGCAGCCTGAAGAAATTTGCTTCCGGTTTGTTAAAACCCTGAAATAGTGGCTCGGACAGTGTGTGCATATATGCTTCGGTCTTGACACGCCGGAAGAGGTTTGCTACGCTTTACTTACTTTCTTTGAAGCGGTTACGACTCTTACAGGTTGTGACCGTTTTTTTTGTGCTTATTTTTCCTAAGCTCGTCCATTGTAGACACAGAGATTAGATTGCTGTCAACCCTTTTTCGGGCTTTCGGGTTTGCGGGCTAGTGGGTTTTCCCGCATGCGGTTTTGCAGGTTTGCCATCTTGCGGGTATGCGGGTATTCAGACTTGCAGGCAAACCCGTTTGCGGTTTTGCGGGCGCGGATGGCTTTTCGCATTCTATCGGGAAATAGATTATAATGAGAACGGCAATCGTGTCAGATATAAGGTGAGGTGCAGAAACGATCGTGCAGCACATCGAGTGTTCTGACAATCAACCGTTGTTCGTGCAAGTTCGCAAAGGGAGAAGATCATGCGACAAGACGTCATGGGTACGAGGCGCAAACGTCCTCTGGGGATCACTATCATCGCTATTCTTCTGTTCATCTCAGCCGTCATTGAGATCATTGGCGGCATCTCCAGTGCGGCCGGGTCCACATCAGCAGGGACGACCAGCGCCGTTCTCTTAGGATGGTTTCCTCTGATTTTAGGGGTGGTCGAACTCGTGCTGGCCTGGGGATTATGGACATTGAAGCCCTGGGCGTACTGGGGCACCTTACTAGTCGAAATTCTCATTATTTTGGTTCACTTCTTTGGCTTCCTCGGTCTTCCACGAACCCATTCAGCCCTGGCGGTGATCAGTGGGGGGATTGTGTCCATCATCATTGTGATCTATCTCTTGGTCGATCGCAATGTGCGTCGAGCCTTCCAAACGGGCTTGTAGAGGCGAGACAGCAGGCAGAGAGAGCACAAGGAGCAGCGAAAAGTCACTCGTTGCTCCCCTGTGTTTGCTGAGACAGCTACCTTTGAGGAAGGTTTCGTGAGCTTCATCAAGGAGAGCTTCTGATACCAGGATGACGGATGGTACAGCTCCCACGTTCGTGTTATTTCTTCTTCGCAAGGTAGTCTTCGACAGCTTGCTTTACCACTTCATAATCAGCAACATCTTGCTCTGCGGCATAGATTTTTATCCGCTTCACAAGACTCGGCTCTAGTCTGGTGGTATATTTTTCAACCTGTTCGATGATAGGTAAGCGGGCTTGCGGGCTAGTGGGTTTTCCCGCATGCGGTTTTGCGGGTTTACCATCTTGCGGGTTTACAGGTAAACCCGTTTGCGGGCTTTCAGTCTTGCCCGTTTGCGGTTTTGCGGTTTTGCGGGCTTTTTCTTTTTGGTCTAACTCTTCTTGCAATTTCTGTAGTTGTGAATAATCCATAGGTTAAATAAATAGATTGCTATCTTTTGCAGCTTGCACAACCATATCAACCGTAGCACGTTTAAGTCTTCTAATAGCGAGTGTGATAAGCAATAAGCTACAAACTCTTACGGTATCTCGCGGTAAGCCTTTGGTGTAGGCATAGAGCGTTTTGTAAACTTCCGCTGCCTGGGACTCGTCAATAATTGAGTCTTGGTATCCTGCAACATCGAGACGAAACGAGATCATCTGTCGCATATCATCTAAAATCATGGTACTCATGGCAATAGGAAACATCCGGGATGCTAATTCACGGAATTGAATAATCTTTGTTCCGAGTTCCTCTTGACCGACAAGTACCACTTGCAAAAGTTTTACCTTATCAGTTTCAAAGTTCAGGAGATAATGAATAAGCTTGAGCATATCCCTCGTGAGATTTTGCGCCTCATCCACAAGCAAAACAGGTATTTTTCCTTCTTTTGCTTGCTCAATTAAGAACTGCTCAAAGTTTCTCAGTGACGCGCTGTAAGAACGTTCAGTTTTTTTACCAAAGAGTTCTAAAATATCTCGCAATAACGCATTACTCGTCTTAATGTTTGCCGCGACATACAACTTAACATTATAATGTGGCTCTGAAGAGAGTTTATTTTGGAGAAGTTTCACAAGAGTCGTCTTTCCGCTTCCTCTGGGACCATACATATAGAGTGGACCAAGACGGGAGCGTGCCATAAATTCACACTTTGCAAGAGCTTCTCTAACCTGGGAGGAAAAAAAGAGGAACTTAGGATCAGACGATACCATAAAAGGGTATTCGGTGAAACCGAAATATTTAGTAACAATGCTTAAATCCATAAGTGCTAATAAGCAAGTATGCACATAAGTTCATCAATTTGTCAATAAGTATTAAAAGTTGGGCAATTTACCAGGCGAGGGTAAAAGTTGAAAGGGTAGTGGAGTACAATTTCCCTCGATTTCTGCGGCGGGACTGCTTCTACGTGTCCTGGAAGCTAGCGGCTCGGCGGGATTGAAGGGTAGGGAAGTCTTGACAGGGTGAAAGAGTGTTTGCTACGCTCATGGTGATACATATTAGTAGGCGGCTTCATTCCTGCACTTCGGAGTGGAGCCGCTTTTCCTGTCCGTAAACCAACGGATACTTTCTCGTTGCATTCTCGCTGCTCTCTTGCTAAGCTAAAAGTGGGGAGGAGGTGAGAATATGCAGATATACACCATCAAAGAAGCGTCACGCAAAACAAAGATCGGCGTTGAAACGCTGAAACGGGCATTGGAAGAAGGACTTATCAAAGGTACCCAACTCGCGAATAGGCAATGGCGAGTCGCTGAAAGCGCTCTTGAGGAAGCGTTGCATGAGGGAGTTGACCTGCGGGGATTGTCCAAACGGACGGGGAAGAAAAAAGGACCGATGCCTCCTGGTCTCAAGCGGTTCCTGGAAGGAAAGAAGAAAAAATAACGTTTCTCGGTTCCATACAACAAATAGGAGCTTTACCGCTCCTATTGTGTGTCCGGAAAACATTTGCATCCGGGGTTTCAAAGGCATGCACGGGAGCAGAAAAGAAACATGTGGGGAATGCTACCTCTTCGATTTCTGCGGCTTTACTGGTGAGAAACGACGCAGCAAGATAGAAGGGGAGTGATTACCCTTCGGGTCTTCGTCCTCCTGGCTCTGGTCGTTGTCTCCCTCTGTTTTCTGGATTGTGCGGCATAGGAGGTGATTATAACATGAGGTCTAGCCTCGGAGAAGGGGAAGAGGGGGAACAATAAAAAGGTGTTATAATTGTTCTAATTATTGAAGTATGTTTAACAACGAGCAGAATTTTTCTCTCAAGGAGTTTTTTGCTCCGCTTACCACAAAAAAAGCGATCCTCATAATTGCTGTTCTTGGTTTTATCGTTTTCGGCAATGCTCTTTTTAATGGGTTTGTATTAGACGACAGATTTCAAATAGTAAATCTTTCCAATAGAGTTTCTATTCAAAAAATCCCCACTTTTTTCTTTGTTAGACATGCTGGATATGTTTCAGATGTTGGATATTATAGACCAATATTTTTTTCTTTCCTGACAATTATGTACTCTTTATTTGGACTCAATTCTTTTTTCTATCATAGTTTTCAATTAATCATTCATATTGGAAATATATCACTCATATTTCTTCTCTTTAAAAAGTTTTTTACAAAAGGACTCTCGTTATTCCTTTCAATTCTGTTTCTTGCGCACCCAATGAATGTTGAAGCTGTTTCATATATTTCTGCCGTAGCTGATCCTCTGGCAGTGTTTTTTGGTTTACTAGCATTACATATCATGATTAAAGATAAATTACACATTTTATCGATAATAATAGCATCAGGATTAATGTTATTGTCATTATTAACTAAGGAAGCTGGATTTCCTATCTTAGTTATAATACTTTCGTATTGCTTATTTTTTAAAAAGAAGAATATCCTTGCAATCTCTCTTTTTACTTGTATAACATTGGGGCTCTACTTTTTTCTTCGTTTAGGTGTTACACATGAATTTTTTCAGAGTGATAAATTTGCTCCCATCACACAAATTTCATTCTCTCAACGTATGATGAATGTTCCGAAAATTATCTTCTTTTATATTTTTACGTTTTTTATACCTCTTAAGTTAAGAGTTGCTCAATATTGGATAGTAGAAGCAATAAACTTGCAAGATTTTTTGCTGCCTCTTATGTTTGATATCCTATTTTTTATTGCGCTGATTTTCCTTTGGGTTTTTCTTTATAAGAAAAATAGAAAGACCCTTCCGTCATACCTGTTTTTCCTCTGTTGGTTTTTTATAGGACTCGGATTATACCTTCAATTCATTGCCCTCGATATGACAGTTGCTGAACGATGGTTTTATCTCCCAATGATTGGCTTGTTAGGGTTAATTGGTGTGATTGTGCACTATCTTAAGCTAGATAGTAAAAAGAACTATCTTATCCTTTTTTTGGCTGTCCTGGTAATTATCATACTTTCGTTAAGAACTATGGTGAGAAATGCAGATTGGTTCAACGGGGCTACGCTAAATAGTCACGATGGGATAGATATAGCACTGAACGAATACTCAACTGCGTCTTGACAAACAGTATCGCCATAGTATACGGTAATAGTTATAATACAGAATATGAAAAAATTATCATTTTCTTTACCTGTTACTTTTATTTCGTTTTTATTATTAGCTGTTCCTGCCCTTGCATGTAGTATTTCTACTTCACCTAGTTATGTTCCAGCAAATACTGATACACCTGTTACTTTTAATATAACAAATATTACTTCTCCAAATACCCTTGCAGGTGATCTTTATCTTGATCCGGATGCTAATGTATTTGTTGGTGATGCAACAGGTCCGAGTAATTGTTCTTTTGGCTCTAGTCCTTATGACGCCACAATATTTAATTGTACTAGTGCTTTTAATTCTATTAGCTTTACAAGAACAGTCAATGAATCTGCTAATAATATATTTAAATTTTCAAACGTTACTCATCCTAGTGAAGTTTGTAGTGATAACTTAGATATATCACCCGTCCCTGTGATACCACTTTCTGACGCTACTATCAACGAAGGAGATACCTTTACAGCAAATGTTTCATTTACCGATCCTAATTTTAACGCAACATCATGGACTGCAACGGTAGACTATGGAGACGGTTCAGGAGTACAGCCACTAACACTTTCAGGAATGAATTTTTCCTTAAACCATCAATATAAAAATGAAGGGATCTCCACGATAACTGTTTCCGTAACAGATAACCTGGGTGGAACCGGAACAGATACGGCGGCAATAAATGTAAGAGATGTTCATCCTTCTGTTGGAGCAATTACTGTTACTGGATCACCTGCGCAGGGAAATAACGCAACCACAGCATCAGCATCATACACTGATCCAGGAGTCTTGGATACCCATACTGCTCGCTGGAATTGGGGAGACGGGAATATCACAACTGGAACAGTCACAGAAGCAAACGGCTCAGGATCGGTTTCCAATACCCATACCTACAGCACAATAGGAGTGTATACGGTTACATTAACAATAACGGATACTTGTGATGAATTTGGTGGTTGTGGGTTTGGTGGTGGACCTTCAGGAACAGCAACAGTTACGGTTAGTGTTCCTCTAAATGCTCCTCCCACAGTAAACTCAATATCAAATGCAACTATCAATGAAGGGGATACCTATACAGCAAACGGTTCATTTACTGATAGCGACTCAACCTCATGGACAGCAACAGTTGATTATGGAGATGGCTCAGGAACACAAACGTTAACACTTTCAGGAACCAACTTCTCTTTGAACCATGTCTATCAAGATAACGGGACGTACACGATGACTGTGAACGTAACTGACAACCAAGGAGCAACCGGAACAGAAACCGCAACGATTACCGTGAACAATGTTGCCCCAACAGTTGGAACAATCACCGTCTCAACAAATCCGGTGCAGGTGAATACTGCAACCACAGCATCAGCATCATACACTGATCCAGGAGTCTTGGATACCCATACAGCAAGTTGGAACTGGGGAGATGGCAACACAACAACAGGAACAGTAACCGAGTCAAATGGTTCAGGATCAGTGAGTGATAGTCATACCTTTACAGCAGCAGGAGTCTATACCGTAACCCTTACCGTTACTGATAAAGATGGAGGAGTGGGAACGCAAACATTTCAATATGTATCGGTATATAACCCAACATCCCAGGGTCTCTTTTCCGCAGGACAACACTTCTCTTCTCCGGCAGGTGCGTACCCGCAAAACACCAGTCTGACTGGTACGGTGAAGTTTGGTCTCAGCTACAAATATCAAGGCACTATGCCTGTTGGAGACAAACAATTAACCATGAACTTTAATGCAGCCAATCTTACCTTCAACGCAACGACGATCAGCTCTCTTGTTATCGCAAACGGCATAGGAACACTTACCGGAACCGGAACGCTCAATGGCTCCGGTACGTATACGTTCCTGGTGACAGGAAGTGAGAGCGCAAACACTATCCGCATCCAGATTACAGACTCATCAAACACTGTTATTTACGACACCCAACCAGGCGATGCAGCTACCGCTACTCCAACAACTTCTGTTACCGGACATGTCTTAGCCCACTAATCCCGTGTAAGTATACTCACTTTTTTTCTCATTCTATCTTTCTCAAGAGTGTTCGGATTAACACGTGAATTCAGGGGGGAGTGTGTTTCAAAAACCACCGTTTTTGGCACACCTCTTGTTTCCTCCTCCTCAACAACCGGAAGAAGAGTAGAGGAGTGTCTCTAAACTCATCCCTTAATCATAGTTTTAATACTTGACAATATTGTTGAGTTTTGATACAAATGATGTATGGCACTACAGGAACAAAAGAAAAAACTCCTCAAAGCAAAAATTGCCGTTGCTCTGCAAAACGAGTTGGGTCGAGTCCCCAAAGAAGAGGAAATAGATAATGTGTTTCTGCTTGCTAGGGTCATGTATAAGGCAGTGCTCGGACTCCATTTTCAACGACAACAGCAGAAGAAACAAGGACAACTCGCTATCTTCTAACTCTTACCGAAAGATGTAGTTCATTTGGCAACATGAAGAAACTGATTAAAAACTATACGACAGATATTCCTGTAGAAAGGACTCTTACTGAGATACAAGAACTACTCCGCACGAATGGAGCGCGGGGTATTGCGCTGGAATATGATGAACAGGGGAACATCAAAGATATTTTCTTCAAAATTATGCTCAACAACAAGGAGCTTCCTTTTCGATTGCCAGCGAAAGCTGAAAGGGTGTATCAAGCCTTATGGGGAGAGAAACAGGAATGGGAATACAAGCGGTACGGTGAAGGATGGAAACAGCAAGCGGAACGTATTGCATGGCGTATCTGTAAGACATGGCTTGAGGCACAACTCACCCTCATCAATTTAGAACAGGCAAAAATGGAAGAGGTCTTTTTACCCTATTTGGTTATGCCAAGCAATAAGACCTTATTTGAGACAATGGAGAAAAACCACTTCTTGTTACCAAGTGGTTCGTAATGCTTGATTAAAAGAGCAGTTAACAATATGTATGCTTATTGGCTACGCACGAGTTTCCACACAAGAGCAAACGCTTAATCTGCAAAATGATGCGTTAGAAAAAATAGGCTGTAGCAAAATCTTCACTGATACCATAAGCGGATCTGCTACAGAGCGAAAAGGACTTGATGAAGCATTGGAATATGTACGAGCAGGGGATACCCTTGTTGTGTGGCGACTAGACCGGCTCGGACGTTCTCTCAAACATCTCATTGAAACAGTAACAAACCTCAATAACAGCAAAATTGGTTTTAAGAGCATCACGGAAAACATTGACACGACAACCAGTGGCGGGAAACTGATCTTTCATATCTTTGGAGCACTCGCTGAATTTGAACGGGACATCATCAGAGAAAGAACAAACGCGGGACTGCAAGCTGCACGAGCCAGAGGACGATTAGGTGGCAGACCGAAGTCACTGACCGGCAAAAAGGCTACAATGGCGCAGGAGCTTTACAACAACAAAAACAATTCTATAGATGAGATTATCAAGACCTTGAACATTTCACGGTCAACCCTCTATCGGTATGTAAAGCCTGGATCAGAAAAGACAAGCCCATAGTTTTCTTGTCTTTCCAAGACTGCGTAAATAGTCCACTTTTTTTAGCCTCAATTTTTCCCGCAGGAAATCCGGATTTTCGAGAATTCACCACATCCCGTAGTTTGCTAACCATCTAGGGAGAATGTTTCATAAACCTAAGCGTACACCTACGTTAAATTCGGGGCGCTACCCTTAGTAAATGCAGTGTTCACATGCTGTATAATCCTATCAGCTATAGTCAAACAGCCACAAAACTATGTCGTTAAAATATGAAGGGATTTATTCATGACTGATAACATTTACCTATCCTCTATTTACCGCATAACGGCTGTAAACTTTTGGGAGAGTGCGAAAACATTAAGCTTAACACTTGAGCTAAAGAGTGACGGTACTCCCGCGAAAGTTACCGCTATTCCTTTCTATTTCCTCATCTCGCACGCCGTAGAATTGTTACTCAAGTCAGCGTTGTTGAAAAGAGGGTTCAAGGAGGGTGATCTGAAAAAGTATGACTTTCGCCACAACCTTGATGCGCTTTTGAAAGAACTGCAAACTCAGGGAGTTTCAGTGACTCCTGATACTGTCAGCTTGATAAATGGTCTCCATTCACAGCACCAGAACCATGCACTTAGATATACTGCATTTATTGATGATGGGCAGAAAACGTATATGCCTCCACCGCATTTAGTGTTTTCTATGCTTGATGAATTGTTATTGTTAACACGGACTTCAGCCTCAGCACATCTTTAAATCGGTTCATTGTCCCGTTGTTTCCCAGAACCCACTTCTTTTGTCGTGTCGGGATTTGGTCAAAAGTCGGCGTAATTGTGGGGTCGCATTTGCGCCATTGTCCGGCGTCAGGCTTAAATTATGAAACGTTGTTTTTTTCCGGTTTACTATGGGGTCTAGTAGCACTATTGGTTAATAGAGAGGATCTTCATCTAATTTAGATCGTTTTACTTCTTTATCTATACTATACTTTTCTAAAATAGAACTAACCAATTCCTTAAACCAATCCGGTGAGGCAGGTGATACAAAAATCTCGTCAATCAAAATATCTAAATTGCATGGAATGTACAAACCTTGTTGCAAATCGTTTGCTTCGCTCGGTTTAAGGAAAGCCGCTCGGAGTTCATGCTCATGCTCAAAACTTCGTCTTTTGCAAAATAAAGCATGAAAAGCATTACCTTCGGGTATCATAGTCCTGTCGTAATCAATATAATTCACCATACCTATGAGCATACCATAAGGAGATGACAAACTATCTCTTAATCTAGCAAATGTTGACCGTATAGCAATACCCTCATTTTTCTGTACATAAAGCTGCCACATTGCCGCAGACTCATTACTGTTCATATGCCAACAGTTTAGAAATATCCATTTACGAACTTCTCTGCTCCCTTGAGACATTACCTTCAAAGTTTCCTTGGCGAGAGTGCTTTCTATTCCTAACACGAAAGCCTCTCTAGCTTCAATGGTAGGTTTTGGTATTGCTCCTTCGAATTTATCAGAAAATCTGTCAGATCTGGTAAAGTACAAAGCTTTCCTATCTAATAGAGATACAAACTTAGTGAAATCCATGTATCGCCATATGATTGCATGCTCATTCGCTGGCTCATTGCAGTAAGGCTTTGCGCTATACATCATTGCTCCTTTGCTTTCGTCCACTTTAAGGTTTTGGTTTGTATGGTTCTTTCGGATAAATAAAGTGATGTCCTAAATGACCTAATTATACAGAGTATGTAAAGAACCTGTGTATTTTCGACCTGGGTAGATGCCATACCAAATGTTGTGTAATGGTACATATTGGAAAAGCCGAGAAACTAGGTCTGGACTGGCTTTAACGCCTTCTCGTTGTACGTCGTTACACAACATTCGGTATGGCATCACCTGGGTAAGACTGTACAAACTGGCGAAATGCAGAGGTCGCAGAAGGAAGTTTGTCCGGCGTCGAAGTCAGGGTTAGACAGCTATGGGGTTTGGCGTTTTAGCTATTTGTATTCCTATCATTCCACCTTATTTCCTCGTAACCGTTCTAGCTCTCTCATGCGCTTTTCCCACTGATCTGTTTTATGGAACAAATTGAGCGCCAAGTAGATCAAACATGCAACCATGACACCGAGGATTAATGTATTGCGTAGTGCTAGCTGATTGATCTGCTTCTTAACGTCCCCTGCCAGTGAAATAGCCTGGCTCCCTGCCTGATTGATTGCCTCTTGTCGTACACGCGCATTTTCGTCTAGCTCTGCTTTCTTCTCCTGCTGGTATCCCTCGATATTTGTCTTAGCCTCCTGCTCGTATTTCGCTACAATCTTGCCAGTACGCTCGTCAATATCGTTCCAGGTCATCACTACAATTACTGCTCCTAGCACCGTGAACGCTGCAATAACGATGGTAACAGTCGAGAGGACAAAGGACAACAAGTCCTTATTGTTCAAAGGGGCTACGTTCACCACAAGCACAAGGAAGAGCACAGTACCCACTGCACCAAGCAGTCCGCCTATGAAGGGCGAAAATATTAGCAGTCTTTTCCACATCGGAGAACTCGTTGCGTATTCAACACCGATCTTGATTTCATGCCCGATTTTCTTTTCAGGATCACTACTCACTGCTCCAACTCCTTAGAAAGTAGGTAAGTGGCGGTTTTGTGCTTATAAGGGTGAATATTTCCTTAGCGTATATTTTCACACAATTCGGGGCGGTACCCTTAAGACGATATCTTCAACCTGGAAGGTGGTAGTCCTGTGTTCTTACATATCACGCAAAATTCCTGACGAAGTTGAGACAAAGAGACTGTCTCATTTCCAGTAAGTAGGTGTAAGAACTCAACCACAGGCCAGGTGAATAGTATTCCCTGGCGTGCCATATAAATACCAACAGAGTCGACTTGCAACTTATCATCATAGTCGAGCAGTAGATAGCCTGCTAGCTGGTATAAATACTTTGCCTTGATTTGCGGGGTTATACTCGTTTTGATATCAATGAGGCATCCATCTACCACCAGATCGGCATCTGCGCCACCAACGTCACGGCTACCTGAAAATGTGGGGTTGAGTACGTGAGGTTGTGTTAAAAGATGATGATAGTTGTCATAGAATACTGTGGACAATGCACAAAGATCATCTATCCAACCACCTTCGGATATAGCTAGCAATTCGTCTACACTTGCCTTTGGAGTCGGTACAAGGAGAGGACTGTCTTCACTAAGTCCTGAGCGGTACACCTCCTCAAAAAGAGCAAGCACATAGCAGAAGCGTGCTAGTAGCCTTTCTATTTCCGGCTCTAGAAGTCGTCCCACTGGTTGAACAGCCTGTAGGGTTGCATCAAGACGATCGAAGAAAGACAAAATGAGCCTCAATGGGTATGGCCCCTGAGCAACATTAAACGGCGATCCAGTTCCGTTAGTATGTAAGGGAATACCACCAATTCCTTCTGGGACATCATTCCAGTCAAAAGGAACATCATTTTCGTTTTCCCAGGGCTTTGTAATAAAGTGAAGTGCGCCATGCCAAGCTACAAGCTGCTTGACAGGTGTAATAGCAAAGCTGTACCGAATACGGTAGTCAAGAGCCGTGCCGATCTTATCATATGGCCAGGTACTAGTAGTGGCGGGCTTGATTGTATTGCAGCTTCGTAGTTGCGGATTGGCTACTTTCGTTATGGCGATAGATCGGGAAAATCGCTGCTGGATAAATTGTGCAATAGAGCTACGCGGGTCTTTCAGGTGAGATGTGAGTGACATAGCTACATGCCCTTTCTCTCTTACTGAGAATTTGCATCGTTGTTCACGACATTGTCTTTCTTGTATACTGAAACCAGGCAAAGAATATACCTTGTCTTTTATGTCTGTCAAAGGAAGAGGTACTTATGTCGCACATTTGAGACAAGGCGGCGTGATGGCTCGTTTTGAGGCTAAAACCTGAGTGGTGAAGGAGGTTAGTTCTTGTGGGTGATGCCTGCATCTTCTTCGAGAGTGTCTATTCGTTTTTTCACTTTGTCAATCTTTATTCCCACATCCAGAACATCCGCTCTGGTTGCTACAGTGTCTTGGAGCTCTTTTTGCCCTGCGGCTGTAGCTTCTACTACTGATTTGATTGTTCCAAGTGTTGAACCTTGTTCTTGTTGTGTCTTCTCAAGCCGAGCAAGTGTTGAACCTTGTTTTCCAAGTGTTGAACCTTGTTCTTGTTGTGTCTTCTCAAGCCGAGCAAGTGTTGAACCTTGTTTTCCAAGTGTTGAACCTTGTTCTTGTTGTGTCTTCTTCACTGCGTGCAGGTCTTGTTTAACCGGCTCTAGCTTTTGATCTATCAAGTTTCCAATTTTTTGTAGTAAATCGTCATTATTTGTCATAAGCCCTGCAATTGTACCAGAATAAAGATGTTTTACAAGGGGGTTATATGGCTATTTTTGACTATCCCCGCAAAAAAGTAAAATTAGCTGTTATGCCTGCGGTTTAGTTTTGGAGCAAAAAACAACGGTATATAGTTTTTCTCCATACTCTGTAGTACAATCCAAGCAACGGTATGAAGATAAAAGATCGAAAAAAAGAAACCCCATCAACCATAATACAGCTTGCCGCCGCAATGAAAGCACTTGGAGCGTATTTTGGAGAAAACACTGACGCTGAGCATGAAAAAGAAGCGAAACGTCTAGGGAGTAGCAAGGAATACTATCGCATGCGTCTGGTAAATGCACTATTAGGAATTGTTGAAGGTGAGGCTATGCTTTCTGAAAGCGCAAGTGGGTTAACAGAACAGATGCTGCATGCGCATCAACAAGCCTTGGAGTCGGCAGGAGCAATGGACACGAAAGAAAAATTATTAGAATTTCTTCGGTGGCGAACATTACGGATTGAGGGACCCCTAAAGCAAATTGCACAAGATACGGAAACCGGACCAATTCCGGTAGCTGCTGCACATGCGGCTCACGGATTACAACAACTCCTGGGGATCTCCGCAGATGGTCAACACATTGATCCTGATACCATATCGCCAACTGCTATACAAGCAAATCTCAACAAGGCAAGGGAGTCACTCACTTACGCCATAGCAAACCTCGACATCATGCTTGACCTTATTACTAAAGCAGAAGAACTGTTTAGTCAACCAGAAACGCAAACAGAAGCTACACAGGCTAACACATCCCAGCAGAGTAAGCGTGCTGCGCGGATAAGCAAACTCCTCCTTCTCGATCTCCTCGTCCCGCTCTGTGTGGAAAAGCGAACAACCGAATTTCTTATACCAAAAGTGGATCAGTCAAAGTTTTACCAGAAAGGAAAAGAATGGGGAGTATGGAGCATGACTGAGAAAGCCTTATCTGCGTTTGAGGAGAAGAAAATGCAAGAGTTTACCCGAACGCTTACCATTGTTTCACCGGTGTTTCCACTAACAGTATTTGCCCTGATTGATAAAATTATGGGTGTGGCGGTGAAGACGTAAAAAAAAAGAAGAAACCTTCCAGTAATGGAGAAATTTCGGGCGTTTAGAGGCTATCAAAACCGGAGAATAGGTGCTTACACTGTACACGTTAATAGCCTCTTAGCGTTATTTTTTTCTCGATTACTACGGTAACCCCATTATAAGTACCTGCTGTCCCCGGATCGCGCGTTCACTCCTGAGCGGGTACCAAGTTCAGAGGAGTGAAAATTAACACTTCGCCTTGCTTATCAAGCACATACTCATCACCCGGCTTTATGCCTAGTTCCGCTAGGTCTTGAGGAGTAAGTAGAATACACCCGTCATGGCTAACTTTCACAATACGCATAAGACAATTATATCAAAAATGCTCCATGAGGACATCAAGGTTTTCTGTGGATGGTTGCTCCCTCCGGTGCTGGAAAACCGCGTATCACATACCCTGCTCGGTTCCACATTACAGCGAGTTTTTTTCTCCACCGCTTCCGCTCTCTCACTGCTGCCTCCGACACGGTTATTTTCGGTCTGTTGTACGCAGTCATAGGGTATGGAAGAGTATGCTTACCAGAACACTATTTGTCAAGGAAGAAGACCTACTTTTTCTTTCGGACAGCTTGTTTGAGAAGTGAGCCAGGGCGAAACGCAGGTATGCGCGTTGCTTTATACTCAATTGCCTTTCCTGTTTTGAAGTTGCGTCCTTTTCCGCCTTTGTGGATGCGTGTGTAGAAGACGCCAAACCCAGGGAAGCGAACTTCCCTTCCTGCCGCGAGATGCTGCTGGATATGGGCGAGCAGGTCATTGAGGACTTCGTTATAGAGTTGCTGTGATTTTTGCGGCTTCCGGTTCTTTTGCGCGATCCCTTTTATAAACGTCCACTTAAACATACATTCAGCATAGAACAAGCAATCAGGCATTGTCAAGAAGAAAAATGAGCCTGTTCACCTACATGGGGTAGTCAATTAGATGAGAGAAAACACCCCTTCACCAGTCCTCCCGCTCCGGGTTTCCAAAGTCCAACGCTACCAGGTGCCCTTGATACATGGCAACATTTCGCGCATTATAATCCCAGGTCTGCCCTAACAATCGGGCGTACATTTCTGAAACGTGATCCATGAAAGTGAGGATCTCAGGTTCGGTAAATCCTCTTGGCGGTTGTGCTTCCGGCATAAGAATGACACCCTGAGAGTGTCCGCAAGAGCAATAATTTTCTACCACTGGTCTGATACCGTGAACGCTGCATATGTCGCGGCTGACCTTCTCACCTACTTCTACCTGAAAGCCGTAGTCAATCACCGGCAGCGCGAGTCCTAACGTAGCGAAATACTCCTGCGCTTTCGCTTCCTCCGGTTCGATCAGTCCGACTTTTGCCACAAGTCCGGGAGCGAGTTTATAGAGCACGCTATAGCCTCCGACGTTCACCTGGTCTAAATCCGGGCTGTGCCAATTCACCATAGCAAGGCGTATTGTTTGGAGCATCTCAGGGATCGTCCCCGCTCGTCTTCCTGGCGTGTCGGGATGTTTGGGAAGTACCAGACGATCTTGTATCAGGGGACGGCTTCGCACTTGCTCCATAAGGAAGAGTAGTATAGCAAAAAAATGTGTAAGGTTTTACCCTCTTCGCTGGCACAAGGCGTTCTTGAGAAGGTAAAACGAAGGGGGGAATGTTCCAGGGTCGTTTGTCCACCCGCGCTTCACGCACCATCGCTGAATGATGGAATTGGCATGTTCCAAATAGGTCGCGTCCCAGGAATGAAGCTCATGTGCTTTGAGCGTGAAAGCCGTAAAAAGTCCAAGGCGTGCGTGTCCTTCAGCAACTTCAATGGTAGCGATATCAAGGCATTGACGCCTTTCACCTTCGAGCAGCCGTTGAGATTTGCGCAGATACACCCGCATCGTGTCCGCATAGACCCATTGCCGGTATATCCTGTGGCTCTCCGCTTCCCTCAAAAAGTCCTCCACCTGCGGCACCATAGCTGCAAGCATCTTTTCACGCTGGCGATAGCCAGCGAACCGTTGCACTACCGATGGATCAAGAAGGGTTGCGTCGGAAAGAACAAGATATCCGGTCTCTGGCTCATGATCGGTTGTCAAAATAAGCGCGTTTGGGCCAATGTCCTCTTTGTACGGTTGCCCTACTCCCCTGCCGCCATAGCGTTGGGCATGTTCCCGCGTCCGGCATACCCATACGACATCTCTTGCTCTCACCTGCTTTTGTGCGAGTTCTTCCAGAAGAAAATCCGGTACGTCAAGATTATTCCCTAACTCCTCCCGCTCATACCGGATAACGTCAACCGCGCTCGCACCAGGTTCAATATAGCGGGTACCCGCTCGCCAACCGTAGAGACGGTTCCAAGAGACTGAGACCTCTTTTGAGTACAGCATATTTCACATTGATCTTATTGGAGTTGTCGTTCTCTTGCTATTTGCTGTTCAACCAGTTTCACCGTGTGTTCATCAGGATAGCAAGCGATATTTAGGCCGTACCGGACAACTTTCATCACGGATCGGGTGTCCTGATGGATGAGATTTGCAAGGTACAGCGCGTATTCCTGAGTATAGACCTGCACTGGTTCAACCCAACTCCCGCCGTATCGGGATGGCTGCCAAATGTATATCGAATACGGATGGGTCACGTTTTTCTCCTAGCTTGAAAACAGTATCTTTGTAGATTATAAAACGAAGGTTCTAATCATATCATGGGTAATCAACAAAGGGACGAAAACTCTTCTAGAGCATCCTTTTTACTCAACTTTATTATTTGATAGCCTCTTTAGATAGGTGCTGTCAATTTCTCGCTCTGTCAAAGTTTTCTCAGTTCTGTTTGTTGTCTATTCCAGCCCGCAAGCGCCGTTGATCGTGTTTCTCTTTTCGATAGCGAGCATCCCGCACAAACAGACGCTCCCATCTATCAGGATCCATGTCAAAATCTCGGTATTGATCCGTAACATTTGGATAGACCCCGGTATACAGTGTGTCTGCATCGCCACGAAAAGCACTACTTTGAGACGCAGCTCGTATCATTTCCTCAGCATATTCGATGTCTTCCCGCTCGCGGCGCTTTGCCCTGGCCGCAATATCACCAAGCGTCACTTGCACAATGCCACTCCTTCGGCGTGCTGCCTCGCCTCCTGGAACTGTTGCCCGTTGCGCTTGTGCGTGGTCAATCAGGAACGCAGTATCAAACCCACGGCGGGCAACTGCATGTTCACTCTTTAATGGCGCGTGCGGATGATGTGTTTTCACCATGTCCCCATGACGAGACCGGATAGGGACAACACTTTGAAACGTATAGGTACCTGGCGCTGTTTCGCGTGCTGCAAACTGTAGTTCCAGTCTTCTCATCGGGTGTGATCCTTATAGCTCATAAGCTTCCGGTACATCTCTTTGTCGAGCTTTGTCATCTAAATGCTGCATTCTTTGTTCGTAGAGACGTTCTTCCTCATTTGGTCTCCCTGCTATCGGGTCTCCTACTATCCCTGCTCGCCGTCTTCGCAGTACCAGAGCCTCATCATCCTGGTACAGTCGTCGAGGTTCATAAGGCGGGTAGGTGCCCCGAAACGCGGCGTTCGCCACATCAGCCGCAACAGGGTACCATCGTCTATCATCGTCCGCTCCCCAATTCCCGTCATTTGCGTAAATGTCGTTTGTGTAAAGTGGTTCAAGAAGAGCCTCGACCTCCGGTTCCGGTCGCTGCACCTGCAAGCTTCCATCTTCGAGCCGTTTATGTCGGCGCAGGTGGTAACGCCCTAAACCATTTGCTACAGCGACAACTCCTCCAACGCTTCCCGGTTCCTCTGGTGTTGGTTCAGGAGCAGAAAAATAGCGGCTGTATTGTGCGCTTGTATCAATGATAGTAAGTTGTCCGTTCACATACTCTAACCTATCAGGTGGTAACGTATGACCTGCGCCTTCCTCGCGCTGGCGGGGTACTGACACATCCATAAAATAATCTACTGCTCTCCTCGCAGCATCTTCCTCTCTATGGATCATGCCGCTACCAGCGAGTGCGTTCGGTGCCATACTCCATGATTTGAACGCCTTTCCGACAACAGTATTGGCAACCGGCGCGTACCACGCGGTATAGTTTCCATCCAGGGAGGTTCGTTCATACGCCGGGGATCGCGCGTGTATGCCTGCATCCCGTATCATGCCGGGTCTTGGCGCGTTGGGGTTTCCGTTCTCAATTCGTTTCATGTTTTTTTGCTCCTGGATCGTAGCAAAGAAGCAAGCCAATAGCAAGTCACGGAATGCCAAAGTGCCGCCGGACTCGTCTGATGGTCTCTTCGGTATGAGGTCTTGCAAAGCCTTTTTCCTTGATCTCAGGGTCTTCAACAAACCGCTCGCCAAGAACCTGTTGTGTCCTGCGTCTATAGTAGTGCCATTTGGCAAATTCTTCAGTGGTCAGAAAATCCCGTACCACAGGATGTAAGCCAAACGAGCACGTTTCTACCCATAAACACACATTGGTCGGGTAACAGACAAATTTCATCAGAAAGCGGTGAAACACGACTGCTTCTTCAACAAACACCTGAGTCGGTGGAGCAGGTCGCGGCAAGTTGTTGCGTTGGCGTTCTGGCATAGTTTAGCGTCTCATCGGTGGGTTTCTGCGCTTTTGTATAATGCGCTCTATGGTTCTATCAACATAGTTGGTATTGCCTCGTCTGCCTGCGCCTGTTTCATCCTGCGCTTTCTCTCTCTGACCTAACGGTGAGTTCAAAAAGATTGCTTTCGCAAGCTGTCTATCATCCCCTGTCCAATGCAAGAGTTTCATCAGTAAATTCCAATCTGCAATGTGGTGATCGTTACCGTACCTGCTCATATCTCCTGACAATAGTTCTTGTAACACTGGATCGCTCGCTGCTTCCGGTGGTAGTTCAGTGAGTCTTGCAGCCACAACCCCCCCCGTGTTTTGATAAAGTCTTTCGGGTACTGGCGCGTGAAACTCCTGCTCTAACGCTTCAATGGCTTGCTGTTGGGCGGTTACGACTAATGATGTTCCTGGGAGGTGGCGTGTTGTCACTGTGCTAAACCAATTGGTATACATCTCAAGCTCTAGGGTCTTAAAATTGCCGCGAAGCAACGTTCCTTCTGTGATAATGTGCAAGCCGTTATTCGGTGACAATTCAGCGTATGAGGATACTTGCTCTAACAACCTGAGAGCAAGAGGACTAACAATTTTTCGCGTTTGCGGGTCGTACATAGGTGCGGCCTCATGCGCGTCTTTGTCAATGAGAATAAAAGGTGCTGGCAGCATGACACCAATACCCACGAACGTGCCAGTTGCTAATGCTTCGAGTGTGTTGTTAAGGCTTGCCCATTGTCGGGGTTTATAAATACTTGCTGGATAGACTTTGGGAGTAAAAGGCCGTTTATGTATGTTGCCTTGTTCATCTTTCTCCGGCTTCCAGAGTACCCATAACGGTCTGTCTTGAAGATTAGCAAGGATACCGCTTTGAAACCGTTTGCTCAGTCTTTCAGCGTAGGCAGTAAAATATTCGCGGCGGGTAACTTCTGGTGGCATAGAAACAGGGCAATTATACACAACAAAAAACAGAGAAGTGTTGCTACTCCCCTGTTTCTGTGTAGAACGTTAGCTGTTCATCTGCTCGTATGCGTCAAGAACAGGTTTCACAATGGTTGTGTACTTGCTACCGCCCCAACGAAGATGCCGGATAATCTCGGCCACATTAAGAGCCTATGCACCGGCTTCTGGTTCCACTTTCCTACTGGGTGTCTCTACAACCGCAGCATCAGCAGGAACGATTTCCTCAGGCTGGGGTTCGCGCTCACGGAGCAACTGATAGATGATAATGGCAGCAAAGGAGGCTGTGCCAATGCCACCAAGAGCGAAGCCGCCAATGTTGAGCACCAGGTTGCCAGCACCAAGGGTGAGGGCAACTGCTATGGTTATCAGATTGCGGCTCTTGGAGAAATCGACGCCATTCTGGACCCAAATGCGCCCGGCGGTGGCAGCGATCAGGCCGAAGAGCACGATGGCAAGCCCGCCGAGCACGCCTGGAGGAATGGTTGCAATCAAGGCACCAAACTTCGGGCAGAACCCCAAGAGAATAGCGACACCTGCCGCGATAATGAAGATCACCGTAGAATAGATGCGGGTCACGGCCATCGTCCCAATATTTTCCGCGTACGTCGTCAGACCAGTCCCCCCGCCTGATGCAGAGATAATGGTTGCAAGCCCATCACCCAAGAATGCGCGCCCCAGGTACGGGTCCAGGTTACGACCTGTCATAGCAGCAACAGCTTTGACATGACCCAGATTCTCAGCTACCAGAATAATAGCAACCGGGGCAATCAAGGCCATTGCGCCAGGATGGAAGCTGGGAGCCGTGAAGTTTGGCAGGCCAATCCATGCAGCTTGCCCTAGCAAAGTGAAGTTGATAGGTTTGCCCAAAGCAAACCCATTGGCAAAAAGCAGGTAGATGAGGTAGCCGATAATGCCACCTATTAAAATAGGTAGACGCCGCAAGGGGCCAGGCGCGTAGATGGCTACCAGGGCAACGGCAAGCACAGTGAGTATTCCCATCCACGTATCAAACTGACTGCCACTGACATCAGCGATGGCAACCGGGGCGAGATTGAGTCCAATGACTGCCACAACAGCGCCAGTGACTGCTGGTGGCATCAAGTATTCGATCCACTTGTAGCCGGTGAAGATGACAATAAGACCAATGATAGCATAGAGCACACCAGCAGCGATGATCCCGCCTAAAGCTACATCGATGTGGGGATTGAGCCCTTTGCCTGAGTACATACTTGCCGCGATCACCACGGCAATGAACGAAAAGCTTGAACCAAGGTAGCTAGGCACACGACCGCCTACAATGAGAAAGAAGACGAGTGTACCGATACCAGAGAAGAAAATGGCGGTGTTTGGATTAAAGCCCATGATGATGGGAGCTAAGACGGTGGCCCCAAACATGGCCAGCACATGTTGCAAGCCCACTAAGATAGATTGTCCCCAGGGAAGCCGCTCGTCTGGCGCGATAATACCCTCTGTTTTAAGAGACCAGCGTGGAAAGTATCCCTGTTTTTCAATCGTTGCCATAGTGATGTCCTCCTTCGGAATGTGTTGAGATAGGAAGCGGAATGTCAAGAAGTCGAGCAAGCTCACGGGTGAGTTCATCTAAGTTACGGGCATGAATAAGCGCTGATTGTCTCAGCATAAGTGGTCACGCCGGTACCCCCACCTAAACCTGCGACAATGGTCGCCAGTCCATCACCAAGAAAAGCGCGTCCCAGGTATGGATCCAGGTTACGCCCGGTGATCGCTCCCACTGCTTTGACATGACCCAGGTTCTCCGCGACGAGGATGATAGCGACGGGAGCAATCAGGAACATCGCATTTGCGTGAAAGCTCGGTAGGGTCAAGCTTGGCGGGCCAATCCACGGGGCTTGCCCCAAGGCAGTGAAGTTGATGGGTTTGCCGAGACCAAAAGCGTTGGCAAACAGCAGATAGATGAGGTAGCCAATGATGCCACCAATGAGAATGGGTAAACGCCGCAGTGATCCAGGAGCGTAGACGGCCACCAGTACAACGGCGAGTACGGTGATGATGCCCATCCATGTATCAAACTGGCTGGTACTGACGTCACCGATCGCAACCGGAGCGAGATTGAGGCCAATGACGGCCACGACGGCACCGGTGACTGCGGGTGGCATCAGGTATTCGATCCACTTGTAGCCGGTGAATATGACGATAAGACCGATGATGGCATAAACGACACCAGCGGCGATGATGCCTCCCAGGGCCACATCAACATGCGGATTGAGGCCTTTGCCCGTGTACATACTTGCAGCAATCACGACGGCGATGAACGAGAAGCTCGAACCGAGGTAGCTGGGCACGCGGCCCCCTACAACGAGGAAGAAGATGAGTGTGCCAATACCCGAGAAGAAAATGGCGGTGTTTGGATTAAAGCCCATGATGATGGGAGCTAAGACGGTGGCTCCAAACATGGCGAGTACATGTTGCAAGCCAACAAAGATGGTTTGTCCCCAGGGAAGTCGCTCATCGGGTGCGATTATGCCCTCGCGTTTGAGGGTCCAGCCCGTGAAGTATCCTGGTTTCTCTGTTACAGTTGCCATGAATTGTCCTGCCTTTCTAAACGTGGTCAAACGTATTGATTGCGGTGAATACATCCGCACACCGCACGGGATCACCCGTGTGTGGCCCTAGCCGGGCAAGGTACCTCATCAGGATATTGTGAGCACTATTCTCATCTCGATCCATGATGAGTCCACAGTCACAGCGATACGTTCGCTTGTAGAGGGGCATATCCTGCTTGTTGCCACAGACATGACACGTCTTACTCGTATCGCGTTCATCTAGGAAGACCAGTTCTTTCCCATACAGTAGGCACTTGTAGACCAACATCTGTACGAAACCGTAAAGACCCCAGTCATTGAACACGGCACGGTTCTTGTGCTTATTGTGCTCTGCATGCTCTTTCGTGACCATCTGGCGTTGGGAAAGATCACCGATCACAACAGTTCTCTCAACCAGTTTGTGCGCGATGAGATGGGACGCCTTATGGTGACTATCTTTCTGTTTGTTGCGCTTCTTTTCCGAGATCCGCTTGTAGACTTTGCTCAAGCGGATATACCGTCTCGACTTCTTCTTGCACTTATCCCGCTTTGATCTGATTTTGTCGAGTTGCCTATTATACCATCGGGACCCTTTGAAGCCACCCACAGTGTAGACCCTACCTTGTTCGTTGACGCCCACTGCCAACGTCTTGATACCTAGATCAAAAGCCACCACTTCACCTTGTTGCGGTTCGGCTTCTTGCTGCTTATAGCTGAAGGACGCATAGTAGTTGCCCCTGGCATCCCTGCTAATGGCAACCTCTCGGAAACCAGCAGGCGGGACCTCAGTCAGTTTGGCAGCAATGTTGGGGAATCGTTTGGGACCATGTTTACCGCCGCCACCTGTGGGCAAGATGAGGTTGTCGCCAACTATCTTGAGATATATTGCAGGGTAGCAGAGCGTGAAGAAGATATGACGTGGACGCACTCGCGGGAAACCAGGGGTCTCACCAGATGCTACACGTCTGAAGAAAGCCTTCATGGCCGCATCCAAGCGGTAGTAGACCTCATGCAAGAGTTTGCCGTAGACGTACTCGAGTTCAGGATCATGCTGCTTACTCTGCTGCAAAGCTTGCTTGGCTTCAGCAAAGTTCCACTTTACGCCATTCCGCAAGCGCATCACCCACCAGTTGTACAATCCACGACACTTGCCCTGCATGAATTCTAGGCTAGCGGCATCTTGTTCAGAGACCTCAAGTTTGATCTTTTTGGAGAGCAGCATCTTTCAGCACTTTCTCGTACGATCTCATTCCATACAACCTTTATGCAAAGACGGTAATAATGGCTATCAAGTCCTGTACCAGCTCTTGCTCTGGTGACATCGCCTCACTGTTCATCATGATCATCTCAGTGTTGTGTCTCTGGCAGAAGGTTTCAAAGTAGCCATAGCCAAAGCGCTAGAGACGATCTCGATGTGCAATCACGAGACGGCGGACTTGCTCCAGTTCTACCATTTCCATTAGCCGATTGAACTCCTTGGATGATGACGAATGATGGACGGAATGAATTGAGTCTGGGAATCCGATGAGGTAATGTCTGTGAGCGTCCTCCTTTCTGTAGCTAGCTGAAAGTCAGGAGTGAAGGATGAGAGGATTATGCCAACAGTATACCATGAAAATGAGAGAAACACCATAAGGGATGGTGCCGATTTGCCGATTCTCCTACCAAACCAGGGTAACCGCAAGGGCCCACCCCGCTCTACTCTACCCCGCCTGCCCCTACTCGAAGCGGACGAGACACGCCATCGGGAAGGATCCAGGTGCCGGTCTCGCCTGCCAGGGCTCGGGTGATAGTCTCTGGCCTGGTGATGAGGACGGCTTTGCCCCCATGCTGAATGTACTCGATGGCTGCGCGGATTTTTGGCTCCATACTGCCTTTGGCGAAGTGTCCTTCGTCCAGGTAATGTTGTGCTTCACTGAGCGTTAACTGGTCCAGGTCCTGCTGGTCGGGCTGGCGGTAGTTGAGCGCGATTTTTTCTACACCTGTAGAGATTAGCAGCAAGTCGGCGTGCAGCGTGCTGGCCAGGAGGCTGGAGGCGAAGTCTTTGTCGATGACAGCCTCGATGCCAACCAGGTCACCGTTTTGGTCGGCGATCACAGGAATGCCGCCGCCGCCAGTGCTGATGACGACGACGCCAGCGCGAACCATCGATTCGATGAGTGCGCTCTCGATGATTTGGCGGGGGTGGGGAGATGGGACGACCCTGCGCCAACCGCGCCCGGCGTCCTCCATCATTGTCCAGCCGTGTTCGCGCTGTCTCTGTTGGGCCTCTACAGAGTTGTAGAATAGGCCGATGGGTTTGCTGGGATGTTGCATAGCGAGGTCGGCGCGGTCAACGAGCGTCTGGGTGACCAATGTGACTGTTTGTTTTGATATGCCACGCCGCCGCAGTTCGTTGCCCAGCGCTTGCTGGATCATGTAACCAATGCCGCCCTGGGAGTCCGCTCCGGCGACGTCGAGTGGCAATATTTGGGGTAGGACGTGTCGTGCCAGTTCGGAGCGCAGGAGGATAAAGCCTACCTGTGGTCCGTTGCCGTGGGTAATGACGACGTTCCAACCCTGGGCGATCATTCCGGCAATATGCCCCGCTGTTTCACGGACGGCAGCTTTCTCGTCCGGTATAGACTGATGGGTATTGTCTTTGATGAGTGAGTTGCCGCCTATGGCGATGACGGCGAGCGGTGGCATAAGCGAGTCCTCCTTATTGTGCCCCTGCTGCTAGTTTGCGGATTTCGTCCGGGGTTAGTGGCATATAGTCGACTTTGGCGCCGAAGGGTGATAGGGCATCTTCCAGAGCTGCGGCCATCAGGGCGGGCACGGGGATGCAGCCGGCCTCACCTGCGCCTTTTACGCCGAGGGGGTTGATAGGAGAAGGCGTTTCGATGTGATCCATCTCTATGTGAGGTACCTCGGTTGCGTAGGGGATGAGAAAGTCCATATAGCTGGCGTTGAGCAACTGGCCATTGTCGTCATAATCCATGTGTTCGTAGAATGAGCCACCGATGCCTTGCGCCACGCCGCCAGTGATCTGCCCCTCAACGATGAGGGGGTTGACCAGCTTGCCACAGTCGTGCAATACGACGTACTTGCGCACTTTGACGATGCCGGTGTGGGTGTCAACTTCGATGATTGCTGCATGGACGCCGCTAGCGAAGGTGGCATGCTGAGGACTGAAGTACTGCGTGGCCTCCAATCCTGGCTCTTCTCCAGGTGGCAGTGGTGGTCCCTCGCGTGTGGGCAACATGGCGGGTAGATCAGCGGCATGCGCTCCATAGGCGTAGCGGATGGGGTTGGAGATGATGGAGAGCGCGGCCAGCGAGAGGCCATGAGACGGTGTGCCCTTGACGCGCACGCGACCATCGACGAGTTCGAGGTCCTCCGGAGCGGCTTCCAGCGCCCAGGAGGCCACTTTGATGGCTTTTTCTTTGACAGCTGCTGCTGCCAGGCCGATGGCGTTGCCAGCAATGACCATGGCCCGGCTGGCGTAGGTGCCGGTGCCCCAGTGGAAGCGATGGGTGTCACCGGTGGTGATATGGACCTTCGCCACATCGACACTCAGTTCCTGGGCGACAATCTGGGCAAACGAGGTCTGGTGGCCCTGGCCCTGGGTCGTGAGGCCGGTGGCTACATGGACATCACCCTGGTTGTCGATGGAGATATGCGCGCCCTCGTACGGTCCGATGCCGGTACCTTCCACGTAACAGCCAAGGCCAATGCCCAGATAGCGGCCTTCGGCCCGTGCCTGCTGCTGCTGCTCGCGGAAATGGGTGTAGTCGATCATCTCCAGCGCCCGCTCAAGCCCGGCGGGATAGTTGCCACTGTCGTAGCGCGTGGGCAGGCCATCCTGGAAGGTCAGCCCGACGTCGTAGGGGAACTCGTCCGGCTGGATGAAGTTACGGCGGCGAATCTCGGCCCGATCGATGCCGAGCTGGTCGGCTGCGCAGTCGAGGATGCGCTCCATGGCGAAGACGCCGTGTGGGCGCCCGGCGCCGCGATAGGGGCTGACGGGCGTGCGATTGGTATAGACGACGGTAGCGTCAGAGTAGTATGTCGGCAGCTTATAGGGGCCGGGAAGCTGGCACGAGGTGATTAGAGGAACAATGATGCCATAGGGACAGTACGCGCCAGTGTCGTGTAGGAAGACGTCACGCAGGCCGAGGATGCGGCCATCAGCGTCCATTGCGACAGCGATATCATGCACCTGGCCCCGTTCATGGTTGGCTGCCGTCATATGTTCGAGGCGATCCTCGGTCCACTTCACCGGCCGGCCCAGGCGCATTGCAGCCAGTGGGACGAGCACCTCATCGGGATAGAACAACATGATCTTGACGCCGAAGCCTCCGCCGACATCGGGTGCGGTCACCCGCACTTTATCTGCCGGGAGGCCGAAGAGCACTGCCAAACCATTGCGGATGGAGATTGGCCCCTGGGTACTATCCCAAACGGTTAGTGCCTGCTCGAACTTGTCAAAGCGGGCTATCACGCCGCGTGTCTCTAGTGGCTGGCTGGCGCTGCGGTCAAGCTGCACATGTCGCTGGAAAACGTGCGTGGCACGGGCGAAGGCGGCATCTACATCGCCGACCTGCTGTACGAGGTGCGCGGCAATGTTATTGGGTGTGTCGTCATGTACGAGTGGAGTGTTGGGTGCTGCGGCTTCTGCGAGGTCGCCGGGGCTGATGACGGGTAATGGGTCGTAATCGACGTCGATGAGGGCGAGTGCGTCCTCAGCGATGTAGCGGTCAGTGGCGACGACCATGGCAACCGCTTCGCCGACGTAACGTACGACATCCTTAGCCAGCGCACACTGTGTGTGCGGGTGGGTCAGCGCCGGATGGGGAATGAGTAATGGCAGGGGGCCTGCTAATGGGCCGAGGTCGTTGTAGGTCAGTACGGCCTCCACGCCATCGAGTCTGGAGGCCTGGCTGGTATCAATGGAGCGGATGCGTGCATGGGCATGTGGACTGCGCAGGATGGCGGCGTGGAGCATGTCGGGCAGGTCGATGTCATCGATATAGGTGCCAGTGCCGGTGAGGAAGCGCCGGTCCTCCTGGCGTGGGACAGGTGCGCCAAATATTTGTGTTGTCATGCTCCTTCCTCCTCGCTTGTCTCGGCCTGATGTATCGCGCCCGCTTCTGTAAGCATGTGACGGACTGCTGCGACGATGCCTTGATAGCCGGTGCAGCGGCAGAGATTACCAGAAATGGCCTCGCGGACCGCTTCGTCGCTCATATTCTGATGCGGGTTATCTTGTAAGAAGGCGTAGATGGCCATGAGGAAGCCCGGTGTGCAGAAGCCACACTGGAGGCCGTGATAATCATGGAATGCCTGTTGCAGGGGATGTAATGTGCTGTTGGGACCCGCCAGCCCTTCGACGGTAAGTATTTCTCCACCGTCAGCTTGCACGGCGAGCATGAGGCAAGAGCGGATTGGCGCACCATTGAAGATGATAGTACAGGCACCACATACTCCATGTTCGCAGCCAACGTGAGTGCCGGTCAGGTGGAGCTTGTGGCGCAGAAAGTCGCTTAAAAGCCAGCGTGTCTCAACCTCTGCTGTGTGAGGAACACCGTTCACACGAACATGCACCAGGCGTTTTTCTTGTGGCAGTGCGCTACTTTCGCTCATAACTTACCTCCCTGGTGTGCGCGGTTTGCTGCTGTATGCAGTGCGCGGTTGACCAACACGACGGCTACGCTGCGACGGTACTCTGCGGAAGCGTGGAGATCCGTGTCGGGATCAAGGGCGGCAGTGATCTGTTTGGCTGCTGCGGTGAACGCTTCCTCGTCCGGGTGCTGGCCCAGGAGCGATGCTTCTGCTGCCTCAGCGCGCACAGGTGTGGCAGCGACTCCCATCAAGGCCAGGTGGGCGGCTGCGATGGTGCCATTCTCATGCAGGGTGAGTTGGGCGGCAACGCCAACCAGGGCGAAATCGCCGTGACGCCGGCTGACTTCGACAAACGCTACGCCGGATCGTAGTGGTGCTATGGGGAACCAGGCTTCGGTGAGCAGTTCGGTAGGAGCGAGTGAGGTCTGGAGCTGACTGACGAAGAAGGCTTCGGCCGGAATTTGACGGCTTCCTGTGTGCGATTCTGCGTGGACATACCCACCGAGGGCGAGTAACACTGCCGGTAGTTCGGCGGCCGGGTCGGCGTGGGCCAGTGAGCCACCGACGGTACCACGGGAGCGGATCGGTGCATGCCCGATGAAGGGTATGGCTTCAGCCAGCAGCGGGCAAAGGCGTCGTACGAGCGAAGAACGTTCGATGTCGCGCTGGCGGGTAAGCGAGCCGATGGCCAGGCCACCATCGACTTCGCGGATGTAGGTGAGATCGGGCAGGCGGTTGATGTCGAGCAGGTGGGCAGGTTGGGCCAGGCGCATGTTGAGGAGCGGGACGAGGCTCTGGCCCCCGGCGAGCACTTTAGCGTCGTCGGTGTAGGTTTCTAGCAGGGCCAGGACTTCGCTGCGTGTGCTTGGGTCATGATAGGCGAAGCGCGGCGGTTTCATCTTTGTTCTAGCTCCTTACCTCACTTGAAATGTAGCGGTGCCGGACAACCAATGGGACAGTTGGGACAGTTGGGACAGGTGGTTGCGGTAGCATATTTTCTGTCAGCAAGCAATGACTGAAATGATGCAGGTCAACTGTATTATACACCACTATATCATTTTGAAACTGCCGACTGGAGGCGGTGTTTGAACCTCGTTCCCGATCCTGATGGGCTCTTTGGCTTCAAAATGAGCCTTGATGCCACGGATCCAGGCTTGGGCTCGCTGGGTACCATACGTTTTTCTCCTTTGCGGATCTTGATAAGGGTAGAAGGACGCTACGTTTTCTCTTGTTCATAAGTATACCGCAATTTGTTGGGATATATTTTATCCCTATTAAGATAAGAAATTCCTGTGCTGCAGAAAGATGGTACAATGGACATTGGAGTCCTTACCATCGTCAAGGTTGTTTTGAAACGCGATGAGGTGTATGTCATTATGGCCGATGAACATCAGGGAACTCACATTGATTCTTCGTCTTCGTCAACTCTTCACCCCTTGGAACCACTCACGGCTGAAGAGATTACGTCCGCTGTGAACATTGTACGTAGCGCACAGAACTTGAGTGAGCACGTCCGCTTTGTCTCGGTGAACCTCCAGGAGCCTCTTAAGGAAGTCGTCCTCAACTTCAAACCGGGTGATGCCCCCAGCCGAGAAGCCTTTATTGTGCTGCTTGATAAGTCCTCTGGTGCCACCTATGAAGCGGTCGTCTCTATTACTGAAGGCCGGGTGAAGGCATGGCGTCATATTCCCGGTGTACAGCCTCCAGTCATATTTGAAGAAGTGGTCGCCAGCGAACAAATCCTCAAGGCCCACCCCGAGTTCCAGGCTGCTCTGCGTAAACGGGGCATTACTGATCTCGCCCTGGTCATGGTTGATTGCTGGACGGTGGGAAACTATGGCAAGGAAGAGGAGCGGACACGCCGTCTCTTACGTTCCCTGGCCTATTTAAGACACGAGCCCAGTGACAATGGCTATGCCCGTCCTATCGAAGGAATAGTGGCCTACATTGATCTCAATAAGATGGAGGTGGTGCGCGTGGAGGATTATGGTGTAATCCCCGTGCCGCCGGAGTCGGGCAACTATTGGACAGAAGCCGTAGGGCAGGTGCGCACCGATCTAAAACCACTCGAGATCACCCAGCCTGAAGGCCCAAGCTTTATCGTCAATGGACACGAGGTCCACTGGCAGAAATGGCAGTTCCGTATTGGCTTCAATACACGGGAGGGACTGGTCCTGCACACCATCAACTATGAGGATCAAGGTCGTTTGCGTCCTATCCTCTATCGTGCCTCGCTGGCAGAAATGGTCGTGCCTTATGGCGATCCTGGCGTCAGCCATTACCGCAAAACGGCCTTTGATATTGGAGAATACGGCATCGGCATACTCGCCAACGCACTCGAACGCGGTTGCGATTGCCTGGGGTACATTCACTACTTCGATGCACTGATGACAGATGGCGAGGGCAACCTGATCCGATTACCGAATGCGATCTGCATGCACGAAGAGGATTACGGAATCCTGTGGAAGCATTACGACTGGCGCACGGAGCGGACGGATGTGCGGCGCTCACGCCGCCTGGTGGTCTCGTTCATTGCGACCATTGACAATTATGAGTATGGCTTCTACTGGTATTTCTACCAGGACGGCACGATTGCGTTTGAATCTAAGCTCAGTGGTATTCTCAGTACGGGAGCAGTCCTACCAGGAGTCAAGCCGAAGTATGGTGAGTTGGTCGCTCCCCAGGTGAACGCGCCGCTTCATCAACACATCTTTTGTGTGCGTCTGGATATGATGGTGGATGGGCTACAGAACTCGGTGTACGAAGTGCATACGGAAGCAGAACCCCAGGGGCCAGAGAATCCGTATGGCAATGCGTTCTTCGCCAAAGCGACACTGCTCTCCAATGAGTCCGAGGCGCAGCAGCTGATCGATCCATTAACCTGTCGCTATTGGAAAGTCGTGAATCCCAACAGTCTCAACAGATTAGGTGAGCCGGTAGGATACAAATTGATGCCAGGTGAAAATGCCCCAGTCTTCTTGCATCCATCGTCGAGTATTCTGAAACGTGCGGGCTTTATTGGCAAACACCTGTGGGTGACGCCTTACCAGCCCGAGGAGCGCTACCCGGCGGGCGACTATCCCAATCAGCATCCAGGAGGAGTTGGTCTGCCTGCCTGGACACAAGCCAACCGCTCCATTGAAAATACCGATGTGGTGCTGTGGTACATCATGAACGTACATCACATTCCGCGCCCGGAGGAGTGGCCTGTTATGCCTGTTGCCGATGTGGGATTCGCGCTCAAACCGGTCGGCTTTTTTGAGCGCAATCCGTCTCTTGATGTGCCTGATCCCGTCCATGAGCATGGCGATCATTGCTCGTCCTAGCACAAAGGCTGTCCATTGCGCATGAGGAAGAGGCATGAAACTCCTGGAAGTACTCTCACTCGACATCCTGGAGAGTACCCGTGTTTTGGCGGGTGCGGCCGGTCTGGAGCGGGAAGTTCGTTTGAAAGAGAGGCATCTGCAATTGGCAACTCTTGCTGAGAAGTGAAGATATGACCATTTCCCTGGTAGCCACGGACTATAGCCGAGCCGTCCAGTCCATGTTCGAGCAGCCGACATGCACTGGCAGCATTCACAGTGTGTTTCACCGGGCGGTGAATATTGCTATCGATGGGACTATGCTGGCTTTGCTGAGCGATGAGCTGCCACACATGCCGAATGGCGTACGGCTGTCGTCAGTTGTGTTGGAGGAACAGGTGC